>Ga0070694_100000900_pt1 | contig 16791 bp, 10 predicted proteins | sample KBSK1251metaG_FD_65470 | JGI IMG/M metagenome (GOLD analysis project Ga0070694, IMG submission 65470) | Corn, switchgrass and miscanthus rhizosphere microbial communities from Kellogg Biological Station, Michigan, USA - KBS K1-25-1 metaG | ecosystem: Host-associated > Plants > Roots >... | reverse complement strand
TCCTCGGCCTTCATGTAGACGCGGGCGGCGTCCTCGGTCCGCCCGGCCTTGCGGTACAGCTCGGCGGCGTTCTTGAAGTCGCGGGCCGACTCGTAGAGACGCGCCGCCTCCTCGTGCTTGCCGGCCTGCACGTAGAGGTTGGCCGCCTGGTCGGTCTCGCCGTCCTTCTCGAACAGGACGGCCGCGCGCAGAGGCTCGCCGGCTTCCTTCCAGGCCTCGGCCGCCTTGATCAGCACGCCGGCGGCCTCCAGGATCTCCGCGGCCTCGCGGTGCTTCCCCTGGCGCGCCAGGATCTCGGCCTGGACGCCCGGGGCCATCGAGGACAGCTGCCGCCCCGATTCCTGCAGGATCTTGAACGCCTCCTCCGGCCGCTGCAGCTTCAGGAGGAGGTCCGCCGCCTTCTCCGCGTGCCCGGCCCGCTTCCAGGCTTCGGCCGCCTGGTCGAACATCAGCGCCAGCTCGAAGTGCGCGGCCGCCTTCTCGGGCCGCTCCAGCTTCAGGTGCAGCTCTCCCGCGAAGCGGTGGTACTTGAGGAGCATGCCGCGCTCCGCTTCGGAGCGGAAGCTCCCCGCCTCCTGGCGGTTGAGGTTCTCGATCAGCTCCTCGAACAGGGAGGCCGCCAGGGCCTCCTGCCCCGCCTTGACGTACAGGATCGCCGCCTTGTCCTTGAAGCCGCCCCGGTTGTAGTTCTGCGCCGCCGCGGCGAACTGGTCGAGCGCCTCGAGGAGCTCGGCGGCCCGCGCGAACTGGCCGGCCTTGGTGAACATCCAGGCGGCCTTGTCGCGGTTGTCCTGCTTGAGCTCGATCTCCCCCGCCGCCGCCAGGTCCCCCGCCTTGAGGTAGTACAGGGAGGCGTTCGGCAGGTCCCCCATCTCTTCCGCCAGCCGGGCGGCCAGCTCGAAGTGGCTGCCCTTCAGGTACATCTCGTTGGCCCGCTTCCAGTCCCCCGCCAGGCGATAGAAGTCGCCGGCCTGGTCGTAGTTGCCGGCCCTCGCCGCCTGCTTGGCTCTCTTGGAGTACTCCGCCGGTGTCGGTATGGGCGACTCCCACGGGGCCGGGCCCGTCCAATGGCGGCAGACCTCCCCCGTCCCGGTCTGCCCCGGCGGCAGAATCTAGGCCCCGGGAAGGCGGAACGCCACCTTCCCGGGCTCGGGGGACGGGGGGAATTTCGAAGAGTGTGGGGAGGCCGCGACGGCCGGGGGCGGCCCCCGGCCGGATGACCGGTCAGGCGCCTAGCGGGCCGGGGCCGGCTGCGTCTTGAAGGCCTGCTCGACCAGGGGCTTGAGCTCCCCCTTCTGGTGCATCTCGGTCACGATGTCGCAGCCGCCGATGAACTTTCCCCCCACGAAGACCTGGGGGATGGTCGGCCAGTTGCTCACGGACGACAGGATCTGCCGGATGCGGGGGTCGGGGAGGACGTCCACCGTCTTGAACGGCTTCCCGATCTCCTTGAAGACGGCGATGGTGCGCGCCGAGAAGCCGCACATCGGCATGTCGGTCGTCCCCTTGGTGAACAGGCAGATGGTGTTGGAATCGATTTCCTTCTTGATCATGTCGACGAGGTCGGCTGACATTCAGGTCTCCTTCTCCCATTCGGACGGCGTGACGGTGCGCAGCTGGAGCGCGTGCACCTGCCCCCCGTCCATCTCATTCCTGAACAGCGCGTAGATCATCTGGTGCTGCTCGATCCGGGACTTCCCTTCGAACGCCTTGGCGATCACCACGGCGCTGAAGTGGGCCTCGGCCCCCTCGACCTTGACCAGCGCCCCGGGCAGCGCCTCTTCGATCCGCTCCTGCATCTCCTTCGGGTCCAGGGGCGCTCCTCAGTTGATGCTGGCGTTGAACGCGAGGCTCGAATCAAGGCTGCACGAGGTGTCGAGCTGGCCGTCGACATCGGAGTCGATCTCGACCGAATCGCAGCCGCCGGACAGCGTCCCGTTGCTGATGGTGAACGTGCCGATGCACTGGATGAAGAGCGCCTCGTCCGCGTCCCAGACCCGCGCGAGCGCCAGGCACGAATCGGCCTGGACCGTGCCGGTCACCTCGGGGGAGACGCTCGGGTCGTCGTCGATGTCGGTCCGGTCGCCGCTGATCTTGAAGCTCGTGCTCCCGTCGCTGCCGAAGACATCCATGCCGGCGAAATCCCCGGGGAGGTTATCGAGCGTCACGATGGTGTTGCTGATCCCGGGCGCCAGGCCGGTGCAGTTCTGCAGAGTGCGGCTGGCCGCCGTGATGTCGATCGTCCAGTCACCGATCAAGTCGTCGCGGATCAGGCCGCAATCGAGCCCCTGGTTGATGATGGTCGTCGTGTTACCGCTGTCGTTGCAGCCCGCCAGGAGCGCCGCCCCGCCCAACAAGGCCAGGACCGTGATTCGGGTTCGCACGTGCGTCGTCCTCCGCGTCTTGAGCCTCGGATTCTATCCTCGAACGCCCCCGGCGTCCAACCCCTGGCTGCGGGCCACCCCGACGGCCGTGGAGTCCAGGCGCCCCTCGACCCTGAGCCACCGCCCTTGGCGATTTTGGCGTTGACTCTCGCTCCCACCGAGGTATAAGGATGGCATCCGTGTTCCCTTTCCATTCGACAGCCCCGTAAGCCCGGCAGCTTCGGGGCAAGGAGGCGGTCATGACCCGCGGGTCGCGAACATTCCAGCTCATCCTGCTGGCCATCCTGGCCTTCCTTGGTTCCGCAACGCCCGGCGAGGCAGCCTGTCCCGCCGTCACGCCGGCCCGCGTCACCAGCGGCACAGGGGTGGCCGGTATTCCGGTCCTGTTCAGCTTCCCTCCGGGCTTCGTCGACGGCTCGTTCTTTGTCCAGGGATCGGGGGACCTGAACAACAGTGGCCACCTGCCCGCCTCGACATGGCTCAAGCCGTTGGGGGATCTGGACGGAGACGGTCGCCTGGAGTACCGCATCGATGCGCCGGCGCAAGGCGAAGGCGGCTGGGGCGACTCGCGAACTGCCGGATGCCCGGCGACCCTGAGTTCTCCGTACCCGCCTCTCGTGATAATCCTGCGCCAGTCGCATGAAGATCTGGACGGGGACAGGCTCTTCGATGTCTTCGAGGACACCATCAGCCGCAACAACCATCTGGATCCGGGGGAAGACCGGGACGGCGATGGTCGCCTGACGCCCGCCGCCGTCGTGACACCCTTCGGCGTCGTCCCGGGGTGTGAAGGAGCCGCGCGGGAAGACGTCGACTGCGACGGCCATGTCGATCTCTTCTGGGAGGACGCCAATAACAATGGCGCACTCGATCCCGGGGAGGACCGGGATGGCGACGCGAGGCTCGACTACATCGACGAGGACCGGAACCACAACGGCCAGCTGGATCCGGGGGAAGACCGGAACGAGAATCATCACCTGGACACCCGCGACGCGGACTTCGCCGAACGGTTCCCCCGGATTCATCCCTACATCGAGGACCGGAACAGGAACCAGATCCTGGACGATCGTGTCCGCCCCTATCCGGATGATCAGATTTTCGAAGGCACCCCCGATGACCCGAACCGGCGCCGGATCGAGCCCTCCTATCCCTATGGGAGCTTCGTGCCGGGCGTCGGGGGGATCGTGGTCGCGTCGGTCGCCTGGAACGGGACCGCGTACGATTTCGACGCGATCGACACGCCGACGCACCTGATCCACCTGGCTGACGGGCGGCAGTTCCGCATCGTCGATTCCGCTTCGCTGGAGAGCATGCTGGCGCGCTTCACCGGCGCGCGTATGGATGACGTCCCGGGAACACGGCTACATATCACGCCCTCCGGACTGCATCCGGCGGATGACGCGGCCGGCACGCGCGCCATCGTCGATGGCTACCTTCTTTCCTTCACGCTGTCGGTCAACGACCCGGAACACCCGGCCATCGAGTCCACGTTCCTCGAGAGCGGATCGTGGCAACTGGTCACGCCACCCGGGGGACGGTTCTTCACCGTCAACGTGGGGCCGCCGGAGTTCTATACGCCCGTGCGCCCTTTGACAGTTCGTCCTCAATCGTCCGGCTCGAATGCCTTTCTGACAGGTCCTCGGGGCCTTCCGTTCGCGATCGTTCCCAACCTTCTTGACGACGACGGCGACCTCTTCCCGATTCCGATCGACAATTGTCCGGCTGTCTTCAACGCCGACCCGATTGGGACATCCCTTTTGAAGCAGAACGACGCCAATGCGGACGCCCTGGGAGATGCGTGCGATCCCGACGGCGACCCGGCCATCCCGATCGATGCCTCCTGGACCGATCGTGTGCTCGATCCCAACCCGAGGCCGGGGCACGCAGGGACCGCTGCCTACGATGAGTCGCGGGGACGGACCGTGCTTCTCGGAGGAGTGGACGATCCTGTGACCTGGGAATTCGATGGGACCACGTGGGTTCGAATCGAAAGCTACCCCACTCCGCAGCTCCATTCGAGGCACAAGTTGGTTTACGACGGCGTGAACAGGCGGATTCTGTTGTTCGGTGAGTTCGGGTCTGATGCGGAGCCATTCACCGGTCTCTGGCAATACGCCGGACAGAGATGGAGCCCGATCGAGACGTCCGTCAAGCCGCCCCTCCGCAATGACCCTGGCTATCCCTTCCCTGCGTTCGGGATGGCCTTCGACTCATCGCGCGGCTTGCTCGTGCTGTTCGGCGGCGACGATACGGGACAGACCTGGGTCTTCGATGGAATCGACTGGCGAATCATTCCAAGCCCGCGTGCACCCGTGCCCCGGGCCTTTCCACAGATGACCTACGATTCCTTCCGGCAGGTCACGGTGTTGCACGGTGGCTATCACGAGGATCGGGGCCAGCTGAGACTGTTCAATGACACGTGGGAATTCGATGGTCGGACCTGGCAGCAGGTCGACACGCTCGGGGATATTCCCCCGAACTGGGACGGTTTGATGGACTTCGATCCGGCCCGCCGCGAAGTCGTCAATTTCGGAGGACTGGTGGCTCAATACTTTCTTTCTACTGCGCCGGGCACCGCCGCGCAGTATGTGCTCCCCACACGGCGGGCCACCCGCCTGTACGACGGCCGCACGTGGACAATCCTGCCTGCACGGCCGCTGACGGGCGCGTTTGGCGGCCCCGGCGCCTTCGACAGCGCGCGTGGTGTGCTGGTCGTCCAGGGCTCTGTTCGAACGCCTGATGGGGAGTTCCTGCCGACCACGGCCGAGCTTCGGTTTGCCTCCGACAGCGACAGCGACGGGGTCTCGGACCCCGACGATAACTGCCCGCTGCAGCCGAACTCCGATCAGTCGGATGGCGATATCGACGGCAGCGGCGACGCGTGCGACAACTGCGCCGCAATCGCCAACCCTCAACAGCGCGACCTGGACCGCGACGGGTTCGGCGACGCCTGTGACGCAGATATCGACGGCGACGATGTCGCCAACCAGGACGACGCCTGTCGGGAGGCTTACGTCGCAGGCCGCGCGGCGGACTCGGTGCTCGGTGGCGGGGGGCCGGACAGCGACGCCGACGGCACGCCGGACGATTGCGATTCGTGCCCTCACGACCCGGATGACGACGCCGACGGAGACGGCATTTGTGGCGATTCCGACCGCTGTCCCCGGTCCTTCGACCCGCTCCAGGTCGATTCGAATGGCGACGGCTCGGGCGACGCCTGTCAGCCGGTCCTGGTCCTCCTGGGGATCACCCAGGACGGCGGCGAGACGCTCGAGGTCCAGGCCGACATCAGCGATCCCGACGGGGATGCTCTCGGCGGGGCCATCGATTTCTTCGCCAAGAACGAGGTGGTCGTGCGGGCCATCGACCTCGACAACCCTTCCTGCGCGACCGATCTCTTCCCGTCCGGGAGGCCGGGAGAAGGGCTGGCCTACATCTCAATTCCTGGCGGTTCCCAGTACCTCGGTGACATCGATCCGTTGCTCAATTGTCAGGACGGGATGCCCGATTTCATGATCGCGCCCGGGCCGTGCAATCAACCGCAGATCCATTTCGGCTCTCTCCTCATCCTTGCGGGCGCGCCGACGGACATTTGCGTCGCCCCCTACGTTCCGGCCGGCACGGTTCCACCCGATCCCACGACGCTCATCGATGCGACCATCCTTTCGTTCGACGACGTGTCGGTGCGGCTGCTTCGCAAGGACACCACGCCCAGCCTGATCATTCCCTTCTCTAACGGGCCCCCGGATCGCAGCGACATCTCCTCGCTCGTGCCGGGCACGACCTACCACTTCACGATCCTGGTATCGGACGGCAACACGGTCCCCGTTTCGGCGGAGACGGACATGCTCTACCAGGGGGAGAGAGAGATGCTGTTCACGGTGCCCAATCACCCGCCTCGGGCGCGCATCGTGACTGCAAGCGTCGTGGAATGCACCGGCCCGGACGGCGCCACGGTCCTGCTCGACGCCACGAGGTCGACCGACACCGACTCGACGCCGGGGACGAACGACGACATCGTGTCGTACGAATGGTCCCTGGACCCGGATGGGCCGTCCCTGGGGACGGGCGCGCTTCTGAGCGTGCCTCTATCGATGGGGTCTCACTCGATTCTGCTGCGGGTCACGGATTTGCAGGGCGCGACAGACAGCGTGGTCGCGGCGATCGTGATCGGGGATTCGACGCCGCCTGCGATCAGCGTCGCCGCGGATCCGACCGTCCTTTGGCCGCCGAACCACCGCCTGGTGCCCGTTCGACTCACTCTCCAGGCGACCGATCGGTGCGACCCGTCTCCGGTCGTCCGTCTCGTCTCGGCGGCGAGCAGCGAGCCGGACGACGAGCCAGGGACCGGCGACGGGCACACGACGCACGACATCGCAGGCGTCGACATCGGCACGTCGGACTCCCAGGTGTTCCTGAGAGCCGAGCGCTCGGCAGGCGGCGTAGGCCGGACGTACGAGCTGATGTATGCGGCCACTGATGCAGCCGGGAACCAGGCGTCCGCCGTGTCGCTGATGAGCGTCCCTCGTGATCTCGGAGGCGGTCCGGAACCGATCGTGTTGCGCGCCGACGACGGGGGGCCTTCCGGCACGGCGACGTTCTTCTGGAATGCCGTGCCGGACGCCCTCGGGTACGACGTCATTGCCGGCGACGTTGCCGGCCTGCGATTCTCCGGCGCCAGCATCTCGCTGGGACCCGTGTCCGTGCCGGGACGACTCGTGACCTCGACCCGATGGACGGATCTGCCTGGAGACCCGCAGCCGGCCCCCGGTCATGCCTGCTTCTACCTCGTCCAATACCGGGATGAGAATGGAAGCAGCGGATTCGGGAGCGAGCCCCTGCCGCTGCCGCGCGTTCCCGATTCGTGCGCCGGCGGATGCCCAGGAGATTCGGCCGTGGCTGAATGCGCCTACGGGCAGGCCAGTGACTCGATCGCCTGCGTCCCGGGGCCGTACGAACCTCCGGCGCAGGAGTTCCGCGCGCGGGTGAGATAGAACCAGCCGTCCCCGCCGGGCGGGGCGGCGCGCGTGTCGTCGTAGGCCGTGGCCGCGAGCCCCGAGGCCAGGCACGACGTCGCCGCTCCCAGGCCCGACGTGCGCAGGGCCAGAAGTCCGCCCCCCGCGACCTCGTAGGTCACGCCCGGTCCGGCCCCCGGCGGCTGGTTGCCGTCCCAGGCCAGGTGCGCAGGAGAGGCTGCGTCGACCGCGAGCCCGGTCACCTCGATCGGCGCGAGCCACGGGGCGGCCGCATCGCCGGGAGAGCAGTCGTCGCCGTTCAGGTGTCCGTCGAGGTCACGGTCGGCGCCGAGCCGCACCCCCGAACCGACCGTGGCGCAGAGGAAACTGACCGGCCCTCCCGCCCCCTGGCGCAGATCCAGCGTGCTCACCTGCGGCTCCCCCGCCACGTCGGTGGTCCACAGTCCGCCTGTTCCGATCCCGCCGTTCAGGTAGTAGCCCCGCAGGCGGCCTGAGGGGGCGCGCGCGTACGCGACCAGCTCGCAATGCCGGCCGGCGTCGGCCAGGTTTCCGAGAGTCAGGAGGGTCGAGAGGAGCAGCTCCTGCGGCGGCGCCCCGGTCGGCGGGGCGCCGGCGGGAACCGTCAGGTTCTTCCCCACGGCCGGCCGGATGCCGGTCGGGAAGAGAGTCAGGAAGACCGTGATATCGCGCGTCTCCTGGGGCGTGAGGCTGAACACCCCGGCCGACAGGAAGGTCCCCAGGTCGGGGATCGAGCCGTCGTGCGTGAAGCCGAACCCCCCCTTCGACTCGGGGGGGTTGGTCGTCCCCGGTGCGCCGAACCGGGGGCCGAGCTTCTCGTACATGTTGCGACTGTGCGGCACCTTCAGGTCGCTGTGCGGGCTGCCGTCGAGGTTCCCGTTGAACAACCCCGCCTTGGCGACGTCCGGATCGCCCGGGTTCAGCCCGCCGATTTTGCCGCCTGCCGCGCCGAACGGCAGGGCATGGCAGGCCGAGCAGGACTGCCCCGCGTCGGTGCTCCCCGACGTGAAGAGGCGCTGCCCCTCCGTCGGGTTGCCGCTGAACGGGTTGTTGGGGATGGTCAGCGTGAAGTTCGGGATCGTGTCGTCGACGTTCCGGAACGGGTTCGGCGGGAAGGCGATCCCCAGGGAGAACTGGCGGAACAGCTCCATCTGGGCCGCGCTCAGCCCGGCCGGCTCGCCGTTGATCGGACCGATGTCCCGCGAGCCCAGGAGACCGACGAACGCCTTGTTGAACGCGTTGAGCGTGCCGCGGTCGCCGCGCCAGTGGAGAGGCTCGAGCATGCCGCGCAGCGTCTGCGTCGTCATCGGCCCCTTCTGCGGGTCGAACCCGTCATGCGCGGCGAACGGCTGCTGCGCCGGGACGGTCGTCGGCTGGTTGTTCTGCGGCACGATGAACCGGACGTTGTCGCCCGGCGTGCCGTAGGGCGCGAAGTCCCCTTCGGGGTTCCCCAGGTCCCAGCCCAGCTCGTCCATGTTTCCCGAGATGTGGCAGGAGGCGCAGGAGTTGTCGCCGTGCCCCGAGGTGTCGATGCCGTCGTACAGGAAGCGCCGGCCGTTGCGCACCGTCGGGGAGGAGGGATCGTGAAGCGCCAGCTCCCCGACCTTGGACAAGGTCGCCGCATCGACCAGCGCGATCGAATTCGAGAAGCGGTTGAGGACGTAGAGTCGTCCCAGATCCTCGCGCAGGGCGACGCCGGTCGGTCCCTCCCCCACCTCCACGGCATCCGGGGCGGCGCGCGACGGGCCGAACACGCACGCGGCGTAGTTCCCGGGACCGTCCAGGCAGCCCTGGCTGACGCGGAACAGCTTGCGCGAGCCGATGGCGGTGAGGTAACCGGTCGTGCCGGCCCGGTTCCAGGTCATCATCCCGGGCTGCGAGAGGCTCGCCAGCCGCTCCGTCAGGTTGGTCGCCGGATCGCTGTGGCGATCGATGTGGGCGTTGAGGTCGACGATCCGGAGCGCGTTCCCCTGGGCCGGATCGACGATGGTCAGCCGGTTGTCCACGACGTGGCCGCCGACTCCCAGGGGATGCTCGAAGCGCACGCGGTTCCGCGCCTCGGTGTTCGGCACGTAGATCCGTCCGTTCGCCGGATTGACCGAGATCTCGAACAGCGTCGTGCCGAGGTGGTCCACGGTCGTCACGCCGAGCGTCGTCGCGTCGATGACGAACAGATCGTGGTCCGGCAGCCTGACCGGCAGGCACATGCTCCAGTCCTGGCCGGCGTCGTCGCGCCACGCCTGGGTCCCCTGGTCCCAGCCGACGATGAGGCCGACGGGGGGGACGCCGCCGTTCGGCGGGTCGGGCAGGAGCGTGTTGCGGGCGATGCCGGGAGGCAGCGGCGGATACGGCGGGTGCGGCGCGCTGCAGTTGATGTTGTTGAGCCCGAGGGCCGAAAGCCGAGTCTGGTTCAGGCCCGCGTCTCCCCCGAAGATGACGTTCGCGTTGACGCCGGTCGTCTGGTTGCCCGAGTTCAGGACGATCGCGTACACCTTCGTCCCGTCGCGCGAGACCGCCAGGGCGCGGGTGTCGCTGCCGAACAGATCGATGCGGGACGGCGGCTGGGAGAGATCAGAGAGGCTGAAGGCCTTGACCGCGTCCTCCTGGGAGACCGCGACGAAGGCGCGGCCCGCGGCGAACACGACGTCGGTCGGCTCGTCCCCGACCGGCAGCGTCCGCACGACGGTCCCCAGGTTCAGGTCGACGATGCTGATCGTGTCGGAGAGGTGGTTGACCACCCAGGCCTCCGACTCGGTGCGGGCGACCACGGTGACCGGCTCGAGCCCCACCGGGATTTGCGCCAGCGGCGCCAGGTCCCCTCCCGGGAGGACGGTGAACACCTCCAGGAGCGCTCCGGGGGTGTTCACCGCCAGGAGCCTCCCCCCCGAGGGGGTCAGGGCGATCGGGTGGACCTGCGACGACTCGAAATTGACATACTGGGCCCCGGCAGGGGCCGAAAAGGCGAGCCCCAGAAGTAGGACCGGGGCTCCGAGCCGGACGGTTCGCATGGAAGCGCCTCCCCTGGGTGGTTGCGGCTCGCGTGTCCGGCATCTAAATTGCTGCACGGACGCGGGATGCGCGTTAACGTCTGTCCCGTCGGGCCGCCGCCGGCTTTGTCGCCGCGCGATCCGGGCGGCCCGGACATAATAAGATGGCTCGCCGGGAAATTACGCCGGATCCGTCGATTCCGCAAGGGGTTGTTGACGCGATGCGTGGACCGAAAAGGCCGAGACCAACCTGTCATTCGGGGTTCCCAACCTCCGTCCTGCTCCTCGCGGTTCTTGCCTGGTCGCCGGTGGGCGCCCAGGCGCCCGGCGAGCCCGGGTCCGCTCCCCCGGCCGAATCCACCCGGTCTTTCCCCGCCATCGCCACGATCCGGATCGAACGGACGGACGTCTTCAACCTGGACGATCCGGATGAGCGTCACGCCCCGTACATCCTGGCCAACAAGCTGCACATCCAGACGCGCGAGCGCATCATCCGGAGGGAGCTCCTGTTCGCCGAGGGGGACCCGGCCGACCCGGATGTGCTGTACGAGTCGGAGCGGAACCTCAGGCGGTTGAGCTTCCTGCACGACAATACGCGCATCATCACGGTGCCGCGCGACGACGGCCGGGTGGACGTCGTGGTGCGGACGCGCGACGTCTGGACGACCCGGCCCAGCGTGTCCCTGAGGCGTGAAGGGAACGAGACGACCGGCCGCTTCTCCTTCATCGAGGACAACTTCATGGGGTTCGGCAAGCGGCTCGGCGCGTCGTACCGCAAGGATCTGGACCGCAGTTCGGGCGGGGTCGAGTACTCCGATCCGCGGCTTCTGGGGACACGCTGGAACCTGGTGGCGACCTATTACGATCGCTCGGACGGCATGCTCTATTCGGCGGAAGCCGGCAGGCCGTTCTATTCCGTCCAGACCACGCAAGCGGGCGGCGGAGGCGGATCGCATTTCTCGCAGATCACCACCCTGCAGCTGGACGGGGAGGACTCCCCCGGGTTCCGGCAGCGGCACAGCGACCTGACGATTCGATACGGTCGTGCCCTGAGCACCGGGTATGACTGTGTGCGCCGCCTCACCTACCGCTTCCGCCTGGAGGACGACATCTTCGATCCCGAACCGGGTGAAGGGCCGCTCTCGCCCCTCCCGCCGGTCGGCGGCTCGGGGTATGCGGCCCTGCCGGTGGATCACCGGTTCCGCGTCCTGGGGGTCGATTACCAGAGCAGCGACGTGCGCTTCGAGCGGGCGAGCCACCTCGATCGATTCGATCGATTCCAGGACGTGAACCTGGGGAACGAGTGGTCGGTCTCGCTCGGCGTCTCCCCGACCTTCCTCGGGGACGACAGGACCCGCGTGTTTCTCGGCGGGCAGTTCAGCCGCTGGATGCACCTGTCGCCGAACACCTTCTCGCGCCTGCAGGCGGAGGTCTCCGGCCGGCTCGAAGCGGGGGCCGCGCAGAACGCGGTGACGCAGGTCGACCTGAGGCACTACTACCTGGGGCTGCCGCGCCAGACGCTCGTCGTCCATGCCGAGCAGACCTCGGGCCACAACCTGGACGGGGAGAAGCAGTTCGTCCTGGGCGGGGAATCGGGATTGCGCGGGTACGACAACCGGCGCTTCGACGGCAACAAGCGGCTGCTGCTCAACGTCGAGGACCGGGTGTACCTGGTCTACGACTGGCTGCACCTCGTGTCGGTCGCCCTGGCCGGCTTCGCGGACGCCGGGTTCGCCTGGCGCGCCGGGAAGGGACAGGATCTGGGAGACGTCGTGGGGGACGTCGGCGTCGGGTTCCGCTTCGACGTGACCCGCGGCGGGAGCGGAACGGTCATCCGTCTCGACTACGCCTATCCCGTCAACCGCGTCGGGCAGGAAGAGAACCCGCGCGGCGTGCTGTCGTTCACCGCGGGGCAGGCGTTCTGAGGAGCCGCGGGATCGATCAGCCCTTCGCCGCCGCAGCCGCGCGCGCCGCCCGGCGGCGGGAGGCCGCGACCAGGACCTTCACGACGCGCGATTTCCATCGGGGCTCGTGAATTTCGTAGTAGTGCAGAAGGCCCGCCGTCTGCTCGAGCGACTTGCGGCCCGGGGGCATCTGCCGGATGCTGGCTCCGCCCAGATGGGCGACCGAAAGGTCGTAGAGGACGTGGACTTCCAGGCCCGATTTCCAGACACGACGTGAGAGATCGACGTCGTTGAAGAAGATCGGGAACCCTTCGTCGAACAGGCCGCCGATCCGCCCGATCGTCGCGCGGGCGATCAGCAGACAGGCCGCGGCGGCCTGATCGATCACCGCGACGCCGGCCCGCCGGATGGATCCCAGGTGGTAGCTCCGTCCCACCCTCCCTCCCAACAGCCACCGGTCCACCCTCCTGCCCGCGCGCGAGTAGTGACAGAACACGATCGGCAGTGTCGGAAACCTCCGATGCAGCGACTGCGAGACGCCATCCTTCCCCACCAGGTTGCACGTGACGATGCCGGCCCGCTCATGCGCCCGCAGGTAATCGAGCATGCCTCTCAGGGCGGGGCCGGTGAGGATGATGTCGGGGTTGACGACCGCCAGGACCTCCCCCCGGGCCACGGCGAGCGCCTGGTTGTTCCCGCGGGCGAACCCTTCGTTCCGGGCGTTCGCGATCAGCCGGACCCTGGGATCGGCGCCGAACTCCTTCCTGACCATTTCGGCGCTTCCGTCGGCCGACGCGTTGTCGACGACGATGACCTCGGCAGACAGCGTCCCGAGGCTCGCGAGCGTCGAGCGCAGGCACTCCCGCAACAGGCCGCACGTATTCCACGAGACCACGAGAACGGACAGATCGAGCGGAGATGTCAATGGTGCGTCGTGCCGCCGGCCGCCCGCGGGACGGCCCGGATGGTATCGCGCTTGCTCAAAATGATGATGACTTCGTTGTCGCGCTTGAAGATCAGCTCGACCTCGAAGCCGTGGCTCCGCCTGACGGTGAGGATGAGCTCGAGCATCTCGACCTGCGTCCAGACGTGGAAGTGGATGGCGGCCTGTCGCTCCATCAAGTCCCGTGCGTGCCGCTCGATCTGCGCCTCCCCCTGAACCCGGTCGACGAGCTTCGTCCACTCCTCGTAGTGCCCGGCGCGGGACCACGCGGACCCCTCGCGGTCGTCCCGCAGGAGATGCTCGATCGTCGTGAGCGGACGGTCCGCATCGAAGGTGTAGCGCTTGTCCGGGATCGCCAGGAACAGCACGCCGTCCTTCCGCAGAACCCGGAGCATGTTCCGCAGCGCGCCGATCGGATTCTGGCAGTGCTCGAGGAGGTGGTTCGCGATGACGAAGTCCTGCGAGGAATCGGGTATCGCGTCGAGCGTCTCGCCGTCGGCGACGATATCCACCTTGACGAGCTTCGAGCGCAGGTCGGGATGCTCCTGTCCGAGATCGGCGGCGCTGACCCGATCGACGTATCGGACGCGGACGTGGCGGGGCACCTTGAGCGGATTGTGCATCGCGCCAATCTCGATTCCGTGGCCCCTCAGGTAGGCGCGGGCGATCGCCTTGCGCCGCAGCAGCTCCTCCGGCCGCACCGCCGCCCCCAGCAGCCGGCCGGCGCGCTTCCGAACGCTCCTGGCGATCTTGGCGATCATTCGCGGGTGACGCTCCGGTGGAACTGTTAGCACGCTCGATCGGAATCTGTCAAACCGCGCCGTCGCGGCGCGCGCCGCTCGGACCGGGCGCGGATGCGCGTTCGTGACGCGTGTCCGTCGGCGAACGCCGCACGCCGCCCGGGTGGGGCACCCGGTTCCGGGCCGCGCCTCATTTCGTGCTTCAACCTCCCTGTCGGCAACAGTTGCGCCGGGCGGGCGGGATGCGACGCGCGCGGCGCGCGCCTGGCACCGCGATTGCTTTTCCGTCCAGACGATTCACGACACGCACGCAAGCAAGGGACGGGACGATGGGCAATCTCCTGAGATGCGTCATCTGGGGGGACGATCCGGAAACGCGGCAGCGCCTGGGGGCGGGCGTTCCGGGAGCTTCGGGTCGTTCCAACCAGGGGACGGCGGCGCAGGCCGCCGTCCCGAACTCCTCCAAGGCTTGATGACGGGTCCTCCTCGTCATGGCGCCGACCCGAGGCGTCGCGGCCGTCCCGAGGTTCCTCCCGAGGGACGGCCGCCTTCTTTTTCCCCGCTCCCGCCGCCGGCATGGTCGCGCGCCGGCGACCAGGTCGTGCCGCGCAAGAGCTCCTCGAGCTTGGCAGGAAAACCGGCCAGCCCGCCGTAGTGCGCCAGACGATACTTGAGCGGCAGCCGGACGCGCGGCGGGTCCGGGTCGAGCTCCCAGGTGTGCACATCGATCACCGCCGGGAAGCCCGCACGATTGCGCGCCTCGATCTCCCGCAGGATCACCCGGTTCGGCACGCGCCTCAGCCCGAATCCTCCGGCGAACAGGAGCCGCACGCCGAAACGCCGCCCGACGAGCGGAGGCAGCTCGAGGATCGATCCGCCCGGCCGGTCGATCCGGTACGGGTCGCGCGGCCAGTCCGGATCGCCGATGTGGACGATCGGCGCGAGGCTGGAGTCGTACAGGAACCCCTCGCGGATCAGGACATCCATGGCCTGTGCGACCATGCCCGACGCCCTGCCCCGCCTGCCGCCGCCGGGATGGCCCCCGAGGGTCCAGCGCGGCGCGCGGTAGCCCGCGACCGGTTCTCCGGTGCAGCCCTCCACGGCCTCGCGCGCCGCCCGCAGGTCGGCCGCGAACTCCTCCGCCGACATCGCCGCCACGGAAGCGTGCAGGTAGCCGTGCGTGGCCACCTCGTGTCCCCGCTCGTGGATCTCGTGGATGAGGGCCTGGTGCCTCGCCGCCGTCCAACCGACGGTGAAGAAGGTCGCCCTGGCGCCGCGCGCGTCGAGCAGCGCGAGCAGCGTCCGCGTGTTCTCCTCGACCCTGCTCGGCAGACGGTCCCACTCGCCGGCGGGGATCAGGGCCTCGTCGATGTGGAACCACTCTTCGAGATCGACGGTCAGGATGTTCGCGAGTCCCGGCATGCGCCGCAGAATCGCACGCGGCCACCTCCGTGGTCAACGCACCGGCCTGCGCATTCATCGCCGACGTGAGGCGCGGCGTTCAGGGATTACAATGCGCCCCATGCCGGCGGGGCTCGATCTGGGGTCTTCGAGCATCAAGGCCGTCCTGGTGCCGCGTCATGGGGACGGCGGCAGGACGGCGCGCCGCCGCATCGCGACGCGGCGACTGCCCGGGGGACGGGTCGAGCACGACGCCGAGGCGATGTTCGACGCGGCCGTGTCGGCCCTGCGCGCCATCCTTCCGAAAGGCCGGCGCGGCGGGCCGGAGTCGCTCGGGATCGCCACGCAGCGCTCGACCGTCCTGTTCTGGGACCGGAACACGGGCCGGCCGCTGACTCCCGCCTACTCCTGGCAGGACCTGCGGGGCGCGCCGCTCTGCAAACGACTTCGCGGACGGCCCGGCCGTGGCGGCCGGTCGACGCCGGCGGCCTTCGAAGACCTGGTCCGCGAGCGCACGGGGCTCCGGTTGAGCCCGCACTACGCGGCGGCGAAGCTGGCGTGGGCGCTCGGTCACGTCCGCGGCCTGAGGCGCAGGGTGGCTGCCGGAACGGCCCTGTGGGGCACGCTCGGCACCTTCATCGCCTGGCGGATGAGCGGCGGCGCGCTCTACGCCATCGATCACGCCAACGCCCAGCGCACGCTGCTGTTCGAGCTTGGCGCCCGGGCCTGGGAGCCGGGACTCTTCGAAGCGTTCGGCCTCTCACCGCTCCTGGACGCTCCGGCCCTCCCGGCGATCGTGCCGACCTCCCTGGCGGAAGGGGCCTGCCTCGTGGCGGCCGGCCGTGCGCTCCGCCTCGAGGCGATGACCGGCGATCAGCAGGGGGCGCTCATCGGGCTGGGGTGCCGGAACGAAGGGGCGGTGGCGATCAATTACGGCTCGGGGGCGTTCGTCCTGATCGGCACGGGCCGGCGGCTGCTGCGCGTCCCGGGCCTGCTGACGACGATGGTCGCCTCGTGGCGCGCGCCGGCGGGCGCGGGGGGGCGGGACGAAGCGCGCTTCGCGGTCGAGGGCCCGGTGAACGCGGCCGGGACGGCGATCGACTGGGCGGCCGCGCGGCTGGGCCTGCGGCTGCGCATGACCGACCTGGACCGCCGGCTGGGAGAGGACCCGGGCGGGAAGCGTACGGTCCACTTCCTGCCCGCCGTCTCCGGCCTGGGGGCGCCGCGCTGGGACCCGTCCGCCCGTCCGCGGTTCGCGGGGGACGTGCGGAGCGCCTCGACCGTCGATCTGCTGCGCGCGGTGGTCGAGTCGATCGCCTTCCGCTGCGCCGAGATTGTCCGGGCCGCGCCGCGGCGGCACGGCGCGGGACCGGTCCTGGCCGCCGGTGGCCTGGCCCGCTGCCGGACGCTCCTGCAGGCCCAGGCCGACCTGCTGCAG
>Ga0070694_100000899_pt1 | contig 16804 bp, 8 predicted proteins | sample KBSK1251metaG_FD_65470 | JGI IMG/M metagenome (GOLD analysis project Ga0070694, IMG submission 65470) | Corn, switchgrass and miscanthus rhizosphere microbial communities from Kellogg Biological Station, Michigan, USA - KBS K1-25-1 metaG | ecosystem: Host-associated > Plants > Roots >... | reverse complement strand
CCTGCCCCGGAGGTGCTCGAGAGCCCGGGCCATGAGCAGCAAGGCATGCCGGCCCAGCCGGGCGCTCAGGCGGGTGACGGTGGACGGCGCGCAGCCGAGGTTCCTGGCCAGCTGCCGATGGGCCGAACCAGCCTGAAGACCAGCCGCCACAGGGACGACCAGCTCCGGACGCTTCAAGTAATAGGACAACCCGAAGCTCTGTCTCGAAAACGTGCGACGGCAGGTGGAGCAACGGAAGCGCGGCACGGTGCGACGTTCTGTATGATAGGTTCCGTGCCGCAGGAACCTGTAACCCCGAACGCTCCGACGGTGGTCCGGGCACTCCGGCCACGGGCAAAAGACCGGCGCGAAGTATTGCAAACGCTCGACGGGGGTCCTCGGCCAGTACACGTCCCCCGGAGGATCAAACCGCGTGCCTACGGGATAAAGTGCGCAACTGGGCGAACGGAAGAACTTACGTTTCCAGCCCTGCTGACCCAGTGACCGGATCCGGCCACAAAACGAACGCGCCGTCCATCTCCGTCCGCAACAAGCTCCGCACCACCATGGGCCTGATGCTCCTTGCGGCCGGATGCGGGCAGGCGCCTCCGAACCTGCCCCCCGAGGAGGCGGTCAAGGTCCCCGCCGGCGGCTCGCTCGTCGTGTACGTCGAGGCCCGGATCAGGACGGCGGGGCCGATCCTCAAGACGTTCCAGGAGCAGACCGGCATCCTCGTCACCGCCAACTACAGGGAGACGCTGGGAGACCGGTTCCTGCCGGCCCTGAAGGAAGAGGCCGCGCAGCACAGGGTCGATCTCTTCTGGGGGGAATCGCCGCTCGCGGCGATGGCGCTGGCCGAGGAAGGGCTGGTCGTGCCGTTCCGCCCGGCGGGGGCGCGGCCGGTCCCCGCGATGTACCACGACCGCGAGTTCCGCTGGGTCGGCTTCGCGGCCAACCCGCGCGTCTTCATCTACAACACCGACCGCATGAAGCAGGAGGAGGCCCCCGGCGAGACCTCCGAGCTCGTCAAGCCCCCCTGGGCCGGGCACGGCGCGATGCCGCGCATCGCCTTCGGCGCGCCGGCCTTCCACGCCGCCGCCCTGTACGCGCTGTGGGGTCCCGAGCGGGCCGGGGCCTTCCTGAAGGCCCTGCAGTCGGACGGGACGGCCATCGTCGAGGACGATCGCGCCGCGCGCGCCCTGGTCGCCTCGGGCCAGGCCTGGTGGGGAATGATCGGCCTCGACGAGGCGATCGGCGCCAAGCGCGAGGCGGAGCCGATCAACATCCTGTTTCCGGACCGCCTGGGGATGGGGACGATCGTCCCGCCGCACGTCGTCTCGCTGATGCGCGGGGCACCCCATCCCGACCAGGCGAAGGGACTGTTCGGCTACCTGTTCGCGACCGAGGGGGCGTGGCTGTGCGGACAGAACGACAGTCCGCTCCTGACGTTCATTCCCGACGTCCCGAGACCCGACTGGGTCCCCGCGCTCAGCTCGCTGAACATCGCCCTCCTCGACCCCCGAAACGCCGGGCGGGCGTATCTCGAGAACCGCGATGCGTTCCTCTCCTGGGGGAGCGGAAAGGCCGCGCCACCCCCTTGACGGCGCGACGTCCAGATGACGGACAGATCGCCGCAAACCCGCATCAAATCTGGATTATCACGTTGCCGCTCTTTCCGGCCGGTGGTATAGAATACCCAGCCGACCGGGGAGAGGTGAAGCCCCCCCGGACTTCGGGGGGCATCCATGACAGGCGATTCCACCACGACGCCGCCGCGGGCCCCCGCGGCGGCCACGCGGAAGCTGCGCATCCTGATCGTGGACGACGACCAGGACAGCGTCGATCTGCTCACGCAGTGGCTGACGATGGGGGGCTACGAGGTCACGAGCGCCGGCGACGGCCAGGAAGCGCTGCGCCGCGTGCCGGCCGATCGGCCCGACCTCGTCCTTCTCGATCTCGCCATCCCTCCCCCCGACGGCATGCAGGTCATGCGCGCCATCAAGCGGGACCGTGTCATGTCCACCGTCCCGGTCGTCGTGATGACCGTCAAGCGGGACGTGAAGAGCAAGGTCGAGTGCCTGAAGAGCGGCGCCGACGACTACATCGTCAAGCCGTTCCACTTCGACGAGCTCGACGCCGTCCTGCGGTCGTCGCTCAAGAAGCGCTATCTCTATACGTCGCTCGAGCGCGCCAACCGCCAGCTGCGCGACGCCAACGAGCGCCTGCTGAAGCTGACCGTCACCGACGAGCGCACCAACCTTTTGAACGACCGCTACCTGAAGCGCCGCCTGGGGGAGGAGTTCAAGAGGGCGCAGCGCTACGGCACGCCGCTGTCGGTGGCGCTCCTCGACCTGGATCATTTCAAGGAGGTGAACGACAAGTACGGCCACGACTGCGGCGACCAGGTGCTGCGCGAGTTCGGCAACCTGCTCACCGCCAGCGCGCGCACCACCGACATCGTCGGCCGCTTCGGCGGCGAGGAATTCCTCATGGTCCTGCCGAACACCGACGGCATCCGCGCCGCCATCGTCGCCGAGCGCGTGCGCAAGGCCGCCGAGGAGCACGTCTACAGGTACAAGGAGTCGCTGGTCCGCGTCACGACCAGCGCCGGCGTCGCCTCGGTGCCGGCCAACGCCCAGGTGCACGACGAGACCGAGCTCCTCAAGGCGTCCGACCAGGCCCTCTACCGCGCCAAGCAGGCCTCGCGCAATCGTGTCATCCTGGACCGCGCCTCGATGCCCACCGACGTCCTCGAAGGGGATCTGTCCGCCATCTTCAAGGCCTCCTACGAGGACGACATGCAGCGCGGCCCCCAGCCCCCCGAGCGCTGAAGAGCGCGCCCCCGAGCCCCGCTCACTCCCCCTCGCCGCCGCGCCGTGGTACCCTAGTTCTCCGCTCGGACTCCCCTGGGGTGGAAGGATGGGCATGCCATCGAATCGGAACGGAGCAGGCGTCGGCAGGCGCCTCAATCCGACCCGGATCCTGCTCCGCATCGGGCTCGCCGTGGCGCTGGTCCTGGCCGGCCTTCTGACCCTCGCCTTCATCGACGGGAACTGGCGCTTCGCCCACATGGAGGCGGCCGCCCCCGCGCGCGTCTTCTCCGCCCCCTTCGTCCTGGCCGATGACGTGGCGGTCAACCGGGAGGACCTGCAGGAGCGCCTGTCCCGCCTCGGCTACCAGAAGGTCGAGGGGCACCCCGAGACGCCCGGCTCGTACTCGGTGAGGTTCCGGTCCATCGAGATCTATCTCAACGCCTTCGAGTATCCGTGGGGCAAGTTCGACGCGACCCCCGTGCGCGTCAAGACCTCCTTCGGACGCGTCAGCCACGTCGAGAACATGACGACCGGAGACGATCTCGAGCAGGCGCTGCTCGAGCCGGAATCCCTCGGCACGCTGTCCGGCAACGTCAAGGAAGAGCGCCTCGCCGTCCCGGTCGACGACCTGCCGAAGACTCTCACCGAGGCGGTCATCTCCGTCGAGGACCGCCGATTCAAGGGGCACACGGGAATCGACCCGCGGGCCACGCTGCGCGCCCTGTTCGCCAACGTCAAGAGCGGCGAGGTGGTGCAGGGCGGCAGCACCATCACCCAGCAGCTCGCCAAGAACCTGTATCCCGGCGGCGAGCGGACCTTCGCGCGCAAGATCTGGGAGGCCCTCGCGGCGCTGGGCCTGGAGGCATTCCACAGCAAGGACGAGATCCTCGAGCGCTACCTCAACCAGATCTACCTGGCCCAGCGCGGGCCGACGTCGATCATCGGCGTCGGGGCCGCCTCGCGGCACTACTTCGGCAAGGACGTGCGGTACCTGGACCTGCCGGAGTCGGCGCTCGTCGCCGGCCTCATCCAGTCACCCGGCCGGTATCACCCGTACCGCCATCCGCGCGAGGCCCTTGAGCGCCGCAACCTGGTCCTGAAGCTGATGCTCGACGAGGAGTTCATCACCAGGGAGCAGCAGGTGGCGGCCGCCGCGGCCCCGCTGGCGCTGCACCCCGAGCCGGCCTCCGACGGACGCCACGCCCCCTACTTCATCGACTACATCGCCCAGCAGCTTCAGGAAGAGGGCCTGCGCGATCCCGCCTCGCGCACCGGGATCCGCGTCTTCACGACGCTCGATCCCCTGATCCAGGCGCGGGCCGAAAAGGTCGTCGCGGCCAGCCTGGCGCAGTACGAGAAGGCCTACCGCCAGCTCCGGCCCCTGGCCGGCGGCGAGATCCAGGGGGCCTTCGTCGCGCTGCGCCCGTCCGACGGCTCGGTCCTCGCCATGGTCGGCGGCCGTTCCTACGCGCGCAGCCAGTTCAACCGCATCGTCCAGGCGCACCGCCAGCCCGGGTCCGCGTTCAAGCCGTTCGTCTTCCTGGCCGGGTTCCAGAAGGCCCAGGCAGAGCGCGCCCCCATCTTCACCGCTGCCACCGTCCTCGACGACTCGCCGCTCGAGATGGAGGTCAACGGCGAGCCGTGGGCCCCCCAGAACTTCGACCAGGAGTACCGGGGCCCCGTGAGCGCCCGCCAGGCCCTCGCCGAGTCGCTGAACGTGCCGACCATCCGCGCCGCCGAGATGATCGGCCTGCGCGACATCGTCCGCTCGGCGCGCCAGGACGGCATCGAGAGCCCCCTCCAGGCCGTCCCCTCGATCGCCCTCGGGACCTTCGAGATCGTCCCCCTGGAGCTGGCGTCCGCCTACACCACCATCGCCAATCTCGGGACGCGCGTCCTGCCCCGCGCCCTCGTCGCCGTCGTCGACGACAGCGGCAAGACCTCGTCCGTCCCCGCCAAGCCGTCCGAGCAGGCGGCGACGCCGCAGGCCGCCTACCTGACCCTCGACCTCATGCGCGACGTCGTGCGCAAGGGAACCGGCGCCGGCATCTGGTCCTACGGCGTGCAGGGGGAATTCGCCGGCAAGACCGGCACCAGCGACGACGGCCGCGACGCCTGGTTCGTCGGCATGAACCCCGACTTCCTGGGCGTCGCCTGGGTCGGCTTCGACAACAACCGCCCCCTGCGTCTCGGGGGGGCCGTCCTCGCGCTGCCGATCTGGGCCCAGATCACCCGGGGCGCCGGCATCGACGACGACCGCCGCTGGGAGGCCCCTCGCGGCATCGTCGAGCTCGAGATCGATCCCACCACCGGCCAGCAGGCGCACGGCCGCTGCCCCGACTCCGTCACCGAGATCTTCATCGAAGGGACCGAGCCTCCCGAGTGCGAGTCCCACCAGGGCGGCCTGGATTCGTGGGTGACGCGGCTGGTCCACTGGTTCAGCAGGGATTAGCGGGCCCGGCTCTCAATTTCTCCCTACCTTGATGGAGCCGGTCTTCACGGACGCCGGTGCGAACGTCAGGTTCAGGATCGCCGCGCCGGACGGATCGGTCACACTCAGGCCGAACCGGTCATCCTTGCGGGTCCTGCCGCCATCCACGGCGGTGAGGCGGAAGCCGAATCCCGGCACGCCGTCGAGTTCCGCGGTCCCCAGGGACACCGCGGTTGCTCCGACGATCGACAGGCCGGCCATTGATTGGCTCCGGAGAACGACGTCCCCTGTCGGCCGGTGCTCGACGTACTGGAGCTGCCCTTCGATCGAGCCGTTCTTGCGATACCTCAGGCTGAACGCGAAATCCCCCCGCACCCCCTGGCGGAGAACCGAACCGTCCCCCTGTGCGGATCCGAGCGACGGGTCGTAGACGGTCACGACGCTGGCGCCGGCGCCGGTGTAGAAGTCGCCCCCGACGCCGATCATGACGTCGTAGACGTCCACAGGCGCCTGCGGCACGGTGCAGCTCGCGATGAGCATCCCGCCGGAGACCGACCCGGCCGAGGCTTCGCAGAGCAAGGACGTTCCCCGCAGGACGGGCCGCAGGGTGAATCTCACCGGTACGGCCTTCGCGATGTCGCCCGGGCTGCCGTCCTCAACCTCTCTGATCTGCGCGGACAGGGTGACGGGGGCCGTTTCCCCGGGCCCGCTCACCGCGAAGGCGGCCGGGTCGGACGGGAGGCGGATCACCGTGGCATCTTCCCTGACGACGCTCAGGGCGCTGGACCCGGAGCTGTCGAGCACTCCGGACGTGGCGCTGGTGAAGTCGGCGGTGAGCACGTGCGCTCCCTGCGGCGAGAGAACCTGGTTCGGCAGCGTCACAGTACCCGTTCCGGAGGCGGGGACCGACCCGATCGGGATCCCGTCCGCGAGGAACTGCACGAGGCCGCTGAACGTCGGGCAGCCCGGCGACTCGACCGCGCTTCGCAGCAGGGAGATGTCGCTGTACTGGGTCGTCACGGGATCGACCCGCGTCGTCGTGTCTGCGGTCACCGTGACGTCGAACCCGCAGGACGCGATCGGGTCACCCGAGGCAGCGGCCCCGCCGCAAGCGCCCGTGGTGGTCCCGAGGCCGAAGCGCGAGCCGGACGGCGGGCTGCACGTTACGACACCGCAGGATCCGCTGACACCGGGGTCGGCCAGAATGACCGGCGCGGCGCACGCGCCCGGTTCACTCGCAAGGCTCACGGTCGGAGGGCAACCGAGGGCGCATGATTCGTTGCAGCAGAGGGGGTCGGAGGTCGTGATGGTCAGCCTCCAGCCGCCGGCAATCTGCCCCTGGAGCAACGGCTCGCCCGTGGTCGTGGGTTCTATCCCCTTCGCGTAGAGACTCCAGACTCCGTTCGGATCGATCCTGTTGAAGACCGCCAGCGACGGAGGCCTGCCGTAGGGCCCCGCCGGCGCCGGCGCCGGCATGCCGTCGAGACCAGACCGGTCCGTGGGGCGATACGTGCCGGAGACGATGCGGTTCTGGATCGGCAGCAGCGTCGCCGCCGCGTCATCGAAAGTCAGCGTGGCGTCCTGAAGGGGAAACCCGGCCCCTGATTGATGCATCAGGACGACCTTCTGGCCTCTGGGCCCGACGAGCAGGAGCTGGACGGCGCCCGGGACGGGGTCGCTGAGACGGGACAGCCTGACCGTGACCTTGCCGACCGTTCCCGTGATCCCGGACACCTTGATCGTCGACGGATAGGGAAGGCCGGCACCGGTACGGGCGTAGGAAATCAGGACAGGCTGGGCGTTGTTGTAGGACTGCGTATAGCCCACGCTGCCGCCAATACGGATCGGGAAATCCACCGTCCCGAGAGGGCCGGCGCCGGCCGGATCGTCAAGCCTCAGCGTGGCGACGATATCGGATCCACAGGCTCCTTCAGGCACGAACGAGAAGGGGCGTGACACAGGTGGTCCAACGGGCCCCAGAACGCCGAACGATTGGGGCGGGCTCGGTGCGAGGACGCCGCCGCCCGGGAGGAGCGTTGCCACGAGGTCTGTCGCGGACCCTGTGCCGATATTGCGGAGCGGGAAATTCACGGTCACGACCTCGTTGCGGTCGGCCGCCTGGTTGGCCGGGTGACAGGATTCAGCGCCCACCGACACGGGCGGAGCGGGGACCACCGCGGGACTGCCGCCTTGGAATGGGCAACAGAGGGGCCGCTCGCGGACGATCCGGAGATCCGCGCAGCCGAATGTCCCCAGGCTCCCCGAACCCGTGTCCGCAACCCGCAGCTTCCAGACACCCGCTTGATCCTTGCCGTTCAGAAGCCCGAGAGGCTCGACGGGCCTGACCGCGCTGGACACGAACGGAGAGCGCGAGTAGACGACGAAGAAATCGGATGCATCGTCGAAGACCGCCATTCTTCCGGAGCAGTCGACCGGGCCATCTCCGAAGTTCGCGCCGAACCTGTCGACTTGGGATCCGCCGTGGCGCCACAGCGACACGACCGTTCCATCCGGATGAACGAGCGAAATCGCCAGGTCCACGTTCAGCGCGTGGTTCAATCGGATGCCGATATCGACGTCGGCGATGGTCCCCGGCTCGGTCACCGGGATCGGAACCTCGACGACTCCCCTGTCCGGTATCGGGACCGCCAGGTTTCCGGTGCCGTAGGCGCCCGGGATCGGCGGGCCGAGTCCGCCCACGGGCACGACGTATTCCAGGGTGCCCAGATCGACTCCACCGTCGCTCAGGCTCAGGGTTGCGGTCAACCTCTTCCCGCAGGTCAGGCCCGTGTCGGCCTTGAAGGAAAACAATCTCGAGACGACCGACCCGTCGGCCGGGACATTTCCATAGACCTGTGGCGGCCCCGGATCGGTCACGCCGCCCGTCGGAAGCAGGGTCGCAGTCAGGTTGGAGACCTCGGCCATGCCGACGTTGGTGATTCCCAGGGTGACGCTGACCGTCTCCCCGGGATCGAGAGTACCGGTCCCCGGAACGCACGTCTCGCTCACGAGACCCGGGACGCCGGCGGTTTTCAGGAGAGGAACCAGGTGCGGCTCGAGCGCGAAGTCCTGGACGGTCGTCCCCCCTTCCGTGACCACAAGTCCCTCGAACACCTGAGGCCAGAGATTGGGTCCGGAGGCCTCCAGGTCGTAGCGCCCCGGCGCGGCGATGATCTCGTAGAGCCCGGCCGCGTTCGTGACCCTCAAGTGCCCGTCGGGAGTGCGAACCACCGCGCCCAGGATCGGCAGCCCCGTCACCGCGTCGGTCACCTTGCCCCGCACGGCCCCCCCGGAAGCGGGGGTGCACGATGGGAAGGCGAACCTCCCCACGCGCGTCTGCCATTCGGCGATCGACGCCGGGTCGTCCGCCTCGTAATACTCGCTCGTGAACCAGAAGGTGCAGTCGCCCACGGGATCGACGGTCAGGGCGCTGTAGTCTCCCCAGCGGTTGATGTTGTTCCACTGCACGAAAGTCCCCTCGTGCAGCGTACGTTCCCCCTGATACAGACCGTTGGGAGGGTCGGTGGCCAGGCGACCGGCGTAGCGGATCGAAGGCCGCGTCGTCAGGCTGGAGACGCTGTACCCGACCGCCAGGTTCCCGTCGTGGTCCATCGCGGCGCTTCCCATCCAGCGGCTGTCGCCGTCCGGCGCGAAGGTTGCCTGCTCGTTGACCGCAAACCTGCCGTCCGGAAGCGGACGTCGCAGCTCGTAGTACCGCACGCCCGCCTGAAAGGTCCCGACGGTCAGCCCGCCGCTGACGTTCACCGTGTGGTCGACGACCAGCGACTCATGATCCCCGAAGTTCCTGTACACAAGCCGGTGCATGAGCCGATCGGTGAGCGCGTCCAGCCCCTGGACCTTGTCCATGCTGGCGGGGGGCGGCTGCGGGATGTTGTGTCGTCCGGGCGGAGAGAGCGGATTGAAGGCGGCAACCGGAACCGGGCTCTCGGCCCTCTCCGTGAAGCTGGAGCCCCCCGGATTCAGGAAGTCCGCGTGAAATTCGAAGACTCTCAATCGATCCGCCGGGTCGCCGAACTCGTCCGCGGTAAAGTAGGCCATGTAGTTGGGTGTCCCCCGCGGGGGGGGCGTCAACCCGTCCATGTCGGATGGCAGCATCCCCCCGATCAGAGGATCGACTTCCGCCAGGTCGAAGTAGATGAAGGAGGCGCTCGGATCTCCGACCAGCATCTTCGCGCGATCGAAGGCGAAGACCCCTCCCCCGAGGAAGTACCCGCTGTTGAAATCGAATTCATTGTCGGTCATGTAATAGGCATCGGGCCAGACGCCGAACTTCGGGTAGTCGTTGAATTTCAGGTTCGGCATCATGAAGTCATAGAGGAAGTACGCCCCCATGGGGTCCCCGGTCTGCGAGATGGCGATCAGCTCGTGGTAGTTGGGGGTGGCCATGACGCACAACTGGCTCAGGATCCAGCGATCGGCCAGGGGATCGTAGAGAACGACCGGATCGCCGTGGTTCTTGCTGCCGCAGGGTGGCCCCAGTGCGGCGAACAGATCGCTCAGCTTCCTGGGCGGCATCAGGGCCTGGCCGTCCTTGGCGAACACCTGGTATGCATTGTTGACCATCTGCACATAGTGAGAGCGGCCCACGTCCCCGTTCGTGTCCGGCGGAAGGACCTGGTAGCCGAAAAGCGTCTGGTTGTCCCGGTTGCTCACGCCCTCGAAGGTCAGCGACGGCGCGGGCATCGAGCCGGATGGAGAGACGGATCTCTGGATGGCCGTGTCGTTCAATCCACCCAGCAGGCCGGCCGGTCCGGGCTCGACACGTCGGCGCTCGAATTCCTGAAGCTCCACCAGAGGGTACGTCGTGGCAGGCGGTAGCGGGGGCGGAGGCCCGGGCAGACGAGTGACGGCGCTGTTTCCTGTCGCCGGGGAGGTCGCGAAGCGCGCTGCCTGGCTGGCCCGGGGGATGGGCGTGGCGCGAACCCTCGCCTGGGGCGAAGGCCGTCGTCCAGGCGGCGTCTGCCCTCCCAGGAACTGGCCGCCAACCAGCAGCAAGAAGACAGCCGCCGAGGCAGGAAGCACCCAGGGGAAACGAATCCCCTTGGTCATGGGACGTCCCTCAGATTCTTGAACCGGCGGCGACTGCTCGAATCCTGGGGAACCTACGCCGAACCGGTGCGACGGTCAACCTCTTACTGCGGTATCTCTGCCACCACTGGCCAACAAGCGCACGGCCGCTGCCCCGACTCCGTCACCGAAATCTTCATCGAGGGGACCGAGCCTCCCGGGTGCGAGTCCCACCAGGGCGGGCTGGAGTCGTGGGTGACACGGCTGGTCCACTGGCTCAGCAGGGATTAGGGAGTTTTGGTCGACGCGGCGATTGAGTCGGGCCGGATAGCCTTTGGCCTGCCGGCCCGACTCCCATCACCGTTTCACTAGTAGCAAATACAGGGGCCCTGATTGCAGGTCGAGGAATTGGGGAAGCAACACTTGGCGCACCGCAAGGGCCCGACGGCGCAAGGGTTTGTGCAGTCGAGCACTGGTGTCAGGTCCGGCTCCGATGAACTCAGATTCTCCGTTCCACCGACCGGCAGAGGTACCGCGGCTGCCGGGCTGGCGGGCAGAATGGTTGCCGGTGCGTTCGACTTGATTGCGGCCTCTGAGGCGATCGCCGATGTGGCTCTGGCCGCATACAGGCCCATGGTGGCCACTGCGATCATCAGCCCGACGAAAAGGAGATAGCGCTTGGTGGTCATGACAACCTCCCGTCAGGAAATGGCCACCCTTGAATGCCCGCGTTCGTTTCGCGCGAGTCGGGGGTGGCGCGGTTGATACCCCACCTCTTACGGCCATCGTGAGCGTTTGTCCATGACCGATCTGGACATCCTGATTGTTGACCCGAATGGCCTTCACTTTCTCGCATTGGAAGGCCTTCTCCTCACCGCACCGGGGTAGACGCCGAAGACTCGTCGGAACGCCCGGGAGAAAGAGGAACGGTCGTGATAGTGGAGGTCGTCGGCAATGGCTTCGATCGAAATAGAGGACGCTTGTATCCGCTCGAAAGCTTCGAGGAGCCGCTGCCTTCGAACTGCCTGCATGGGAGCGAGCCCCACCGACAAGTGAAAGAGACGATTGAGCTGGCGCGGGCTGACAGCGAACAGACCGGCCAGAGCCTCAAGAGTGACCCCTTGATCTGCTCTTTCTCCGAGTTGCCGGCAGGCCTCAGCAACTCGCCCGCTCAGAGGCTCGGACGCCATGGTGGGTCCGGCGCGCACCTGCTTTCCGTGAACTACCTGATGAACTCTGTCCTGGAGTTCGGCCAGTGGGCGTCGACAGCAGTGGAGACTGGCCCGACAGCGGTCCACAATGACTTGCTGCCGCGGATGCCTGTCAAGGTAGTGATTCACCTGGAGTGGGCACACGACTACGGAAAGATTTGCGTTCGCATTGTTGAGGATTTGAATGCCGTGCTCGGGGTCGAGGCAGAGGACGAGCAGGGTCCGGCTCTTGAGCCTCCTCAGGCCGTGAGATTTCAGCCGACAGGAAGTCGAGATGGAAGGCCCTTCAGCCTCCCGTGAGCCAGCACTCAGGAAGCCTGACCGCGTTTACGGCGAAGCGCCAACCTCTCTCCCGCGACCGGCCTTCCGCGGAAGAATTCACGTGTGATGACAAGTACGCTCCATGCGGAATTCTGTCAATCCGTGGAGATACCCTCCATCACGTATGCGTTCATACATACGTGGTTCAAATGGTGAGTGAACAGCGTGACTGACGGGAAGCTCGGTGACCGCTGCCCGGCGCGGTTGCGTATGATGTGATCGCCGGAGACCTGCAGAAGATTCAGATGGTCCCGAATCTTCTATTGGTGTGAACCCATTCGTTTCAGTCGGCGGGATTCGATCGCTGCATTTCCCGGTGGCGATCAGAGACCGGCTGTGAATGTGCTCTCACGCCTGGGCCGGATGCCTCCCGCACCGTCAGGACCACCGGCTCCTGAGGCGAACGACTTGACCCAGCTCCAGCTCACGGAACTTCCACAACCACCCGCCCCGAACCCGTGTTCCCCGCGGCGTCGGTCGAGCGGACGACGATGCTGTGCTCGCCGGGGCCGGGGCGCGGGAGGGGGACGTCGTAGGTTTCGGTGCGGGAGTCGTCGAGGCCGTCGGCGGCCTGGAGGGGGAGCCAATCGCCGGCATCCACGGCGCAGGCGGTCTCGCGGATGATGCTGAACGTATCGGAGGCGGCGAAGGTCAGGCGGACGCCGTTCGGCTGGACCTGCGCCTTGATGCTCTCGATGCGCGGCGGCGTGTTGTCGACTTCGAAGGCGGCCGAAAGCCTCTCGGCGGTGAGGGCGCGCCCGGACGGATTCGACGGGGCGTCGGTGGCGACGACCCGGAAGATGTAGGTCCCGTCGGGCATGGCGTGGCTGTCCAGGGTGACGAAGTCCTCGTCGATCCGGTCGCGGATCTTCTTCCAGGTCTTCTCGTCGGCGGCGCGGTAGTAGACGTCGTAGAGCAGGTCGTCGTCGTTCGGGTCGGACGCCTGCCAGTTGATGCTGCGCGCGCCGTCGTCGTAGCCGCGCCGCGATTGCGGGCGGGGCCTCTTGCGGACTCCCCCTTCGACATCGCTCCCCGACGAGCCGGACCCGCGGGAATCGGACGGGCCGCCGGGCCCCCCGGAAGCGGGCATCTTCTGGAACGCGACGCCCGGCGCCAGCACGTCGACCTTCTTGATCTCAGGCGGAAGGTTGGCCTGCAGATAGGTCACCGCGACCTCGCGCAGCGACGGGGTGCGCGCCGAATCGTCAGTCTTCAGCTGGGCGCGCCACTGCAGGAAGCGTGAGGCGGGGCAGTCGAGCAGCGCGCTGTCCTGGGCGAAGGGGGCGCTGCGCCAGTCGGTCCAGGTGCGGTCGGGCTCTTCGGTGTTGCCGCAGCGGACGCCGAGGGCGATCGAGGTCCCCTTCGGGGTCTCGGTGCGCCACGAGGCGCGCCCCCAGGTGGCGAACGAGCGGGCGTCGAGGACGCGCGACTCGTACGTGCCGGACGCGGCGAACCCGGATCGCAGGAGAGACACGCTGCCGGAGTTGCTGCCGGCGACGGCGATGTCGCCGCTCGAGCGGCGCAGGAGCGCCGTGACCTGCGCCGACGAGAGCCGCAGCAGCTCGGTGACGTTCCCCGCCGCGTCGACGCCGTAGATGCGCCCCTGGTTGCTCGATCCCATCAAAAGAGTTCCGTCCGGCGCGACCGCCAGGCTGAGGATCGCCTCCTGGCCTCCGGCCCAGATCTCGCGCGCGTAGCCGTCCCGCGAGATCGCCAGGACCTTCCCTTCCATGCCGATCGGGACGCGCTGCTCGGGGGGCGGCCCCTGGTCCGGCGGGGGCGGAGGGGTCGCCTGCGGCGCGGCGCTCTCGGAGCTGCCGGGCGCCCCGGGCGCGGGCGGCGGCGCGGCGGGGGGCGGTGGCGGCGGCGACGGTCCGCGCGACGCGGGGCGCCCCGACTCGTCGGCGACCGCGGCGTAGATTGTCCCGTCCTTGCCGGGGGCGAGGGCGACGATCTCGTTCAGCGGCGCGTCGTACAGGACGAACCCTTCGCCGGCCGGCGACACGCGGAACACCAGCCCGTGCCCGTCGGTGCCGGCGATCAGCTCCCCCTTGTCGTTCAGCATGAGGGACCGGATGTGCGTCTCGGCGCTGTCGAAGAAGACCCGCCCGTGCCCTGCGGCATCGATCTTCAGGATGCGCCCTTCGACGCCGGTCGCGGCATAGAGCGCCCCGTCGCGATCGAAGACCAGGGCCCATACATATTTCTCGCCGCTGTCGTAGGTCCAGAGCGTCTTGCCGTCTGGGGCGATCTTGTAGACCTTCCCGCCCGGCGAGGCGCCGGCCAGAAGATTGCCCGACTTGTCGACGGCGAGGGCTTGCACCTCGGGCTCCTGGGCGCGGAAGAAGACCTGCGCCTCCCCCTTGCCGACGCGCAGGACCGTCCCGTCGTTCCCTCCCGAGACGAACAGCGCGCCGCCGGGGCCCTCGGCGATCGCCCACAGGTACGGCTGGCCCCCCTCGTGCACGGTATCGAGGCGCGGCGACAGCCTCAGGGCGCCGTCATAGAGCAGGGAGACCCCTTTCAGCTCCCCCTTGGCGAAGTCGTCCTTTTCCCGCTGGCGCCAGGTCTGGGACGTGACGGCCATCGCGAGCGTGACGCAGAACAGCACGAGCCCCAGCGCGATCGGGGCTGAGGTGGCGCGGACGATCGAAGCGGCGCGTCTCATTTCACCCTTATCGAGATGCGGCGTCCGCCGGCGACCACGACGTCGAGGTCCTTCGGGAGCTCGAGAATGGGGGCCTCGCCCATCAGGGTCGTGTCGGCGCTCAGCCGCGGGTTGTTGAACACGGAGAAGATCGACAGGGGGAGATCGGGAAGGATTTCGCTGCGCACCACGGCGGTCGGCGCCCGGCGCGTCATTCTCAGGTAGAGCGTGCGGGCGCGCCTCTGCCGCGAGGCGAGGCGCACGAGGTCGCCGAGGCTTGCCGCCTGGACGACCTGCCGCTCGAGCATGCGGCGGTCGAGGCTGTCGATCGCCGGGCCGCTGCCGACGACGATCTCGGTGTCCCCGGGCCGCGTGTCCTCCGGCAGGACGACGTTCCAGGTCTCCTCCCACGTCCGGCCGCGGTACAGGCTCAGGACCGCCGTGACGCTGAGGCTCTCGCCGGGGCGCACCTCGGTGCGCGCGGCCCGCAGCGACGTCATGGTCGCCACCTTCGAGGTCTCGAGCACGTCGACCTCCAGGTCGGCGGAGCGCACGCGCGCCTCCTCGAAGCGATTGTTATAAAGAAGATTGAACAGGCCGGCCGCGTCGTTCGCCAGGAGCGTGTGGACCGGCTGCGCCGGGCTGGTGCTCGAGTACAGGTCCTCGTAGACGACCGGCGGATACCCGTCGACGGCGATCCGGCAGCGCAAGGCCAGCGTGTCGGAGGCGTCGAACTCGGTCGTGCGCGTCAGGCTGTTCGCGGTCGTCAGCGCCAGCACCACCGGCGACCAGGCGCGGTTGCGCAGGATGTCGTAGTGGAACACGCGCGTGGCGCCGTGCGACGCGATCTTCACCGTGACCGGGATCATCGGCGCCGGGCGTCCCACCTCCCCCACGATCGCGGTCAGCCCGTCCTGGAAGATGGTGCCGACCGGCGGCGTCGAGTTGGCGATCTTGAACGACGCGGCCGACGAGGCGAAGGTGATGAGGACCTCCGCCTGGGTCATCGGCATCTCCAGCGCCCCGGTCCCCAGGAGCGGGTGGCCGAAGGCGAAGACCCGGTTGCCGTCGATGTGGGTGAGAGTGCCGATGCCGACCACGCTCAGGTCGCCGGTTGCCAGGGCCCCGCCGATCGCCGTGCCGGGCAGAAGCGGCAGGTCGGACCGCCCCGTCGTCATCCCGCCGCCGGCGGTCGGCTCCAGCCCGGACGACTCGAAGATCGGCATGTAGTAGCGCAGCACCCCCGCGTCGCAGCCGGAGCAGACCAGAGGGACGCCGATCGGCTGCAGGCCGCCGAGGGCGCCGCCCGGCAGGAGGCCGCCGAGGAGTGCCCCGACGTCGGGCGCGCCGCCCCCCGCGACCGTGGCCGTGCCCCCGGGGTTCGTCTCGGCGAGCGCGCTGTCGACGCCTGCCTGCGACGCCATGAAGCGGCCGAGCAGGTCGGGCGCGCGGGTCCCCGCGGCCGCCCGCCCGGGCCCCGCCAGCCGCAGCATGTCCGCGATCGGGGTGATGCCGGCGATGGCCTCCTTGGCGAACGAGCCGAGCCGGTACGACACCGCGCCGATCAGCTTGCCGTCCACGTAGACGGGACTGCCGCTCATCCCGGAGACGACCCCGGTGTATTCCACCTTGTCGCCGTGCAGGCGGGCCAGGATCAGATCCTGCTGCGGGCCGACGGCGTTCTTCATGACGCCGAGGATCTCGACCTTGAACTCCTCGAGGTTGCTCCCCTCGAAGACCGTCTTCGCCACCCCCATCATGCCGGCGTGGATCTGGTCGAGCGGCAGCATCGGGATCGCCGCGGGCTTCGTCTCCGGAGCGGCAGCCGCCACCATCAGCGCGGCGACCGCGGCGAGCGCGCGCGTGGCGCCCCGGGCCCCGCGAGGGGCCTCAAAGCCCGAAGGGGCTTCCTTCATTCCTCGTCCTTGTTGTTCCTGTCCTTGAGGGCCGATTTGACCGACTCGACGATGTAGTTCTGCATCGAGGGTTTCTGATGCTTGACCGCTTCGTACACCAGGCAGGGGAGCTTGAGCGAGATCTGGACGCCGTCTTCGTCCAGGGAATCGAGCCAGCGGCAGAACTTGTCCCATGAGTCCCAGGTCGTCTTCTTGATGGCGCCTTTGCTGTACAGCTCGATGAGCGTCAGATCGTTCTGGAGCCGGAACAGGACGGTGCGCTCGTCATTTTCCTTGAAGTCGCTGTACGCGAAGAACTTCACTTCGCCGGCGATCTGATCCTTCCCCTTGATGCTGACCTCGACCGCCTTGTTGCAGCGCATCAGGATGTAGTCGTCCTTCCCCTTGAAGTGGAAGGCCAGGATCGGATCGGTGGTGCGATCGGTGTCGCTCGGCGTCTTCAGGGCGCGATAAATCCG
>Ga0070694_100000898_pt1 | contig 16810 bp, 10 predicted proteins | sample KBSK1251metaG_FD_65470 | JGI IMG/M metagenome (GOLD analysis project Ga0070694, IMG submission 65470) | Corn, switchgrass and miscanthus rhizosphere microbial communities from Kellogg Biological Station, Michigan, USA - KBS K1-25-1 metaG | ecosystem: Host-associated > Plants > Roots >... | reverse complement strand
CGCGAACGCCGCGGCGGCTGGCGAGACGTCGAGCTGGTCGGCATACGTGCGCTCGGGATTGAAGGCCGGCGTCGGCACGGCCGGCACGCCGGCGGCGACAGTCGTGTACAGGTTGGTGAGGAGCAGATTCGACTGGAGACCGGGGTTGGCAAAGGCCACGTTGTCCCCCACCGAGATCGTCTCCTCGTTGACGAACGTCAGCGAATAGCCGCCGCGAACGGCCATTCGTCCGCTCTTCGAGGGATCCCAGCTGAAACCGACCACGGGTCCGAAGTTGTTGAAGTCGCTGTGGTAGAAGCCGCCGCTGGCGAAGCCGACGCGCCCGTTCGGATCGAGCAGCGCATCACGCACGGAGCGGCCGCCCCGAATCGGCAGCAGGGCGAGGTTGTCCCGCTCGCGCAGCGGGCTGTAGTACTCCCACTTCAGCCCCGCGCGAATGGCCACGTTCGGCTTCCACCGCCAGTTGTCCTGCAGATACACGGCGGTGTTGTTCAGACGATAGTTCCGGTCGTTGGGAATGCCGGGGACGTAGCCCGATGTCCGGCTTCGCACTTCGAACGCCTGGCTCACCGACGTGATGGTGCCCGAGAGCATCGACAGCAGCGCGTTGGCCGACGACAGATCGGCCGCGCTGATCCCCGGCAATTGCGCCGCCGTCAGCTGCGCCGCGGAGGGCGCCGCGGCGCTGAAGCCGAATGCCACGGACGGGAACCGTCCCCCGAAATCGAACGAGTCGATCCGAATCTGCTGGAGGCTGCCGCCGAACTGCAGCTCGTGGTTCCCGCGCTGCCATGACCCGGTGTCGGTGTACTGAGAGGTCCACTGGCGGCGTCCCTGCGGCTGGAACGACGAAACTGGATTGCTAAGCAGCAGCGGCATCGAAAAGAGCGCGCTGCCGAAGTCTTCGGTGCTGTTGAACGCCAGCGGCGCGAGGTTGCCGCCGCCCCGGACCTCGTTGGTCAGGTTCGTCGTGGTCCACCGCCACGCCCCGACGTAGCGCTGGACGGTCGAGCGCGTGAACACGACCGGACGCTCGTGGACTTCGTCGATGTCGCTCCTGTCGTCGATCTCGCGGAACCACGCGTAGTTCGCCTCGAACTTGTGCCGCGGCGAGGCCTCGAAGTCGATGCGCGTCCCCCACTGGTTCCGGCGGTTCTTCTCGGTCTGGAGGAACGCGAAGCCGGCGGTGTTGAGCAGCCGGTTCGCGGTGGAGTTCCCGACGTCGAAGTTGTTCACCAGCGACGCGGAAGGGATGCGCGACAGGATGTCGCGGGCCACCACCGGGTCGGGCCGCAGTCCCGACAACTGCAGCACGTTCGCCGAACGAATCTGACCGTCCGCGCCGACGTAGCGAAACGCTCCCTGCAGCAGATCGTCGTGCGCGGGAATGACGTCGAACTGCGTCACCTGGTTCTGCTGCCGCTGGCCTTCGTAGTAGCCGAAGAAGAAGAGGCGGTTCCGGACGATCGGCCCGCCAAGCGTCCCGCCGAACTGATCGCGCCGCGTGTCGGCCTTCTCGAGCCCGTTGCGCTTGTTGAAGAACGAGTTGGCGCCGCGCGACGTGTTGCGATCGAAGCCGTACACGTTTCCGCGGAAGCGATTGGTGCCCGACGGCGTCACCAGCCGCACGGCGGTAGCGCCGCCCGCGGCATCGGCCCCCTGCAGCGCGGTCGTGATGGAGAACTCCCCGACCGTGTCCGACGTTGGACGGTTGGGCACGAAGTCGAGCGCGTTTTGCCGGATGAAGTTGTCCTGGATGTTGATGCCGTCCTGGGTGATCTGGGTCCAGGTCGGCCGGCCTCCGTTGATGGCCGTATCGGTTCGGTTCGGGATGCCCGGCACGCCGGCCTGGAGCCGTATCAGCTCGATCGGGTTGCGGCCGTCGAGCGGCAGGTCCTTGATCTGACGCTCCACGACCGTCTGCGTCACCTCCGGCGTCGTCGTGCGCACCAGCGTATCGCCGGCGGTGACGGTGACCGTCTCCGCGACCTGGCCCACCTCGAGCCGTGCGGTCAGCGACCGTTCTACACCAACGTGAATCTCGACCTGCGAGAACTCGGCGGTCCTGAAGCCGCTCAGCGCCATCGTCACCGTGTAGACGCCAGGCTGGACCTGCGGGAACACGAACGCGCCTGTTTCCGAGGTGGTCGTTGTCTGCGTCTGCCCGCGCTCTTCGTTGTTGAGCGTCACCGTGACGCCCGGGAGCACGGCGCCGGTGTTGTCGAACACCGTCCCCGCGAGGCGGCCGAACGAGACCTGCGCGGAGGCTACCGCAGACCAGAGGATTCCGGCTGCAATCGCAAGGAACATCGTCTTGGAAGAGGGCATAGTGGAAGAGTCTACGCCCTGACGCCGGGTCCGCACGCGCGGTCCGCCCGTACGTAGGGCGGATCCCGCCGAGCAAGAGGTGCCGAGCGCAGGCGGACCCGCCTCACCAGCCTCACCGGGCGCAGGCGGACCCGCCGACTCCTACTTCCGGCCGCTGTTGCTCGTATCCGCGGCCGGCAGACCACCGGGCAGCGTCTCGACGCCGTACTGGTTGTTCTCCTGGCAGATGTATTCGAGCAGCTCGTCGCCGGGCGTCCACGTCGCCATGAACCGCACGGTGAACGGCTTGGTATACGCGCCGGGATCGTCGATCGTGACGACGTTCTCCATGTGCCCGAGGTCCTTGCGGGTCCAGCGCTCGATCGTGTGGAGCTGCTCGGTGTGCGGGTGCCCTCGCCGGTCGAACCACCACCTGTCGTTGAAGCCGACCGTGTCGATGACGAGCGTGTCGCCGTCCCACCTGCCGATCGAGTGTCCGAGCCACGTCGAATCGAGCTCGTCGGCCGGCGGATGCTGGCGGCCATCCATGAAGATCTGGCGGTAGGTGTGGATGTTCCCCTCGTGCAGGATGTAGAGGTGCGTCGCCTGCTTGTCGGTGTAGTTCTGCAGGAACCGGAACGGGAACGGCGTCGTGCGCGGCACGCCCATCGGCAGGCACTGGTTGTGCGGCTCGAGCGTCACGTCGCGCTTCGACATCAGCTCTTTCGCCCACGGCAGCAGCAGGTTGTCGATCTCGCCGGGCTTGAGCCCGCCGTCCTTCTCGAGATCGTTGATGGGACCGCCGCCCACCCAGACGCCGTTCAAGTCCGGATGCCCGTTCGGCAGCCGCGGCACCGGTCCCGTCGGAACCGCGGAGCGCTTCTTCGTGTTGACGGTGCCGACATCCTTGCCGGCGGCGCCGGTCTGGGCGTGGACGAACAGCGGAAGCGCAAACGCAACAAGCGCGGAGATGACGAGTAGCTTTCGCACGGCGCCTCTCCTTCTAGTTGTTGTCGTTCGCGCCAGAGAAGACCCTGGTGCCGTCCGCGAGGACGACGGTGCGCGCGTGCGCGCCGGTGACGCCGGAGCGCGCGAGGTCGCCTTCGACGGTGACCATGTCGCCGATCTTGACGGACTTGCCCGTCCAGCCCTGGCGCGTCAGCGCGCTTCTCGCGGCCAGCTCGAAGTTCCAGGTCGTCACCTTGCCGCTCGCGTCCTTCACGTCGACGTAGAGGCGCGAGTGCGGGTTGGTCCATTCGACCTTCGAGACGGTGCCCTTGATGGTCACCGGCTTGTTGACGTCGTACTCGCCGGCGACCGAATGATGGGCGAGCAGCGGCACCGCCGCGCAGAGGATCCCGGCGACCACGATGGCGAGTGTGTGTCTCATCGCATCCTCCAGATCATCGCCGGGTCCACGCGGCTGCGGAGCCGGAAGCCGCGTGGGACCCGGCCTACGTACGTGGGGCGGGTCCCGCCGAGCCTCGGTGCCGCGCGAAGGCGGACCCGCCCTCTATTTCCGAGCGAACGGCTTCGGTGTCGCGAACCTCGCCGCGTCAATCGCCACGTTGGCCTGAACCTGGTTGAACGTAATCGTGTTCTGTCCGTCCGTCCACGTGACGACGATCTTATGCGGCATCTTCACGCCGGCGACGTCGCGATAATCGGAGAAATCGACCTGCGTCGGCACGGTGCCGACCGGCGTCCGGTTCCACCGCACGTTGCGCACCAGCAGGCCGGCCTCGTCAAAGTAGAAGTTGACCGGCTGGCCGGCGCTCCTGCCCTGGAGCACCTGGACGGGCTTGTCGTCGATCGTCGCGCTCCCCACCTGCCACCCGGTGAACGCATCCTTGATCGTCGCGGGGAACGAGAGCAGCGCTTCAATCCGCGCGCCTTCGAGGTTGCCGGCCGTCAGCTCCATCAGCGGGAGCGGGCGCCAGCCCTCGGCGACCCACGCCTTGCGCCCGTCGTAGGTCTTGACGTTGTCGCCGTCGGGCGCGTGGACGACCTGGTTCCGCTGGCTCGGCGCCTTCGCGCTGATCTCGATCGGCACGTCCGCGCCGCCGGTGTTGAACCCGCCGTACATGCCGCGCGCGACGAAGCTCGTAAGGGCGGCGACCCGCTGCGCGCCGCCGAGCGCCTGCATGTACTTCGCGAACACCTGGTCCGGCATCGTGCTGCGATCGCGGACGAGCGCCATCGCATTCGGGTCGTCCACGAAATCGGCGTACTGCGCGGCGAGGCTCGGCACGTCGTCGGGCGTCGGGCTGGTGCGGTGGCACGTGAAGCAGGTCACGCGCGGCCGGCCGCCGAAGTTCGCCTCGTTGATGCCGTTCATCATCGCGATCATCTGGCGCGCGCGCGTGATGAGCGGCGTGGTGATGGCGAAGGCGGCACGATCGGTGTGGATTTCCTGCGAGTGGCAGCTGGAGCAGTCATAGCCGAGCGAGGAGGAGAACATCCCCATCGCGTCCATGAACTGATCGACCGGAATGCCCTTGAGGACCTGGACGTTCTTGAAGACCTGATCGGACAGCGGCACCGCCGCCGCCGGCGCCGCCTGGCCTTGCGCGGCAACGGCAGCGGCGCCGAGCCACGCGAGGGTCAGGACCAGGACTGCCCACTGTACACGGCCGACCGCGCACTGCCGAATCTTCACTGCCGGCGTCCTACTGCTTCACCGGCTGCGCGGCGTCGGGTCCACCAGGGCCGAAGAGCGGCTTCATGTCGCTCTTCTTCATGATCGATTGCAGCGAGCCCCGGCTCTCGACCACCTTGCCGCCGAACCCCTCGAAGATCACCCGGTCGCCGGCCTTGAGGTCGTCGGGACCCCACCCCTGGCGGCGGATGGTGTTCGGGCTCGTGAGCTCCATGTTCCAGTTGGTGACCTTGCCATCGGGACCGGTCACGTCGATGTAGACGCGCATGTGCGGGTTGGTCCACGACACCTGCGTGACGACGCCTTCGAGCTTCACCTTCTTGTTCGCGTCGTACTCGGTGTCAAAGCCGTGGTGCGCGAGCGCGGGGGCCGCGACGCCGAAGATGGAGAGCGCCGCGAGCAGGATACCGACCTTCCTCATTGCCGAGACCTCCAAATGATCCTATTTCTTGCCGTCCGTGCCGGTACCGACCTTGATCTGGGCGGCCTGGCCGTACTCGTTGTCCTCGAGGCAGATGAACTCCATCAGGTCGGCCTTGCCCGTCTGCCGGTCCGGCCGCAGCAGGCGGCCGGTGAAGTGCAGCTTGACCGGCTTGGTGAGGGCGCCCGGGTCCTCGAGCGTGAAGTCGTTCTCGATGCGGCCCCAGCTCGTGCGCGTCCAGCGCTCGATGGTATGGAGCTGCTCGGTGTGCGGTGTCCCGCGGCTGTCGAACCAGAACTTGTCGTTGTAGCCGACGGTGTCGATCACCAGCGTGTCGCCTTCCCAGCGTCCGATCGAATGGCCCCACCAGTTGTTCACCCAGTTCCTCGCGTGCGGACGGCCGTCCATGTACACCACGCGGTGCGCGCCGGCGTCGCCGGTCTCGTGCAGCACGTACATATGGGTGAGCCCTTCGGACGTGTACCCGTAGACGAACTTCCACGGATAGGGGTTCACGCGCGGCACGCTCATCGGCAGGCAGGCCGTGTACGGCTCGTCCTTCGAAAGGCGCTTGTCGCGCACCTCTTTCGCCCACGGCTGGAGCGGCAGCTCACCCGGCTTCAGCCCCCCGTCGCGCTCGATGTCGCCATTGGATCCGCCGCCAACCCATGGGCCAGTCAAATCCACGTGGCCGTCGGGCATGCGCGGAATCGGGTGGCTGTTGATCTCCGCATCCGGGATCGTCGGGCTCCCCGGATTGATGTAGCGGATGCCGCCGTTGTCGGTGAGCACGCCGCCCTGGGCCTCGCGACCGTCTCCCCGGCCGGGAGCATCGCCCCGTCCGCCGCGTCCGCCGCGGCCCTGCGCCTGCAGCATCACCGTCAGCGCCGCGAGCGTCACCGTGATGACCAGAAGTTTTCTCACGTCACTCCTCCGACTGCTAGAACCCGTACTTGATGCCGAACTGCATGATGCGCGGATCGCCCGTCATGGTCGTGATCCGCCCGAACGTCCCGGACCCGAAATTCGCATTCGGCAGCCCCCAGTTGAAGGTGTTGAACAGGTTGAACACCTCCAGCCGCAGCTCGATCGTCCGCGTTGACGCTAAGGATACGAGACGCGACAGCGCCAGATCCACCTTGTGGAACCCGGGTCCCTTGATGCTGTTGCGCCGGTGCGTGCCGAACCTGCCGGCCGCGGGCTGGGCAAAAGCCGCCGGATTCAAATAGTTTGTCAGAGTCTTGGACCCGTAGACGTCGTCAGAGACCTGGTCCACCCGCTGGTTGGCCATGCCGTTGAACGCGTTGTCCCGGCCGCTCGTGACGGTGAGCCAGTTCCCTGAGCGCGCGTTGAGGATACCTGAAATACGCCAGTTCGAGGCAGCGGCGCGGAGCGCCGCATTGGCGAATTCCGGCGTCTGCGCGCCCACCGTGAAGTTGGCCAAGTGTGTGCGGTCCTGTTCGCAATGGCCGCGGTCGTAGTCCGGGTTCGACGGGTCCACGAAGCCAATGCCGAACTGTGCGCCCGTGGGCATTTCGAGCCCGAAGCAGCGCGACCACGTGTAGTTGCCGTTCACGCTCAAACCGTTGGCCGATCGACGCTGCACCGACAGCTTGAGCCCTCGATACGTCTGCGCCCCGACCGCCGCATGATTTTCCAGGTTGCTGATCAGCGGCGCGGATGCAGGGTTCTCACCCGACAGCGTCAGCACGCGCCGCTGATTCAGGTTCGCGTTGGTCGTGCACACCGGGATGTTGACGCCGTTGAGCGCGCATGGTCCCAGGCCGAGGAATACGCCGGGGTTGGTCTCGACCAGACCCCACAACCGATCGCACTGCGCGTGAAGGTGGTGTCGGTCTGCGTGGCGGTGACCGTGACGCCGGGGAGCACCGCGCCGCTCTCGTCGGTGACGCGGCCATCGAGCTGCGCCGTCGCCTGCGCCCAGGCGGTCGCCCCGGCCAGCAGACACAGAACCGCACCCATCGAGACTTCCCGCAGGAAACGCCTCATGTCCGAGCCTCCTTGGCTGTCGTCGTGTGCCGGGGACTATACATCGTTCCCCCCGACGTTCGCGTGCACGCCCGCCGCCGCGGAGCGGCTACGATACGCCCCGTCGCATGTTCCATTACGAGCGCGAAATCGACGCGGAGCTCTGGACCCGCGCCCAGCAGTGGCTGCAGTCGCCCGCGTGGCGGCTCCACATCGAGCTGGTCGCCGAACAGGGACGCGGCGCCACCGCCATCCTCGAGCACTTCCTGAAGAACGCGGGGAGGGACCGCGCCGGCCTGGCAAAAGCGCGGCGTCTGTTCGTGTCGCCCCGCGAGAAGGCGGACGCAGGACCGGAGGAACTGTGGGCCCTCGCGCGCGCGCTGCTGCCGTTCGACACGGGCGCGTCGGCCCGACGGTTCGAATCGCTTCGCGCGCGGTGGCGCAACTGTCCGACGCGCCGCCGCATCTTCCTCGCCGGCGTGTTGCCCCTCGTGCTGCTCTGCTTCGCGCTGGCGACGGCCCTCGATCTCTTTGCGTCGAGCGACGCGGCCAAGACGCTCTCGCCGGACACGGTTGCCTACTGGCGCGTGTTCCTGCTCGACTGGCTGTGGCGTCCGGCCACGTTCGCCAACCTGACGATGGCCGGCCTCGGCACGGTGCTTACCGCAACGGGGGCGCTCCTGTTCCGCCTCGGATTGCCGAATCCTGCACCGCGGGAGCTCGGCACCGACGATCTCAAGCGGCTGAACAAGATCGAAACGCTGCTCGCGCTCGCCGAGCGCGCCGGCCGCGGACGCCGCGCCCTCGTCCTGGTCATCGACGACGCGCATGCGCTTAGGCCGATGGAGCACGACTTCGTGCGCAGCATTTCGAGCGGCGCGCTGACGCGGACGCGCGTCCTGATCGTGTCGCGGGAGCTCGCGGCCGCGCGCCCCACGCGTCCCCCGGGGTCGGAAGACGAGCCGGATGCCGCGGTCCGGTTGACCGTGCCGGAACTGTCGCGCGGCGAACTGCAATACATCGTCCAGCAGCGCGCGCCACGCCTCGGGAGCGACGCGCTCGCCGCCGCCTACGGGCGTGCGCTGGAAGACCTGCACACCTTGCCGGGCGACGACAAGGGCCCGAAGCGTGACGCAATTGCCGGAGAATTCGGCGCCGCATTCGACGGGCAAGTCGCCACCGAGTTCGGCACGGCGCAGCTGATGGTGCTGTGGGCGGTGCGGGGCGAGCCGTTCGTGGACGAACACGCGCTCATCAGATGGATCAAGGCGCTCACGCCGCCGCAGCTCGCGCTGCTCGACGTCGAGCGGCCGAACGACGCTGTCGCGCTCGTCAAGGTATTCCGCGGGTCCACGCTGATCAGACAGGACGGCCGGACGCTGTTCTTCGACCGGCGTTCGTGCCGGGCTCTCGAGGACCTGCTCGGGCGGTACCGCCACAGGCCGGACAACCGCACCGGCCCGATGGCGGCGCTGCTGACGCAGGCGCACCTGTTCTGGGCGATCCAGGCCTCGTCCGAACTTGCGGGCGCCGGCTTCGAGCCGCGCACCGCTGCGGATGCACTGGTGGCACGGCGCGCCGCGCGCCACTGGCGGCAGCTGATGCCGGCCGACTTCGACGCCTCGCGCGCCGGATTCGATCGCGACCGAGTCGGGGCGCTCGCCTCACGCGCCCTGCTGCTGGCGGCCGCCGCGCATCGGCTGGATGGCGAGTTCGACCACATTCATCCGCTCGTGACGCACGCGCTGACATCGAGCGAAGCGCTCCCCACCGCCCTTCGCACCGACGTCCGTGAGGCAGCCACCGCTGAACTGTGGGCGTGGTACCTGGCGACCGGCAGCGGCGCCGCGTGGCAATCGCTCACCGACGCAGCCAGCACCGACCCGCTGTTGCAGGAATCGACGTCGTGGCGCGCGTGCGAAGGGTATCGTGCGTTCGTCACGGCCGGGCCGGCGCCAGCGCAGGAGGACGCCTCGGCAGACCAGTGGCCGGCGGCGCTCGAGAACGTGCGCCGGCTTGGAGACGCGCTGCTCTGGGCCCGCGAACATCACGGGTTCGTGGAAAAGGCGCTCGAGGACACCGCCTGGCAGATTCCGGAGCCCATCGAGACGCCGGGCTCGAACTGGGCGGCGCTCGCGCTGCGCGAACTGGCCGCGCAGCATGCGCTGCTCACGCGCGATGCCGACGCGACCGTGGCCACGCTGGAGAAGTGGTCGCAAGAGCTCGACCGGATCGCGAACGAGGAATGGTTCGTTCCGCGCCTGATGCGCGAGTTCTCCACGGCCCGCTTCAATCACTCGTTGCTCGATGCCGCGATGGTGTTTGCGGCGGAGCCGGCGGACGCCGCCCGGACGTGGTTCGCCCGCAGCCGCGTCGCCGGCCACGAGCCGGCCGATGCCGGCGGGTTGATGGCGTCGGTGCGCGACATCTACTCGCGGCTCTGGACGACGGCGGCGCTGCTCGACATGAAGCCGCTGCTGCTCGATCTCGCGTTTCAGCTGGGCGCGCTCCTGAACGTCCACGCGCCCGAGACCGAGCGCCGCGGCAATCCCGACTGGTGGCGGCGATGGGAGCCGCTCTTCGCCAAGTGCCTTCAACTCGAGGAGCAGCTTGGCTGGAAACGCTACGGTCCGGCCGTCCACAACATCCGCTGGCGGTTCTTTTCGCGCCTCGATCGTCCGGCGAGCATCGAGGATGCGTACAACACGTACGTGGCGGTCAGGGATGCCCGCTTCCCCACGCCGGTGCTGCTCGAGTGGCACGATCTCGCGAGCAAGGCGCTGAACGACCACGGCAGGAGCCACGACCACTTCCGGTGCAGCGCCGAGCTGCACGAGGAGTGGGCGTGGACGCTTGCCGCGCTGCCCGAGGCGGTCCCGTATCGCAAATTCCCGGACAGCGTCCCGCTCGAGCGGGCGTCGGCGCTCGTCTTTGCCGCGCAGGCACGGCGCAACGCCGAGCAGCACGACGCGGCCGCCGCGCTGCTCGACACCGCCGCCGGGCTGGTGGACGCCGACGCTGGCGCGCAGGGGGCATCGGCGCCGTACACCGGGGCGCGGCGCGAGGTGATGCTCGACGTGCGGCTGCAGTCGTTCTGGCTGCGCCGCGACATCGAACGGACGCGCAGTGCGCCGCACGTGCTGCTGCCAACGGGTGCGGACGCCCTCCTGCGCAGCCTGTGGCGCGAGCTCGAGCCGACGGACACGATCGCGCCGCTCGTCATCTCGAGCCTCGTCCGCAGCGAGATCGCGTCGGGGCGTGCCGCGGACCGCTGGCCGGCATCATCGGTCGATGCGGTCAGGACCGACCCGGACAACACAGCGCTCTCGCTTCCCGCGGCATGGTTCGAGGACGACTCGACGCCGATTGCGAACCGCTTCGAGTTCCGCCTCCTGCAGCTGTTGCGCCTCATCAATCAGGGACCGCGCAGCATCGCGCAGGCCTTCATCGTCGTCGCGTCCGGTCGGTGGTACGGCATGAACCGGTTTGCCGATACGGCGCTGCTGTTCGCGGCCGAGGGCAGCCGGCGCGATCTCCTGAAGCATCACAAGACGGTGGTGGTGCATCTGCTCGAAGGTGTCCGCTATTTCTTCCACTCGATCTTTGCGGACGAGAGCCAGGAGATGGAGACACTCCTGCAGCTGGCGGTGTTGAAGCCAGGCTCGCGCGAGTACGTGCAACCCTATATCGACCTGCTCGTGCAGCACGAGGCGCTGCTCAAGCGCGAATTCGAAGCGCGGCGCGCGCAGCCCTTGCACTGGCTCGACACCGCAACCCGGTTCGCGCGCTACTTCAGCGTCCTCTCGAGCGACGAGGTCCAGGCGGTGCACATCGGCGAGGCGCTCGCCCGCTCCCGCGTCGATGCGCACAGCTACGATCGCGCGCAGGTCGCGCTCGCGGACGCCGTGAGACAGGCCGAAAGCCGGCGCGCTGCCGGCGATCATCGCGGCGCGATGACGGCTCTCGAGCCGCACCTCCATGGCACGCGGTACGGGTGGGTCACGCTGGAAGATGTCCTCGCGCTGGACCTCTGGCTGCACTGCGCCTCGCAGGTCGCGACCACATCGTCGCTGGAGGTTCGGCGCCGGAGCGCGGAGCTGGAGCAGTCGGCCCGCCTCTTCATTCAGCAGCTTGGATGGAGCCTCGTGGAGCCGCGCGTGCAGCGGCTGGTGAGCGAGCTGTTGGCGATACTCGGGGATGCGGAGGGCGAGGCCAGCTACCCGGCGTTCGCGTAAAAAAAAGGGCCGCGACTGCTCGCGGCCCTTCCCTCCAAGGAGGCTTTTTCCGGGGTCAGTACACTCGCAGGCCGGGTCTTGTCAGACCCGTGTTTGTAGGTCGGGTCTTGTCAGACCCGACCGCATCAGTTGACTGCGCGCGCGTCGTTGAGCGCGGCGGCAGCCGGGACGTGCACGGGCGCGTCGATGGGCACCTCGACGAGCGTCCACGCGTCGCTTTCCTGGAGCACCATCGCGGCAAATTCCGTGTGCAGCGCGTGGCCGCCGCGGTGCGCGACGAGATGCCCGATCAGCGGGTGGCCGACGAGCGCCATGTCGCCGATCACGTCCAGAATCTTGTGGCGCACGAATTCGTCGTCGAAGCGGAGCGAGTTGTTCAACACGCCCGTGTCGCCGATGACGATCGCGTTCTCGAGCGAGCCGCCGAGCGCGAGGCCGTGCTGGCGCATCCACTCCACTTCCTTCAGGAAGCCGAAGGTGCGCGCCGGCGCGATCTCGTCGACAAACGCCTCCTCGGTCAGGCGAATGGTGCGCGACTGGTGGCGCAGCAGCGGGTGGTCGAACGCGATGCTGTAGGTCACCTTGAAATGGTCCGACGGATAGACCGCGATGCGCTTGTCGCCGCGCGTCAGCGACAGCGGCCGCAGGATCTTCAGGTAGCGGCGCGCCGCGGGCAGCCGCTTGATGCCGGCTTCGTGAATCAGGTAGATGAACGGCGCCGCGCTGCCGTCCATGATTGGCACTTCCGGCGAGTTCAATTCGACGATGACGTTGTCGACGCCGAGGCTGACGAGCGCGGCCAGCAGGTGTTCGACCGTGTCGACGTTCACCGCGTCGCGCGTCAGGCCGGTGGCGTGGTCGATGCCGCCCACGTGACCGACGTTGGCCGGGACTTCGAGGCCGCCGAGATCGGAGCGACGGAAACGGATACCGAAGTCAGAGGGGGCGGGCTTGAGGGAGAGCGTGACCTTCTTGCCCGAATGGAGACCAATCCCTGCACAGGAGATCGGTCGACGAAGTGTCCGTTGTGCGTTCATCAGCGCCTGGGAACCGTCCGCGGGGGTTCCCTCTCACCAAGCAAGCAGGGTACCCGTATGCGGCACGTCTGTGGACGCTTCCTAAACTCTTCCCTTACCTTGATTTAGATGGTGACCGGTTCCTCGATGCGATCGAGTCCCCATCGGATTGTAGCGACCCGACCACAACAACTCCCGCGCGAACTGTGGCGAGTTTACCACAGGCCAATCTGAGAAAAACTGCAAACTTGAGTCGCCCCGTACGCGAGTCGGAGTGGGATACGAGCCGTATCCGAGTCAGAGTCGGATACAGGCCGTATCCCACTCTGACTCGCCTTAGGCGGCGCCGAGGAGCGGCTGAAGATACTTGCCGGTCACGGACTTCGGGTTCGCGGCGACCTCTTCGGGCGTGCCGCTCGCAATCACGCGGCCCCCGGCTTCGCCGCCTTCAGGGCCCAGATCGATCACGTGGTCCGCGCACCGGATGACGTCGAGGTTGTGCTCGATCACCACCACCGTGTTGCCCTGATCGACCAGCTTGTTCAGCACGTCGAGCAGCTTGCGCGTGTCCTCGAAGTGGAGACCCGTGGTCGGCTCGTCGAGGATGTAGAGCGTCCGCCCCGTGCTGCGGCGTGACAGTTCCCGCGACAGCTTGACCCGCTGCGCCTCCCCGCCGCTGAGCGTCGTCGCTGACTGACCGAGCTCGATATAGCCGAGGCCGACGTCCTGCAGCGTCCGCAGCTTGTTGGCGATCGGCGGGAAGTTCTCGAGCAGCGGCAGGGCCTGATCGACGGTCAGGTCGAGCACCTCCGCGATCGACTTCCCGCGGTACTGGATGTCGAGCGTCTCGCGGTTGTAGCGGCGCCCCTTGCACTGCTCGCACGTCACGTAGACGTCGGGCAGGAAGTGCATCTCGATGGCGATGACGCCGTCGCCCTGGCAGGCCTCGCAGCGGCCGCCCTTCACGTTGAACGAGAAGCGTCCCGGCTTGAAGCCGCGCGTCTTCGCCTCGGGCATCATCGCGAACAGCTCGCGGATGAAGGTGAACATCCCCGTGTAGGTGGCGGGGTTGCTGCGCGGCGTGCGCCCGATCGGCGACTGATCGATCTCGATCACCTTGTCGATCAGCTCGATGCCGTCGATGCGGTCGTGCGGCCCCGGGTCGGTCGTCGCCTTGTAGAGCGTGTGCGCGAGCGATCGATACAGGATGTCGTTGACGAGCGTCGACTTGCCCGAACCGCTGACGCCGGTCACGGCGGTCAGCGTGCCGAGCGGGATGGTCACGTCCACGTTCTTCAGGTTGTTCGCGCGCGCGCCGCGAATGACGATCTCGCCCTTGAGCGACGGCCGCCGCGATTTCGGCGTCGGGATCGATCGCTCGCCGCGCAGATACGCGCCGGTCAGTGAGCCGTGGCCGTTCTTCAGGAGCTCCGCCGGCACGCCCTGGAAGATCACCTCGCCGCCGTGCTCGCCGGCGCCCGGCCCGAGATCGACCACCCAGTCCGCCATCCGGATGGTCTCCTCGTCGTGTTCGACGACGACGACGGTGTTGCCGAGATCGCGCAGCCGAGCGAGCGTCGAGAGCAGCTTGCGGTTGTCGCGTTGATGCAGGCCGATCGACGGCTCGTCGAGCACGTAGAGCACCCCGGTCAGGTTCGCGCCAATCTGGGTCGCCAGGCGGATGCGCTGCCCTTCGCCTCCCGACAGCGTCGCCGCGCTGCGGTTCAACGTGAGATAGCCCACACCGACGTCGTGCAGGAACGTGAGGCGCTCGCGGATTTCGCGCAGCACCCGGGTCGCGATGAGCGCCTCCCGCTCGGACAGCTCGAGCGTCTCGAACACCCGCAAGGCCTCGCTGATCGGCAGGTTGACGTACCCGGCGATGCTGCGCCCTTTCACCCGCACGGCCAGGCTCTCCGGCTTCAGGCGCTCCCCCTTGCACGTCGGGCACTCGCGCAGCGTCCGGTACGGCTCCAGATCCTCCTGCACGGCCCACGAGCCTTCCTCGTAGCGCCGGCGCAGGTTCGGAATCACGCCTTCGAAGCCCCGGCCGAACGGATCCGCATCATCCGCGCCGCCGCGGCGCCTCGTCTTCGGCAGCTCGAACTCTTCCTCGCCCTCGTCTTCGTCCTCGTCGCTCGTCTCATCGAGGCGGCGAAGCGGCCTGGCGAGCTTCACCACGCCCTTCGCGCCGCCGGCCGGCGGACCGAACAGCACGAGCTCGCGATGCTTTTTCGGCAGCTTGGAGAACGGCGCGTCGGCACCGATGCCGAAGGTCTGGGCGAGCTTGGTGATCGCCTCCTTCACCAGCTTGCGGTCGCCGCGCGCCCACGGCGCAATCGCGCCGCCGAGCAGCGACTTCGATTCGTCGGGCACGACGAGCCGCGGATCGAAGTCGTAGGTCGCGCCGAGCCCCTGGCAGTCGGGGCACGCGCCGTGCGGGGAGTTGAACGAGAAGGCGCGCGGCGTCATCTCGGGCATGGAGATGCCGCAGGCCACGCACGCCAGGCGCCGCGAGAAGAGCTGATCGCCGCCTTCGTACGTGTTGATGACCACGATGTCGTCGGCCAGCCCCAGCGCGGTCTCGAGCGATTCCGACAACCGGCGCTCGATGCCCGACTTGACGATCAGCCGATCGACGACGATGTCGATGTTGTGGTTGCGGCGGCGATCCAGCTTGATGTCCTCGTCGAGCGAACGGAACTGGCCATCGATGCGCGCCTTCGTGAAGCCGCGCTGCCGCAGCGCCTGCAGCTCCTTCTTGAACTCCCCTTTGCGGCCGCGAACGACCGGCGCGAGCACGTTGATGCGCGCGTCGTTCGGGTAGAGCATCACCAGGTCGAGGATCCGCTCGAGCGACTGCGAGGCGATCTCGCGCCCGCAGTTGTAGCAGTGCGGCACGCCGATATTCGCGAACAGCAGCCGGAGGTAGTCGTAGATCTCGGTGACCGTGCCGACCGTCGAGCGCGGGTTGGATCCGGTAGTCTTCTGCTCGATGGAAATCGCGGGCGAGAGCCCTTCGATCAGGTCGACGTCGGGCTTCTCCATCTGCTCGAGGAACTGGCGCGCGTACGCCGAGAGCGACTCGACGTACCGCCGCTGCCCTTCCGCGTAGATGGTGTCGAACGCCAGCGACGATTTGCCCGAGCCCGAGAGGCCGGTGATGACGACCAGCTGATCTCGCGGCAGATCGACGTCGATATTCTTGAGGTTGTGAACGCGGGCGCCCCGCACCGCGATCCAGTCGTGCCCCATAGCCCTATGTCAGGAATTTCCCCGGGTTCTGAAACCTCCATTCTATCTGATAGGGGGACCCGAAAGGTCCGCCTGCGTTCGGCTGGAGCAGGACGTGGGGCCGCCTTCAGGCGGCGCGGTCCGATCGGAGCGGCCGGCCTTCAGGTCGGCCTGTGGAGCCGTGAATTTCGGAATCCGTAGGTCGCGTAGAACACGACGCCGATCACCAGCCAGACGAAGAAGCGCTCCCACGCCTGACGCGGAAGGCCAACCATGACGAACAGGCAGGCGGCGGCGCCGAGCGGCGCGATGACCCAGGGAAACGGCACCCTGAACGGCCGCGGCCGGTCGGGCTCCTTGACGCGGAGGACGAGCACGCCCACGCACACCAGCACGAAGGCGAACAGCGTCCCGATGTTGGTGAGGTCGTAGGTTTCGGCGGCGTCGCCGAGCATGCCAGCAATCGCGACCACGATGCCGGTCATGAGCGTCGTCGTGGAGGGAACGCGCGTCCGCTCGTTCACGCGCGCCGCCCATTTCGGCAGCAGGCCGTCGCGCGCCATCGAGAAGAAGATGCGCGGCTGCCCGTACTGGAACACGAGCAGCACGGCTGACATCGAAATCGCGGCGCCGAGTGCGACGACCCAGCCCGCGCCCGCATAGCCGGTCAGCTGCAGCGCGCGCGCGAGCGGATCGGCGACCGCCAGCTGCTGATACGGCACCATGCCGGTCAGCACGGCGCCGACAATCACGTAGATGACGGTGCAGATGGCGAGGCCGCCAAGGATGCCGAGCGGCAGGTTGCGCTGCGGATCGCGCGTCTCCTCCGCCGCGGTGGAGATGGCGTCGAACCCGATATAGGCGAAGAAGACAATCGCAGCCCCCTGGTGGATGCCGGTGAAGCCGTTCGGCGCGAACGGATGATAGTTCTCCGGATGGATGTTGAGGA
>Ga0070694_100000896_pt1 | contig 16817 bp, 10 predicted proteins | sample KBSK1251metaG_FD_65470 | JGI IMG/M metagenome (GOLD analysis project Ga0070694, IMG submission 65470) | Corn, switchgrass and miscanthus rhizosphere microbial communities from Kellogg Biological Station, Michigan, USA - KBS K1-25-1 metaG | ecosystem: Host-associated > Plants > Roots >... | reverse complement strand
GACAGGCCTTCCTTCAAAAAGTCGAGCAGTAACCGGTTCACTTCGGGCGCTGACTCTTCGGGTGCGTTGTGACCAGTGCGCGGTACCATGGCAAAAACGGCGCGCGGCGCCTCTCGGCCAAACCGCGCGCCCTGACTCGGTGGAATCCAGCGATCGGCGTCTCCCCAGATGATGAGCGTGGGACTCTGCAGCGTGCGCAACCGTCCGCCACTGAGGGTATCGAAGCTGAACTCGCGTAATACCCCGCGCAAGGCGCGGCCGTACTCCGCGTCGGGAACAGGAGCATAGTACTGATCGACATCCGCGTCAGTGACCTTCGAGGGATCCGCATACGTCGATCGAACAATGCGCGCGGTGATCCAGCGTGAACGGAGCGTCGTGGCGATCGCCCCGATGAACGGCCAGCGTGCGATCCTCAAGACCGCGGGAAAGCCGATGCCGTACCCGGCGGCATCGATCAACACCAGACCGCGAACCCGATCGGGATGTGCGAGTGCGACTTCCGCGGCGATCGCGCCACCCATCGAGTGCCCCACAAGCACCGCACTCGAAATACGCAGCGAGTCGAGCAGCGCGACGACGAGTCGGGCATAGGCGGCCGTACCGTAGCCGTGCGCCGGCTTGTCGGAAAAACCAAAACCGCGATTGTCAAATGCCACGGCGCGGTAGCCTGCGGCGGTGAGTGCCGGCAACGTGTGCCGCCATGAGTACAGCGACGCGCCGAATCCGTGGATCAGGACCACGGGCGTTCCGGTTCCGGAATCGATGATGCGGAGTCGAGTGCTGTCGATGGTGCGGTACACCGCGTGAAATCGCGTGCCCGCGGGATAACGCTGCTCGGGAGGGATGGGAGCGGCGCGGCATGCCGCGCCGAGGACGATCAGCAGGACAGCGCCGCGCATCCAGTTCACGGGAGCGTCTGGAGCGCGCGGCGCGCGATCATCACGATCAAAGGATGCGAGCTCCACACGCCCGCGATGCTCTCGCCGTCGCCCGAGGTAAGGATCAGTTGCGACTCATCGATCACGAGTATCGTGGCGCGCAGGTTCAACGCGTCCTCCGCCGCAGGCTTGAGCCACGGCGGCGCATCGGCTGGCACGTCACCGGTCATCCGAACGTCGAGCGGCGCGCGCTCCCCCGCGCGACGCCAGGCCGGCAGCGTCGGTCGCCACAGCTCCGCCGCCAGCACTCCTTCTACACTGGTACGCGCGCGCGCGACCAGCTGCATCACCAGATTCGCCACAGCCCGGCTGCCGGCGACTTCTCGCGTGAACGGTTCGCCGGGGCGCGAGAGATCGCGCAGCTGCCTGCCAAGTCGATCGAGCGCCTCTCCCTGCGCCGTGGCGAGCTGGGCGAGCAATGCGTGCGGGTCGGTGGGACGGTAACGGGCCGGCCGAGCGGGCGGCGGCGTGCGGCTGGCCGCGCCTCTCGTGACGAGACCTTCGAGGGCGCTATAGGTGTTCGCGCGGGCGAGGCGTGCCGCGCGAGCGACGGCGTACCCGGTCGAAGGACCAAGACGCAGCAGGACTGTGTAGACGAGAGATTCCGTCGGTGTGAAGCCGAACGGCGTGAGGTCGGGCGACACAGTAGTAGCAAATACTACTTCTATATGACGTTGAGCGGAACTCCCAAGAGCTTCGCGATCAAGGAAAGCCGGAACGTGACGTCCGTCTGACGCTGGGCAGGACTCTTTCCAGGTCCCTCGAGCGGGAAATAGTGCGACACCACAGGGTTTTCGGACTTCGGCATCGTGCGCAGGCCCGAGGGACTCCAGATCCCCTGGTCGGTGCACTCGTTGAACAGCCGGGCGAGCACCTTCGACGCGCTCGCTACCTGGCGGACGATACCCAGCCGCGTCAGCAACTCCAGCCAGTACAGGGCGAAGGGGACGTCGTCCACGTGACCCTGGGCGTCCGCGTGCAGCGGGTCGCCCAGGATCTCGAACATCGGTCGCAACAGCTTCTTGCCCGCCTGGATGTAGAACTCGCGGCGCGGCGTTGGGGTGGAGAAGTACAGCGCAAGCCGCTCCAGGAAACCGGCGCGCTCGCGCTGCACCGCCGGCATGAACGCGAGCGTTTCGATCGAGAAGACAGTGGGCGGGTACGCGAGCGGGTCGAGCACGGTCTTGCCCTGCGCCTTTTTGAAGGGCTTCTGAGCAACCTCGCTCCGCAAGTACATCGAGATGTCGCTCGCGAGGCGATGGGCAGCGCCGCGCAGGCGCGGATCGTCCTGATGGGCACCGCGGGCGAGCGCCGCGCCAGCGGCCTGGGAGCCCATGCTCCGCGCCCACAATCCGAGTCCCGGATCGGATTTCGCGGCGCGCTGGAATTCTAGGAGCAGTGCCGGGTCGTCGTCCCGCGACAACAAGCGGAACAGGAACCGATCGGCGAATCGGAACGGCCGAGCGTCAGGCGGCCACCCCAGCTCGAGCAGGCGGCGGTACTGATACACCGTCCCGGTTTCCTTCCAACCCATCGCGTTCGAGGGCTCCGGGGCAAGGAGGTTGCCACCCCACAGGCCCGTTTCCTTCTGCTTGCGAACGATCGCGAGGGCTTCCTTGTAATGCAGCAGCTCTTCGCGCAGCGCGGTGAAACGGTCAACGTCCCGAGAGGACTCCGGGACGATTTCCGCAATGGTCCGATACTGAATTGGAGGACTGGCGGCCTCGTAGAACCACGAGAGAGGCACCGTATGCGTGGAGGGAATCTCCAACCGCCGCTCCAATGGTAGGAGGTCGGGGCAGCTGGCATCGCTGCGTCAAAAAGCGGGGGCAAACTATCCGTCCCCCGCCGAATAGGCAATCGCCAACCATTAACCCGTTGTCACTTAAGATGTTCCGATACTCCCTCCAGGATGCAATTGTCTGCACTACGGCTGTGGCCGCTGGAATTCGGAGGACCTAAGCCAGCGTGGCATTTCTCGATTGTTCGCGATCGCCTGGGCCGCGCGCACCGTCACCCGAATCTCTTGTGCCATGCCGTCGTAGCGGAAACTCGGCTGATACTCGTCGCTGGGTTGGTGATAGCGCTGTTGGTTGTAGATGTCTTCCTGCTCTTTCCCCCAGCCTTTGGGTCGTCCGATGAAGTCGTCTCCGGCGTAGATCGATAATGCAGGCACGCCGGCGCGCGCGAACGGAAAGTGATCGGAGCGGAAGAACGCGCCGCGCACGTCCGGTTCCGATTCGACGGTCAGCGATTCAGCGCGCGCCGCCGACTCGAAGATGGGCCCGAGCGTCGAGCGGTCCCAGCCACGCGCGCCGATGGTCCGCGTTGCGCCACGCACATTCGTCACGTCGAGATTGAGCACGGCCGCGGTTTGCGTGAGCGGGATCAGCGGATGCTGGACGTATCCTTCGCTGCCCAGGAGCCCACTTTCCTCAGCGGTCGTCGCGACGAATACGATCGAGCGCGCAGGCCGGGACAGCTGCGTCAGCGCCTTGGCTACGCCGAGCATTGCGGCAACACCGGTCGCGTTGTCCTCCGCGCCGTTGTAGATCGAATCGCCGCGAACAACCGGGCCAATTCCTTTATGGTCCCAATGGGACGTGATCAGCACCGCCTGTTGCGCGAGCTGCGGATCCCGCCCGGACAGCCTGGCCGCCACATTCTCCGATTGCACGCGACGCAATGCGCTGCGGACCCGGGCCGATGCGTGAATGCCGGTCGGCACGGGTCGGAATTCTCGACGCGCCGCTGCTCGGCTCAGCGAGTCGAGATTCAAGCCGGCTTTTGCGAGAGCGGCCTGCGCCCGGGCGGCAGTCACCCATCCGGCGAACGCAATGCTCGGGCTGTGAGGCTGATCGAGTTTGAACTGCTCCACCGACCAGGAGCCGCGCACGACTTCCCAGGGATAGGTCGCGCTTTCGGTCGTGTGAACCAGAATCGCGCCGGCCGCCCCTTGTCGTGCGGCTTCCTCGAGCTTGTAGGTCCAGCGCCCGTAATACGTGAGAATCTTGCCGAGGAAGACGGTGGAGTCGACGAGTCCCGGATCGTTGACGAGCATCAACAGGACTTTGCCTTTCAGATCCATGCCTTTGTAATCATCCCACTGCCACTCCGGCGCGCGGATGCCATACCCGACGAACACGACTTCCCCGTCCGCGCTGATGTCCGCCTCGGGCCGCTCGGCCCAAGCGACGAAGTCATCGCGAAACGCGAGCGTGTCGGGAGCAGCTCCGCTTTTGCCCCACGTGAGGGACGGCTGTGGTATCATCCCCACGAGCGCGATGGGTTGGAAGTACGAGCCTTTCTCTCCAGCCGGCTCGAGGCCCAGCGCCTGGAACTGCGCCGCGATGTACGCGGTGGCGAGCTGGCCGCCGCGTGTGGCCGGCGCCCGGCCTTCGAGCAGGTCGCTCGAGAGAAAGCGGAGATGCGCGTCTATCGTGGCCGTATCGACCGGGACTCTCTGCTGCGCCGATGCGGGCGCGGTAAATGCCAGCATCACGACAGCATTCCACCATCTGATCGTCATTGCCTCTGGTGCTCCGGTTAGCGGTGACAAACTACGGTGTCGATTGTACCCGGACGGCGTCGGCCTGCCTCGCTGGTCAGCACGAATGTGGTGTCGTTGAGGAACGCGATCGCCTCGCCGCCAAGCTCGAGCCCGGCGATGTTGCACGGCAATTCGCGGGCCGGTGACAGCCGGCCGCCGACGCCGGGAAAAAACAGGTAGATCTCTCCGTACGTCCGCAGGGCCACGACGCGGCCATCCGGCCGCATTGCGGCGCCGGTGATCAGGCGCCCCGCCTCGGCGCTGGGCTTGATGTCGAGGGTCTGCACCACGGTCGCGACGACCGGCTCGGCAGACGCTTTCGCAGACGCCCACTCCGTGCTGCGGATCCGGTACAGCTTGATCGAACCGCTGCGACCTTTGCTCACCAGGTACGTCGCCGTGTCGCGCGGCGAAACGAAGATCGCTTCGACATCCTGCGGCCCATCGGGGTACCGGACGTGCAGCACGGCCGGGGCACTGGTTATACCGAGCGTATCGCCGTGCTCCTCTGGAGGCGCGGGTTCCGGGAGCGCATACAGCGTCACAAATGGCCTGACGCCCAGGTTATCGCCCGTGTCCGCGATGTACACACACGCGGGGGTGGGAAACCTCGCGGGACACGCGCCGAGCGCGATGTCTTCCCAGTCGAAGGCGTCTGCGCCGGACACGAGCAGAAAACCTCGATCCGTCCCCTGGAGGTCGGTCGCGTAGAGATAGGGCCCGTCACCGGAATCGTTGTGCGTCCAGAGGAGACCCGCGTGTTCGCGACTGACTGCGACGCCGGAGCTTTCCAACAGGCGTGGGTTGTGGAACGTCGCCTGCAAAACAAAAAGCGCGGGCCAGAGCATGAGCCTCGAACGAAATCGGCTTGCTCGCTCACAGGCAAGGGGTGATACTTCGCGCATGCGCGAACGGAATGTTCAGTTGCGGGGCCGCATCCTCTATCTCACCGAGGATCCGGCGTTCGTGCGCGACCAGCTCGCCGGCAATGCCCCCGCCTGGGACCCCACCAACAAGCTCCGCGACGACATTTCGACCGACGAGATCACGCCGGCATACATCTGTTACTACTACGACGAAACACTCGGTGAATTCCCCTACCTCGGACTGAAGTGCCGCGACGAATTCCCCATCACGCGCGGCTCGGTAAGGGGCGGGGGGTTCGTGGCGTCGGTCAGTGGCAAGCGCCGCGGCAAAGGCTCCTCGCGCGAACAGTCGCCCTACGCCGAAATGTGCGCCGGCATCAAGCTGGTCGTCGCCGAAAGCATCGAGCGGATTTACCGCGAGAACTGCCAGAATCTGGGCGTGCTGACCACGACGGACTTCTCGCTCCTGGACAAGGTACGGCGCGGCGAAAGCATTCCGCTTTCGGCATTCACGGCCGGCGAGGGGGAGATCACCCGCGGCATTATCGAGCACGGCGGCCTGTTCAACTACAACATGGCGCGGCTGAAGGGGGACGTCGTTCTGCATCCTCCGCGGACCGCCCAGCGGCCCATGACGCTGGGCGAGAAAATCCTGGCGCGGCGCTGGGTCGTGGATCCCGCGAAGGGGAAGATCGGCGTGCCGGCGGTGAAGCCCGGCGACGAAGGCTTTGTCCTCACCGACATTCGCTTCAGCCACGAATACGTCACGCCGATGGCGGCGATCTTCTTCGAGCAGCTCGTCGGCAAGGACGCGAAGGTCAACGATCCCGGCTCGATCCTGATGTTTCGCGATCACCTCACCTTCCTGCCGGAGGCGATGACGCCGGAGCGCGTGAAAGAAGGATTGCTCGACGTCGCGCTGCAGCTCGAGAAAAAACAGCGCGAGTTCGCGACCGCGCAGGGCATCAAGCTCTACGGCGAGCTGCGGCTCGGCCATCACGGCTCCGAAGCGATCTGTCACTCCAAAATCCTCGAAGCGCACGCGCTGCCGGGGCAGGTGATCATCGGCTCCGATTCGCACACCCCGCATGCGGGAGCGGTCGGCTGCATCGCGTTCGGCGTCGGGACCACCGCGATCTTCAATTCGTGGATCACGAAGGATGTGCGTCTGCAGGTACCCGAGTCGGTGAAGGTGGTGATCCGCGGACAGAAGCCCGTCAATGTGACGGCCAAGGATTTCATGCTCGAGGTGCTGCGCCACCCGTACGTGAAGACGGGAAAGGCGATCGGCAAACTCGTCGAGTACTGCGGCGACGCGGTCGAAGCGCTGTCGGTCGATGAGCGCGCGACGATGACGAACATGACGGCCGAAGTCGGCGGGTTCACGGGCTACGTCGCGCCGGACGAGAAGACCGTCGACTACCTGATGGACTATCGCAAGATGTCGCGCGGGGAGGCGGAGCGGCTCTGCGAGGGACTGCACAGCGATCGGGATGCCGAGTTCTGCGAAGTGATCGAGATCGACGCCGCCCTGATTCGTCCGATGATTGCCCTTCCGGGCGATCCTGGAAACGGTCTCTCCATCGACGACATGGCGCAGCGGATCAAGGTGGATATCGCGTACGCCGGCTCGTGCACCGCGGGAAAGAAAGACGACATGGACATGTACGCGCGGGTCCTCGCGGAGGCCGCGGCGCGCGGCGAGCGTGTGGCGCCATGGGTGCGCTTCTTCATTCAGTGTGGATCGCAGGACGTGAAGCGCTACTGCGAGGAGCGCGGGTATCTCGACGTCTTCCGGCAGGTGGGGGCGACCTTCCTCGAGCCTTCCTGCGGGGCATGTATCAATGCGGGGCCGGGCGTCTCGAAGACGCGCGAGGAAGTGACGATCAGCGCGATCAACCGCAATTTCCCCGGCCGCTCGGGGCCGGGGCAGCTCTACCTCGCCAATCCCTACACGGTCGCCGCATCGGCCATCACCGGCTACATCACCGCCTGGGAGCCGGGAATGGTCCTGGAGCGCACGGCTTCATAGGTTGCCGCGCAGTTTCACTTTCAGGGCTCGAGCGTTCGGATCAAAGTTCTTCCCCGAGCTCGACGCGGCAGTAATCGCTAACTCGCCACTCAGCCGGCCGCGGTAGACCGTAAACGAGACCCCACCGCCGCCAAGCGTCTGACCGGTGCCAAAATGACTTTCGGTGGTACGCAGATGACCGCCGGTCGACTGCGACTTCGTCACGCTGCCGTTGGCGGCCTGATGAATCACAAAGCCCGTGCCCGTTCCCACCGTGTCCAGCGTGAAGCGATTCCACAGCGTGTCGTTGACCGGAGCGCGCCCGGCGCCGATCAGGAAGAAAACGCTGTCGACGGTGTGGGTTGTGGAATCGTAGCCGTTCCACGCGAGAATCGCCGTCAGGTTGCTGGTGATGTGAACGCTGTCCTGCGTGGCATCGATGTCGAACTCGATGCCGACGAGGCGGGTCGTGTCCCCCGCGTCAACGAGCTGCGACGCGCGATCGAGGAAGGGAAACACCAGCGCCGACATCTGCGCGTAGAGGCCGTTCGGACCGGAGAACGACGTATCCAGCGTGGCGTCGTGCAGGAACGCGGAATCGAGTGCGGCACGCACGGCATGGAGCTCGGGACCGGCAATCGCATCGGGGTCGACGCCGGCGGTATCCGAGCACGCGCAGAGCACGCCCGCGAGGGTGAGCAGGATCCAGGATTTTTTCATGGGCCGGAAATATAGGTGCTACTGCGCCCCACCCGAAACTGTCGAACTCGTGTCCCGATACGGACGGAGCGAGTCACGCTGGTACACGCTGCGCGGATTCCACAGCACCCACGTGTCGATGCCCAGCTCCTCGGCGGCGCGGATCTGCTCGCGGATTTCGTGCGGCGTGTAGCGGGGTTTACGGCGTCCCAGCGTGAAGGCCTGCAGATAGGGACGAATCGTGGCGGCTTTCGCAATTGGACGCGACCGCTCTATCGCTTCGCTTAGGGCATGCCGAACGACTCGGTATGGCTCCCCATTCGGCCACGCGAGGCCGTAGCTGCCCTTATAGTAATGACTGGGATACACCATCGGCAGAACGACGTCGGCCACGGTGACGAAGTCTTCCCAGACCTGCCCGATGCCGAGGTCGCCGGTCGCTGACGACGTCAGGCCAAAGATGTCGAACGTGATCGGCACGCCGAGCGGCTGGAGCCGTTTGGCCAGGATCGCGATGCCGGCCTGCACGCCCTCGCGCTGCGTTTCGCCAGCTTTGCGCGCGCTGAACACGGCCTCCGCCATCGCTTCTTTCGGTTCGTCGGGGAAGCGCACGTAATCGAACTGCACCTCGTCGAATCCGAGATGGACCGCTTCTTCCGCCAGCTGCGCCGCGTAGATCCATACCGAATCGTTGTACGCGTCGACCCAGGCGATGTCGATCCGGTCGCGCCACAGACCGGTGCCGTCGCGTCGCTGCACCGACCACCGCGCCTTGTGCTCGGCGAGCAGCGGATCTTTGGCGACGACGATGCGGGCGATCGCGTAAATGTCATGCGCGCGCAGCGTATCGAGCCGCGAGTGCACGTCTTTCGTGCGCACGCATTTCGTCGCCCCGATATCCTGCGCGACTTTGACTTCCGAAGGATAGAGCAGGCAGCCGGTGTCGTCTTTCACGTCGACGACGAACGCGTTGATCTCGGTGGAGTCGGCGAGCGTCACCAGCTGCGCGAGCTTGCTTCCTCCGAACGCCCAGGCATTGACGTAGAGCGCTTTGATCGGCTCGGGCGACATGCCCTCGAACAGCGGCTCAGGGAGGAAGTAGCGCAGCTCGACACCACGGAGCTGCATGCTGTCCGGCGAGCTGGGGAGCTGCTGCGCAAAAAGGCCGCCACCCACCGGTGCGGCCCAGAGCAAGATGGCGGCGGTTTGCTTGGCCAACTTCATAGGGGCCACCAACATAGGAATTGGCCCCGCGCCGATCAAGGCTTAATTCTTTAAGCTGTTGAATAACAACGGGTAAGTCACGATGCTCTGCCCGCGATACTGCGGGCGCAGGCCGAACAGGATCACGCGCCCTGTTCCTTGTTGCACCTCGACGATCGCGGCCTTTCCGGCCACCCGCTCGGGGTGGAGCACCCAGCCGGACAGCAACACGCGGTCGGGATCGCTGGGCCAGCGTCCGATCACCCGGGCTACGCTGGAGTCGAGCACCTCGAACGCCGGTCCGCCCTGGAACCAACCGATCGTTTCGCGCGGGAGACCGCGGCCAATGTCGTTCGCGGTGTCGAGCTCGAGACGGAAAATCGAGCCCGGCGCATAGAAATCCTCGTCTCCCACTGCCTCGAGCACGTTGCGCACCGGCAACAGCAGCGCTTGAATCGCAAAGCGGCTGGCTTCATTGAGCGCAACCAGGGTGCCGCCGTCCACGACAAACTGTCGGAGCGCTTCACTGCCTTCCGATCCCAAACCGCCCGAGTACGGAGCGGGATAGCGCGGTGGCAGCCCCTTGAGAAGCTCCTGCGGCGATTGATCCGGCAGCACGATGACGTCGAACTGCTCCTTCAACTTTCCGTTTCGGACGACGGAGTCTACCAGCGACGTATACGGCACCTTCCAGGTGTCGAACACCCAGCGGGTCCAGCCTTCATCCATCGACGCGTCGTACGACTTGTAGAGTCCTACGCGCGGCGTGTCGTCGTCGAGGCGCGGCACTGGTGCGATGGCTCGTGGTACAATTGGCCCCGAGAGCGGGACCCGGAGCGAGTCATTGGCCGCAAGCGCCGTGAGGCCCATGAGCAGCGGCAACGTGTGTGCGGTGACGTCGTACGGGCGCTCGGGTGGGCCGCCGGGATACTGTCGGCGATCGGGATAGCGCTGCACTTCGAGCAGTGTCTTGGCGAACGATGCGTACGGTTGCCGCAGGACGATGACGTAACTGCCCGCTGCGTGTCGCTGTCCCTGCACCGTGAAGCTCTGCAGCGCCCTGCGAATCTCGACGCCACCGCGACGCAGGATGCCGAGCAGCGCTGACAGGGCGACCGAGTCCTGCCGGGCGGGGATGACATAAGCGTACGGCCACTCGCGCCAGCCGCGTACGGCGCGCCACTCCACCGTGAGAAAGGTGGATAGCCAACGCTCGCGTTGCTTCGCCGCGTGCTCGAGCAACGCGTAAGCGCCTTCGGTTTGATAGGACACGATGTCGCGGATCGTCCAGCGGCCGCCACGCCACGGGTTTGTGAAATTCCAGGACCGCTCCCGGGGATTGTAGCCGCGCGCGCGCGCCTCGAGACGATCGAAGGGGATGTCGACCGGTGAGGCGAGATCGCCGCTCGCGGTCTCCGACAGAATGCGTACCGCGCCGTGATAGTGCTGATAGGCCCGCGCCGGCGTCCAGGCGTCGTACGTCGAGTTGATCGAAATGCCCGTCTTGCCCTGAGCGGCGAGATCCCACGCCATGTCGCTCCCGAGGGCATTGACTCCGTCGATCAGCAACGGGTCGATGTTGGGCTCGACAGGATCGAGGTAGGGCGGCAGAAACAGCCGCGCGCCCTGCGATCCCATCTGGTGAATGTCGTGCACGATCTGCGGATGCCAGACGTTGTACAGCGAATCCACCGTGAGCTGCGTCTCGACCTGAGTAAAGGCGTACCAGTCGCGGTTGTTGTCGTGACCTGTGTAGTGATGGTACAGCTCGGGGGGCGATGTCCCTTCTGCCGAGGTGCCGAGGGTGCGATTGTACCACCTGGCGACAATCGTCACGCCGTCCGGATTCTGGGACGGCACCAGCCACAGGATCACGTTGTCGAGGATCTCGCGGGTGGCGGCGCTCGTGTCAGTGGCAAGGCGATAGGCGAGGGCCACTGGCGTGAGATGGCCGCCCACCTCGGTCGAGTGAATGCTCGACGTGATCAGCACGATGGTCTTGCCGTTGTGGACCGCCTCACGCGCGGCGCGGCTGGTGCGGAAGCCGCGCGGGTCTGCGAGTGAGGCGTTGTTCAAGCGGTAGTAATCCAGCCGCTTGAGGTTTTGCGGGCTCGAAATCACCAGGGCGATGAACGGCGCGCCCAGCGTGGTTTTCCCGAGCTCACGGTAATCGACACGATCGCTCGCCTTGGCCAGCGCCTCGAAGTAGCGCACCAATACCGGCCACTCCACGAGCTTGCGATCGTCGCCGGGGTCGAAGCCCAGGACCGAGCGCGGCGTCGGAATAATCGGCGGTGAGGGGCGGCGAGATGAGGCGGCGGGAGGCGGCGAAGGGCGCGCCTGCGGCGGCCGCTGAGCGATCAGGGGCCCAGCCAGGACTAGTGCGAACAGCGAAGCGACGACGCGACGAGGCAGCGTCAATGCAGACCGGCCGCAGCCGCGGGCGGCGCGTCACCCGTCCCGATCCAATGCGCGAACCAGGTACGAATGCGCTCCAGGCGGTCCACGAGCAGCCAGGGCGGGCCGGTGCGTGAGAGTCCGTGATAGGAGCGGGGATAGCGGACAAACTCCGCCGGAATACCGCGTTTGCGGAGCGACATGAACAGCTGTTCGCCGTCGGTGATCGGCGTACGCTTGTCGTCCTCCGAATGCACGATCAGCATCGGCGTGCGCATGTTGGTCGCGTATGCCATGGGCGACAGCACGCGATACAGCGAGTCGCTTTCCCACGGCGCGCCGTTGAACTCGTAGTCCGTGAGGCCCTGCGCGTCGGAGGAGCCGTACCAGGAGTACCAGTTGAAAATCGAGCGATCGGTCTGCGCCACGCGGAACCGGTTGGTGTGCCCGACGACCCAGTTCGTCATGAAGCCGCCGTAAGACCCGCCCAGCACCGCCATGCGCGTCGTGTCCACGCCGCCCTTGGCGCGCGCGATCGCGACGTCGACCGCTTGCATCAGGTCCTGGTAATCCTCCATGCCCCAGCGCCCGCGGGTCGAGTACGTGAAATCATGACCATAGCCACTCGAGCCGCGGGGATTGGTGAACAGCGTCCAGTATCCCTGGCCCGCGAGCATCTGAAATTCCGGGAAGAGGACGTTGCCGTAATTCGAGTGCGGGCCGCCATGGATCGAGAGCACCAGCGGATACTGCTTGCCCGGCTGATAGCCGTACGGCTTCATCAGCCAGCCTTGAATCTTTAAGCCACCGACGCCGGTGAACCAAAAGGTGTCGGCCGGGATGACGGCGACCTGTTTGAACAATGAATCGTTGAACGAGGTGAGCCGGCGCTCGGATGCGGCGCGCGCGAGCGGCGCCACGTACAACTCGGTGCCGTGCGTGATATCGCTCGCGGCATAGGCCAGTGAGCGACCGTCCGCGCTGATTGTGAAGCCGCGCAGCTGTCGCTCGCCGTTCGTGACCGGCCGCACCGAGCCGCCGCTGACGTCCACCGCGAACAGGTGGACGTTGCCCCGCGTTTCGGCGCTGAAATACACCGTCTTGCCGTCCGCGGACCACGTCGGCGCCGTCGGGTCGAGGTTCCAGTCGGCGGTGAGATTGCGAGCCGTACCGCCGGCGGGGGGGGGGGCCGCCGGAATGACGCAAATGTCATTTTCAAGACCGCGCCCTTTGGAGCACCCGAACGCGATTGTCTTGCCGTCGGGCGACCAGGCCGGATCGGTGCTTTCCGTGAATCCTGTCGCCAGGAGCCGCTGCGAGCTGTCGGCGATGTTGAGGAGGTAGATGGAGGGCCGGACTACGTCACGCACTTCACTCTTTTCGGTCGAGTCCTGCACGAACGCGATCGTGCGGCCGTCGGGTGACCACGCCACGGCGGTCTGACTCAGCTCGCCACTGGTGAGCTGGCGGGGCGTGCCGCCGTCGCGCGATACCAGATAGAGGTGGCTCGGGCGGCGCGTCTCGCGTGGAGCCAGGTAGCCGCGCTCGTCGGCGACGATCGGAATCGACGTATACACACGGCCGTCAAAGCGCTTGGGATCGGGTCCGCGCGTGATGGCGGTCGGCGACACACGGGTGCGCCACGTTTCCTTCTTCACGCTGTCGGGCTCCGCGCCCCGCCACTCGTACAGCAGCCACTTCCCATCGAGCGAGAACACCGGCAGCGCATGCACGCCCGCGATCTGAAACGCTTCGCCGCCCGGCGCGGCTGTCCGGAGGAACCAGACGTCGTCGTCCGAGCCTTCGCGTTTGCTCGAGAACGCGAGCAGCGAGCCATCCGGTGACCACGTGGGATTCGAGGCCTCGGTCGACGGGCTGGTATAGCGGAAAGGACGCGCGGAACCATCGGTGGAACCCAGCCAGACCTCGTTGTGGCGCCGGTCCTTGTCCTCCACCACGGTCGTCACGACGAACGCGACGCGCCGCCCATCGGGGGACAGCGCCGGGTTGGCGACCACAGTCAGCCGATAGTAGTCCGTCGCCTGCCAGGGACGAGACTGAGTGGACAGTCGGACAGTCGGACTGACTGACAGTACAACTGCGAGGATCCAGGGATAGCGCATGATGATCTCAGGTTGGTCGTTGAGGTCGGAAACTACCAACCCCGGCCGCAGCGCGCGACCGGGGTTGTTTCAAACCGTCCGACCGTCCGACCGTCCGGCGATTAGTTCATCTTGTGGAGCTCCACGCGCCGGTTCTTCGCGCGCCCTTCCGTCGTCGTATTCGGAGCGATGTATCCCGAGGCACCGTAGCCGCGCGCCGACATCCGCAGCGGGCTCACCCCTCGCCGGGCGAGGTAGGCACGCACCGCTCCGGCGCGTCCCATGGACAGCCGCAGGTTCATGGGCCGGCTGCCGGTGGAGTCGGTATAGCCGGCGACCTCGATCCGAATCTCGGGGTTGGCGACCAGCGACGCCGCCACCTGATCGAGCACGGCATACGAGGATACGGTCAGCACCGAGCGTCCGGTCTCGAAATTGACGCCCATCAGAATGAGGGTGGGCCGCGGCGGCGTAGCGACCACCGCTCCGGCCACTGCCGGCGCAACCGTTTCGAACAGGACCAGACAGCCCTGCTCATCCACCCGCGAGCCCTTGGGCGTGTTGGGGCAGCGGTCGTTCGGATCGATCACGCCATCGCCATCGGTGTCGTTCGCGGGTGGGCAGCCGTTGGCATCCACCGTAGTGCCGGGCGGCGTGTTGGGACACTTATCAAACCCGTCGCCAACGCCGTCGTGATCGGTATCGGCGGGGCAGCCGTACGAATCGACCGGCGTGTTGGGCGGCGTATCGGGACAGCGATCGATCCCGTCGAACACCCTGTCGCCGTCCGAATCGAGCGGGCAGCCGGTCGCATCGACCACCGCGCCCGTCGGCGTATCGGGGCACTTGTCGATGCCGTCCCAAACGTTGTCGTGGTCGCTATCGATTGGGCAGCCCGTCGGATCGACCATCGCGCCGATGGGGGTATTCGGGCACTTGTCGAGCCCGTCGTTGACGCCGTCGCTGTCGGAATCAGGCGGGCAGCCCTTGGCATCCACGGCGACCCCACCTGGCGTGTTGGGGCATTGATCGATGCCGTCGAACACCTTGTCACCGTCAGAATCGTGCGGGCAGCCCCGCGCATCGACCGTCGCGCCTGCAGGCGTATTCGGGCAGACGTCGATACCGTTGATCACACCGTCCTTGTCGTCGTCCGCCGCGCAGCCGCGCTTGTCGACCTTCGCGCCTGCCGGCGTGCCGGGACATTCGTCTTTCTTGTCGGAAACGCCATCGTGGTCCTCATCCGCGGACGGCGCGCCGCTCGCCTGGAAGAACGACAATCCTGCCGACCCCACCAGGTGCATCACGCTGCCCGTGGTCAGTGTGCTGTTGGTTTGCGGCGTGTAGATCCCGCGCGCTTCGACGCGGAAGGCCACGCGCGAGCTGAGGAAGAACTTCGCGCCACCGCCACCGTGGAAGCCGCCGTCCGTGAAATCGTACGGCGGGGAGTTGCCGAAATCGAGCCGGGAGTATCCGCCGAGCACGAACAAGGACATGCGATCGGCATTGAACGGATACGCAACAAGGCTTGCCGAGCCGATGACCGGCGAGAGCTCTCCCGAGGTCACGCCCGTTGTCGGTGACTGGAACAGCGCTTCGACTTCGAGTGCGACCTTCGAGTTCAAGGCGTAGGCGAACCGCGCCCCGCCGCCGGGTTCCTTGTCGAGTCCGGTGAATGTCTGGTCATACCTGGTGAATGACCCGAACAGTCCCACCTCGTAGCGGCGCGTGTTCTGCGCCGCCACGGGGGAAACGATGCCGCATGCCAGAACGGCCAGAAATACCGGCGCGAGTTTCCTCACGACCATTCCCTCCAGCTCAGTTGATCTTCCGCAGCTCGACGCGGCGATTCAGGGCGCGGCCGTCCACCGTCGTATTCGTGGCCACCGGCAGCGTTGGTCCGTAACCCTTCGCGATCATCCGATCGGGCGCCACGCCCTTACTCGCCAGATATGCCATGACGGCGTCAGCGCGGGCCTGCGACAGGCGCGTGTTGGTTGCCGCGGATCCGGTGTTATCGGTATGACCGCCGATCTCGATTCTGACATCAGGGTTGCCCAGCAGCGACGTCGCGACGAGGTCGAGAATCGTGTACGAATCGGGCTTCAAGGTCGAACGACCCGGCTCGAACGTGACGCCGCGCAGTACCACCGCCGCTTTTGCTTCCATGAACAGGATTGGGCAGCCACTGGCATCGACTCGCGTGCCGCGTGTCGTACCAGGACAGGTGTCCTTGCGGTCGTCTACCCCATCGCCATCGCTGTCCACGACGCGAAGGCATCCAGATGTATCGACTTCCGTACCCGCTGGAGTGTTGGGGCACTTGTCGGCGCCGTCCAAGACGCCGTCTTGATCGCTGTCGGTCGGGCAACCGCCGGCATCAACGTGAGCGCCGGCGGATGTGCCGGGACACTTGTCGATGCCGTTGTAGACGCCGTCGCCATCGCTGTCCACCGGGCAGCCGCGGGCGTCGACCTCCGCGCCGCCGACCGTGTTCGGACACGCGTCGAGCCCGTTGAAGACGCCATCGGCGTCCGCGTCGCTGGGACAGCCTTTGCCGTCCACGGTGGCGCCTGAGGGCGTATTCGGGCAGGTGTCCTTCTTGTCGGCAACGGCGTCGCCGTCGGCATCATGGAACGCGGTCGGGCCCGTGAAGATCGCGAGGCCCATCGACCCGACGATGTGACCGGCCCAGCCGCCGCCCGTATGATTGGTATTCGGAGCGTACAGAGCGCGGCCTTCGAGACGCAGCGCGACCCGTTCGTTCAGGAAGATTCTGTCGCCGATTCCCCCGTGCACAGCGTTGTCATCGAAGGTGTAGGCAACGTTGTCGGTGAAGCTCAGGCGAGAGTACCCGCCCAGCACGTAGAACAGGTTTTTCTCGTTACCGAAATTGAAAACGAGGCTCGCGCCGCCCAGGCTCAGTGTTGCGGGGCCTCCTGCGCCGCCCCCGGTGGGAGACGGCTGCTGCAATCCGACGTCGAACTCGAATCCGACCACGGGGCTGAAGAAATAGCCCAGCCGGCCGCCGCCGCCGATCTGATTGTC
>Ga0070694_100000894_pt1 | contig 16835 bp, 12 predicted proteins | sample KBSK1251metaG_FD_65470 | JGI IMG/M metagenome (GOLD analysis project Ga0070694, IMG submission 65470) | Corn, switchgrass and miscanthus rhizosphere microbial communities from Kellogg Biological Station, Michigan, USA - KBS K1-25-1 metaG | ecosystem: Host-associated > Plants > Roots >... | reverse complement strand
CCGAGAAGCCGCCCAGAATTGAATCAGGCGCGACGCCGGCGCTGTTGAGGTTCACCAGAAAATTAAATGCACCGTATGGTATTTCGCGTGGCATGGCTTAAGTCCTCCGTTTGCGTCATTGATGATGGCCGCGCTAACCAATTCCGCGGCCAGGCAAACTAGCTTCTGGCGTCGGCGGTTTTTTGGCCGATGCGGAAGATCACGAACTCAGCAGGCTTGATCACCGCCACGCCGACTTCACAGATCAGGCGGCCGTTGTCGAGATCGTTCTGAGTCATCGTGCTGCGATCGCAGCGCACGAAGAACGCTTCCTGTTGAGTCGTGCCGAGCAACGCGCCCGACTTCCATTCGTTGTAGAGAAATGATGCGACGGTGTCCCGAACATTGGCCCAAAGTCTCTCGCCGTTCGGCTCAAACACCGCCCACTGCGTGCCGCGGTCGATCGAAGCCTCGATATAGATGAAATAGCGACGCACGTTCACGTATTTCCACTCGGGATCCGAACTCGCCGTGCGCGCCCCCCAAACTCGATAGCCGCGGCCGGTGAAGAATCGCAGGCAATTGACTCCGAGCGGGTTCAGGACCTCTTGCTCGGCAAAATTGATGTCCGTCTCGAACCGCAGGGCGCTGCGCACAACCTCGTTCGCCGGCGCCTTGAAGACGCCGCGCTCGATATCGTTGCGAGCATAGATGCCGCAGACAAAACCGGAGGGCGGCAATTTGATTTCGCGAGGAACGCTCTCGTCGCCCGGCCGGGCCAGCGGATTCGCAATCGTTACCCACGGGTAATACATCGCTGCGTACTTCGAATCGATTCGGCCGCGCTCGCTGCGCGCGCCGGAAACCAGCTGATCGCTCGGCGTATCAAGGACGGCAATTCGATAGGCCTTCCGTCTTTCGGCATGGGCGATCAGGGCGCTTTGAATTCCCTGATACTCGCTGTAAGCCGAATGGCCCGGGGCGGCGACGATTGAAATGTCGTCCAACCTTTCCAGCTCTTTGAGAGCGGCTTCGTAAGTACCCAGTGTGTTGTCATCACCCTGAATCGGTTCCAGACCATCGCTGCCGCCGCTGAGCGTAATGTTGTTCTCATCACCGCTCGGGAAAAGATTCGATCGCAGGTCAAAAGACTTGACGCCGCTCCCAATCCGGACCGCAAACGGGCTTTCAAGTTGATCGGAACGGCGGCTCGGACTCTGCGCGAGAATGTTTCCGACCCAGCGCGGGTGCCGGCTATCAAAAGCCATGTCTTCGTAGAAGATCGTGTGGCCGTCTTTGTCCTCGGTAACCGCGGTCAGCGACACGAACTCTGACCCATCGCTGTGTTCGTCATTTGGAGCTGTGCTGGTGAGATCCAGGTTAGCGTTGTTGGCGTCCACGAAGTTGCTGCCACTTTTCAGGTAATAGGTTATGGCGGTTCCGTCCTGGCCCGCGACAACCGGGGTCGGCGCTGCGAATCCGAGTGTTGCATGAACTGAAGCTGCGGGCGCCGCCACTACTCCCACCGTGGCCTGGGCTCCGGTGGCCACCGTGGTGATTACCAGATTGCCGTTTGCATCAACCGACGCGCGGGCCTTGTTGCTGGCCTGCAGCAGCGCATCGATCTCTGCCGGCGTCACTCGCAACAGGTCGCCGACGTTGTTGTTGGCGTTGTCGCTTCCGCTAACCGTGCGGTCCGTTGCGAATCCCAACTCGGGATTAGCCAAAACGCTGACCTGAGCTTGTTTGCCCCGACGGTCGCTGCCGATGACCAGTCGATTCGCGCCACCCTCGTTACCTTTCGTCAAACGAGCATAGCCACCGCGCATCTGACTATTGATAGCGGTGATGAAATCAGAGCGCGGCGTCGAATCTGTAGGCAACTGAATAGTCTGTTCGACGCCATCGACGGTGATCCTCAAGGTGGTATTGGCATCGTCGAGCTCGACGGGGTCAGCCAGCGGCGTGCCGGCCTCGGCTTTTACTTCCGCCGCCGCTCCGGAAAATTTGATGTCGACGTTGGCGCCGCTAACCACCAAACGCAACTGCCCATTGTCAGGCAGGGAAAACGGGCCCTTGCTCCCGGTTAACCGGGCCGCAGAGGCCGGCTTCCTACCGCCGATTCTAAGCAGCGTACCTTCGGGCGCCCGCTCGATTACCCGCCTGGTTACAGGGGCAGCGATTTGCCGCAAGTGGATCACTCCGTTGCCGGCGTCGCCGGCAAAGCGCGCGACGAAAAAGGCCTTGGCGTTCGGATCATTCGAACCGGCGCCAACTATGTCGCTCGATTGCGCGACGCCAATCGTCATGCCGTTTAGATAGACCCGTGAGACATACAGCCGGGAACCGCCTTCATTGAAGTAGGCGCGCACTGCATGCGCCAGGTAGTTAGGCGAGAAACTCAAATTAGCCAGGCCGCCATAGATTCTCTCGAAGTCACCAAAGCTGGTAACCAGCTCAGGCGTTCCGCCGACGGGTCCTTTGCGAGTCGGGCCGACGAAACCGGTCGTGCTCGTGCTCACGCCTTCGATGGATTTCGATCTGAAACTGGTCTCCTCCACATAGACACCAGGTGCTAGGTATTCAGGCACGGTAGTACTCCTTTCTTTATCGACAGGTTCATTTGGTGATTTCTCGAAAATCCTTCATCACAACTCGATTTCAAACTGGACCGTGACCACGCGGCCGGAGCCGAGTTTGGTATCGATCGCTGTTGACTTAAGCTCTGCCCGGCGCGCTTCCAGGTCGTCGGGATCGGGAAGCGCTCCGGCATTAGGATCGAAGAACGCCTTCATCGTCACCTCGATTTCGTTGGTCGTGACCTCGCCGTCGCCCTCGCCAAAAGTGGTCACCGGAATTCCCGGAACCGCAACCAACGCTTCGCCGCGATTGTCAGTCAGCCCGATTCCCAACGGCTTCGTCTCATCCGCGGGAACCCCGTTTTTCTTTGTCACCCGCAGCAGTGAGCCGCTCAACGGCTGGTTGGTTCCCTTCTGCAAAACACTCGCCCGGATCACCGCCCAACCAACTCCGGTAAAAGCTGTCGCCGCGGGAAAGAGCCGCACCTCGATTGCCCGAAACAGTGAATCGCTGGTGCTCGAGTTTTTGGGATCCGGATCGCGCGGCAGCTTTATTTTCTGCCGGCGAGGCAAATAGTCCCGGCCCGGATCGGCAACCCTAATCTCAAACGTCAGCGAGCCGAGAGCGGGAGCGACGGGTGGTTTTTCAAAGGCCCGAGTGTGCTCTTCCAGGCCAACGGCGCGAGCGATCACATAATGTCCACTAAGGTTTCGCACGAACTCCAAGCCGCTGGCCCTTACCGAGAGCGGAGTGGCGACAGGCAAACCGGTGGTGGAGTCGACGAACCGAACTGCTCCGAGTACGCGCCTGTCGAACTGTTCCAATCTCACGCCGGCACCTCTTGGTCCATATAAGAAAATCTGTTGGCCACCACGACCTGTAAACTCTCGAACGCGTCCAAATCGATCCGCACTACTCTGGCGATATACGACACGCTGAGGTGGTACGGCGGTTCAAGCGCGTCCCAGATCCGCATGATGTCTTCGTTGCTGAGTTCAGCGGGGATGAGCTGAATAACGTCGGCCGTACCCCAGTCGGCTTCGGACGACAGCGAGGATTTGTCCAGAATGGGCCGCCGATAAAGCTCGCGCATCGCCCACGCCAGGATGGTGTGTTCGGCCAGCGCGTTGTTCGCCCATACAGTCAGCAGGTAGTGCAAATCAACCGCGAGCGGCGCGGCGTCCTCGAACGTTTGATTGATTCGCGGAACATTCCGCAGGTACTCGTTCATGGTCACACGGTAAAGGTATAAACTCAGCGTGGTGCCGAAATTAGCCGTGTTCATAAACTCGCCGCTGGATAACAGACGAAAGCTGCAAGCAGTATTCGTGCGCAAGGGTTCCGGATACGCGTTTTCGAGATATCTCCGGAGGGAGTTTCCCACCGAATGAATTGCGAACTGATTCGCCATATGAAGTTTTACCTGGCGCGGCGTGACCTCAAATCAGAAAGCTACGCAATGAACCGGCACCGGTTCACACTGTGTCGTTCACGCTCGCCAGCGGGACAATGATGATCTGATCGAGACCCTGTACCTCGATGACCGCAAATTGTTCGGACTTTGTTCCGCTATCGGAGACATCCAGTACGCGTCCTTCAAGCACGTCCTCGCCATGAAGTTGGTTGAGAATGACCAGAGGGTCCGGCAAATATATGTCCGAGATCCTGAATCGGACCCGCTGATTTCGTAGATCGGCCACGCCAACTTTGATCCGCTCAAACTTGTGCTGCCGTCGAGCAAGGATCGTGCCGACCGTCGCATCGTTCGACCGGGAGCCGAACCCAGTGATTTGCCACTTGTTCGCTTGTCTCTGAAAGAATGGAAGTATTGTGTTGACGTGCGCCAGAAGGAAAATTCCGGAAAGGATTTGCAAGTGCGGAAAAGCTCTTCCGATCCTGGAGCCGTCATTTGCGATCCGCTCCGCGCGGCTGTGCCAGGAGTCAGTCGGGGTCTGTCCAGTCCGCTTTGAACGAAGCGACTGACTAGTGGGAACGCGGATCGAACGTTTTGGACAGGGCAGCGCCGGGCAGACGATGTTTGCGAATCTTGTTATAGAGAGTTCGTGGAGTGATCCCGAGACGTTTCGCGGCTTGACTCTGTTTCCCGCGGCACTTCTTGAGCGCGGAAGCCACCAGCGACTTTTCGCAATACTCTATCGATTGCGTGAGGTTCCATCCGTTCGCGTCCAGAACGTCAAGAAATGGCGTTCCCACTTCTTCACCGGGAGGCTCGCGAACTGACGATCGATTTCTCTGCCGGGCTTGCGCTTCATCATCAACGGGAGTTCCGGCCGACAGTTCACTCCAAATCTCCGCCGAAAGATCGTCTAGTCTGAGCCGGGAATCGGAATCCTTGTTTACCAGAATTTGTCTGACCATGTTTTCGAGCTGCCGGCCGTTGCCAGGAAGCTCGATTCGGGAAAGTGCTTCGACAACTTCGAGCTGGACCGAAACACTTTTAGCCTTGCCCAGCGATTGGTACTTCTTCAGGAAATGCTCGAGCAGCGGAAGTAAGTCATCCGGCCGCTGCCGCAGGGGTGGTACGTGAACCGACAAGATGTCCAAACGGTGAAAAAGATCTTCGCGAAACTTTCCCTGGCGCACCATCTCCTTGAGGCTGCGGTTTGTCGCCGCCACGACTCGGGTCCGAATCGGCACTTCACGATCGTGACCCAGGCCAAGAACCCGGTTCTCCTGCAAGACGCGAAGCAGCTTTGCCTGAAGGCCAGGATCGAGATCTCCAATCTCATCCAGAAAGAGAACGCCCCCATCCGCCGAACGAAACAGGCCCTCACGGTCGCGCTCAGCCCCGGTGAATGCACCGCGTCGGTGTCCAAACAATTCGCTCTCGATCAGCAGAGGGTTTATCGCGCTGCAGTTGAGCACCACGAAGGGACCTTTGGACCGCTCAGGATCAAGTTGCCAGAGCGCTTTGACCAGCAGATTTTTGCCGGTACCGGTTTCTCCAGTGATTAAAACCGGAAGACTGCTGAGGGGACCGACTCTGACCAGCCAGCGCCAGACGCTCAGCATCGCGCCACTTTCGCCTACGATTCCGAACTGCCTCATTTGCAGTTTGAGATTCGCTTCCTCTGCGCTCCGATTGGCCTGGGCCGCAAACAACTGTTCGAGCAAGCGCTGCAGCTCCACCTCAAGGTCCGGGGCCGCGCAATCCAGAATTGAGAGTGCCCCAGCGAGCAGTAGCCTGCATTTCTTACTGAGGGACAATTGCTCCAGATAATCTACGCAGCAAATTATTTTGAATCCCGTCCTGCTCAGCCGTTCGATGGTTTGGTAAACCTCTGAATTAATAGTCAGAGCTGCCGAGATGGGCAGCAATACCAGTCTGAGGCAAGACGAAAACCGATTTTGATCGATCGATGCCGGGTCATCTACTTGAACCAGGCGCAGGCAGCCCTTCTCCTGCAGTCTCAAACAACTAAGACCGTTTCGCAGTGTTCCGCCGACGTCGTAGACCACGAAGGTAGACGCGGGGTCACGTCCAGAGTCAGCCGAGGCGGGGCCTGAAACGAACGCCTGTTGCATGATCGACCTTTAGCCGTTTTACGCCGGCACGGACTTGGCTAGTGGGCTTTTCGGCGCCGTCTTAGGGGGATATGGAACGGAGCCGGCGCAGTTCAAATTGATCGCGTAACGAGATCAGATTCTCCCTGAGACCTGCTTGCTTGGCGCGAGGTGCCGGACAGACTATGACAATTTCAATTTGAAGTCAATCAAATGGTTAAGCCGTTGACACCAAGCAGCTCTTGCAAAAAAAGGGCAAACGAAAGTTACGTGGTAGTGGTCCGAAATTCGGTTGGCCTTTGCCCTTCGCCCGATTTCCCCCACTTCATTAGAGACTTCAACCAAACGATCTTTTGCTGAATGCGCTGAAGACTCCACCACTAGCTCAGCAATTTAGCGTTCACCCTAAGCGTTCTTATGATCATTCACTTATAGAAACATGAAAATCGAGTTGGCCACTTTCAGCTCATTGAAATAGTGAGAATTCCGAGCTCGGCGGCTCGTACACGATGGCAAGGCTTTCATCTGGGCGCTTACTAAGCAAGTCAGCGATGCTCTTTCCCACGAACTTGAGTCTGCCGAAAGCTCGACTACTCGCGGTCCACTCCCGGTGCTTATTCTTTTGTGTCCTTCGTTTCACGCGCAGCGATTTCCATTGAAACCAGGCGCGCGATCAGGATGGCTGGGAAGAGCGTACCGAGGAGACCTTCGATATTGGCCAGCGAGCGCGTCACCAAACTGGCGGGCAGAATGTCACCGTATCCGACGGTCGTTAGTGTGACAAAACTGAAATAGGTCAAATGGGCCGACAGCGCATTCCGCCCCGTAGGCAAAGTTCCCGCGAACGAACCTGAGTTGAGAGATGCCGCCAGCGTATACGCCTCGGCCCAGATCAATCCCAACAGGAGGTAGATGACTATCGAGCCCTGTACTCGCTGTCGCGTGATCGGCCCTTCACGAAAGATCTGCCAAAGCACCATCGCCCCCAGGGTTGACAGCATAAAAAGGGTCAACACGGCGTCCACGACCAGCCCGAGAGCGCCGGCGCCGCCGCCGAAGCCAAGTACCCGCAAAGCAAACAGCAGAACGGCGGCCAGCACTACTATTTGAGCGGTCTTTCGACGCCATCCGATCGCGAAGACTCCCGACAACAAAGTAAAGGCCAGCCAAAGGTCGTGAACCAGCGCTCCATATCCGCGGAAGACTCCCGCCGCGGCTAGCGGAGTTACGATGAAGATCATTAGCAGGAGCGCACCCAGAAGGACGGTCAGTCCTTCATCGCGCAGCCACAATTCGCGGCGCATGAACACTCGCATTCGTCTTTTTTTTGGCTCGGCAGTCATTACACCTCACTCCTGGCACAACCAGCACCAGCAAACAGTGTCTAACGGCGTGCGCGGCTTTGCCGCAGCACATAGCGGTAAGCCTCCGGCTTACCGTTTTGCCGCTGAAAATCTTTGAGGCTACGCCTCTGTTTCTAAATCGGCGGCGTAGCCGCTGAGCTTCAACTCACACGCAACGGTAAGCCGGAGGCTGACCGCCATGTGCTGCGGCAAAGCCGCGCAAATACCGCGCGCTCTATCCTCCTCACCCACTGCCGCGGGTTTATGATCCTCATCCTTTCAACGCGCCTGCTTTTGGTAAAGCCACGCGCTCAAGATGAACAAGGCCACGCCCAGGCCGAGCAGCGACAGGTAGTGTGGCAAGAGTGTCTCGATGCCCACTCCCTTCAACATGACGCCGCGAATGATCACGACCCAGTGACCCAGGGGATTGAAGATAACCAGCGGGCGCGCCCAATCCTGTAGAGCTTCCACCGGCGCAAAAGCTCCCGACATGAGTGTCTGCCACGAGGTAGTGAACAGCAGGAGCATCATCATCTGTCGCATCGAACTGCAGATAACAGCGAACAACGTACCGATCGATAAGGCGCAGATGAGAAACAGCGCAGCTCCGAGCAAAAGGCTGAACATGCTTCCGCGCATCGGTACGCCGTAAACCAGTTGCCCGGCTACCAGCGGCACTATAACGGCCGCGGGCAAAAACATCGCCACGTAGGTAAGCGTGCGTCCAAACAGAATCTCCCAGGGGCGCGCCGCCGTTGTCCGCCAAAGATCGAGCACCCCCTGCTCTTTCTCTTTCATGACGAGCACGCCCACGGTTTGTGAAACGTTAGCCAACCAGAGAATACCCAGGAGACCGGTGAAGAGATACCAGCGCGATACGAACGCGGCATTGTGGAGCACGGTCGACCGCGCAGTGATTTGGCCGCGACGCGTCGGCGGCGCGCTGGAACTAGTCAGTGCGCGGTTGTAATCGCCAATGACCCCGGCGACATATGAACCTACGGTCGAGCCGTTGCTCGGACTGGTAGAGTCAACGATGACCTGTACTGGCGCCGGGCGACCTGCTCCCCGCTCGGCCGCGAAGTCCGCGGGAATTATTATTCCGGCGTCGATCTCCGCCAGCTCGATCGCTTCGTTCAGGGCTGCTGCCGAATCGTACTTCGTGATCTCGAAGACGAGCGCTGCCTGATAGCGCGATTGCAAATCACGGCTGTACTCAGAGCGGCTCTCATCGACAATACCAAGTCGTACCGTGTCGTTATCCGAATCGACCAGATACACTACGACCATCAGCAGAATTGCCAACGTCACTGCCGGCTTAAGGACCACGCCAGGATTGTTCCGCACCACCGCAAACTCCTTGCGGACGATCACCCAAAGACGTGGAAAGGCCTGCTGGGACATGTCTTACGCGCCCCCCATCAGCGTTCGGATCTTTCGCCAGACAAAGAAGAAGGCCACCACCGTCAAACCGATCAAAATCGCAGTGTCGTCCCACACTCCGCGCCATCCGACCGCGCGTTGAAAATAATCACGGACGATGAAGTGATAGTGGGTAGCCGGTAAAATTCCCGGCAACCACCCAAATGGATAAGGTGTGTGCGTCAGGGGAAAGAGATGGCCGGAGAAAACGTAGGTCAGCACCCCGCCATAAGTTTTGGCCATCCCGATAGCTGATACTTCGCCTTCAACCTGGACGCCAATGAGCGCGCCAACCGTTACATTGCAAATAGTGTAGATCACCGTCCCACAAAGAAACGGTGAAAGCTCTCCCACTGGCTCGAGCTCAAATACCTGCATGATGAAGGCAAAGCAAAGCGCCGCCTGCACCAGCCCCACCAGTGAAAAGGCCGCAATCTTTCCAATCACAAATTCGAGAGCGCTAATGTCCGAGGTGAATGCGCGGACCGTTGCACCCCTGGCCCGTTCGCGCGAAAAGGAGAGCGCCGCCATGAGGGGAGTGAAGAGGGCGATTCCGATCACGAAAGATCCGGGAGCGTAATAGTGGTAGCCCTTCTTTCCGGGATTGAACCAGTAGCGAACCTTCGGCTGGATTGGCGGTGATCCACCGGGCGGCCGAAGTTGGGACATGACATAGTTCGTCACACCCGCCGCACCACTCTTTACTTTGCCGGCGTTTTTGAGCTGCGTTCCGTCGATCACCCACTGCACTTCCACAGTCTTGCCGGCGTAGAAATCACGCTGAAAGTTTTCCGGAATCACCACCGCACCACGTGCTTCAGATCGATCCAGCAACGGCTCGTAACGCTGGCCCGGGGCCAGTGGGATGACCTCATAACTGAGAGCTGCGCGAATACCTTCCGTGTACAGTTGCGACAGCGGTGTCCGATCCAGATCCTGGACGGCGACGGTCAAACCGTAAGGAACCAGAGAGGGCGAGGTCGACCACGCGTAAATCTGAACAAAGGGCAGGAGCAGAAACAGGACGACGACCGTCACGTCGTGCCGCATCGAATCCAACTCTTTCCGGAATTGTGCGATGGTTCGTCGCATGGCAACTTCCCTTGTCCTCTCAAACCATCGTTGTGCCGCGTGGTGTCCTAATTTGTAGGGGCGTCCCTCCGTGGGCGCCCCTTGTTTTCGAACACGTCGCACTCATAAACCGGGGCGCCCACGGAGGGACGCCCCTACAAGTTAGTGCACTACGTGCGGCCACGAAGGTCCGCCGTCAGCAGGACGCTCACATCTTCGAGCGAGAGGGGCCGGGTCTGAACTCTCTCCATAACGATCCCGGCTTCGAACAACCGTTTGGAAAGCTCGCGCACACCGGTTTGCGCATCGCCGTCAACGATGGCATGGATTCGTCCGGCCACGGGCCAAACCCGCCAGGGCTTCAACATTCCCCTTAATACCGCAATCGCGGAGGGTTCGGCATCGAACTCAACTACGTTCGCATCATGAACGGATTTCAACTCAGCCGGCGCTCCCACCGCGAGTAATCTTCCGTCCGAGAGAAAGCCGACGCGGTCGCATCTCTCGGCTTCGGTCAGGTATGGCGTAGCCAATAGAACGGCGGCGCCGCGCGCCGCAAAGCCTTCGAGCACGTCCCAGAGAACGTGACGCATTAGCGGATCGACGGTCGTAGTCGGTCCATCGAGCAGCAGAACTTCAGGCTCGTGGAGCACGGCAGCGGCAAAAGCGAGACGGCGCTTGTCACCCGCTTCCAACGAGTCGACCAGCGTCTTTCCCCCACGCTGCAGAGAGAGGAGTTCATAAACCCATTGACGCTTTATCTCGAACTCAGCCGGCGGCACCTGGTGAATTCCCGCGAGAAAGTTCAGATTGTCGTCGACAGTCAATTCACCAAAAAGAGTGAAAGATTGGGCAAGGTAACCGATGTGCCGGCGGTTCTCGTAGTCGAGGCCGCGATTTGAATCTTCGCCCGCGATCTCGCAGTCACCGTCGTCGGCTGTTAGCAGGCCTGCCAGCATCCTGAGAATGCTCGTCTTTCCCGTTCCGCTTTCGCCGACCAGACCGAAGATTTCGCCGTAGGGGACTTCAAAATTGATCCCCTGGACGGCTTCGACTTTCCCGAATGATTTTGTTAGTCCGGCAGCTCGAATCGCTACGTCACCAGACTTCTGCTGCACCGGTCTCGCAAATGGGAAGGGAGGCGGTCGTTGCTTCTCGAGTCCGGCGATAACTGAATCAAAGACGTCTCGCAGCTGGCTCGCTGTTCCGGCGCCTGGGTTTATCTCTGCGATGCGGTCACGCATTTCCGCCGCCGTGCCGACGCGGCGGATGGTCCCGCCGGACATGAAAGCGATGCGCGTACACTGGTCCGCTTCCCAGGCGAACTGGGTGGAGAGAATAATGGTCTTGCCTGCGCGGGCCCGCTCGGAAAGGAGTTCCCAGCAGGCGCGCCGAGACATCGGATCGATTGCATTGGTAGGCTCGTCCAGGAATATGAAGTCAGGATCCGGCAAAAGCGCGCCCGCGAGCGTGAGCATCCTACGCCGGCCTCCCCCGATGCTCGCGACCAACCTGTCGGCAACCGGCTCGAGCTGAAGGAGCTTCAGTAGTTCCGCGGCGCGCATTTCAGCTGTGCCACTCGCAATGCTATGCAGTCCGGCGACATACGAAAGGTTTTCAGTAACCGTAAGGTCGGGATCAACTCCACCGGCCTGTGAGACATAACCGATCAGTTCGCGTACTTTCGCCGGCGCTTCACCTGCCAGCGTAACGGTTCCTTCGTTCGGATGAATCAGGCCGCTGAGAGCTTTGAGCAAAGTTGACTTGCCGGCGCCGTCCGGGCCCACCAGACCAAGGATCTCGCCCTGCCGGACGTTGAGGTCGATCCCGTGAAGGGCCTCAAACTGAAGCTTCTTTGATTTCCCATAGGTGTATTTGAGACCGTGCACCACGATGATCGGTGGGGGGGCGTTACTCGATATGGCGCTGGTGCTCATTGGCTATCTAGGGCGCCTGGCGTCGCGTGCGGGCAGGCCATACTGATCCCTCGACCAGAATCTCGCCTTCGCCAGGCACTCCTGGCTTGGCCGAACCGTCTGAGTTCTTGACCGAGAGCTTCACTCCTACAACTTGACGGACTCGATCCTCGCGGTAGTACGTGTTCTCAGGAGTGAAGGCGGCATCGGGATCAATGCGCGAAACAGTTGCATCGATCGGGCGGCCGGGTCGTGAATCGAGGTAGATACGGGCCGGCTGACCGACACGCACGCGGTCGATTTCGGCGATCGGAACAAACACACGCAGATAGAGTTCCTGCAGGTTGACGAGTGTTACGATCGCCGTGCCGGGATTTATTACTTCGCCCGGCTCAACCGACCGAACCGTTATGGTTCCGTCGAAAGGCGCCACTATGCGCAAATCGGCTCGATTGGCTTCAGCCTCGCGCAGCTGCGCGCGAGCTTTCTCGGCATCGGCCATCGCGCCCGCAATCTCCGATTGCGCCTTATTGATCTGCTCCTGAATAGAGAGCGTCTGGGAACTCAGGATGGCCGGAGTTTTTAGTGCAGCCTGCTGGGCGTTGTATGCTCCCCGGGCCGCTTTGACCTGCTCCTCTGCGGCATTGACGGCAGCACTTGTGACCTCGAGGTTCGATTTGGCCAGCATGCCCTGACGTTCGGAGAGATCTCCATCCTTTGCCAGTTTCGATTGGTTTTCGTAGTCGTATTTAGCCTGATTGTTGGCGGCTCGCGCCTGGGCCAACGCGGCTTCGGCAGCTGCTACCTGGGCCCGCGCTTGACTGACGCGACCTTCAGAATCGATTTTCGACTGGTCGACGCTGATACTGCTGCTATGTTCCTGTGCTCGTAGAACGCTGATCTGCTGTTGCGAACCGCGGACACGGGCCTCTGCCTGTTGCACCGCCGATTTGGCTGCGTCTTCACGCGCTCGCACCTGGTCATCGTCGAGCATGGCGATCACATCGCCAGCTCGCACAGAGTCCCCTTCGCGCACGCTGATCTCGCGGACGCGGCCGGCCGTCTTCGCCGAGACAGTTGCTTCATCGCCGGCGATCCTTCCCGGGACGACCACAAGGTTCTCGGCCCCCTTCAGCATGGGCCGGCGAATGAAGATGTACCAGACCAGGAGGGCGATGGCCGCCACCACGAGGACGAGGAGAATCAAACCGCCTTTTGTTTTTTTTCGGCGGCGCCCGGTTGGCGGCGAAGTGGCGGGACCTTCGTTCTTACGAGGGTCGGAAGCGGGAAGGACCTGAGGGATTTCCGGCTCGGTGGCCGTCGTGACGCTCTGGGTCTGTGTCTCGCTGACTCTGCTGGTCATCGACTGTTACCCGTTAATGAATGTTCAGAACGAAATTGAACGATTTGACAGTTCTACCAGTCGCACGGTCGAGCTCACTGATGGCTTTGTTTAGATCCATCTGACCTTTCAACTCGACCCCGCGCGCATTTTTGAGCGCCACTTGACGGTCCAACACCAGATAAGTCGTCGAGTGTCCACCGTTGTACAACCGCACTTCGCTTTCATACTGCTGTTCGCTGGCGCTACGGGCTTCGGCCGACGCCCGCAAACGCGCCTCTGCCGTGCGCACTGATTGCAGCGCTGTCCGCACATCCACCTTGATTAATTGATCGAGCTGCTGCCTTCGCGTCTTGATCTGGGCTCCCTCTTCGCGCGAGAGCGCCAGCTGCGCTTCCGCCTTACGGTTGAAAAGGGGAAGCTCGACCTGTACGCCAAACCTAACCGTGGGAAAGCGCCTCGCAAAGAGGTTGCTCAGCGATTGCCCGTAGCTGCCGACCAGAAATGGCGGCACGGTTCCGGTGTTCGCCGGAGGCGGCAACGGTGGCAGCCCGGCCAACACCGAGAGCTGATTTACGCGATTGGTTAAGGTCGTCGATGCAAACTCGATTGGGTCCTGACCCGTCAGGGGGTTAACTCTCCCCGCCAGACCATCGAGCGAATACGAAGCCACCAGGTCTACCTGGGGCCGCTTCTGATCACTGTAGAAGCGCTGGTTCAACTCGTTGATCGCCTGGGCAACGTCGGCTTGCTGCAACTCGGGACGCTGGGCCAGCGCCTCGTTGAGCGCCTGGTCGCTGTTAATAGCAGGAGCTTTAACATCTACCGGATCGGAAGGAATGATCAGAACGTTCCACAATGGATCCTTGATGTCGCCGACTATGAAGTTTTTCAACGCATTGTCCGACTTGGCAACTCCTCCGAGCGCCATGTAGAGCCCTTCGCGAAAGTTCGCGACTTGCGCCTCTACCTGCGTCACATCAATGCGCGCAACGTAGCCCCGTCCGACCAGCCGCCGCGTGTGTGCAAGCTGCTCTTCAGCCGCACGCAGCGCGTCCTGTTGTATTTGCAGATTGCGCAAGGCATAGACCAGGTCCCAGTAGGAATTTCGCACGTGAGTGATGGTTTCGATCACGCTGGTACGAAACTCTGCGTCGGTAAGGGACAGGTTCTTTCTGGCAATTTCGATCTGTCGCCGAGGGTCGTCGATCTCGCGGTTGCGCAGCAGCGGTTGCGTGTACGAGAAGGTAAGATTGGTCTTGTACTGCTTGTCGATGGTCGCAAAGATGACGTTAGTTTTGATTTGCGAATCGGTATAGGAGATTTGGTACTGACCGCCGCCCTTGGGCGCGAGCCCGAAGAAACTTACACCCCCGGTACTGCCTTTGGCGGTAATCGATCCCTGATCTCCCCCGAGAGTCGAGCTGCTGACCGGAAGCACTTCGTGAAAGAAGAAGCGATTGAAGGTCAGTTTAGGATCATAGAATCCCTGGGCCCCCCGCAAGGTGGCCTCGGCCGAGCGGACGACCGAGCGGCTCACCTCGATATCTTTGCTGTTGCGCAGTGCCAGCTTGACTACTTCTCGCAGGCTCATGCTCTGCTGTCGATCGAACTGTACCCCAATCAACGCGAGCTGTGGATAGGTAGCGTTATCAGCCTGGTAATTTGGAGCTACTGAAGGTACGCGTAAAGCGTCCTGATCCGGCATTGGCTCGGTTGCTGCCGGCGTGGGCGAAGTCGTGGGGAGCGGCGCAGGTGAGGGTGTAGGAGTAGGATTCACCCGCTGTTGACCAGCGTGGTCCGCTGCTCTTTGTAGATAATGAACCGGCCTACTGTGAGCCAGCGAAGCGGCCAGGCCGAAGAAGACCACAACGACGATTCTCCTCGTTGTGAACTGCAGAAGCCACGCTATCCGATGTTCGTAAGTAGTCAGAGGAGAAGACATGATGCAAACCTCTGTGAATGCCAGTCGCACCCGCTAAATGCGGCGGATCTGTAGAGAAAAACAGCCGAGAACGGCCAGTAGGTCGCCTTCCCCACCGCTTGGCTCGAGGCGACTCTGTACTCCTTCAGGCCGAGAAAGTTAAACGTGTATGTCGCGTCACGCGCGCTGTAACCTTATTTTTCTTGGATCCAACGGCGGATATAACTGTCAAAAATGACAGGTCAAGGTTAAAGGGTGCATACCAGGTGAACAATCAACGACGAGAGCGTTGCGCTCTCTGAATTCAAGTTCCTAAGGCATCGCAGAACAAAACACGACGATGAGGCTGCACTTCGCAAAGGACTTTTGTGGGTTTTCCGCAACACGATTGTTCGCGTGGAGGAAGCATCGGGTGCGAGTCGTGCTGAGATCGTTACACGAATCAAACATAAAGTTCGCTGTGGGACATTTGTGGGACAGGATTTGTAGGTCCCCGAATCGTCGTCACAGCACTCACAAACAGAAAGAGTTGGAGTTGGGCGACGGAGCAAAGTTACCTGTGCTTATTGTTTTTCTCACCCAGTCCACTAGTAGTGAAACCGGTAGCGCAGCTCGACCTAGATCTGGCGAGGCTGGTTAAACTGCGTGTCGCCGAACGTTTATTTTTTTAGAATTGGGACATCGTTTAGTCACTCGTGAGAACAGCGAAGTACTTGAAAGTACGCTCCGGAATCGTCTTCACCAGTTTAGGTTTGCCGGGTAAGGGCGCATCTTCGTTGCCTCGTCTGTTTGATCCGTTCAGCGCAAATGCGCGTAGCCTCAACAAGCGAGGGCGCTCTTAATCGCGTTGGCTGAATTGATCAGAGGCTGTCCTTGTGGCGGCGTCAGCTTCCCGGAGTCAATGAAAGCCTGCGTCTGATTGATGAACGCAGACAGCTGGTTACATGCCGCGGTTGTGTTTCCGCTGTTCAAGCTGCTGATGGCAGCCTGGAGTTTTGATGTCAGCGCATTCGCCCGGCCTTGATTCAACACTCCCTCACTCATCAGATTGTTGACGCTGTTGGCGAGTTGTTCTGTCGCGCTTTGAGGCGTTAACACCGTCACCAAAAATGAGCACGAGGCAGCGTTATTTGAGCTATCAATCGCGGTGCAAGTCACCGTTGTGCTACCAACTGGAAAAGCAGAGCCCGAAGCTTGCGAACAGCTTACGATCGGAACACCGCAGTTATCGATTGTAATCGGCGCCGAGTAAGTGACCGCTGCGCTGTTGTTGCCGAGACCAGTAGTCACCGCGACGTCCGCCGGGCAGCTAATGACTGGTGGCGTACTGTCGGTGACGATGACGGTTTGTGTCTTGGTTAAAGTGTTACCGTGCCCGTCGTCGTAGATCCAGTGAACGATGAATGTCCCCTGATTGTTGTAGCTCGTTGGATCCGTAGTCGTCGCCGTGATCTGACCAGCGCAGTTGTCGGTTGCGGTTGGGGCTGACGTAATGCTGGCGGAGCATTCACCCGTGACTGTCGCTAAACTCGCAATGTTTGGCACGGGCGCAGTCGTGTCATGGACGGTAACAGTCTGGGTCTGCGTTGCCGTGTTACCGTGCCCGTCGCCATAGGTCCAGTGAACAATGAATGTTCCCTGACCGTTGTAGCTCGTCGGATCGGCAGTTGTACCCGTTACCTGACCAGCACAATTGTCGGTGGCCGTCGGTGCCGTGACCGTCGCCGAGC
>Ga0070694_100000893_pt1 | contig 16837 bp, 24 predicted proteins | sample KBSK1251metaG_FD_65470 | JGI IMG/M metagenome (GOLD analysis project Ga0070694, IMG submission 65470) | Corn, switchgrass and miscanthus rhizosphere microbial communities from Kellogg Biological Station, Michigan, USA - KBS K1-25-1 metaG | ecosystem: Host-associated > Plants > Roots >... | reverse complement strand
GCCGTGGTTCCGCCCAGCCGCACAAACGGACCGTCGTGGCCGCCGGTGAAGAGCTTGTCGGCGTCGGCCGTCTCCAGGTCGAAGCCGAGGGCGACGGGGGCGCTGGAGGTATGGAGGTGAGCGGAGGGAACCGAATCAGCCTGCTGCTCTACGCGCACGTGTGCGCCATACGTATCGGAGACACGTTCTCCCGTAACAGGGGGGGTAGTAGCCTTACCTCCACTCACCTCCATACCTCCGTTTTGAGTGACGGTTCGCCACTTAAGGGTGGACTTGTGGCCCATGCCTGATTTCACCAGCCTCACCCCGTTGTAGTTACGGTCGCGGTGCTTTGCGTAGCCCTGTCCGAGCGTCCGGGTGAACGCCTTGCCGCTCGCGTCCTCCATCCCCGGGGGCGCTTCGTACCCCTGAGGGTCACGGAGCGCCGCTTCCTGCACCTGCCGGGTGGTGAATTCCTCGCCCTTGAACAGGCTGTGGAGCCAGTGGATGTGGGCTTCCCAGTACGACTGCGTGAAGTCGGACTCGGACCGACGCTCCTTCATGTCCGTCAGGAAGGCGCTGTAGCCCGCGTAGGCCAGGACTCCGGACATCATGCGGTCCCACGGCTCGAAGGAGCCCATGCAGGCTCCACGGGAGAACCCCGGGCGCCCCGCCACGACCCATCCCCGCAGGACCGTCAGGGCGGCGCTCACCAGGTCGGTGCGGTTCTCCGACGTCCAGGATTTCAGGTCCGGGTGCCGGAACTCTTTGGCTTCCCTGTCGATGACGTTCATGCCGGAGGGGTGGAGGTAGATGAAGTACACCCGGCGCGCCATGTCGCCGTTGACCTGGACCTGGTTCCCCAGGCTCATCCACGTCACCTGGTTGGGGAACTTCGCGATCCGACTGACCCCCAGCACCCGGTCCCCGTACGTCAGGGAGGTAACGGCGCGGGCGAGCTGGGCTCCCTCCACCACGTGGGCTTCATCGAAGATGAACATCTCGGCGCCGCCGGAGAATGCGGCCGTCAACTGCTTGCGCATCTCTTCCTCGCTCGACACGTACGGCAACGGCATGGCCGCGTCGCCGGTCGCCAGGAGGTGGAGGCAATCCGCCAACAGGTTCTTGCCCACGCCCATTTGCAGGCCACTGACGACCGCCAGAGGCACGAGCGGAACCAGGCCCCGCATGAAGGGGGTGAGCGCCAGCGCCAGAGCGTTGGCTCGGTCCGCCTCGGTCTTGAAGGGCAGGTCACCCAACCATTCGGACATCAGGTACTTGGCCGCAAGGCGCGTCTGTTCCTGCGTGGGTTCCTCCGGAACGGTCAGGTCCCCGAGACCCGAACTGACCAGTACAGTGCGCGTCGGCTTGTCGTAGCCGGGGGACGTGCAGATGGACCCGTCCGGCCGCAGGAACGGGACGCGGACCACGCGTGCCAGGGGAGCGAACTCCTCCGCCTTGCTCATGACGGCACCAATGGACGGAGGGTCCGGCCACGCTGGCTCGAAGATGGCCGGTCGCTTGTCCGTGGCTTCGGTGTACCGGAAGCACGCCACCGCGTCGGCCAGCATCGAATAGAACCGGTCCCGGTCCAGCGGCTGCGTCTCATGCCCCTTGACCCGGGTCAGGATCTCGCCGTAGTTGAAGAGGTCCCGTCCGTCGTGGCGCTCCTTCAGCGCGCCGGTGATCTGGTCGATGACCTGTTTGCGGTCCATGTTGATGGCCACACCCACCCGGTCACCGAGATCGGGGAGGTCACTCTCCATCTTGCGCTTGCGGGCGGTGGGGCGGCGTTCGGCCGGCTTGGACGTGGCGTTGGCGATCTCGAACGCCAGCATTTCGGCGCGCTCGTCTTCGTCCAGAGACGCAAGGTAGTCGTCAAGGCCCTGGGACCCCGATCCGGGGATGTGGAGGTAACGGAGGGAGACCCCATACCTCCGCAGTCGGTCCCCGAGCTTGTCCCCCGCTTCGTACACGTCCAGGTTGGAGGCAGCGTCTGCGTCAAGGCAGAGAGCTACCTCCCGCCCCTTGAACCGTCCGAGCTTTTCCTTTGACCAGCCCCAGCACCCCGCCATGCCGATGACGGTCATGTCGAACGGGGCGTAAGAGACTGCGGCCAACGACTGCTTGGTTCCCTCCACGATCAGGATGGGGGAGGTGGCCCCGGCGTCGCGCAGCGTCCAGAAGTGCAGGTCCTTGCCCGTCTCCCAGAAGTAGACGCCGGATTCGCCCGGCCACGGACGGCGCTGTTCGGTCAGCCGGTCGCCGTCGGACCAGGGGAAGACGATGTCTGTCCCCTCGGACCGAATGAGGTGGTGTTCGAGGGTCTCCGCCGTGATGGCGTGGTTGGTCAGGTAGTCCCTGTGGTCTTGCGAGAGGGTCACGGACGACCTGCCTTGTTGTGGACGCAGTAGGAAAAGACGTCCGTGGGGTCGATACAGCACAGCTCGCCTACGGCTACCTGTACGGCCCGGCGGAGGAATTCGGAGTGGGTCAGCCCCAGACGGGCCCGGCGCGCCTCTGCCTTTTTCAGCAAAGGCAGAGGCGCGCGAAAGGTCACGAGAGGGCTGGTGCCCTTGTTGAGTGAGCGCATGCCGTGACTGTAATACAGTCTTAGTCTGGCGGCAACTGCACCTCCCGTGCTTCCTTCAGCATCTCCTTCCATCGCCACGCGGCGCCCTCAAGCTCCTGAGGGTCGTACGTGGCCGGGACCCGGGCACCGATGGGCCCGTGCTCTGCGGTGAGCAGTCCTGCGGCGCTCCAGCGGCTGATCTGGCGGGGCGAGACCCCGGCCAGGAGGGCGGCTTCCTCGCGCGTAACGCGCGTGACCTGTGTGTTCATGACACCAGCGTACGAGATGCGGCAAGGGTTGACGGAGACGGATGTCAGTGGTTGACTTAAGTCATCGAAGGGGCGCCGCCCCTGATGACGGAAGGAACCGGCATGACCGAGAAGCCGAAGCCCTTCAGGGAAGGGCCGTTTACCGACCGGCAGATCCAGATCCTGGATGCCCTGATCGCCGGTCTCCGCCACCGCTCCATCGCCCGGGAGCTGGAAGTCAGCGAGTCCACCACCCGCAACGAGATGACCAACTGCGGGATCAAGATGGGCTTGGACACCTCCGCGCAGGTCTTCGCCGTGTACAGCCGGGCCAAGACCTTCCAGGAAGCGGCCGACCTGGTCCGCAAGGATCTCGTCTGGTCCCCCAAGACCCGGACCGACGAGCACATCAACCACGTCCTGGGCGGCCTGGCGGACCTGTTCGAGAAGCACGCCGCCGCCCTCATGCCGAAGTGACGGAAGCGCACGACCGGCTCACCCGGGCTACGACGTACAAGTCCGGGTGCCGGTGCACCGACTGCGTGGAGTGGCGCCGGTCCTACGACCGGGAGTACTGGGAACTGAAGCGAGCACAACGCGAGAAGGGACGGAAGCGATGAGCTGGCGACTGCTGATCATCGGAGAGTCACGGACGTACGACGACGGAACGCCCTGCATGTGTGTCCCGGTCACGGACCGGGTTCACGACAACCCGGGCGCACAGGCCACGCTCCAGCAGATGGTCTGCGAGGAGTTCGAGGACCGGTTCCCCCGGCGGCCGATCTGCGAGATCTGCTGGTTCGAGGCCACCGACGACAAGGAGGAGTGCTGATGAACAACATCCTGATGCGCGATTACGTTGTCATCGCGCAGGAGCCGAATGGAGACGTGCGGTTCCTGAGGGCGACAATCAGGGCCGCCGACTGGAAATACGTCAGTTCCTCCATTGAGGAGAGGGTTCTCCGGCAGATGGCGGAGGACTACCCCGAAGCCCGGGTCATCCCCGCCACGCACAAGAACGGCACCGGCGGCGCTGGCTGGTCGGAGCCCTACGCGATGGAGCTGGGCAAGTGACCGCCATTCACCTTCGCGACTACCAGCGCGAGGCCATCGACGCGGTGTTCGCGGCGTGGGCCGGGGGCATGCAGCGCCCGGCCATCGTCCTCCCGACCGGCGCCGGCAAGACCGTGGTGTTCGCGGCTCTGGTGAAGGAGTTCCGGGGCAAGTCGACGTACCAGGCTGAGCAGTTCGGTGGCTCGCACGCATCCCGCGTCATCATCCTCGCCCACCGTGACGAGCTCGTTGACCAGGCCATTGCCAAGATTCGGGCTGCCATGCCGGGCGTGAACGTCGGCAAGGTCAAGGCCAAGGACCGCCAGACGGCCGCCGACGTGATGGTCTGCTCGGTGCAGACCATCAGCCGGGCCAAGCCGCTTCAGGAGATCCTCGACTGGCAAGAGGACGTCGGCCCTGTCGGCCTGATCATCACCGACGAGTGCCACCATGCCGCCGCAGCGTCGTACAAGAAGATCTACGACGCCTTCCCGGACGCTCTCCAGCTCGGCGTCACGGCCACCATGGCCCGGGGCGATGGGGTGGGCCTGGGCAAGGTCTGGGATGACGTCGTGTACAAGCGGTCCGTCCTCAACCTGATCTCCAAGGGCTACCTGACCGACGTGCGCACCGTGAAGGTGGACCTGACGTACGGGGGTCCGGTCGACAAGGTGCGGCCTGTGGGGGTAGAGGTGCCAAGGCTGGATTTCTCCCGCATCAAGACTTCCGGCGGGGACTGGTCCGCCGGGGATCTCGGCAAGGCCCTCATGGACGCAGAGGCTGATACGGCCATCGCACGGGCCTACCGGGGGCATGCGGGCGACCGCCAGGGCATCGTGTTCACGCCGACCGTGGAGACGGCCGGAGCAGCCGCTGAAGCGCTTCACCGTGCGGGGATTCGTGCTGAGCTGATCAGCGGGGAGACGCACTCGCAGGACCGGCGGCACATCTACGAGGACTTCCGCAAGGGCACCACGCAGGTCCTGGTCAACTGCATGGTGCTCACGGAGGGCTTCGACGCTCCGTGGGCGGAGGTGGCCGTCATCGCCCGGCCGACGCAGTCGGCGCCGCTGTACACGCAGATGGTCGGGCGGGTGCTGCGGCCGTGGCCGGGCAAGTCAGAGGCCCTGGTTCTCGACCTGGTCGGTGCGTCGGCGCACAAGCTGCGTACGCTCATCGACCTTGAGCCCGGGGAGATCGAAGCGGTCGAAGACGGGGAGTCTCTGGCTGAGGCGGTCATCCGTGAGGCTGAGGCGCTGGACAAGAAGGTGCCCGCAGGCTCGCTCGCGTTCGAGCTGAAGGTGCGGGACGTCAACTCCTTCGCCGCTTCGGACGTGGCGTGGAACCAGACCCCGAAGGGAGTGATGTTCATCGGCTGCGGGGACACGCGCGTCCTTCTGTGGCCCGCACAGGGCGATCTCGGGCTCTGGGACGTCGTGGTGGCGGAGAAGGGCCAGAGGTGGGTGCGCAGCGCCTACACGGGCCTCGACCTCGGGTCGGCCATGGCCTGGGGCGAGGCGGTCGCGGAGGACCACCAGTCCTTCGGGGTCACCAAGACCGCCGCGTGGCGCAAGAAGAAGCCCTCCGACAAGGCTGTACTGATGGCGACCGGCCTCGGTATCCAGGTGACGAAGGAGATGCGCGCAGGAGAGCTGTCCGCCCTGATCGACCAGGTGGTAGCGGGCCGTGCGATCGACAGATTCGTCAAGGGTTGACAGACCCAACTAGCAGTGCTTGACTTAAGTCATCGAGAGGGCGCCGGGCAAGTCAGAGGCCCGGCCCCCTCTCCCACCATCACAGGGAGAACCGTATGAAGACCACGATCACGCCGAGGATGGCCGCTGAGTTCCTGGCCAACAACACCCACAACCGCAAGATCAACAGCGACCGCGTCGCCAACTACGCCCGTGACATGAAGTCGGGCCGGTGGCCTTACAACGGCGAGACTGTCAAGATCGCCGTTGACGGGACCATCATCGATGGACAGCACCGGCTCGAAGCCTGCGTCCTGGCGGGCACGCCGTTCCACACTGAGCTCATTCAGGGACTTCCGATGAGCGTTCAGGCCACCGTCGACACGGGCCGGGGCCGCTCCGTCGGAGACGCGTTCACCCTCAACGGAGAGCTCTACAGCCGCAACCTCGCGGCCGTCTGCCGCCGCGTCTGGGAGTGGGAGGCGAAGAACTACCGGTTCGCCAGCCGTCCGACCGCCACGCACTCCGAGGCGCTGGAGATGCCGGAGCGCTATCCGTCACTGCGGCGCTCGGCGGAGATGGGACACAGGATCTCCACGGTCTTCCCGCCCGCCCGGGCCTCCGCCATCGCGACCGCGCACCACATCTTCCTTCAGATCGACCCGTCCGACACGGCGCAGTTCTTCGCTTCGCTGGAGACCGGCGCCGACCTGCCCAAGGGCCACCCGGTCCTCGCGCTCCGGAACCGGCTGACGCAGGACAAGCTGAACGTCCGCGCCATCCCTTTCCACGTGAGCGTCGGTTGCTGCATCCGCGCGTGGAACGCGGTCCGCCGAGGCGAGGAGCTGACCATGATCAAGATGACGCCGGACAGCGCCATGCCGATGCCGGTCTAGCATCACGGCCCCGGGACCGTTGAGCGGTACGGCTGTCGCAGGCCACCCGGGTGCACTCGAACCAACCGAGAGGAGTAGGTCATGACCTTGTCCATGTTCTTCTGGGCGCTGTTCATCGGAGGCATCCTCGCCGCCATCTTCGGCGTCATCGGGGCAGCGTGGGACCGTCGGGAGTACCGCAGAGAGCTTGGGCTCCCGCCCCTTCCCCGCCGGGTCCCGCCGCAGCGCAAGAGCGAGGAGAGCGACGCGGATGGCGCGTAACACCAACCGACAGGGCGCCAACTTCGAGCTGGACGTCATGCACTATCTGGCCGGCACGCTGCCGGGCACGTGGGGCCTTGGGTTCGGGTACGAGTGCATGAGGTCGTCCGGGTCGGCGGGGAAGATCGACGTCTTGGCCATCGCCCCACTCACCCTTTGTTCCTGCGGGTGTCATGGGTTCGAGTCCAACCCGTCGCTCTACATCCAGTGCAAAATCACCGCTCCGAGGCTCCGCTCTCCGCTCACCCCCACCGAGCGCATGAACCTGATGGACCTTGCCCTGAGGGCCGGAGCGATCCCGCTCACCGCCTCCCGGGCCAAGGACGAAGTGACCGGCCGGGTGCGACCGCACTTCCGGCAACTGACCGGCCCCGGCCCCCGTGACTGGAAGCCGTGGCACCCCGGAGAGGACGACTGATGGCGGTCTTCGAATACACCGACATCGATGGCGACCGGCTTGAGTTCGGGCCGCCGCCGGAGGACTGGGACGATGTGCATCAGGGTTCGATGGCGTTCACGGTGACCCGGAAGTGGTCTGAGGGGGGCAACAATTGCTCCTTCCCCCGCGAAGCCCTGGAGCGCCTCTACAACGCCATCGGGGAGCACCTCTACCCCAGTACCCAGAGGCCCTCCCAGAGCGAGCTCACGGTGGCGCTGAACCGCGTGGCCGACGCGCTGACCGGCGCGGCCACCGCCATCGTGCCGCTGTACCGGGCGCCGCAGGCCGTGGCTCAGACCACCGAGGGCGTGCCCCTGTGCGTCCGCCCCGGTTGTACTCGCTTTGACGGGGTTCACCTGGAGCACGACTACATCCGGGACGCGAACGGCGAGCGGGTGGCAGACACCCTGGACGACCCCGAACCGCAGTTCCCCCTGACGTCCTGCCACCGCAACGGCAACCACGGCCGGGACGGTCTCTGCTCGAATTGTGTCGTTGACCCCGAGCCGCAGGCCGTCGGCCACCCGCAGGAGCCGGAGACCCGGGCGATCCCCTGCAACGAGACGCTGAAGCCCGGCCAGTTCCTCGCGGATGTGCACTCGGAGTGCGGCTACGTCTGGGCCATGCACCCGGTCCCGGTCACCAACTGGTCCGACGCGCTCTTCGGCAAGCCCGACTACGCGGCTCCGGGGCTGCACTTCGACTACTGCACCGGCTGCGGACACGGGTGGAACGTGCACGAGGAGTGCGGGTGCGTGGCGCAGCTAGGCAAGAGCTACTGCGAGTGCACCCGCACTCGGGGAGAGAGTGCACCGTGAGTACGCGCACTCGCACCGACTGGATTCTGTGGGCGCAGCTCGGATGCGCACTCGTCGCCACCGCACACGCCGAGTACACCCTGGCCGCCGCAACCGGCCTGCACTGGCTGGTTGCGGGTGCGGTGCCGGGTGCACTCGACCTGTACGTGATCCGTGCACTCCAGAAGCACAAGGACGTACTTCCCGCCGTACTCGTGATGGTCGCGGCCAACGTCGCGTCCATCCTGGTCAGCCGGGGTGTACTCGCGGTCAGCCCCGCCGTACTCGCGGCCGTGGGTGCACTCGCACCGCTGCTGGTCTGGCGCGGGCACGTCCTGCGAGTGCACGCGGGTGCAGTCAGTGCACCCGTACTCGAAGCGGATACGCGCACTTGGCTGCACCGAGTGCGCACTTGGAGGCTGAGCAAGCTGTGGGAAGTGCGCACTCCGGAGTCGGGCGCGCCCGCACTCGGATGGGATACGGAGTGGCTGCCTGACTTCCTCGCTGAGGAAGTGCACCCGAGTGCACCCGCACCGTGTCTGCTGTCCGAACCCCTGATGCTTCCGCTGACGCAGCCGTGCAGCGAGTGCGGTGACCTCTGGGGCGACCACCCGGAAGTGCAGCGGAAGCGCGCCGCACTCCCCGCACTTCCTTCCGAGTACGCACCGAGTGCACGGGCTCCCCATCAGCCGTGGTGCGGACTGACGCATCCGGACGAAGGGGCCTGCTCTGAGTACGGGTATCCCCAGGCCGTATCTGTACCCGCACTCGAACCCCGGGACGCCGGATACGCCGCACTCGCTCAGGAGTACGTCGGTACGACTGCGGCCCCTTCGGTCCGGGGGCTGATGAAGTACGCCAACGTCGGCCAGGACCGGGCCGGCCGACTCCTCACCCATCTGGGGGTGAAGACGTGAGCGTCAACGACCCGCTCTTCGTCGTCGCGTTCAACTACAACGCCTACGTGCAGTGGTGCCAGCGCAAGGGCCACGCCCTGCACAACGGGACCGTCCGGTACGTCCGGGACGTGCACACGCTCGACCGGCAGAAGGACATCCGCATCCTGTTCCTGCACGGCTGGGAGGCGCGCAAGGACGGCCGCCAGATCTACAACCGGGCCATGATCGTGGGGAGGCGGCCGGGATGAGCCGACGCAACAGGGACGACGTGATCGGGATGCTGACCGGCTTCCTCCTCGGGATCGCAGTCATCGTCTACATCCTGGTAGGGCGGTGGCCAGCATGAACAACGGAGGGTTCACCGTCGGTACCGTGCTGGTCGGACTGGCGATGATCGTGTGGGAACTGGCGGTCTGGTACCCGGGGCGCAAGGCCCTGATGAAGAAGCCGGTCCCCTGGCTCGGGCAGTTACTCCCCTTCGCCATCCTGTGGTGCACGGGGGCCCTGATGGCCATGTGCCTGGGCGGACTGGTCGGGTACGCGACCGACTGGTTCATCTGGGGTACCGGCTGGCTCGGAGACGCGGCCCTGGTCTGGGGTGTAGGCGGACAGCGTCAGGCCGCTCCCCAGAGTGGGGTGAGCCAGGCACTGACGACCGGCGGACTGGTGATGACGCTCCTGTTGATGACCGGGGTCCTCGCGAGGCTCGGCAAGGGCTTCTCAGCCTCCAAGAAGCGTGGCTTGGTCTCCGGGATCACCCTGAGCCTGTCGGCGGGCGTAGCGGCCTTCGTGGCCGTCCCGCTCGCCTCCGCCGCCAACCTCTCGGGCATCTGGCTGACTGCGGTGGTGCCGGGATGACCAAGCACCGGATGAAGGACAAGTACCGGAAGGACGAAGAGCCCGAGGGCACGGCGGGCGGATGGTGTCTGCTCGTCGCGGCCGGGTCGGGGGTGATGCTGGCCATCGTGCTGGCCGCCCCGGACCTTGCGGTGGTGCTGGTCTGGGTGGCGCTGGTCCTGGCCATCTGGAAGGCCAACAAGTCCGTGCGGGGTGCAGCTAACCCCGCTCCCCCACCGGTCCCCGAGAGGGGCCCTGAGCAAGAACCGCAGGTCAGCACGATTGTGGTGAAGGACCCGACCCACCCCAACCGGTGGGCGGTGGCGGAGACGACACCGTGGCTCAACTGGGCCCCGGACGACAACGAGACAGGGACGTCGTCATGATCGAAGTTATAGGCGCCATCGGCATAGGGGTAGTTGTCGGACTCTGCCTCAACTGGATTCTCGGAAAGGTGTGGCCCCAGTGATCCGCCGACTGTTCGAGTACTGCGCCACCTGCGGATGGTGGGTCCGGGGGTGCGGCCATGGATGACCGCCTCGACCCCGGGAAGATGAGCTACTGGGTCCGTGAGGCCTACGAAGCCATCCTCAGGGCCACCGCCCCGGACTCCGCTCTGAGCGGCTACGACCAGCGCCTGGCCATCGTGGACGCGCTGGACGTGATGCAGGCCAGCATGGAGAACGACCTCTACTGAACCACCCGAAGCCCCGTACCCCACCGGTACGGGGCTTCGTCGTACCCTGATCACAGGGCGACGACAGGAGACAGCATGAGCACGCCCATGACCGCAGACCAGTTCGTGGCGATCCTCCGCGCCGAGGGCGTGACGGTGGTCGAGCACCGCGACTGGCGCAACCACAACCGCAACCACAAGGGGCCCTGGGGCCCGGTTCACGGCACCGTGCTGCACCACACGGTCAGCCGGGGAGACTCTTCCATCGACCTCTGCTACGACGGCTACAGCGAGCTCCCCGGGCCGCTCTGCCACGGGGTCATCACCAAGGACGGCCGGGTGCACCTGGTCGGCAACGGCCGTACCAACCACGCGGGCGGAGGCGACCCCAACGTCCTTCAGGCCGTCATCGACGAGCGGTACAACGAGCGTCCGCCCGTACCGCAGGTCGGCAACGCCACCGGCGTGGACGGCAACCGGCACTTCTACGGCTTCGAGTGCGTCAACATGGGCGACGGAAAGGACACGTGGCCCGAGGCTCAGGTAGAGGCCATGGTGCGCGTCTCCGCCGCCATCAGCCGCTTCTACCGCTGGACCGAGAAGTCGGTCATCGCGCACCGTGAGTGGTCGCGGGACAAGAGCGACCCGTCCGGTCCCGGTATGCCCTCCATGCCTGCTATGCGTGAGAGGATCAAGGAGCGTCTTGCGCACCCGGCATCCTGGAGCTCCTCCGGCGCCGGCACCGACACACCTCAGGGACCTGACATGGCCATCAAGCCAGACCGGCAGCGCCTCACCCGCACCGAAGACGTCGTCCTTCTCCCCGGCTCCCCGTACACCGTGTACTGGACCTCCGAGGAGACCGACGACGGCCAGCAGCACGGTGACGGCGGCAAGACCATGGTGACCGACCGCGCGTACTCCACGGTCGTCAACGTCGCCATCACCGGACTCGCGGGCGGAGAGCGCGTGGAGGTGTTCGCCGTGGAGGAGGACGCCAACGGCGACCCCTTCACCTCCGGCGTCCCCTCCGAGATTTACGGCCGTGCGGGCGGCGGACCCGTCCGCGTCTCGGTGCCGCTCATGGGCGTGGCCACCCAGCGGCTCACCATCCGGGTACTGAGCTGGGCCGCGAACGTGGTGACGATGACCGAGGCGCGCGCCGCCTCGCAGTACTGGCCGAACGTCTGACCTACGTGGATGAGCCGACTCTGGCTGAACAGGTGCGGCGCCTGGCCGATGAGGTCAGGCGCCTGGCCGATGCTCAGCAGACGTACGTGACGCGAGAGATCATGGAACTGAAACTCGCGTCCGTGGCTTCCGACCAGGCAGAGGACCGGGCCCGGCTGGATGCCATGAGCCGGTGGGTCTTCACCGCCGTGCTCGGGCCTGTCATCGTGGGCATCATCCTCTGGATTCTGCTCGGGAAGGCTCCATGAAGACCGTCAGGTGGTGGGTCATCGTCACGGCGCTGTCCGTCGCCCTGGCGTACGGCATCGCCTACGGGCGGGGCCTCGGTGACCGGCTCGACCGGGCGGAGAGCGACCGCAGCGCACTCGCGCAGCAGGTGCGTTCGCTGGGTGCCACTCCGGTGGCGGGGCCGAAGGGTGACAATGGGTCACCGGGACCGGTGGGGCCGACAGGCCCTCCCGGAACCAACGGTGTGAACGGGGTCAACGGCAGCGACGGTGCCGCTGGTCCTTCCGGTCCTCCGGGGCCCGAGGGCGCTCCGGGACCGACAGGTCCGGCCGGTCCACAAGGAAGTCCGGGGCCGAAGGGTGACCCCGGACCTCAGGGACCGGCCGGACCTCAGGGCGACAAGGGCCCGGCGGCGGAAGCGTGCCCGGCCGGGTACAGCGGTGCGATCGTAGAGATCGAACGACAGGACTACTTCCTGTGCAGGAAGGCGACATAAGGGGCGTACGGTGACGGAGCGTTACGTGTGGACCCGGCAGGAGGGGGAGACCCCACCTGCCTACAAGGCGTTCTCGACCTACCTGCACATGCCCGACCGCAGCCTGACCAAGACGGCTGATGAGCTGGGCAAGTCCCTCATCTGGATGAAGGAGCTGTCGGGCAAGAACGACTGGTACGCCCGGTCCCTGGCGTTCGACCAGTACATGGCCGACGCGAAGACCGACGGCATGGTCCACCAGATCGCGGAAGCCCGGGACAAGAACCTTGCCCTCATGGACAAGCTGAGGGGTCTGCTCGACTCCCGGCTGGATGAGTTCATCGCCAAGCGCGACGACCCCACCATCCGGTGGACACAGGCCTGCATGGCCATGGCGAAGATCGAAGCCAACAGCCTGATGATGAAGGACGACCAGAAGACCGACGAGCGCATCGGCCGCATCGAAGAGCTGGTCGAGCGGGCGATGTCGGAGCGGGAGCCGGTATGACCACGTCTTGGGACTACGCGGCTGAAGCTGCCTGGCACGCCGCCCCGTGCACCACCTGTACCCATGAGCGCGATCAGCATGAGGTCGACGGGCAGGACGCCGAGGGCACCGACCTCTGGGGATGCTACGGCGGTGGCTTCGACGGCCCTTGCCACTGCCTGACGCCGAGATACGCATGAGCCTGACCCGGGCACAGCTCCAGCGGATGAGCCCTCAGGAGCTCATCCGCCTTGAGGCAGTTCTCGAACAGGTCGTCCAGGACAAGGAAGCGGGCAAGGGGCCCTGGCTCTGCGACCTCCCCGCCTGCGACGGCCGCCCGCACAAGGGGCGCATGAACGCCCACGCGCGCTCCTCCCAGCGTCCCCCGGACGGGGAGTGGGACGTGTGGATGGCACTCGCGGGCCGTGGATGGGGCAAGACCCGCGTCGGAGCACAGTGGTCCATCGAGCAGGCGCGCAAGCACCCGCGCGGCGCCCTCATCGGACCGACCGCCGCCGACACCCGGGACATCCTCGTGCAGGGCGAGTCCGGCATCCTGGCGTGCGCCCCGGCCACCTTCCGGCCCGTCTACGAGCCCTCCAAGCGGCGGCTGACGTACCCCAACGGCGCCGTGCAGACGTGCTACTCGGCGGATGAGCCCGACCGCCTGCGAGGGCCCCAGCACCACTACGGCTGGTTCGACGAGCTGGCCGCGTGGCGGTACCTGCAAGCGGCCTGGGACATGGCGCAGCTCGGCATGCGCCTGGGCGACCACCCGCAGATCTGCGTGACCACCACGCCCCGGCCACTCCCCCTGATCAAGACGCTGCTGAAGGACCCGATGACCGTCACGGTCCGAGGGTCCACCTACGACAACCTTGACAACCTCGCGCCCACCTTCCGCCGGGCCGTCATCGCCAAGTACGAAGGGACGACCCTTGGCCGGCAAGAGCTTGACGCCGAAGTACTTGAAGACCTGCCCGGAGCCCTCGTGCGTCGCGCAGACATCGACAAGGCCCGAGTCAGCGTGGCTCCCGAACTCATCGACGTTGTCGTTGGTATGGACCCTGCGGGAACCGGAGCCGGAGATGAGACCGGACTGGTCGTCGTTGGTCGTGGCCTGGATGGCCGCAACTACGTCCTGCACGACGCCAGTGAACGGCTCAGCCCCGATAAAGCGGCCAACCGTGCCTGGGCTCTCCTGGACACCTTCAGCGCCTCGCTCGTCGTCGTAGAGGACAACGGCGGCAAGGACTGGATCGAGTCGGTCATGCGGATGGCGTGGAAGGAACGCAACCCCGGCGGCGGACCCCCTCCGCTCCGGCGCGTCAACGCCTCCCAGGGCAAGCGGCTGCGCGCCCAGCCCATCGCCATGCGCTACGAACAGGGCCGCGTCTCCCACGTCGGCGCGCTGCCCGAGCTGGAGGACCAGCTCACCACGTGGATTCCGGAAGAGGACCCCAACAGCCCCGACCGGCTCGATGCGATGGTCCACGGCATCGCCCACCTGATGAAGCGGCACGACCGGGCAGAGTCGGTTCTGGTCTCCCCGCACACCGTCAAGCGGACCGGATCTCCCGGCATCCACCCGGCCATCGCAGCACGCAGAGCAGCCCAGCAGCGGCGTACGGCATCCTAGGAGCAACATGGACCTGATCACCTTCGCCGTAGCCGCCCTGGCCACCGCCAGGATCACCAAGCTCGTCACCTCCGACCGCATCACGCAGGCCCCCCGCAACGCGCTGCTCCGGCGTCTCGACTCCACCAGTCTCCTGGCGTACCTGGTCGTCTGCGACTGGTGCGTCAGCGTGTACGTGGGGGCTGCTGTCGTGGCTGTGGTGCTGTGGGGCGGCAGCGTCGGATGGTGGGTGCTCGCGGCGCTCGCGTTCAGCTACACGGCCGGGTGGCTGGCCTCAAAGGAGGGTGAGTGATGGGTCTGCTCGACAAGCTGCGCGGCACCGAGACGAAGCAGCCTGCCAAGGCCATCGTCGCGGCTGCCGTGCCGATGGTGGGCCCGGGCGTGCGGCGGGTGAACCGGGGCCGTCAGGAGAAAGCCCAGGAGCTGTGGCAGCGGGAGGCCTGGTACTACTGGGACGCCATCGGTGAGCTGCGCGGGCCGACCGTGTGGATCGCCAACGCGATCTCCCAGGCCGACATGCACGCCACCGACATCGACCCCGATACGGGCAAGCCCACGGGGCCGTCTGAGGACGCTCAGGTTCAGGCCATCGTTGCGCAGGCGCTCGGCGGGGTGTCCCAGCGCTCTTCGCTGCTGCGGCTCATCGCCCTGTGCTGGCAGATCCCGGGCGAGGCGTGGATCATCATCCGGCCTGATGGCCGGGGCAAGCCCGACAAGTGGCTGGTGCTGTCCGGCAACAAGGTCACGGCCAAGGGCGAGACGTGGCAGTACACCGACCCGTACACGGGCGAGGTGGTCATCCTCGGAGGCCAGGACCGGATGATCCGGGTGTGGTGTCCCCACCCCGACGACCAGGCCAAGGCCGACTCTGCGGTGCGCCCCGCGCTGCCCATCTGCCGTGAGGTGGAGAAGGCGTCGCAGAACATCGCCGCGCGGCTGGATTCGCGCATCGCGACCAACGGCGTGATGGCGATCGCCGATGAGGTGGACTTCCCCCGGGGCGAGCACGACACCGCCGCAGGCGCGTTCATGGACTTCTTCATGCAGGCGGCTGAGTCCGGTCTCCAGAACCCCGGCCAGGCCTCTTCCCAGGTGCCCCTGGCGTTCAACGCCCCGGCTGAGTGGATCGCCAACGGCGGCGCGTTCGCCCACTTCGACCTGTCCACAGCGTTTGACGGTGCGGTGGTCGACCTGCGCGTGGACGGACTTCAGCGCCTCGCCGCGACGCTCGACATGCCCAAGTCGGTGGCGGAGGGCAACCAGGCCGAATCGAACCACTGGTCGGCGTGGCAGGTGGAGGAGTCCACCTACAAGATCTACGTGGAGCCGCTGCTCAAGGCCATCGGTGACGCGGTCACGGAGCACTGGCTGCGTCCGGCCCTCCTGGCCGTCGGGTGGGACCAGGCCCGGGCGGAGGGCGTGGAGATCGGGTGGGACACCACGGCCATCGTGGCGCGCCCCGACGACACGGAGAACCTGCGGGACCTGCACGACCGCATCCTGATCAGCGATGAGTACATGCTGACGGAGAACGGCGTACCGCTGGACGCGATGCCGACGAAGGAGGAGCGCACACGCCGCTTCCTGGAGAAGGTGACGCTCGGTGCGCCCACGCTGCTTGCCGACCCCGGAGTCTCGGGGGCGCTGGACCTGGGCATCGAGATCGCTCCGGTGGCTGCTGGTGTGAATGCGAACGTGAGCAGCGGCGGGGAGCTCGAAGCTCCCGAGCCTGCCCCTGAGCCGCGTGCGCTGCCCAGTACGCAAGGGCAGGAGCCGGAGCCTGAGGCGGTTCCGGAAGGCCTTGTGGCTGCGGCTGAGCTCATCGTCTACGACGCGCTACGGCGTGCCGGCGGGAGGCTGCTGACGAACCAGAACCGGGGGCAGTTCAAGTCCACGCCGCGCCATGAGCTGCATACGGTGATCGCGCCCAACACGGGCGATGTGATGCGCCTTCTGGGGGATTCCTTCGAGTTCACGGACCCCATCGCGGAGGCATTCGACCTGGACCGGTCGCTGTTCCGTCACAACCTCAGCCAGTACGTGTCCACTCTGTTGGTCAACCAGGTACCCCACAGCCGTGAGGCACTGCGTCGCAGGCTGCACAGGACCGTCCTGTGACCACGCCCCCGTTCGGGGACGACCCGAACCTCCCGCAACGCCTCCGCGCGCAGGCCTTCATCCGTGAGGGGGAGGAGCGGGTGGCCCAGACGTGGTTCCGGTCCGTGACGCGGTTCCTGGACCGTGTGCGGCCCGCTGTGACCCGCGACGACGGGGTGGACCCGGGGCGGGTGGGTGACCACACGCAGTTCTGGAACAGTCAGGTCGACGCGGAGATCCTGCCAGTGGTGTCGGGGGTGGTCTCCGATGCGTGGCGGCGGGTGACGGAGCGCGGGGACCCGCCCACCGATCCGTGGGTCAGCCAGTACCTGAACCAGGCCGGGAACCGCATGTCGAATACGCCCGATG
>Ga0070694_100000889_pt1 | contig 16883 bp, 9 predicted proteins | sample KBSK1251metaG_FD_65470 | JGI IMG/M metagenome (GOLD analysis project Ga0070694, IMG submission 65470) | Corn, switchgrass and miscanthus rhizosphere microbial communities from Kellogg Biological Station, Michigan, USA - KBS K1-25-1 metaG | ecosystem: Host-associated > Plants > Roots >... | reverse complement strand
CTTCGCCGCGCAGGAAGTAGAGTCCGCCGTATTGCAGTTCGAGACCTTTGACCGGCTGGGCTGAGAAATAGAGCTGCTTGAGGTAAAGATTGGTGAAGCCCCGGCCAGTGCCCCAACCGGTATTGTTCCAGCCTCCAGTGAAGCTGCTGCCGCTGAAGACTCCCGCGTTGAGACTGTAGCGACCCTGGGCATCGAACTTGAAGCGGCCCTTGAAAGCTTCACGGTGCTGCGCCTGGCTGTTGGTCATCACGCCGCTGCTGTTTTCAACGAAGCGGTAGCGCGTGCTGATGGTGGCCGTTTGCAGTTGGAACCAGCGAGAGAGTTTTCCTTCGGAAGATTCTTGAGGCTTGGCTGGCGGCGCAGAGATGGTTTTGTTTTTAGGCGCACCGGCAGTCCCGCTTGTTTCCACTTCTACCTTGAGCGCAGCTTTCTCCTCGCTATCTCGGCTGTTCGCAGTGACGGAAGTTTTTTCCTGCGGCGCAGTTTTGTCCTGAGCCTTGGCTGCTGGTGACAGGATCCAGAGAGACAAAGAGCAAGCGAGCAAAATAAGACGAAGGTGAACCACGTTGAGATACTCCTGTAGTGAAAAGGGGGCAAGGGAAAAATCGAAGCGACGGCTTAGTTCATTAAATGGGTCGCTGAAGTGAGGCTGGTTGATTGCGCGCGGCGTTGGCGAGGCGCGCAGGCAAACCGATGGGCAGATGGCGCGCTGCTGAGCTTGAAGCTTCCCACCAGGCTTTGCATCTCTGCGGCTTGTCCCGACAACTCTTCCGCAGCGCTCGCCTGTTCTTCGGCGTTAGCCGCTGTTTGCTGCGTGACCAGATTCATCTGCTCGACGGCGGTGTTGACCTGCTCCACGCCTGTGCTCTGTTGCTCGGAGGCGGCCGCGATCTCTCCCATGACCTCGGTCACTTTCTCAATCCGCTCTTTGATCCGGCCCAATTGCTTGAGCACTTCCCCGTTGAGCGAGACGCCGCCTTCGGCGTTCTTGACCGACTCTTCAATCAAGTTCGCGGTGTGCTTCGCGGCTTCAGCGCTGCGCATCGCCAGGTTGCGGACTTCATCAGCGACCACGGCGAAGCCTTTGCCGGCCTCTCCGGCGCGCGCGGCTTCGACCGCGGCGTTGAGCGCGAGCAGGTTGGTTTGGAAAGCGATCTCGTCAATCGTCTTGACGATCTTGGCTGTGGCATCGGAGGAAGCCTTGATCTTGTCCACGGCCTCGGAAAGACGCTGCATGGAATGGTCACCTTCGGTCGCGGCTTTGTTGGCTTCCTGCGCGATGGCGCGAGCTTCTTGGGCATGAGCAGAGTTCTGTTTAGCCATCGAGGAAATCTGCTGGAGGCTGGCCGAGACCTCTTCGAGCGAGGAGGCTTGTTCGGAAGCGCCCTGGGCGAGAGATTGGCTGCCAGCGTTGATTTGATTGGAGGCCGCAGCGACCTGTTCAGTTCCGGCTGAGACCTGGGAGAGGCCGGTATCGAGGTTCTCGACCGCCGTATTGAGCGCCTCTTTGATCTTGGCGTGCTCACCCTGGTAATGGCCTTGCATGCGCGCCGTCAAATCGCGCGCTGCCACTTGCTGGAGGACCGCAGCGGCTTCGTTGATCGGTGAAACAATGGCATCGAGCATGCCATTGATGCCTCCGACCAGTTCGCGGTAACCGCCCTGGAACTGCTGCGCGTTACCCCGCTCATTGAGTTTGCCCGCGCGGGCCGCTTCAATCAGACGAGTCGTCTCGCTCATCACCTCGCGCAGCCTCTCGGTGACGCGGACGAAGTTTTGCGAGAGCATATCCTTTTCCGAACGGACTGCGACGTTCGTGTCGAGCTCGCCGCGGCTGAGAGACTCTGCGGTGTTGGCCGCGTCCTTGAGATAATGAATCAAGCCCCGGAAAGCCTGCGCGAGCGAGCCTATTTCATCGCGCGAACGATGCTCGATCTGTTGATGGATGTCGCCGACAGCGATGCTCGCAGCGGCCTGTTCCATCTTGCCGAGCGGCGCGAAGATCTGCCGCTGAGTGATGAGAGCGATGACCACGAGCATGAGCAGCAAGCCGCCGCCGATCAAGAGAGAGACGTTGCGCGCTCCGGTGCGTGCAGCGGCCAGTGTCCGGTCAATCGGCATAATCAATTCCAACACTCCGCGCACATCACCTTGCTTCCAGTCTTTCTTCGGACTGAGCGGATGCGAGTTATGACAATCAACGCAAGATTGCGCGACCATGACATCAGCGCTCGCGTAGCGGATCGAAGGCACACCGTTGTAGTCCTCCATGCGCCAGTAGCCTTGCTGCGGGTTGGCGGTCAGAAACTTTACGGCCTCTTGCTCGAAGACGTCGCGCGCCCCGCCGTTTTGCCGGAAAGGAAACGGATACTGGCTGTAGAGCCGCACCGCGAAGCGTTCCTTCTGCGTCAAAGTCTCGGATAGCTCGTGCATCATCGTCGCAGGCAACGGGATGGTGCCTGGATTCTGCGCATAATCGTGCGTCGCCCGCACCTCTTTTTCGCGCGCACGCGTGACGACGTTTTTGTTGTAGTAGGCCCGCGTTTCGCGCGCCTGAGCCGTAAGCGTCCTGGCCCCTTCCACCGCAGACTGAATGGCTTGTTCAGTGGCGCTGCGTGTGATGTACCAGGCCACGCCAGCACCGATGAGCAAGCCGAGGGTGATAATCGGCAGCAAGATTTTGCCTTTCGCGCCAAGTTTGGATCTCGTGTGGGTCTGATTTGCCATTGTCCCCATCTCCCGTGTGTTGATTTAGTCTGTTATGCCTCTTCGGTAGCGTTCTCGGCAGTTATTCGCAGCGTGAGAACTTCTTGACTTGAAAGCACACGGTCAATGTCGAGGAGGAGTTTGACGCGGCCCTGCGATTTGCCAATGCCGAGGATGTAGTCGGTGTTGACATTGGCTCCGAACGAGGGAGCGTCTTCGATCTCTTTGGCGGCGATGTCAAGCACCTCGGAGACTTTGTCCACGACGATGCCGATCTCGATGCCTTGCGTCTGCACGACGATGATGCAAGTCTCGGCGGTGGCATCGCACGGCTCCATGCCGAACTTGAGCCGCAGGTCTACGACGGTGATGACTTTGCCGCGCAGGTTGATGACGCCGCGAATGTAGTGCGGCGTGCGCGGCACGCGAGTGATGGTCATCAGTCCGATGATCTCGTGGACTTTGAGGATTTCGATCCCATACTCTTCCTCGGCCAGAAAGAAGGTCAAAAACTTGCCGCCGACTCTGGCCGCCTGCGCGCCGGATTGAGTGGCAATGGCGCTGAAAACATTACTCATGATGGCTCTCCTTACCGCGCGCTCAAGGCAGCGCTGAACTTGATGAAATCTATGGGGCGATAGAGGTGGGCCACACGAACGGCGCAGCGCTGAATTGCGCCCGCCGCCGTGTTGGGAAATCAAAACTCTCGCAGCACGCCGCTCTCGCCTTCGTCGTCGAAGGGGATGAGTTGGACTGGGTCGAGCGTGAAGCGAGGTGTGCTATGGCCGTTGCTCACGCTCGCTGTCGCCTTCGCACGATGGCTGGGTTGAAAAGCTGGCGCGGGTTTGAGTGATCGCGCGCGTGATCGGCGCGCTGTCGTCTGTCCGGCGGCTTGAGCATCGCTGAGTTTGAAGCTGGCCGTGAGGCTGCGCATCTCTTCGGCCTGCCCGGAGAGTTCTTCCGCCGCGCTGGCCGACTCTTCAGCATTGGCCGCTGTCTGCTGCGTGACCTGATTCATCTGCTCAATCGCGGTGTTGATCTGCTCTACGCCCTGGCTCTGTTGATCCGAAGCCGCCGCAATCTCGGCCATGACTTCGCTCACCTTCTGCACTTGCGCGTTGATCTCTTCGAGGTTGGAGAGGACTTCTTGATTGAGCGAAACGCCGCCCTCGGCATTCTTGACCGACTCTTCGATCAAGTTGGCCGTGTTCTTAGCGGCATCGGCTGAGCGCATCGCCAGGTTGCGAACTTCATCGGCCACGACGGCGAAGCCTTTGCCCGCGTCGCCGGCGCGCGCGGCTTCAACTGCCGCGTTCAAAGCCAGCAAGTTGGTTTGGAAAGCGATCTCGTCAATCGTCTTGACGATCTTGGCGGTTGAGTCAGCCGAGGCTTTGATCTTGTCAATCGCCTCGGAGAGACGCTGCATGCTGCCGACGCCTTTGCCGGCGCTGACGCGAGCGCTTTCTGAAAGGCCGCGTGCTTCTTTGGCATTGGCGGTGTTCTGCCGCGTCATTGAAGACATCTCTTGCAAGCTGGAAGAAACTTCTTCGAGCGAGCTGGCCTGCTCCGACGCGCCTTGCGCGAGCGCCTGGCTGCCGCTGCTGATTTCATTCGCCGCCGAAGCCACTTGCTCGGTGCCAGCCGTGACCTGCGTCAGCGCCGCTTCAAGATTGCCCACAGCCGTATTCAATGCGGCTTTGATCTTGGCGTGATCGCCCTGGTAATCGCCTTCGATGCGCGCAGTCAGATTGCGCGCGGCAACCTGCTCCAGGACGTTGGTGGCTTCAGTGATCGGCGCGATGACTGCATCGAGCGTCGCGTTGATACCTTCGACCAGCTCACGATAAGCGCCCTGGAACTTCTGCGCATCTCCGCGCTCGTTCAGCTTGCCGGCATTGGCGGCCTGCGTGAGAGCCTGGGTTTCGCCAGTCACTTCACGGAGGATGCCGCGGGCTTGCTCGAAGGAACCAATGGTGGCTTGCGTCTGCTGAATGATCCCGTTAATGCTCTTGGCGAGAGCACCAATCTCATCTTTCGACTTGATCTCCAGGCAGGGAGTACCGGTTTCCATTTCCACATTGAGATCACCACGCGCCAAGCCTTCATTCGCTTTGCCGAGATTGGTAATGCATAAGCCGCGCAACTGTTCGACGCGCGCCACCACTTGCTTGACCGGCGCGCTGATGATCCGCGAGAGCCAGAAACCAAAACCGATGGCCGCAACGATGCAGACGCCGATGACGAGGAGCATCGTGTTGGTAGCGGAGTTGGCCAGCCGGGTGTTAGCCTCCGACATTTCTTTGGCATGGGCCACCAGCAAATCCTCCATCTTGTTGATCGCCGTCTCCACTCGTTTCGCCGCCTTGTAGAAGTCGCCGAACATGAGGCTGATGGCCGCGGCCTTTTTGTTAGCCAAGGTCAGTTCCACGATCTGAACTCTGAGAGGGACAAATGACTGCCGGGCAGCTTGGTACTCTCGGAATGCTTCTTTCACGTCGTCAAAGGCCAGAGTCTTCTGGTACGACGCTTCGACCTGATCCATCTCCTGATTCAGATTGGCGACCTTCGTCACATTCTCTTTTTTGATCTCCTCTGAAGGAGCGAGCAGGATGTCGCGCACATTTCCCCGCAATCGCACGAACTTGGTGGCGAGTTGGCTCAACTGCTCGGTCGGAACGGTGATTTTCTCGTACATCATCGTGTCGGCGTCATTGATGGCGTGGATGTTGCGGATGCCGACAAAACCAACAATGCCCGCCACCACGGAGACCAGGACAAAACTGGCGATCAATTTCGCGGAGATTTTCAGATCATAGAACCACTGCATATTACTCAAATTCCTTTCTAGCTTTTGGTAGGGCGGGGTTAAGGGCGGGGTTAACGGAGTGGAGACTCGCGAGAGCGCAGGGGCAGGTTTCGGATTTGACTAAGCTTCAATTTTTCTTTGCTGAGAGATCGCTGCTCAGCGTTGAAGCTCTTACACTCGTGGGAGCGATCTTCTCAAAGCGCTCTGGGCTTCAAAACATCCTGGACACATCCTCTGGCTAAACTCGGCGCCCAGGTAGTGCATGATGTATGCTTCCGGCTTCTGCCAGCCGCCCTGGATTTCGCGGATGCTTTTGCAATTCATGCAGATCGGCAGCAAACCTTTGAGCCTGCGCACCTCGGCGGTGAAGAGCGCACACAGGCGCATCCTTTCCTTCAACGTCTGCTCCCATCTCATGACTCGCTCAGCCATCTTGAGCCTGGCTCTGAGCTCCGCCGGATCAACCGGCTTGCTCAGAAAGTCGTCAGCCCCAACACTGAGTCCAGCGCCTCCCTCAAGCTCATGCCCCTGAGCGGTGAGCATAATCAGGTAGACATCACGATAGTTTTCACTCTGCCTGATCTGGCGGCAGATCTGTGCTCCGCTCAAGACAGGCATCTCCCAATCGAGCAAAGCAATCTGCGGAGCATCTTCTGTCTGGAGAAGTTGCCACGCCTGGTAGCCGTCAAAAGCGTAGATGACCTCATATCCCCATCCTTCCAGCAAAGAGGCGAGCGAGAGGCGGACCGGATAGGCGCCCTCCGCCACCAGGATTTTCATGGCTGGATCTTTTTCGCGCTCTGCCATTGCTTCTTGTTTGGTCATCGCTTACTTTCCGGCGGATTCCAAAACCTCTCTCACCATCTGTGCCAAGGCGCCCGGTGTAAACGGCTTCTGAATGAGCAGGGTGCCTTCATCCACCACCCCGTGATTCACGATGGCATCAGCCGTATAGCCGGACATGTAGAGGACAAGCAGATCAGGTCGCGCCTGCAACAACTGGTCAGCCAAAGCCCGGCCGCTCATTTCCGGCATGACCACATCGGTGAGCAGCAGGTGAATCCGCCCGCGGTACTCTTCGCACAGCCGGATTGCTTCTCCGCCGTTGGCTGCTTCGAGCACGCGGTAACCTTTCATCTCCAGAACTTCGCGCGCCAGGCGGCGCAGCATCTCTTCGTCTTCCACGAGCAGAATGGTTTCCGTGCCGCGCGCGATCTCACGCTCTTCAGTTCCGCGGTGATACTCTTGCGGCTCCTCGTCAATGCGCGGCAGGTAGACCTTGAACGTCGTACCTTTGCCCATCTCGCTATAGACCCAGATGCTGCCTCCCGATTGTTTGACGATTCCGTAAACCGTCGAGAGTCCGAGGCCCGTGCCTTTGCCCACTTCTTTCGTGGTGAAGAACGGCTCGAAGATGCGTTCTCTGGTTTTTTCGTCCATGCCGCAGCCAGTGTCGCTGACCGCGATCATGACGTAATCGCCGGGCGCGGCGCCGAGGTGGATCCCGACGTATTCGTCGTCCAGACGGATGTTGTGCGTTTCGATGGTCAATCTGCCGCCCTGCGGCATGGCATCGCGCGCGTTGACGGCGAGGTTCAAGATGACCTGTTCGACCTGCCCCGGGTCGGCTTTGACACTGCCCAACTCCGGAGCGAGCACCGTTTTCAATTTGATGTTTTCACCGATCAGCCGGGAAAGCATCTTGGCCAGGTCGGCGACGATCGCGTTGAGGTCAAGCACGCGCGGTTGCAAAACCTGGCGACGGCTGAAAGCGAGAAGCTGGCAGGTCAACGAGGCCGCGCGATCACTCGCCTTCTTGATCTCTTCGAGGTAAAAGCAGAGTGGGTCTACCGGATTGAGCTTGCTCAAGGCGAGATTGCTGTAGCCGGTGATGACCGTGAGCAGGTTGTTGAAGTCGTGCGCCACGCCGCCCGCAAGCTGTCCGATGGCCTCCATCTTCTGCGACTGCAAGAACTGCTCTTTGCTGTGGCCGAGCGCCTCCTCGGAGTGCTTGAGCTCCGTGATGTCCTGCGAGGTGCCGATAACCTTGATCGAAGCCCCTGACTGATCCACCACGGCTTGCCCTCGCACTTGCAAGATGCGTGTGGCGCCATCTGCGTGCACGACGGAGTGTTCGCACAAGAAAGGCTGATGGTCGAGAATGGCTTGGCCAAACATCTCCATGACCGCCTTTCTCTCTTCCTCGATGAGGTGCCGGGAAAAGAGGTCTTCATTGACGATGACCGATTGCGGCTCTAAACCGAAAATGCGGTAGAGTTCGTCAGACCAGGTCCACCGATCAGTCGCCAGATCCCATTCAAAACTTCCGATATGCGCGAGCCGCTGGGTTTCGGCAAGCTGCGCTTCCCGGCGCTTGAGTTTTTCCTCCGCCAGCTTGCGCTCCGTGATGTCGCGCGTATTGATGATCGCCAGCACCTGCCCGGACTCGTCGAGGAAGCGTTTGCCGACCGATTCGAGCACGCGCCACGAACCATCCTTGTGACGATGGCGGTATTCGACGGGCGGGCCGATCTCGTCCCGCTGGAGACCTTCTTTGAAAGCGTCCATCACGCGCTCAATATCGTCCGCGTGGATGAGGCCGAAATTGTTCCGGCCCACCATCTCCTCCGGCTTGTACCCAGTCAGCCGTTCGATCGAAGGGCTGTCATAGAGGGTGCTCCCATCCTCGCTCAGGACGGCGATGTTGTCGGTCGAATTCTCGATCAGTAAGCGGAAGTATTTCTCCCGCTGGCGCGACACTTCTTCGGCGCGCTTGCGTTCAGTCAGCCGGGCGACCTTGGCGACCAGACGCATCGGATCACAAGGCGTTTCCAGATAGTCGTCAGCCCCGGCCTGTAACCCTTCGACGGCGCTCTCGCTGTCTTTGCGCAGGGCGCTCACCAAAAGAAGCGGAATCGCATTCAATTTGGGATGCTCTCGGACTAAGCGACACAACTCTATGCCATCCAGGCGCGGCATTGAGACATCGCTGATAATGAGGTCCGGAGGATGCGCGAGAGCCACTTCGTAGCCTTCGCGCCCGTCGCGAGCTATGAGCACTTCATAGCCGGACTGGCGCAGCAGGATACTCATCAACTCCAGTTGATCCGGCGTATCGTTAATGACGAGCACCGTGTGTTTGGTTTCACCGGTGGTTCCCCAGCTTTTATCGTTTGTAATCGGAGCTTTTCGGTCTTTCAAGAGGGTATCACTTGAGGGAGGCATGAAATATACACAGCTCTCGCGCCCCATGCCGTCGCTGTCAGTTGTGTATGTGTGCATCCCTGATTATCCTTTGGATGAAACTGGTGGGGCAGCAGCTATGAATTGAGATATGAAGCACCCCTTGCAGTGTTTTGGTTGACTTCTGAGATCAGACGATTTGTGCCAATAGCTTTTCCATCTGCGGGGCGACATCTGGGAATTAAGATACAGAGATGAGCCGGAAATGAGTATCAGGGTAACTTTGATTCTGGTGTGGGGGACTGCCTGACAGACTTGTCGTGGTTTCCCCTACAAAGCCTGGGAGCGCACGCAGCCTGGGAGCGCACGCTTCTAGCGTGCTTGGCTTCGGAAGCAGTCCTTCTCGGAAGCCAAGCACGCAAGATGCGTGCGCTCCGAGACTTATGCCGGCAATGCTTCGATCACGGCCCGCATGAATTCTTCAGGTGAAAATGGTTTGTGCAAAATGCGCTGAGCGCCGAAAATGCTCGCCGCCTTCAGGAGCGGAGCTGAATCTATTCTTCCTCCACCGCTCATGGCGATGACTCGAATCTGCGAGCAACTGCGGTACAGCTCCATAATCATCTCCAATCCTTCCTTCTCCGGCATGAGCAGATCGGTCACGATCAGATCCGGCGACCTCTCATGATAGAGCTTGGTCGCCTCCTGTCCGTCGCGCGCGACCTCCACTTCGTGGCCTGCACACCGCAAGATCTCGCTCAGCAAATTTCTCATCTGCTCGTCATCATCTACCAACAAGATGCTCGGCATGTTTGTCTCCTTCGCGGGCCAGTTCATTGGCTATGGTCAGCATCTCTGCCGACTCTGGCACTCACTGCCAGTGATCGAAGATACGAGAGCGAGCGGTGGCTGTGAATCAGGGCGAAAATGATTTTGACGTCGGGCGGTGAATGATTGTTTTGTCAGCGTCGGCCCTACGATGTTGATAGTATCGTTGAAGAGTAAGTGGTAAAATTCCGCTGGTAATCGAGACAATGTCCCTGTTTCTTCCGCACGCTTTGGCGTGTGAAGGATCGCTCCCGGCAAAGAAGGTTCCCCTATGCCTAACCCCTCCTGCCCAAGCGCCGCCCATCACCTGAGTGGTCAAATGAGCACCGTGGCTCCTGCTGGCCTGGCGGTCTATTTTCGCGAAGCACTCATGTGCCCACAGGAGGGGCACGGCATAATCCTACGAAATGAGCGAGGAGAAGACAGATGCGCACCTGGATCAAACGCCTCCTAGCCCCCCCGGTCTTTGAAGGCGATGAAGACAAGACCCGCACGGCCTGGTTGCTCAATATCATTTTGCTGGCGCTGCTTGCCCGCGCCGTGTTGATTCGCCTCCTGACTTGGTATCAAGACCTCGGTCAAACGCCGCGCCCGAGCTTCTTTTGGTCGCTCACCATCCTGTTGTTGGGGGTGATGGTCTTAATGCGCCGCGGTTATGTGCGACTAGCGAGCACGATCACCGTCGTCGGCTTCTGGCTGTCGCTCTCGGCGGTTGCCGTCATTAACGACGGCATTCGCTCCAGTGGGTTCCGCAATTACATCATCCCGGTGCTCATCGCCGGCTTGTTACTTGGTCGTCGGGCGGCAATCACGATGGCCGGGTTGAGCATCCTGGCTGGTCTGAGCATGTGGTTGGCGGAAATCAACGGTGTCATGCCTGAGCCGCTGCTCTTGCCAGCCACGTCGCTTGAACTCTTCGTCACGCATGCAATCAGCCTTCTGATGGCGGCGGTGCTGGTCACGCTGGCAAAGCGCAACATCGAGGAAGCACTGGCGCGCGCGCGGCGAGAGATCACTGAGCGCCGACAGACTGAGGAGACGCTGCGCGCCTCGGAGGAGCGATTTTCTAAAGCCTTCAACCTGAGCCCCCTCCGGATGGGCATCGTTCGGATCGAAGATGGAGTGATCCTGGATGTCAACGACCGCTGGGTGCGAGAAATGGGCTTCGCCCGCGAAGAAGTCATCGGCCGTCTTGCCTTTGAGCTTAAGAACTGGGTCGGCGAAGAGGCGCCTCGGATTCAACAGTTACTGAAAGAAGGTCAGTCCTTTCGCGACCAGGAGTTTCAGGTCAATACTAATCATGGCGAGAGGCGGATTGTGCTCGGTTCCGCCGAGGTAATCGAAATCAGTGGTGAACCTTGTTTTCTCTTCGCAGGACATGACATCACCGAGCGTAAGCGCGCTGAAGAAGCGTTGCGGTTATCAGAAGAGCGATTCGCCAAGATGTTTCAGGCGAGCCCAGAGTCGGCTTCCGTCTATCGGTATCGTGATGGTGTTTTGTTGGAAGTCAACCAGCGCTGGACGTCAGTTTTCGGTTACACCCGCGAAGAGGCAATTGGGCACACGGCCTTAGAGTTGAATCTGGTCACGCCAGAATATCGGCAGAGACTGCGGCAACTCTTGGAAGAGCACGGCTCGATCCACGAATTTAAGGCGGAATTCAAAAATAAATCGGGGGAGGCGCGTCACGTCATCGTCTCTGTCGAACAGATTGTGATTCAGGGTGAGCCATGCATCATCTATTTCCATCGTGACATCACTGAACGCCAGCTTGCCGAAGAAGCGTTGCGCCGCAACGAAGAGCTGTTCCGCGCCATCGTCGAAGATCAGACCGAGATGATCGTGCGCTGGAAACCGGATGGCACGCGCACCTTTGTCAATCAGGCCTACTGCCGCGTCTTTGGCGGAAGCGCCGAGCAGTTTGTTGGCTCTAGTTTCTTTCCACTGGTCTCTGAAAAGGATCTCCCGAGGGTTCATCAGAAGATTCGTTCGCTGACGCCGGCCAATCCTGTGGCGACTCATGTTCACGAAAGCATCTCGCCGACTGGCCAACCCTGCTGGCAAGAGTGGACCGATCGCGGGATTTTCGACGCCGAAGGCCAACTCGTAGAATTACAGTCAACCGGGCGCGACATCACCGAACGCAAGCGGGCCGAAGAAGCGCTGCGCGAAAGTGAAGAGGTCTTCCGCACATTGGCGGAAACCGTCTCGGCTGGCATCTACATCCACCGGGACATGCGATATGTCTACGTCAACCCTGCCGCCGAGCGTCTGACCGGCTACACTCGCGATGAGTTTCTGAAGATGGATCTGCTGGATGTCATTCACCCTGATTTCCGCCAGCAGGTCATGGCGCGGGTCGCCGCGCGCCAGCGGGGCGAGCTCCTGCCGCTGTATTTCGAGGATAAGATTTTGACCAAAAGCGGTGAGGTTCGGTGGATGGAAGTCACTTCGGGCAAGATTCAATTTCGGGGCCAGGGAGCGACGATCGTCACAACCTTCGACATCACCGAGCGCAAACAGGCCGAGGAGGCCTTGCGCGAGAGCGAAGAGCTGTTCCGCACTTCCTTCGAGCATGCCACGGCCGGCGTCTGCCTGGTCGGCACCGATGGCAGATTCCTGAGCGTCAACCAGACATTGTGCGAGATGATCGGGTACACCAATCAAGAGCTCGAACGACTCTCGTTCAATGACATCACGCCTGACGAAGACAAACACATCGGCGCGGCTTTTGTCGCTCAGGCCATCTCCGGCGGCGCGAGCAGCGCGCATTTTGAGAAACGCTACCTTCACAAGAATGGGCAGGTCATCTGGGCTTATGTCTCAACCGCGCTGGTACACCAACCCGGAGGCAAACCACACTACTTCATTTCGTACATCCAGGATATTACCGAGCGCAAGCGTGCGGAAACCGAGCGTCTTGGCCTCATGCACGACCTGGGCGAGCGCGTCAAAGAATTGACGGCGCTGCATCGGACCGCTCGCTTGCTCCAAGAGGAGCGCCCCTTCGACCTGGAACTGCTCTCAGAATTGGTGGCCTGGCTGCCGCCGGCCTGGCAATACCCTGAGGTGTGCGAGGCACGGATTACTTACGCAGATCTGGAGGTGAGAACTCCGGCTTGGCGCGAGACGCCGTGGAAACAGATCGCGACGTTTACGACAAACGATGGACAGCACGGCACGGTCGAAGTGGTTTACCTCGAGGAGCAGCCGGCTGCCGCCGAAGGCCCTTTTTTGACCGAAGAACGCCACCTCATTCAATCACTGGCGGACATGCTTACGGCGCACCTTGAGCGCAAACAAGCTGAGAAACAGATCAAAGCGACGAGCGAGCAGTTGCGCGCGCTGATGGCTAGCCTGCGCTCCGCCAAAGAGCAAGAAGGCATGCGCATCGCGCGCGAAATTCATGACGAACTGGGCTCTGCCCTAACGAGCTTGCGGTGGGATCTGGAAGAGATTGATAAAACGGTCGCGGAGACGGAAGGCTCATCGCTGCGGCCAGCGTGGCAGGAAAAAGTCGGCGCCATGTTCGGTCTGATTGACACGACTATCAATGTCGTCCGGAGGATCTCCTCCGAACTGCGTCCGAGCGTCTTGGATGATCTCGGTTTGGTGGAAGCCATCGAATGGCAGGCGCAACAGTTTCAAGCCCGCACCGGGATTCGCTGCCAATATGATTGCGCGATCGCCAGCCTGGACCTGGATCAGGAACGATCCACCGCTGTCTTCCGCATCTTTCAAGAAGCCCTCACCAACGTGCTGCGTCACGCGCAAGCGACGAGCATTGAGGTGAAGCTGGAAGAGGCAGGAGCTCAATTCATGCTCCAAATCAGTGACAATGGCAGAGGGATCACGGAGGGCGAGAAATCAGGCACCTTCTCGCTCGGGCTTCTCGGCATGCAAGAGCGTGCGCATCTCATCGGCGGCAAGGTTGAAATCACCAGCGTCCAGGGACAAGGCACGACCGTGACCTTGTGTGTGCCCAACGCCAGCGCTCAGAGTGTGGCGGTCGCAGTCTGAATCAAGTCGCTTGGCTTTGATCGGAGACAGTAGCTTCGCAGAAAGGAGCAAAACCATGACTAAAATCCTTTTGATTGATGACCACGCGGTTGTGCGAGACGGCATCAAGAAGATGTTCGATGAACAGTCTGGCGCAGTCGCCTTCGGTGAAGCGAGCACGCCTCACAGCGCGCTCAAACTAGCCAGCGAGCAAGTCTGGGATGTCGTGGTCTTAGATCTCTCCTTGGGAGACAGAAGCGGCCTCGAGGTCTTGAAGGAATTGAAAAAGCTCCATCCCAGGCTGCCCGTGCTCATCTTGAGTATGCATTCGGAGGAACAATACGCGCGCCGCGCCTTCAAAGCTGGCGCTTCCGGTTACATCACCAAGGACTGCACGCGCGCGGAACTGGTTGGCGCGATTCATAAAGTGGTCAATGGTAGTAAATATGTCAGCCCCGCGCTGGCCGAGAAACTTGTTTTCGATCTTGAACGCGGCACCGACCAGCCGCCCCACGAGGCACTCTCTGATCGTGAGTTTGAAGTCATGCGCTTGATCGCCTCAGGCAAGACCGTCGGCGAGATCGCCGAGCTGCTCTCGCTGAGCGATAAAACGATCAGCACTTACCGGGCGCGCATTTTAGAGAAGACGGGCATGAAGACCAATGCCGAAATCACTCACTATGCCATCAAAAACAACCTGGTGAGTTGACGCCGTGAGAGCGGCTGCTCAGTTCTCTTGTCTTGAGTCTCTTTCATTCAGGAGCCAAGTCCGATCCGCCGAACCAAGTTGATGAAACGCGAGTCTGAGCGAAACGGATCCAGCTTCGGCTCGACTTGCAGACAGATCGTCTCCCAAGCCCGATCCTCGGCCGCTTGTTCGAGCCAAGCGAGCGCTTGATCTTGCTCATCAAGCCCTACGTAGATCACGGCAATCTCATAGGGCGAGACATATTGCTTCTTCGAGAGTCGGAGCAATCGTTTCAGTTCTCTCTCCGCTTCGCTCTTCCGACCAGAGACCGCGTAGGTATAACCCAGCTCTGAAACCATTTTGGTGCTCCCGCCAGAGAGGGAGGCTGCTTTGTGAAAGGTCGCGACGGCTTCCCCATACATGGCTTTTTGTTGATAAGCCCAACCCAAAGCCCAATACGTCAGCGTGAAGTGAGGATCCAATTCAAGGTTTTTCTGACTGTCGGAGATGACCTGGTCGTATTGGCGCGCGTAATAACAGACGAACCCCACCACCGCGCCAGTGATTAAAGAGAGCGGATCGAGTTCCTGGGCCTGTTTGATTTCCACTAAGGCTTCTTCGTGGCGGCCGAGAGCCGTTAAGAGTTTGGCGTACCATTGACGAGCAGGGCTATAAGTGGGATTGAGCTTGATCGCGCGTTGGAAACCTTGTTCAGCACTGCCCCAGTCCCAATCAGACATCATTTCAACTAAGGCCAGCGAGGCATGAGCTTCGGCGAGCGCATCATCGAGTTCCAAGGCTTTCGCTGCCGCCGCCCTTCCCTTGGGATAGAATTCTTTGGGCGAGAAGCCACTGAAGAAGCTGAGCAGATTATAGCAGTCGGCGAGTCCCACATAAGCCAGAGCATAATCCGGGTCTACTTCCGTCGCTAACTGAAAATGCTCGCCCGCCTTTTTCAAGCCTTCGACCAGCCGCTTGTTCCAAAAATAGCGCCCCTTGAGGTAAAGCCGATAAGCCTCGCTGTTTTCGGTATGACGTTTGGTGAGTTGCTTCCGCTCTTCGCCGCTCAGTTTCAACATCAAGGCGCGGGTGACCTGCTCGGAGATCGTATCCTGCACATCGAAGATATCGGTAAACAAGGCGTCGAATTTCTCGGACCACAAAGATGACCCATCGCGCACGTCAACCAGTTGGATCGTGACGCGAATCCGATGATCTGCCCGTTGCACCCACCCTTCAAGTAATAAATCAACGCCCAGCCTCCGCCCAACCTCCAATGGGTCTTGCCGCGTTCCAGTCTGACTCAGCACTGTACTCGTTGACCGGACGACGATCTGTCTGATGCTGCCCAGTTTGGTAATCAAAGCATCGGACATCCCCAGTCCCAGGTAGTCTTCGTTTTGCCCGGCACTCATCGTCCTGAACGGGAGCACCGCGATTGATTGCGCCTGAGCCACGCTCCGATCTTCCTTGGCTTCGCCAGTCACTCTGTTTTCCGATCCGCCATTTGCCGGATTGAGACCCGTTCTGGTTCCCCACACCTCATTGACCTGAGCGACAAAACAATAGCCGCGTTTCGGGATGGTGACGATGTATTTATGCTCCTCCGGGCTTTCACCCAGCGCTTTTCTGAGCGATGAGATGATGACCGTGAGATTGTTCTCCTCCACCACCAGATTGGGCCAGAGCAATCTCATCAACTCGTCCTTTTCAAGCACCGCCCCGTGGTGCTGGACGAGCGCCAGGATGAGGTCGAAGGCTTTGGGCGTGAGCGAGACCGACACTCCATCCCGCCACAGCAGCCGCTTGATCGCGTCCAGGCGGAAAGAGTCGAATTCATAGAAGTGCCCGACTTGCTCAACCTTTGGCAACATAAGAAAATTTAGGAAAATTTTGGAGCCTTTAAGGACTTTTCGCTGGCTCGCCTCTATAAACTTTAGACGCTAAAATAAAGCACCGCTTGCTATCTCTGCTTGATGGATCCTGTCCCAACCGGGATCTTTATTGTGAGTGCTGTCAGTGTAGCAAAAGCGCGGCGCAAGTTGAAGCAAGGGTGAAATGAGGAATCTACGAGGGATGAGCGGCTCAACCAACGAACGACCACATACCGCGCCCCAAAAGAACCCGATGAAACTATCTTACATTACGTTGATGGGTCTGATGCTGACGATCACTCTGGTGGCGAGTACCAGGCTCGTGAACCCCGTGACCGCCATCCAAAACGGGAACGCCGCCGCGCTGCGTGCGTTCGTGACGAAACATACGGGCATCTCCAACGGCCAGCGGATCAATTACGTTGCGACGGTGGGCGAGACAATACTCAAGGACGAAGCCGGAATGGCGACCGCCAGTTTTTTCTCTACGTCGTATCTCCGCGAGGATGTGACTGACAAGGTGCGCCGTCCGATCATTTTTGCTTTCAATGGCGGCCCCGGCGCGGCTTCGACGTTTCTGCACATGGGCGCGCTGGGGCCGAAGCGCGTGGTGTTTCCTGCCGACCTCAACGCCGAGATCGCAGCGCCGTACAAGCTCGCGGACAACAACTATGCGCTGCTGGACGCGGCCGACCTCGTGCTCATTGATCCGGTCGAAACGGGCTACAGTCGCCTCTTGCCTGGCGCCAAGCGCGAGAGCTTTTATACGGCAGCGGGCGACGCTAAATCGGTCGCGCAA
>Ga0070694_100000888_pt1 | contig 16885 bp, 7 predicted proteins | sample KBSK1251metaG_FD_65470 | JGI IMG/M metagenome (GOLD analysis project Ga0070694, IMG submission 65470) | Corn, switchgrass and miscanthus rhizosphere microbial communities from Kellogg Biological Station, Michigan, USA - KBS K1-25-1 metaG | ecosystem: Host-associated > Plants > Roots >... | reverse complement strand
GCCACCGCGTCCAACCCGTGGGTAGTCGATACCAGCTGGCCGACCGTGCGCTTGAATGAAGTGCTGGCCCGGAATCAATCCGCCGTCAATCACGCGGGCACATTCCCGGACATGATCGAACTCTTCAACGAGGGCATCGCCCCGGTTGACCTCTCGGGCATGACCATGACCGACGATCCGTCCGAGCCGGACCGCTTTGTCTTCCCGACGCCGACGATGCTTGCGTCCGGCGCTTATCTGGTGCTTTACGCCAACAGTCCCGACGGCACGGCGGGATTGCACACAGGTTTTTCGTTCGGCGCCAATGGCGGCACGCTCGAATTGAGGCGCACAGTGTCCAGTGGGGGGGCGGTGGTGGACGCCGTGACGTTTGGTCTGCAGGTGCCGGATTTGTCCATCGGACGCGTGTCGGCCAGCGGTTCGTGGGAGTTGACCCAGCCGAGCTTCGGTGGGCTCAACGTGCTGCATTCGCTGGGCGCGGGGAGTTCGCTCAAGATTAACGAATGGTTTGCCGCCAGCGAGCCGCCGCTCACGGAAGATTATCTCGAACTCTACAATCCCGACGCGCTGCCGGTGGCCTTGGGCGGACTGTTCCTTTCCAAGGAGCCGCTCGGGGACCCCAGGGCTCACACCATCGCGCCTATCAGCTTCACCAGCGGCGGCGGGTTTGTCTCATTCATCGCCGACAGCTCGCCCGGCGCGGGGGCGGAGCATTTGAACTTTCGGCTGCCCTCCGAACAAGGGCAAATCTCATTGGCCGCGCGGGATGGCACGGTGATTGATTGTGTGAACTATGGGCCGCAAACAGAGGGAATTTCCACAGGACGCTGCCCGGATGGAGGCACGAGTTACAGGGTTCAATCCGTTCGGAGTCCGGGTGCTCCCAATACTTGTCCTGCGCCGCCGGTCGGTCCAACGGTGGTGAACCTGCTGCCGCTCACGGCCTCGTGGAAATATCAGCAATCCGCCAACCTTGATGGATTCAACTGGCAGGCGGCGAACTACGACGATTCCGCGTGGCCTTCGGGTCCTGGACTGTTGGGGCGTCCGCGCAACGGGTTCAACCCGCCGGAGATTGTCAGGACGCCGTTGGTCACGAATGTGAACCAGATCACTTTTTATTTTCGGATCAAGTTCACGCTTCCTTCCCTAAGTCAGTATACGAGTATTCAGATTTCGAACTTCGTGGACGATGGAGCCGTGTTTTATCTGAACGGTCGCGACATTGGACGAATTCGGATGCCTTCGGGAACTCCGACGTTTTCGACGTTGGGCACGACGATCACGGACGCGGGCTGGGAAGGCCCGATCACCATCCCCATCAGCAATTTTATTGTGGGCGAGAATACGTTCGCGGTGGAAGTCCACCAAGGGGCGGCGACCAGTCAGGATATTCTCTTCGGCTTGCGTCTGGATGGGCTGATTGCCAATACGGTCGCGGCGGAGATTGTCATCAACGAAGTATTGGCCAGCAACGCCACCCTGAAAGAGGTGGATGGCAGCACGCCGGATTGGGTCGAGTTGTTCAATCCGACGGCGAACGCGGTGGATCTGGCCGGCTTGAGCCTCAATGATCAGCCGAACAATTCCCCGGCGCGCTTTATCTTTCCGCCCGGCTCGATTATTGCCGCCGGGGGCCATTACCTGGTGTACGCCGATGGGGACAAGCCGGTGTCGGCGAACAACACTGGATTTAGCCTCAAGGCGAACGGCGGGGCGGTTTACTTGTTCAAGAAGGCGCCTTTGACCAATCAGGTGCTGAGCTTCATCGAGTATGGCATTCAAACGGCGGACTATTCCATTGGGCGCGTGCCTTCGGGCGGGGCCAACTGGGTATTGACAGTGCCCACGCCGCGCGGCGCAAACGTCGCGGCCACCCTCGCCAACCCATCCGCCTTGCGAATTAACGAATGGATGGCGGATCCGGCGTCGGGTGATGATTGGTTTGAGGTGTACAACTCGTCCGCCTTGCCGATTGCGCTGGGGACATTGCGTTTGAGCGACGTGCTGGGCGATCCCAACGCCTATCGCATCCCGCCATTGTCCTTCATTGGGGTTGGTTCCAACGCCTTTCAACGCTTCGTCGCGGACAATCCGTCGACGCCTTCCGGGCCGGAGCATGTGAATTTCAAGCTCGATCGGGACGGAGATTCCATTTACCTGGCCGCCGCCAACAGCGTGGTGCTCGACGCGGTGATATTCGATGCGCAGGAAACGGGAGTGTCGGAGGGACGCCTGCCGGATGGCTCCACCAGCGTGGTGCGGTTCCCGGAGACGGCGACGCCGGCCGACAGCAACTTCCTTCCCTCGCCCTACGTGGTGGTGAACGAGGTTTTGACGCACACGGACCCGCCGTTGGAGGACGCCATCGAACTGCGAAATGTGTCCGGCTCGATGTTGGATATCAGCGGCTGGTACCTGAGCGACGACAAGGATTCGCTGCGGAAGTTTCGCGTTCCGAATCAGACGCAGATTGCGCCGGGTGGCTATGCGGTTTTCTACGAGATCCAATTCAACAACGACACCAATGGAGTGCCGTTTGCGCTGAGTTCCTCCTCGGGAGATCAGGTGTATCTCTCCGCCGTGCTGGGCGACGGCACGCTGAGTGGATACCGGGCGGTGGCGAAGTTTGGGCCGGCGCAGAACGGCGTCTCGTTCGGGCGCTACACCAACAGCGTGGGCGTAGTGGATTATCCGCCGCTAAGCCGGCGAACCTTCGGGGCCGACGAAGCAACCAGCCTGGAGCAATTCCGGACCGGAACGGGTGCCTCCAACGCTTATCCCAAGGTCGGCCCGATTGTTATTTCGGAGATCATGTATCACCCGCCGGATGTGGTGGTGGGGACGGTGACCAACGACAACGTCCTGGAAGAGTACATTGAATTGTCGAACACCGGCGCGACACCGGTGCCGCTCTATGATCCAGGCGCGCCCACCAACACTTGGCACTTGCGCGATGCGGTGGACTACGAGTTTCCCGCCGGGACCTCGATTGCCGTCGGCGGTTCGCTGGTCGTGGTGAGTTTTGACCCGGCGGTGGATCTGGCGGCCCGGGCACAATTTCAGGCCCGTTACGGCTCGAACGCGGCGTTGGTGGGACCGTATCGGGGTAAGCTCGATAACAGCACCGAGCGGATCGAACTGTTCAAACCCGACCCGCCCAATACCAACGGGTCGGTGCCCTACATTCTGGTGGAGAAGGTGAATTATGCGGACCGCGGCTACTGGCCGACCAACGCGGACGGTCGCGGACAATCGTTGCAACGGTTAAGCCGGTCGGCTTATGCCGATGATCCAGCCAACTGGTTCGCCGCCGTACCTTCGCTCGGTCCGCCCGGCGCCAGCGACACCGACAGCGACGGCATGCCGGATGATTGGGAAGACCTTTACGGGTTCGACAAGCGCAATCCCGCGGATGCCGACGATGATTTCGATCACGATGGCGCCAACAACCTGGCGGAATACCTTGCGGGAACCCACCCGAAACAGGCGGGCAGCGTGTTGCGGCTCGTGGTGGAGCGCGTGGGAACCGGCGGAGGATTGGTGCGCCTCTCGTTCAACGCCGTGGCGGGGCGGACTTACTCGATTCAGTATTGCGACTTGCTGGCGATCGGCGTGGGCTGGTCGACGCTCACCACCGTGCCGGCCCAAGCTACCAGTCAGCCTGTCACGGTGGAAGATCCGTCCGTGGCTTCGGGTGCCCAGCGGTTTTATCGAATTCTAACTCCTTCTCCATAGTCTTTGTAGGCGACCAATCTCTGACTCATTGCTCTATCGTCGTATGATGAAGTACTCCTGGCGTTACGCCATCTTCGGTTCGGTGCTCCTGACCCAACTCACGCCGTTTGCGCTGCCGGCGCAAATATTGACCATCCAGGTGGGCGCGCCGCCTCCGCCGCCGGTCCCCTTGGTCAACCATGGCGACACCTGGCAGTACCGCAAGGGGACCAATGAACCGCAGAGCGATTGGAAGATTGCCGCCGATGCTGGTTTGGACAGCACCTGGCTGTCGGGGCCGGGTGGGTTTGGCTACGGTGACGGTGACGATGCGACGGTGCTCGCCGACATGTTGAATTTCTACAACACGGTTTACAGTCGGCGCACGTTTACGGTTGGCGCGCTCGAGCCAGGGCGACGCCTGACCTTGACGATGGATTGGGACGACGGGTTCGTGGCCTACCTGGATGGCACCGAGGTGCTGCGGTCGCCCAACTTCACCGTGGCTAATCCACTTTTTGATTCGCGGACCGTGGTCAACCAGAACCACGAAGCGTCCGCCGGCGGCGGGGCTGCGCCGACCGTCTTCGATTTGGGACTCGCGGAGAACCTGGTTCCCCCGGGCTCGCATATCCTGGCCATACACGGCATCAATTCGGACCCGGCCAGCTCCGACTTGTCCTTGATTGCAGATCTGCGACTCCAGGGCGGCACACAAGTGGCGGGGGGCGGACCTCTCTTTGCCATCGTCGGCACCAGCCAGGTGCCGCTGACCGGTACGAACACCATTCCTGGCGCAACGCACGTGTTCGTCAATGGGGAAGAGGCATTTTTCGAGCCGGCTACGGGGCTTTGGTCCAAAACACAGACCCTGACGCCGGGGTGGAATCATCTTTACGTGGCCGCGGTGAATGAGAGCGGAGCGTTGCTCAGTTCGGTGCAGCGGGACGTCGTGTACGAATCCGCCACGACCAGCGCCGGGGGTGTTCTCACCGCCAACACGGTCTGGAATGGCGGCACGATCCGTGTGACCGCCCCAGTCATTGTGCCGGAGGGCATCACTCTTACCATTACTGGCGGGGCCGTGGTGCTGCTGTCGCCAACCGGCTCGATTCGGGCCACGACCAACGGGACGGTTGCCGTCACCGGAACGGAGGGGCAGCCGATTGTCTTTGGACCGGCGGATGGGGCGACCCCTTGGGGCGAGTTGTTGGCGGCGGGCTCGAATGCGTCCTTGACCTTGCGGCACGTGGAAACGATGGCCGGACAGGTCCGGGTGGTGGACGACGGCACGGTGTTGGTGGAGGACAGTGTGATGCGGGACATGTCGGTGCGCCTGCTTTCGGAGGCCAATCGCGGGCGGCAGCTCACGTTTCGCCGGTGCCATTGGAACCGCTACGGTCAGGCTCATTTCGATTTCACCCCGGTGCTGATCGAGGATTGTCTATTTGAGAACGTTTCTTCCGATGCGACCGATTTTGCCGGAGCGCCGGCCGAGATTGTGATTCGCCGGACGACTTACCGGCATGGCATCGGTGGCAACACAGACGCCGTGGATACGGGCAGCAATTTGGGACTGACGGTGGAGCGCTGTTTGATTCGCGATTTTCCCGATAAGGGCGTTTCCATCGCCGACCAATCGCACGGCACGATCGTGCGCGATTCGTTGATCCTGCGTTGTGGCGATGGGGTGTCGGCCTACGCCTCCTCCAACTGTCTCGTTTACGGCACTACCATCTCGGGCTGTTCCACGGGGATGTTCCTTCGCGCCAATGCTGGGGAGCCGGCGCATTTGTTCGGGACCAACAACATCATTTGGGCGAACAATCAAGGACTGAGCATCGTGGGCGGGTCAACGTTGGCGCTGACGTTCAGTGACGAGCAGGGCGGCTACGCGGGCACCGGTAACATTCAGCAAGATCCGCTGTTCGTGAATCCGGCGGCGGGCGATTTCCGTCTTCGGCCAGGTTCGCCGGCGCTGGGAGCCGGGCAGGGAGGAGTCAACATGGGGGCAACGTTCCCCGTGGGCGGGTTGCCGGCGGAGCCCTGGGACCTCGCTGCCGTGGTGATTGGCACCAATGAAATCAACCTGGCGTGGCGCGAGGATGCGGATAACGAGACCGGTTTTGAGATTCAACGTTCGACCGACGGGGCGAATTGGGCGCCGGTGGCGACGGTGGGCGCGGGGGTGACGAATCACGCGGAGCTGACCGCCCAGCTTTTTCAGCGGTACTACTACCGCGTGCGGGCGGTGAATGGTTCGGGCGCCTCCCGTTACTCGAATCTGGCGGGGGCGATTCGCCAGCCGCTGCAGACCATTGTGCATGGCGGCGTGCTCACCGGCAACACGGTGTGGTCGCCGGCGCTCGGCACCATTTTGGTGATGTCCAACGTGGTTGTGCCCACGAATGTGACTCTGACCATCGAAGCAGGGACTGTGGTGCGCGTGACCAACACGGCGGCCATTCGGGCTCAGGCCGGCGGCACCATCACCATCGCGGGAACCGCGGAAAACAAGGTGCTGCTTGAAGCGATGGAACCCGGGGCGTTGTGGGGCGATCTTTCGGCGCGCTTTGCCGGCTCCACCTTGACGGTTCGCCACGCCGAAATCGTGGGCTCACAAACCACGGCTTACAGCAATGCCGTGGTGCTGCTGGAAGACAGCTATTTTCACGATTATCGCCGCGCTGGCGCCACCATTTTAATCGCGCCCATCATCATGTCGCATTACGCCGGCTCGATGACCATGCGCCGCTGCCACATCCGCGAATATTACGAAGTGCTGTTACGCAACGGTGTGGAAACGGTCGAGGACTGCTTGTTCGAGCACGTGCATGGAGACGGCATTGATTTCGACTCCGCTCAACCTGGCACCGTCCTGCGACGATGCACATTCCGGCATGGGACCGATGGGAATGTCGACGCCGTCGACGTGGGGCCTGGTGACATCCCGGGCTCAACCGATGTGGTGATTGAAGACTGCATGATGTACGATTTCCCGTTCGACAAGGGGGTGTCGGTGGGGGATCAGGGCTCGTCGCACGGCATCGTGGTGCGCAATTGTTTTATCTTCAATTGCCTGTCCGGCGTCATGGCGAAGGATTTGTGCGAGGTGAGCGTGCAGAACTGTACGCTGGTGAACAATCAGTGGGGCTTTACCAACTACAACAAGGTCAATCCCAGCGCCCCCACCGGCGCCGGAATAACCACGAACACGTTCAACAATATCCTCTGGAATAACACCACCACGATCTCGATGTGGAATGACGGACGGCTTTACGCGGACCACAACGACTTCAGCGCCACCAACTGGCCGGGCACGGGCAATATCGACGTGGACCCACTCTTTGTGGACGCGGCGGCCGGTGATTTCCGGTTGCGGCCGGAGTCGCCCGCCCGTGGAGTTGGTCGAGACGGCGCCGATCTCGGGGCGCGCTTTCCGGTTGGCTGCCCCATGGTGCTCAGTCACCCCGTCATCGAGTCCTTCTCGCTCAACGGCTCGGAGACGGTGATCCGGTTCTGGGCCGACAACGAGAAGCAATACTCCGTCTTCACCAGCACCGCCCTCACCGGGCAGCCCTGGGTAAAAATTGCCGACATTCCGCTCGGCACTGTGCCCCGTTTCCTATCCGTGACCAACACCTTGGGCCCCGCCAACGCCTTCTTCAAAACCCTTCGATTCTAGGTTCTAGATTTTTGATTTTGGATTTCGGGTTGGATGGCATTCCAGTCGCGACTGGAATGCCATCCAACCCGAAATCCAAAATGGGCATTTCGTTTGCTGAAACACCGTTGTCCGAATGGCCTTGCCCTCATAGTAGGCTGCGACGCTTGGATTGACGGAGTGGAAGCACGCATTGCCCGCTGAGAGATGGGTAGACGCTGTCTTGTAGTCGGACAGCGCGGCCAGGATCAGGACAGAACTGATACTGTGGAAACAACAACGACATCGGGTGAGCGGACGGCGCTGAACACGTCGGCGTTTGGAAAGAAGATTAAGAAAGTCTTAGTCATCGATGATTCACCGGAGATCCGGATGGTGATAGGGGAGACGTTAACCCTGTTCGGTTTTCAATCGTTGGCGGCCGAAGACGGTGTGACAGGGATCAAGGTAGCCCAGGAACATTTGCCGGACCTTATCTTGTGCGACATCAACATGCCCAACGTCGACGGCTACGAGACGTTGAAGGCCATGAGGGACCAGGAGTCGACCAGTTCGATTCCGTTCATCTTTCTTTCCGGCGCCACTGACCGCATCACCATCCGCAAAGGCATGGAGCTTGGGGCGGATGATTATCTGACCAAGCCGTTTACGCCCAAGGAGCTGATGGCGGCCGTAAACGCGCGGTTGGAGAAGCAGGCGGAGTTGCAACGGATATCGAATCGCAAGCTGGAGGAACTGCGCGGAAATTTGACCCTGGCTTTGCCGCACGAGTTGCGCACGCCGCTCAATGGCATTATGGGGCTGGCCCACCTGATGATGGAGGATTATGCCCACATGCCGCCTGAAGAAGTGCTGGAGTCATCGCGCTTTATCTACGACTCGGCGCTGCGCCTGCATCGTTTGATCGAGAACTTTCTCCTCTATTCCCAGATCGAACTGATGGCGAGCGAGTCCAAAACGATCGAAGTGCCCGATTCCATTCGCCCGGTTGCGGTCCAGGAACTCATCCCGGACTTGGCACGCCGCGTCGCGTCACGGCACAAACGCGAGGGCGATCTCCTTTTGAAAATCGCGAAAGCCAGCCTCTTCGTTCCGGCCGACAACCTGGCCAAGATCATCGAAGAAGTCGTCGACAACGCCTTCAAATTCTCCGACCCGGGCAAACCCGTCCTGATCGCCACGGAGGTCGACCCGGGCAAGTTCCATCTCACGGTGACCGATAAAGGACGCGGCATGAGCCTGGAACAAATCTCACGCATCGGACCTCACATCCAGTTCGAGCGCAAAACATTCGAGCAACAAGGTGGTGGCTTGGGCCTGTTCATCGCCAAACGCATTACCGAACTGCTCGGAGGCGAGTTCCTCGTCGACAGCAAAACCCTCACCGGCACCTGCGTGAAGATCTCCTTCGGGATCCATGGAATCTGAGGCGAGTTGGGGAGTCCGTTGGTCAGTGGTCAAAGTGTTGGCAGATGGCGGAACGATTCATGGCAGAAAAACAGCGGTGCATGCGCCGGTGGGATGCACGTCCCCACCGGGAGCCCAGTCTTCGCAATGGCCCCAATTTTTCTGCCATTAATCCTTCTGCCAACCTTGGCTGCGGCCATTGACCACTGACCATCTGACTCCCCCAACGCCATCTTCCCCTCAGCTCCCCGGGAGCCAGCGGGGATGATCGGCTCCTTGCTCAGCGAGACCGCGACTGATTGAACGGGCGCCGCTGCCATCGCCATTCATCGTCCACACCGTGGGCGCCTCTCCGGTGGCGGCCCGGCAGAAGACGATGTGCGCGCCGCTCGGAGATTCGCTGGCACGAAAATCCCAAAAGCCTGGGCCGGGTTGAGTCAGTGGGACCACCCATCCGTTCTCTGGGTCCAGACGGCAAATCTCAACGCCGCCCCGTGCCTGCTCGGGTTTGAAGTCACGATTGTAATGGTCGATGTCGGGACGATGCGCCTGATACTCCCACGGCACCTTCGCGCCAGGCAGCCGCCGCGGGAAAAGGATTTTGCCGTCCCGCGTCCATGCCACCAGGTTGGAGCCGCCCCCGTGGTTATTGGCCGGTCCATAAGTCGCCCCGAACCACATCGCTTGGCCGGTCGTCAGCATCCGATGCTCCGTCCCATCGGCGCGGCTCAGCCGCACGTCGGACCAATCATGACCGGGATCCGCGCCGGGGAGGCAATCCTGATATGCGAGCCAGCGTCCGTCGGGCGACCACGCCGGACCGAAGTAGAGGTGGCCCGGTTCGCCGGCGATGCGCATCCGTTCCGCGCCGGTCACGTCGCTGGTCCAGATTTGGTACCCCTGCGGGCTTGCCAGATGATAGGCCACGCGCTGCCGGTCCGGGCTCAAGCTCAATCCGTATGGAAGTCCCTCGCCAATGTGAGTGAAGGCTTGAGCGTCCGAGCCGTCCAGATTCATGCTGAAGAGCTGGCCCACTCGCTGGCGCACCACCTGCACGAGCATCCGCTCGTCGCTGAGCAACAGTTGTGGTGTGTAGAAAGGCGCCAACCGCTCGCGATGGGCGATTTCCTCCAAGCCGCCCGTGTCGAGGTCATAGATCCACAGATGAGTCGGGGTCTGGGTGTAGTACTCGTCGAACGGGCGCCCCGGGCCATCCCGCCGTGGTTCCATGCTCAGGAACAGCACGCGCCGGCCGTCCGAGAAAAATCCGGCGGGCTGCCATGTTGGCTGGTTGGGCACGGCGAACTCGAGATAGCGCAGCCCGGTGCCATCGGCATGAATCAAACCTGTGCGCCCTTGAGAAACGAAAAAGAGCCGGGCGGGAGCCTCGGCGCTGCGACGGGTGGACGCTGAGCGACAGGACGTCGCCATCGCCGCCGCCGCCGGGACCAGCGCGAGGCCGGCGCGCTGAAGAAACCGACGGCGGGTCATTGTGTTTGGCCGGCGGGGCCGCGCGAGACTCATGGAGAGGAGTGTGCCAGCTTGAACGGGGAAGCTTCCAGCAAGTTTCTGTTCCCCTTCGCCACGTCAACGAATTTCCGCGTGCCTTCTGGAGTGGATCTCTGGTTGAATCGTGTCATGCAAGCTGTGCTGCTGGCTTTCGTTGGCGAGATTTACGAAGATTTGGAACTCTGGTACCCGAAGCTTCGGCTGGAGGAGGCGGGCTACACGGTGCGATTGGCTGGAACGGAACTGAAGACTTACCAGGGCAAACATGGCTATCCGGCGACGGCAGAATTGCTCTTGTCGGAGGCACGCAGCGCGGATTTTGCCGGGTTGCTGATCCCGGGTGGGTTCATGCCGGACCGCCTGCGCCGTGACGCGCGGGTGCTGGCGCTGACGCGAGAATTCTTTGAGCAAGGCAAGCTGGTGGCCTTTATTTGTCACGGCGGGTGGATACCGATTTCGGCGAAAATCCTGCGCGGACGCCGGGCGACCGGTTCGCTTGGGATTAAGGACGATTTGGAGAACGCCGGTGCGGTGTGGGTGGACGAGGCGGTGGTCGTGGACGGCAACCTGATTTCGAGCCGCACGCCGGTGGATCTGCCGGCCTTTGCGAAGGCGATGGTGCAATTTGTCGAGGCCGATGCGCGAACCCGGTCGGCGGCCAAACCCGCGGCGGGCGCGGCGGGTGCGGCGGGTGCGGCGGCAAGTGAACGAACTTCCGGACGAAGCCAGTTGGTGTTGAAAAAGGGAATGCTGCGCGGCGTGCTGAAGTGAGCGGGTTCGGCACGATGTCTCATCACGCTCACTTGGCGGCCACGGCGGATCCCACCTTTGCCGCGCGCTCGCGTTCGACCTGGGCCATTCTCCGGCGGGTGGCGGTGTACCTGCGGCCTTATCCGTGGATGGCTTTGGGCACAATCACGTGCGCGATTCTGTCGACCCTATGTGGGTTTGCCTTCCCGCAATTGACGCGGCACGTCATTGACAGCGTGATTTTGGGGAAGCGCCACGAGTTGCTCGGCCCGATGATGCTGGCGCTGCTGGGCGCCTTTTTATTGCGCGATCTTTTCAACAGCCTGCGCATTCGCATCAACAACACCTTCGAACAAGATGTGATCTTCGACATGCGCCGGGAAGTGTTCGGACGCTTGCAACGGCTCCCGGTGAATTACTTCGACCAGCGCGCCTCGGGCGATTTGATGACGCGCGTGATTGAAGATGTGAATGCGGTGGAGCGAGTGCTGATAGACGGCACGGAACAAGGGACGGTGGCGCTGTTGAGTGTGGTGGGGGTGCTGGCGTTCCTGTTCTATCAGGACCCGGTGCTGGCCGCGGTGGCCATCGCGCCGATGCCAATCCTCATGGCGGGCGCCCTGTGGTACACCCTGACGGCCCATCGTCGCTATCGCGCGCAACGGGAGGCGTCCAGCGCCATGAACGCCCTGCTCCTGGATGACTTGCAGGGAGTCCGGCAAATCAAGGCTTATGGGCGTCAAGGGCATGAAGACGTCCGATTCGCGCAACGCGCGGATGACCTGCGGCGCGGCACCTTGGGTGTGATGCGAGTGTGGGCGACTTATTCGCCGGCCATGAGCTTCGCCGCCGCACTCGGCACGGTGCTGGTGCTCTGGATCGGGGGCGGGCGTGTGCTCGCGGACCGCATGACTCTGGGAGAATTGGTGAGCTTTTTGTTTTTTCTGGGTTTGTTCTACGAACCCGTGGCTCGATTGAACGGACTGAACCAGATGCTGCAGGCTGCTCGCGCGGCCGGAGAGCGTGTCTTCGATATTCTCGACGCGGCGCCGGAGCATGAGAGCCACACTGGCATCGGGCTGCGCCTGCCGGTGCGCGGGCAAGTGAGCTATGAGCAGGTCGACTTCCATTACGCAGAAGGCCGTCAAGTGCTCCATGGCATCACCCTCGGCGCTGAACCCGGCCAAATGGTCGCGCTCGTCGGCCCGACCGGCGCCGGCAAGTCGACACTGGTCAATTTGCTTCCGCGATTTTATGAGGCGACGGGCGGGCGCATCACCATCGACGGACAGGATATCCGCCAACTCTCGCTGGAGAGTCTGCGCTCCCATATCAGCGTGGTGAGCCAGGAGCCGTTTCTGTTTAACGGGACGGTGCGGGAAAACATCGCTTACGGGAATCTGGCGGCCACCGAAGAACAGTTGGTGGCCGCGGCGTGGGCGGCCAATTGCCACGAGTTTATCGTCCGCCTGCCTCAAGGCTACGATTCGCGCGTCGGCGAGCGCGGCGTAAAACTGAGTGTGGGCGAGAAACAGCGGGTGAGCATTGCGCGGGCCCTGCTCAAAAACTCCCCGATTCTCATTCTCGATGAAGCCACGGCCAGCGTGGATACGGCGACCGAGCGCCTGATCCAGGAGGCGCTGAGCCGGCTCATGGCCAATCGGACCAGTTTCATCATTGCGCACCGGTTGAGCACGATCCGGGCGGCGGACCAAATCCTGGTGCTACGCCGGGGGGAGATTGTAGAGCGGGGAACACACAACGAGTTGTTGGAGCGGAACGGACTCTATGCGCGGCTGGCGCGCATTCAGAACATCACGTTCATCGAGGAAGGCTTCGAGAAGATTGTCGACATGTCGTAGGCGAATTGCCTGTGGGGCACGAGACAAATACTGGGTGAAGCACGATTGGAGGCGTGGTCGTTATAATTCTTGAAAAAACCGCTTGTGTCCGCTCGTGAACTTCCGTATGAATTTGTCGAGTGAATCCGTAAGGATACGTATGGCAAACAGGTGAGGCGTTAGGCATTTTGGGCGCGGTCATAGGATCTGGGCAGAGGCCAGATAGGTTAACCAGCTCTTTGAATAACGAATTCAGCAGATAAGCGTCCCAGTGCTCATCTGTATCTATTTACACTTTTGATTCGGGTGGCAGAACGTTTCTTCAGCGGGGTCCCCCAACCCCCACCTCCTTGGCGTCTGTTGCCCGAATCATTTTTTTTCGAAACTACGGAGCGCTCTCAGACCCAATCACCAATTCCCAATGACCAGTGACAAGTCCTACGGGTGACTGGGCACTGGTTATTGACAACGGGGTATTGGCGTCCGCGCGAACAGGCCAAGCAAGGGCAAGCTCCGCCCCACCCACCCAGCGCGTCCGCGGCCAATCAAAATCCAAAATTCTCCAAAATCGGAAATCGATTCAGTTTCTTTTCCAGGTGTCCTTGAGCGTGATGGTGCGATTGAAAACGAGCTTGGAGGATGATGAATCGCGGTCGAGGCAGAAGTAGCCGAGGCGCTCGAATTGATAGCGCAGCTCGGGGTGGGCGTCGGCCAGGCTGGGTTCGAGCTTGGCGGTGACAATGTCGAGCGAGTGCGGATTGATAGAGTGCTTGAAGTCTCCGCCGGCGTCGGGTTCGGGCACGGTGAAGAGCCGGTCGTAGAGGCGAACTTCGGCCTCGATGCTTTGGGCGGCGCTGACCCAATGGAGGGTGCCCTTGACCTTGCGCCCGGCGTTGGGGCCGCCGGTTTTGCTGTCCAGATCCGCCGAACAATGGAGTTCCACGATTTTTCCCGTGGCATCCTTAATGACTTCCTCGCATTTGATGATGTAGGCGTATTTCAAGCGAACCTCGCCGCCAGGGCGGAGACGGAAAAATTTCGGCGGCGGATTCTCCTCAAAATCCTCCTGCTCGATATAGAGAATTCGGCTGAAGGGGATTTTGCGGGTGCCGGTGTCGAGCGCTTCAGGATTATTGACGGCGTCCAACTCCTCGATTTTTCCTTCGGGATAATTGGTGAGGACGACTTTGATGGGGCGCAGGACAGCGAGGCGGCGGAGGGCGCGGGCGTTGAGATCGTTGCGCACGGCGTGTTCGAGCACGGCCACGTCGGTCAGACCGTTATATTTGGTGACACCGATGTGATAGGCAAAATGGCGCAGAGCGCCGGCGGTCACGCCTCGCCGGCGGAAGCCGGAGATGGTCGGCATGCGCGGATCATCCCAGCCGGTGACAATTTTTTCGGTCACCAACTGGAGCAATTTGCGTTTGCTCATGACGGTGTAACCTAGGTTGAGGCGGGCGAACTCGTATTGATGGGGCAGGGGGCGAGGCAGGTTCAAAGCTTCCAGGAGCCAGTCATACAGGGCCCGGTGCACTTCAAACTCCAGCGTGCAGATGCTGTGAGTGACTCCCTCGATGTAATCGCTGAGGCAGTGCGCGAAGTCATACATCGGGTAGATGCACCAGGCTTTGCCGGTATGATGATGTTCGGCGTGGCGAATGCGGTAGAGCACCGGATCGCGCAGCCAGATATTCGGCGAGCTCATGTCGATACGGGCGCGCAGCGTGCGGGCGCCGTCGGGGAACTCCCCATTCTTCATGCGCGCGAACAAATCCAGGTTCTCCGCCACGGAACGGTTCCGGTAAGGACTCTCTTTGCCGGGCCGGTCCGGTGCCCCGCGGTATTCGTCCGTTTCCCGGGGCGAGAGATCGCACACGTACGCTTTGCCGAGCTGGACCAATTGCACGGCGAATTCGTGGAGTGGCGGGAAATAATCTGAAGCGTAAAACGGCTCCAACCTGGCGCCGGGTTCCTGGGCGCCTTTGACGGCGCCGAGATAAAAGTCGCGCCGGCCATCGACCATTTGCGTCACGGCTTGCTGGCCGAGGCGCTTGAGGCCGAGGCGTTCGCCCGCCCAGCCGTCGATGAGCCATTTGACGTCTTGCTGGATCGACTCAACATACTCGACGTCTTCCTTGGTTGGGTTCGTGTCGTCCATCCGCAGGTTGCAGGTGCCGTTGAACTCATGGGCGATGCCGAAGTTCAGGCAGATCGACTTGGCGTGTCCGATGTGCAAGTAGCCGTTGGGCTCGGGCGGAAACCGGGTCACGATGGCCTGGTGTTTTCCTGCCGCCAAATCGGCGGACACAATGTCGCGGATGAAATCGCTGGGCGCCGGAGGGGCGCTTTCGGTTGTCGGCGGCGTGCTCATGATAATACGTTCAGCAGTTCAGCCCAACTTCGCGGATTCGAGCTCTGCGCGGTTGGACGGTTCATATCACTTTAATGGTCGCAACGCTTAGTGGCAGGCCATGGGCGCTCGAATCCGCTTCGTCGTGGCGAACCGGTCGAAGCGGATTCAGCGTGCCTTACAGCCAATCCGCCAAGACCGGTTAGCACGCGAAGGTTAGCAGGGCCCCAAGGGTGGGGAAACGAAAATGAGAATCAGACCGCCAGAGCCGTTCGACCTCAAAGATAGCTGAGCCATGCGTCGCGCCGGCGACGTTTCAATTCGGCGAACTTCGCGCACACCGGATACAGGAGCAAAATGACCAGGAGCCAGGCGGCGTAGGTGGCGGCCAGCCCGAAGCCGGCTTCCGGGGGCGGACGCGCCGCGGGTGAGCCATACAGCCAATCCGCGCGCCCGAGCACCAGCCAATGGGCGAGCACAGCGAGGCCATGAATCAGAGGCAGATGAAGTAAGTAGTAGAAAAGAGGCACGCGCCCAAACACCAGAAACGGGCGCAGCAGAGCGGGCAGCGGCCGGTCCAGCCAGGCCAACAACATCAACGCCGGCCCCAAGGTCATCAGCAGGTAGCAAAGGGACGGCGGGTATTTGTGGCAATCCAGGATAGCCAAGGGTGTCAGCCACGGGTTGGCTGGAACGCTCCACGCCTTGGGATTGCCATAGAGGTTGGAGCCGCGCAGCAGGAGAAACCCAATCGTCAAACCTAACCCGAGGCGAAAGATCCAGCGTCTTCGCTGTTCGCGCTCCCATTTTAACACTTGGCCGAAGCTGAAGCCGACGGCCATGACGCCGACCCACGGGATGAGCGGATAGCCGGCGCCGAATTTTACGCCGGGCAGCGCCGCGAACTCGAATTGGCCGCCGGCGTGCAGCACACGCCAAAGCCAGCCGGCCGAGCCCCAGCTTTCGGGCGCAACGCCATCGCATGCATTGTGGCCTAAGATCAGGACCAGCCCGAAACCAAAAACGGCCCCGCGCGGCAGATGGACCAGGCCGGCCAGCACAATCATGGACCAGCCAATCGCCCAGATGACGATGAACCAATGCTCATGAAGGTTGATGGCAAAAGCCCATCCGAACCAGCGCACCCAGGTCAGTTCGAGCACGATGAGCCAGAGTCCGCGGGTGAAAAGAAAACCGGAAAGCGAAGCCGGATCCTTCCCGCGGCCCAGCGAAAGATAAGCGCCGGTGCCGGCCAGGAAGATGAACACAGGCGCACAAAAATGAGTGATCCAGCGGGTGAAAAAAAGCGCCACTGTCGTGCGGCTCAGGTCGAGCGGGTCCCAGCCGGCGAAGGCGCCGCGATGGAAAAAGTCGCGTGTGTGATCCAGCGCCATCAAGACCATGACCAACCCGCGCAAGAGGTCCACCGATTCCAGCCGCTCGGCTGGCGCCGTGGCTCGCGCCGTCCCCGAGCCCTCCGGAGCAGGGCGTCCGATTTGTGGTGAGGTCGACAGTTCGGGCATGGCTGGTTCGGCCACTCAGCCTCGTTTTGCTTTTTCGGGAGCGCCCGTCCGCGCTGCTTGAAAGGAGGGGGCTATGGAGGCCGGGGCCGCGAACGCAGAGGCGCGCAAGCGGCGCAACGTT
>Ga0070694_100000887_pt1 | contig 16887 bp, 16 predicted proteins | sample KBSK1251metaG_FD_65470 | JGI IMG/M metagenome (GOLD analysis project Ga0070694, IMG submission 65470) | Corn, switchgrass and miscanthus rhizosphere microbial communities from Kellogg Biological Station, Michigan, USA - KBS K1-25-1 metaG | ecosystem: Host-associated > Plants > Roots >... | reverse complement strand
TTCACCGCGGGACGCGGCATCACCGGCGTCGAGCCGGGCCGCACGATGGCGCCGCACTGGGTCTCGAACCCCGCGGAAGCACGCGCGGCGGTTGACGAGGAAGCCGCCAAGAAGGTCGACCTCATCAAAATCTGGGTCGACGATCGGATGGGCACCGTGAAGAAGCTGACGCCCGACATCTACGGCGCGGCCATCGACGAAGCCCACAAAAAAGGCATCCGCACGATCACGCACATCTACACGCTCGAGGATGCGAAAGGGATGCTGCGCGCGGGCGTCGACGCATTCGCGCACGACGTACGCGACAAGGACGTGGACGACGAGTTCATGACGCTCGTCAAGAAGAACCCCAACTTCGTCATCGGGCCGAACATGCCGGAGCGGGGTGTGCGGACCGATCTCTCGTTCCTGCGCGCGAGCATCCCGGCGGCGGACTTCGCCAAGCTCGAGGCCGCGAACAAGGACGATGCGAAGGCGCACGATTTCTGGAGCATCCAGGGTCGCAACCTCGCCAAGCTGAACGCCGCCGGCGTGAAGATTGTCGTCGGCACCGACGGCAACACGCCGTACGCGCCGCACATCGAGATGGAGGACATGGTCGCGGCCGGCATGACGCCGATGCAGGTGATCACCGCGGCCACGCGCAACGGCGCGCAGTTCCTGCGGCTGAACGATGTGGGAACGATCGAGGCGAACAAGAGCGCCGATTTCGTCGTGCTCGATGCGAACCCGCTCGACAACATCACGAACACGCGGAAGATTTCGTCTGTCTACCTGCGGGGCGCACAGGTCGATCGCGCGGCGTTCCGGGTGAATCAGACGCAGTAACCCAGCAGGCAGTCGTAGGGGCCGACCTTCAGGTCGGCCCTCGACGAGCCTCTCCTGATGATCAGCCGACGCAGGGTCCTGGCCGGCGGCCTCGCCCTCGCAGCCAGTCTCCCGCTCGCGTCACGGGTTGAGGCGCAGCGGGCGCGGACGCGGTTGATCCTTCTGGGCACCGGAGGGGGACCACGCCCGCGCAAGGAGAGCTCGGGAGCCGCGCAGGTCATCGTCAGCAACGGCGTGGCGTACGTCATCGACTGCGGCGACGGCGTCGCGCGGCAGCTGGCATTTGCCAGCGTCCCGCTGACCACGCTGCGTCACGTCTTCATCACGCACCAGCATTCGGATCACAACGCGGATTACGGGAATCTCATCTGGCTCGCATGGGCGTCGGGGCTGAACACGCGCGTTGACGCGTGGGGGCCGCCGCCGCTCGAGGAGATGACGACCCTGTTCTTTCGGATGAATGCGTACGACATCGACACACGCGTCGCGAACGAAGGTCGGGTGCCGCTCGCGCCACTCGTCCACGTCCACGAGCTGCGTGCGGCTGGTGAAGTCATGCGCGACGACAACGTACGGGTCACGGCCGCGCTCGTCGATCATCCGCCGGTCGTGCCGGCATTCGCCTACCGGTTCGACGGTCCGGATCGGTCGATCGTCATCTCGGGCGATACGACCCCTTCAGACAATCTGATTGCGCTCGCGAAGAACGCCGACGTGCTCGTGCACTCCGCGCTGTACACGCCGGCGGTTGACCGCCTGGTCGCACGCGTGCCCAACGCGAGCGCGCTGAAGGCAAGCATCATCGCGCATCAGACGTCGGCGGAGGACGCGGGACGCGTCGCAACGGCGGCTGGTGTGAAAACGCTGGTGTTATCTCACCTCGTCCCGCCGGACGATCCAAACGTCACGGAACGGATGTGGACCGATGCGGCCCGCACGCACTTCAAAGGCACGGTGATCGTCGGCAAAGATTTGTTGGAGGTATGACTGGAAGGCCGACCTTAAGGTCGGCCCCTACACGGCCTCTACACGGCGTCCGACTGCGACGTGAAATTGAACGCGTTGAGCCGCAGCGCGGGCACCAGCAGCGGATCGGTGCCGCCCTCGCTGCTCGCGACGCGCTCGGGGACGCCAATCGCATCGACGTTCCCGGGCCCGAGCATCAGGACGATGCTCTGGTTGAACCGGAAGTTGCGGACGGGATACTTGATCTCGCCGTTCTCGACGTACCACACGCCGTCGCGCGTGAGCCCCGTCACCGACGCGGAACGCGGATCCACCGTCCGGATGTAGAAGAAGCGCGCGACGAGCAGCGCGCGCTTCGCCGTCTTGATCATCTCGTCGAGGCTGACGCCAGGCGTCGAGGGCTCGAGAATCAGCGCCAGCGGTCCGCTCGGTTGCTTGTTCTTCTGCTGCGCCCAGTAGCGCGTGTACCGCAGCGACTCGACCGTGCCGTTGCGAACCATGTACATCGTCTGCGCCGGCAGGCCGTCGTCTGCCGCCGTGAACTTCGAGAGCTCGGGCCGCCACGGGTCGCTGATGATGTTGATCCGCGGGTCGAAGAGCCGCGTGCCGACGCGCGTCGCGCCGCCGGGCAGCGCGAACACGCTGCGGCCCTCGTCGGCATTGCGCGCGTCGAACGACATGCCGCCGGAATCGAGCAGGTCGGCGACGGCCTGCGCCTCGAGAATCACCGGATACGAGCCGGCCGGCAGCATGCGCGCGCCCTTCGAGTCCGACGCGCGCCGGATCGCCTCGCGCGCGATGCGCGCGGTGTCGAGCCTCGCCGCGTCGAAGTGGTTGCGCGAGAAGTAGCCGGAGCCGCTGCCGTCCGGCGTGCGCGCGGTCATCCCGAGGCTGACCATCGATCCGCGCTCGTAGTGGAAGTTGCCGTGAGCGGTGGCGCTGGCGCGCGACGTCAGCTGGACCTGGTGAAAGCCCGCGCCGACGATCTTCGCCTTCTCCGACTGCGCGATCGCGTCGCTGATCTGGCGCGCGCGGGCGGGCAGATCCACGCGAGCCGTCGCTTCGACATACCCTTCGCCGGGCTTGTAGGTCTGCTGCGACAGCGACGGCAGATATTCGACGTCGACCGGCGCCAGCTTCGCGAACGCCTGCGCGTCCTCGACCGCCTGCTTCAGCGCGGCGTCGCTGACGTCGGTGGTCGATGCCGAGCCGCGGCGCCTGCCGATCCAGACGGTGACGCGCGCGGACACGCCCTCGCGCCGGCCGCTCGTCAGGAACGTGTTCGCCGCGAACCGCAGGTGCGAGTAGTCGTCGCTCTCCAGGGTCACCACGGCATCGTCCGCGGTGACATAGCCGAGCGCCTTCTTCGTGATCTCGCGCGAGGCGTTTTCCGTCAGCAGCATGGCATCCGCCTCAGGTCATCGAGACCGACGTGTTCAGCACGTTGATCTGGCGGAAGCGCGCCACCGGGCAGCCGTGGCTGACCACGCCGACCTGCCCCGGCTCGCCCTTGCCGTCGACAAACGATCCGTTCAGCTCGTACGTGGAGCGTCCGCCGAGACCGTCGCACGCGCCCCAGAAATCGGTCGAGCGCGACTGGTACGCAACGTCGCGCATCATGCCGGCGATCTTTCCGTTGCGGATCTCGCGGAACGTCTGCCCGCCGAACTGGAAGTTGTAGCGCTGCTGATCGATCGACCAGCTGCCGTCGCCGTAGATCAGGATGCCCTTCTCGACTCCTGCGACGAGCTCGTCGAGCGAGGTATCCTGCGCGCCCGGCTCGAGCGACACATTCGGCATCCGCGCAAACGGCACGCTGCCCCACGAATCGGCGTTGAGGCAGCCATACGACGTCTTCCGCCCGATGAGCGGCGCGAGGTCGCGCGTCGTCTGCCAGTCCACGAACATGCCGTCCTTCACCAGGTACCACCGCTGCGCCTTCACGCCGTCGTCGTCGTAGCCGACGGTCGCGAGGCCGGTCGGCTGCACGCGGTCGGCGACGATGTTGACGAGCGGCGAACCGAAGCGAAGCTTGCCCGCCTTGTCAGGCGTCAGGAAGCTGGTGCCCGCGTAGTCGGCTTCCCACCAGAGCGCGCGATCGAGCTCCGTCGAATGTCCGCACGACTCGTGAATCGTCAGCCAGAGGTTGGTCGGATGGATCACGAGGTCGTAGCGGCCCGGTTCGACCGATGTCGCCTTCAGCTTGGCGACGGCTTCATCCGCCGCCTGCTGGACCTCGGCTTTCCACGGGTACTTCTCCATGTACTCGTAGCCACGCGCCTGCGGACCGCCGAAGGACCGCCGGTTCTGGAAGTCGCCGGTCTCGCGGTTGACGGCGGTCACGTTGAACTGCGGCTGACCGCGAATGAGGTACTGCTCGATGCGCGAGCCCTCGGACGTCGCGAGGAACCGCTGCTCGTTGACCCAGGACATGGACGAGTTGACGAAGCTGACGCCCGTCGTCTGCAGCGCGATGCCGTTCAGGGCGAGCAGGAACTGGATCTTGTCGTCGAGCGGGACGTCGAACGGATCCTTCTCGAACGCGCTCTTCCAGCTGGCGGTGACGGGATCGACCGGCGCGAGCGTGACGCGCCTGCGCTGGAAGGCCGCGTTCGCGCCCGCGATGTCGACGGCGGTCTTCGTGACGCGGCGGATTTCCTCCGGTGTGACGATGCTGCTCGCCGCGAACCCCCAGGTCCCCCTGACGAGCACGCGGACGCCGAAGCCGAAGTCCTGGTTGCGCGCGACGTTCTGCACCTGCCGCTCGCGCGTCGTGATCGATTCCGAGCGGTAGCGGTTGATGCGGATGTCCGCGTACGACGCGCCAAGCAGCTTCGCTCTCGTGAGCGCCGCCTCGGCAAGGGCGCTCTTGACCGCATCGACCTCCGCGGCCTCGGCCGCTTCACGCTCGAGGATCCAGGGAGCGAGCGTCACCGCGCCGACCGCGGTCGAGGCGGCCTTCAGAAACTGGCGCCTGATCATCGGCGTGATTCCTTGAGATCGGCCGGCCTGACGTTCAGCTTTCCAATCCGCAGGCGATTGCCGTCGAGATCGCGCAGCTCGATGAACGATCCAATACCCGAGGTCTTCACCTCGACGTCGAACTCGTCGGCGATCGCCTCCACGTCGGATACCCGCATGTACACCAGCGCGTCGGGCCGCGCGTCCTCCTCGCGGTTCGACAGCATCAGCACGAGCTCGCCTCGTTTGAGGACCACGATCGTACGACTGAACGCCGGTCCCGACGAATATTCGTAGTCCACGGCGAAGCCGAGCCGCTGGTACCAGTCGATCGAGGCGTCCGTATTCGCGACCCGCAAGACGGGAGCGAGCTGTTCCTCCGTCATGGCCGTCATCTGGACACCGGCGGAGCGCTGCATGGACCGAGGAACAGCACGGGCGTACCGGTGACCGCTACCGCGCGGCGGTCGTCGCAGACGGCGTGTCGGGCCGCTCGTTCAGCTCGATGTAGGTGCCCCACGGGTCGGTGATGAACGCGAGCGCGGAGTTCGTCTGCGCGTTCTTCGTGTACGGCCGATCGAGCTTCCCGCCGGCGGCCTCGAACTTCTTCGTGAACGCCTCGAGGTTCTTCACGTCGAAGCCGATGTGGTCGAGGACGCGCCCTTTCGTCGTCACCTGCGGCGTGTCGTTCATCGAGCGCGAGAACGACAGATTGATACCGGGAAGATCCGCGGCGATGTTGGCGCCGCGCTTGCCGGGCACCGCGCCGAACCACGCCGAGTACCACGCCTGGATTTTCGGGATCTCCGACTCGGGCACGTTGAAGTGAATGTGCTGACTCTGAATCGGAAACTTCTGATCCTTGTTCTCGAGAATCTCGATGCGCAGCCCGTCCGGCGTCTCGACAAACGCCTGATCCGTGCGGCCCTGGCCTCCCGGCAGGACGTTCACGCCCGCCGCCTTCCACTTCGCGACGGCTTCCGGCGTGTTCGGAACGGTGAAGCCCACGTGGTTCACCACGCTTCCCACGCTGCCGCCGTTGGCCGGCGTCGCGCCAGGCGCCTGGTTCAGATAGACGAGCACGCCAGGGAACCGCACGATTTCGAAGTTCCCCGTTTTGATCGCCGTGCCGCCCATCGCGACGAATATCTTCTTGTTGGCCTCGATGTCTCGCGAATTCATGTGCCAATGGCCGTTGGTCACACCAGCCGCGTTGACGGGAAACGGCTGCGCCCATGCCGCGGCCGGCACGAGCAGCGAGATCACCCACAGAACCGCAACCAGCTTTCTCACAGTAGCTCCTCCTCTTCTACCGAAGGTGCTGCACCATACACCCGGAACGCGCCTTCTGACAATTGATGGAGAAGGGGTTAGCGGAATTGTCGATTTCCGGGCGGCGCCGGCGACTATCTCGTGGAGGGATCCGAATGAAGTATGTGTGCCTGATCTACGACGAGGAGCGGACGTTCGGGGCGATGTCGCAGGGCGAGGTGGCCGGGCTCATGGGCGAGTACCGCACGTTCAGCGACAGCATCCGGAAGTCCGGCCACTACATTGCCGGCCATCAGCTGGCGCCCGTCCGGTCGGCGTCCACCGTGCGCGTGCGGAACGGCAAGATGTCGGCGACTGACGGCCCGTTCGCGGAAACGAAGGAGCAGCTCGGCGGCTACTACCTGATCGAGGCCGCGGACCTGAACGAGGCGCTGCAGGTGGCGTCGCGCATTCCGTCGGCGCGCGTCGGAAGCATCGAGGTGCGGCCGCTGCACGAATCGCATCAGCAGGACGGCACGGCCTAGGCGACCGTGCGCAGGCGGACCTGGAGGTCGTTCTCTACGTGCGCCTTCGTCTGGCGATCGCCTCGACGAGGCCCTCGCGCACGCTCGGAAACCTCGGCGACCACGGGCTCGCGGCGCGTAGCTTCCGGTTCGACATGCGCTGCGACCGCGCGAGCGTCTCGCCGAGCGACCCGAGCAGGTGCGACGCCCACGACGGCGGGAACCGCGGCTCGGGCACGCCCACGACGTCGGCGAGCGTCTGGAAGAACTCGCGCTTGGTCACCGGCTCGTCGTCGGTGACGTTGTAGATGCCGGCGGGCAGCGCCAGCGCCGCGATGACGGCGGCCGCGGCATCGTCGTGCGAAATCGAGGAGACGTAGGCGTCGGGCCCGAACGCCGGCGCCCACCCGCGGCGGACGTTCGCGATCATCCCGTGCAGGAAGTCGCTGTCGGGCCCGTAGAAGAACGCGAACCGCAGCACGACGCCCGCGCGCTCCCTGCCGGTGAACGCCTCGGCGGCGCGCTCGGCGTCGACGACCGCGCGGTTGTAGCGGACGGGCCGGACCGGCGCGCCCTCGTCAATCCATTCGTCGCCCGCGTCCTCGTAGATGGGCGCGAACGACTCCTGGATGTAACGCGTCGCGCCGTTGCTGCGCGCGGCGTTGGCGAGGTTCGCCGCGCCGATGCGCCGGATGCGGGCGGTCGCCCGCCACGCGCCGGGCATCAGCGCTCTCGATGCGGGCGGGATGGCGGTCGCCAGGTTGATCACCACGTCGTGGCCGGCGACGGCCTTGCGCAGCCGGTCGGCGTCGAAGAGGCTGACGTCGACAGGGTTCGCCCCGTACCGCGACAGCGCGGCCCGTTTCTCCGGTGAGCGGACGATCGCCGAGATCGAGTGGCCGGCGGAGGCCAGCAGCGGCAGCACGCGCGTGCCGACCACACCGGTCCCGCCGGCAATGAAGATCGTCAACTACCGTTGTGCGGGACGCGGCTCCGATGACGGCGGCACGATGCTCTTGATGCGCATCGTCGTCACGAGGTTGCCGTAGATCTCGTTGTTGTGGACGACGTTCAGCATCAGGAGCGCCATGCGCGTGTTGCGCGTGACGCGGCCGTTCTCCTGCTGGATCTCGACGACCTGCGCGCCGTTCTCGTCGTTCAACGAGGTGTAGACGGGATCGCAGAAGGCGAACGAGTCGGTGAGCGCCTTCTGGAATTCCGCTTTCGTCTTCAGCGTCTTCTCGAGGTCGACGCCGGCGTTCGGGTTCTTCTCGCCCTTGGCCTGCGAGCACCACAGGAAGTTGTAGTTCGCGACGTGGGCCAGGTGCTGGCCGAACGTCCGCACTTCCTGCTGCGGGCCCGGGCGAAGGCCGTACAGGTCCTCCGGCACCTTCTCGGCCGAGCGGACGATGTTGTTCTTGTTGCCGTTGTACATGTTGCGCAGGAACGCCGAGGTGGTGGGAGGCGCCTGCGGTTGCTGCCCCTGCTGCGCGTACGCAGCGGTGGCCAGCGACGCTCCGAGGAGCGCGAGCACGAACAGTCTCTTCGTCATGCGCGAAATCTTACCGCACGATCTCGCGGATCGTCCCGTCCTGCTTGTTCAGCAGGAAAACGCGATTCTCCGGACCAGTACCGAAGCGCAGGTCGGCGCGGTCGGCGGCCGATCGCTTCTGCGCGGCGTTTTTCTCCCGGATCAAGGTGAGCAGCGTCTTCGCGGATCCGCCGCTGTTGAACAGCACGCGACGAATCGCGTCCTGTCCGCCGTTGGGCAGCCGGTCGGCGTTGACGTAGAAGACCTCGCCGCTCGGGTTGTCGCCGAACAGCAGCGTGTTCGCGAGCTGCGGGATCGCCGTGCCGCGATAGACGACGACGCCGGTCACGGCGACGTTGTTGCCGAAGAGGGCGTCATGGTGATCGAACTCGACAACCGGGTAGGTCACCTTCGGATCGGCCCGCCGCTGGCTCAGGTCGATGTGGGTGCGATCGATGAAGCGGAAGCTCGCCTCCCAATCGTGCCAGCCGAGGTTCGCGCCCGGCGTCGCGACGCTGATCTCCTCGACGATGTTCTGGCCGATCTCGGAGATGAAGAGCGTGCCGTTGGCCGGATCCCAGCCGAAGCGCTGCGGGTTCCTGAGGCCGTACGCGTAGATCTCGCCGAGCGTCCCGGGCTTGCTGCCGTTCACGAACGGGTTGCTCGCCGGGATGCCGTACTTGCCGTTCGCGCTGTTGTTCCCCAGCGGATCGATCCGCAGCAGCTTGCCGAACGGCGTGGCGAGGTTCTGCGCCATGTTGAACGGATCGCCGCCGCTGCCGCCGTCGGCGAGCGTGAAGTAGAGCAGGCCGTAGTCGGGGCTGGCGGCCGTCGCGAGCGGGTTGAACGACGCCAGGCCGGCGTTGTGGTTCGCGAACGGCTGCCGGAAGCGAACCAGCTCGCGCGGCGGGCCGCCGTCGTAGGTCGCGGCCGCCGGGGTCTTCGCCGTCCACTCGAACAGCACCGTGTCGTGCGTGTTCATGCCGCCGGCGGGCACGAAGTCCGGCTTCGGCTGCATGTTGCTCGAGTCGGTGTACGTGTAGAACTTGCCGTAGCCACGCGTGCCCGGCTGGTTGAACTGCGGGTGGAACGCGAAGCTCTGGAAGCCGCGCTCGCGTCCCTGCGACTGGACGTTCACGCTCCAGTTCGACGCGTTGATGTCGAGATACCTGCCGACGGTCTTGCCGTCGTAGCTGACGCTGTAGAGCGGGCCGCGCATATCGTTGACGAACAACCGACGCGTGCCCGGCTCGTTGACGAGCAGCATCATCCGCGCGGGCTCGGTGCCCGCATCGGGAACCGACGCGAACTCCGCGAGGTTGACGCGGACGACGTCGTCCTTGATGTTGATCGGCTGCGGGAACGGATCGATGTCCTGCGCGAGGGCGATCGGGAGCCCGACGATCCGCGCCAGCAGGACGACCGACACCACCACCGCTGCGGCTGTGACCAGCCGCACGACTGCAGTCTTCATGCGCCGCAGCCTAAATGGCGGCTACTCGCCCCGTCAACTATTTCGCGCTCAGCCGGACGAGCGGCCCGGTCACCGTCCACGAGTTGCCGTTGGCATCGGTGCCGCTGAAGGTCGACTGCGCGGTGTGCGCCGTCGCCGCCACGCTGCACCACCGGGTGTGAATGCTGGTGGTTGCGTTCGCCGCAATCCGGAGGTTGGGGTTGGTCGCGCTTCCGGCGGCGCCATCGAAGCTGTCGACGCGCCGCGTAATCGTGACCGCCGCACCGCCGGTCTCTTTCAGCACCTGGTCGTAGAACCAGGTGTTCGGACGCGTCGAGCAGCTCGCGAGGTCCGTAATCGGCTGTCCGCTGAACGGAACGGGGTTCGGCGAAACGGTCACCTGCACGTTCCCCTTGGCCCCGACTGGCGCAGGCTGGTTCGGCGCCGGCACGGGCGTGGGCGTCGGTGTCGGCCCGGGCCTCGGTGAAGGGCTTGGCGTGGGCGCGGGGGCGGTCCCGGGGTTGTTGGATCTTGACGGCAAACCACCGGTCACCGGGGTTGGAGTTGTCGGCGATGACGGTTCGGTGGACCCGCAGCTGCTGGCGGCAAGTGCGAAAGCGACGATCACGAAGAACGGCGCGCGCATGGTCTCCCTCCTGGCCTCCTGGTTTCCTGCTTCCGCGAGGCGCCATTACGCAAGACGCGCACCCGTCCCGTGGTTCAGGCGGTGAAGTTGCACGGTGCCGCTTGTCGCAGCCAAATCCGCGCCAGCGCTGCAACAGCAGCAGACGCACTGTGAAAAAAATTCTTTGCTCTCCTGGAGGTATGCACATGTGGATGGTTGTGGTAGCTCTCCTCGCATGCTTCGCGTCCACAGCGGCGGCGCAGACGGCGCCGCGTCCCGCCGATCAGAATCGCGGGAACATCACGCTCTCGGCCAGCTTCGACTTCGCCAACGCGTACATGTTCCGCGGCCTGCGCCAGGACGACACCCGGCTCATCATGTGGCCGTCCACCGACGCCGGCATCCGCCTGCACTCGGACAGGAACGGCGCGACCGACGCCGCGCTGCATATCGGCAGCTGGAACAGCCTGCACACCGGGGTCACCGGTTCTCAGGGCCCGACGGGCCGGCTCTGGTATGAGAGCGATTTCTACGCGACGCTCGCCCTGCAGCTGGTTCCGGGCGTCGACCTCGGGACCACGTACACGGCGTACACGAGCCCGAATAGCTCGTTCAGCACGGTGAAGGAGCTGGCCTTCAAGGTGGCCGCGAACGATGCCGACGCACCGGCGGGCATTGTCCTGCATCCATACGGGCTGGTCGCCTTCGAGCTCGATACCGCACCCGGCCTCGGACAGGCCGACGGCGGGGCAAACGCCGGCACCTACCTCGAGCTTGGCGCCGAGCCCGGCTTCGTGGATTCGCCGTTCTCGGTCACCTTTCCAATCAAGGTCGGCTTGAGCCTGAACCACTACTACGAGCTCGCGGGCATCGATCACCGGTTCGGGTTTCTGAGCCTCGGCGCGATGGCGAGCGTGCCGATCGGCCGCAGCAACAGCTACGGCACCTGGAACATCCACGGCGGGTTCGAGTTCCTGTCGCTCGGCGACACGCCGGAGGCCTTCAACGCCGGAGATCAGCAGAAGCTGGTGGGAAAAATCGGCATCGGCTTCTCCTATTGAACGGTGTGCTATCTTGCTGGGGCTCGGAGGTCAGCATGAAACGCATCGTTTTGATAGCTCTCGGAGTTGCCGCTGCTTCGATCGGCGCGTTCGCGCAGACGCCCGACATCGACACGCCGCTGCTCGCGCTGCCGCAGAACCTGCGCGCCGACGCGGGGGTGATCAAATGGAAGCCCGATCACACCTACGACACGCTCAGGCCGTCGAAGAACATGCTGGTGTGCTACGACCGGTCCGGCTTTCCGACGCAGCAGCCGTTCTCGCTCGAGTGCACCGACCAGCGCAACCTCGAACGGGTGAAGCAGAACCTCGACGCCGAAGCGCTCGGCGACAGGATGAAGTCCGAAGCTCGGCTGAACGAACTGGAGAAAGCCGGCACGCGCGTGAAGCCCGTGTTCGGATCGGTCTGGTACCACCTGATGGGCATGAGCAAGGAGATGGCGCGCACGCACATGACCATCGCCGTTCCCGGCGCCACGACCGCGTCGATGGGGCTGCCGGACAACGGCCGGAGCGGCGGTGTCTGGATCATGAATGCGGGGACGACGACCGCGCATCTCATGACGCCGGGCGAGTAGCGCCATGCGCCTGATCGTGTGCGCGCTGGCGCTGACGGCGCTGTCGGCGGCGCAGGCGGCGAAGACGCAGACGTTCGTGGGGACGATCACGGACAACATGTGCTCGAAGGCGAACCATTCGCAGATGCAGATGGGACCGACCGACGCCGAGTGCGTCAAGGCGTGCGTCGCCGCGCACGGCGCCACTTACGTGCTGTACGACGGCACGAACGTCTACGAGCTGAGCGATCAGAAGACGCCGGAGAAGTTCGCCGCCCAGCGCGTGCGCGTCGTCGGCACGCTGGACGCGAAGACGAAGAAGATCGCGGTCACGTCAATCGCGGCGGCGAAGTAGAGACCGAACGGGCGTAGAGGCGGACCTTTAGGTCCGCCTTGTGCCTTCAGGTCCGCCTACCCGAAATCCCTCCGAGCACGCCTCGGAGAATCTGACGGCCAAGCTGGCTACCGACGGTTCGCGCGGCCTGCTTGGCCATCGCTTCCACCATCCCCTGCCGCCGGCCCGTACCCCACAGCCAGTCGTGCAGCATGTCGCCCTGCTGCGCGCCCTTCGCGTCCCCGCCCGCGGCGGGCGTCTTCGCGGGCGCCGCGTCCGCGCGCCGGCTGGTGAGGATCTCGTACGCCGACTCGCGATTGACCGGCGTGCTGTACCGGGCGCCGATCGGGCTGCGTGCCAGGATGGCGGTGCGCTCGTCGGCGGTGATCGATCCCATGCGGCAGCGCGGCGGCGCCATCAGCGTGCGCTCCACCGGCATCGGCACGCCGTTGGCCTGGAGCGTCGAGACGAGCGCCTCGCCGACCGCCAGTTGCGAGATGGCCTGCGCAACGTTGATCTTCGGGTTCGGGACGAACGTCTCGGCGGCGGTCTTCACCGCTTTCTGATCGCGCGGCGTGAACGCGCGCAGCGCGTGCTGGACGCGGTTGCCGAGCTGCCCGAGGATTTCTCCCGGCACGTCGTCGGGGAACTGCGAGCAGAAATAGACGCCGACACCCTTCGATCGGATCAGCCGCACGACCTGCTCGATCCGCTGCGTCAGCGCCGCCGGCGCATCGTCGAACAGCAGGTGCGCTTCGTCGAAGAAGAACGCGAGCTTCGGCTTGTCGAGATCGCCGACCTCGGGAAGCTGCTCGAAGAGCTCCGAGAGCAGCCAGAGGAGGAACGTCGAATAGAGGCGCGGCTGCAGGACCAGCTTGTCCGCGGCAAGAATGCTCACCACGCCGCGGCCGGTGAGATCGGTGCGGAGCAGGTCCGTCAGCTCGAGCGCCGGCTCGCCGAAGAACTGCTTCCCCTCGCCGTCGAGGCGCAGCAGCGCGCGCTGGATGGCGGCGATCGACTGCGTGCTGACCAGGCCATACCGCTGCGACACCTCCGCACGCTTGTCGGAGACGAGCGCGAGCAGCGAGCGGAGATCGTCGAGGTCGAGCAGCAGCAGGCCCTGCTCGTCGGCCAGCCTGAACGTGATGTCGAGCACGCCCGCCTGCACGTCGTTCAGCTCCAGGATGCGCGCGAACAGCGCCGGGCCGATCTCGCTGACCGTGGTGCGAATCGGATGCCCGCTCTTCCCGTAGAGATCCCAGAACACGACGGGCGAGGCCTCCGGCGCGAAGCCGCCGAGGCCGACGTCGCGTGCGCGCGTCTCCACCTGCGGCGTGGCGGCGCCCGGCAGCGCGAGCCCGGCGACGTCGCCTTTCACGTCGGCGATGAAGACGGGCACGCCGATGCGCGAGAGCCCTTCGACCATCACGAGCAGCGACACGGTCTTGCCGGTGCCCGTCGCGCCGGCGACGAGCCCGTGGCGGTTCGCGTACTTCGCGAGCAGGAAGACCGGCTGCTCGCCCTTGCCGAGGAGGATGTCAGTCACCAGCGCAGCCTATTTGAACCTCGCCGCCGCCGCATTCCGCTGATAGAGGAACGAGACGACGAGGAGAATGAGCCCGACCACCATGAAGCCGGCGATTCGGTAGACACCGCCGAGCGTTTCCAGGTCGACGAAGAATACTTTGAGCAGCGCGATGCCGAAGAGAACGATGGCGAAGTAGCGGACGGGCGCGTACTTTGTCCGCATCCCGAGCACGACGAGGACGGCCGCGTAGGCCACCCATGATGCTGACAGCATCATCTCGCGCGCCACGTAGGCGTCGGCGCTGTCGGTCCGGAGCTGCCAGAACGACACGATCTCCGTGGACATCACGATGACGGTCAGGATGCTGGCCGCGACCATCATCACGGCGCGCTCCTGCGCCGCCCCTTTCCACGCCGCGAGATAGATCGCGCCAATCAGGTACAGCCCGGTGAGCGCGCGCGCGTTGACGAGCACCGCGTATGCGGTCGTCGTTTCCTGGATGTCCGGCAGCGCCCACCTGAACGCCGCCATGCCGAGGAGCAGCCACGCGCCCGCGCGCAGCCATCGACTGTCGGCCTTCAGCGCCACGAGGAAGACGGCCAGACCTTCGGTGGCCCAGATGGCAACCGCCCATGGGCCGCCGAACTGCAGCCAGACGGCCGCAGCGACGAGCGTGAACGCGACGCCGAGCCAGTGCAGCGCGCGCACGGGGGCGGTGGATCGCAGCAGCCACCAGACCGCGGCGTTGAGCCCGGCCAGCAGCACGGCAACGCCGGCAAGCTGGGCGACCGAGAGCGTGTCGACGAGCACCTGGTAGAGCGCCACGAACACGCCGACGCCGTTTGCGTGCAGCAGCGCGACCTCGCGTTCATCGAAGTCCTCGTCCGCGGCCGCCGCGCGGAGTTGCGCCGCGAGGTGGATGGCGTAGATGCCGGCGATGGCGACGACCGACGTCAGCACCCAGCCGCGCCAGTGGTGCGCCTGGATCCAGGCGCCGAGCGGCAGCGCCATCGCCAGAAACGCCGCGGCGCGGACCAGCGTGGATCCGCTGGACACGCCGAGCATCACCGCGAGCGCGGTGAAGGCGATCAGGTAGATCAGGAACGCGAGGCCATGCGGCGCGAGCGTGACGACCGACCACACGTGATACGCCACGGGCGCAAAGAGCAGGGAGACCACAAACGGCGCGTCTCCGGGCGACGTGCTCCACGACCGGCGCAGGATGTCGATGAACATCGCGCAGTAGAGCGTCAGGAACAGCTCGGTCCGCAGGTACGTCGCGTCGCTGTAGTACTGGTCCGCCCACGCCGCAACCGTGATCACGGTGAGCGCCAGGCTCGCGACGTTCAGCCACCGCCACCTGCGGCGGTGCGCGAGGTACATGGTCGCGCCGATCAGGAGCGCGACGTACGAGAAGAGCAGGACCTGCTGGTCGGTCTTTCCGCCGACGAGAAACGGCGTGGCGAAGCCGCCAGTCACGGCGAAGAGCGCAATCGCCTGCGAGTCGGTCCGGTCGGCGAGCGCCGCAGCGCCGATCGTCACGGCAACGAACGCCGCAAACGCGATCTGCGGGCCGTAGAGCGTATAGAGATTCAGCCCCGCGTAGAACGAGAGATACAGCGCCGCGATGCCGCCGCCGGCGAGCAGCAGGCCGTAGTTCCTGTAGCGCGCGGCCAGCCGTACGCCGCCCCACGCCATGCCGACGCCGGCGACAACACCGAGGCCGACGCGAATCGAGGGCGACAGCCACTCGTGCTCGAACGCGTAGCGGAGAAAGAACGCGATGCCGAGGAGGAGAACGATCAGGCCCGCGTGCTGCAGCCAGCGGCCGCCGATGCGCTCCTCGAGGTCGAGGTCGTACGCCCGGGCGGGAGCGGTGAGATCAGGTGTCGGCTCTCGAGCCCATTCCGGGATGCGCGGTGCGGTCACCGCCGGTTCGGCTGCGACCGACGGCGCAGGAGCGGCGCCCGGAGATGGCGATGCGCGGGGCGATGCGGGCGGTGGCGATGCAGGCGCCGGTTCTCGCTGTACGACCGGCTCGGCCGTGCTGGGCCTGCGCTCCAGGCGTTCCATCCGGCGCTGCAACTCGTCGAGCTGCCGCCCCATCTGCACGCTGCGCACGAACGACAGCACCGGCAACACGACGATGACGATGCCGATGAGGCCGAGCAGCCCGAGTATCACCGCGCGTCATTAGAGCACGCAGAGCCGAAACCTCAAGGCGAGACGTCGAGCTTGCGCGTCGAGCGTTCGGGCATTGGCATTAGGCGTTTGGGCATTGGGCATTGGGCATTGGGCATTGAGCATTTGAAAATAGGGAGATGGCCGACCCACTGAACCCGCAGGCGAAGGAGATGGCGGACGAGTCGATGGTGCGCAATCTCGCGGCGCAGGCGGACGCGATCTGGCCGCAGGAGCAGCGGCTCTTCACGCGGTATGCGTTGTCCGACGAACCGCGCGTCCTGGACGCCGGATGCGGGACCGGCGAGATCTCGATACGGCTTGCGGGCATGTTCGAGCGCGCGCGGCTGCTCGGCGTCGACGTCATCGACGGGCACCTCGAGCGGGCGCGCGCCCGCTGCGCGCGGTTCGGCGATCGCACGCGCTTCGAGCACCGCAGCATCTACGACCTGGGCCTTCCAAGCGGGAGCTTCGATCTCGTCGTCTGCCGTCACGTGCTGCAGGCGATTCCGCATCCGGAGCGCGTGCTCGCGGAGCTCGCGCGCGTGACGCGGAGCGGCGGCTGGCTGCACCTGATTGCCGAAGACTACCTGATGATCAACTTCGAGCCGCGGCGGCTCGACCCGGATGACTTCTGGAATCGCGGGCCCCGGCAGTTCGGCGACGCGCTTGGCGTCGACCTGCGCATCGGCCGGAGGACCTACGGCATCCTGCACCGCCTGGGGCTCGCCGACATCTCGATCGAGTACCTCGTCGTCGATCCGCTGCGCGTGCCGCGCGAGACGTTCGCCGCCATCTGGACGGCGTGGCGCGACGGCTTCGCCGACGCGGTGTCAGCGCACTCGGCGATCTCACGCCAGGAGTTCATCGATCACTTCGAGGACATGCTCGCGACGATTCGCGACCCGGCGGGCTACGGCGTGTGGCACGTGCCGGTCGTGGCCGCGCGGGTGCCGTAGCCCCAGGCTGGCTTCGGGCTTCGGGCTCCGGGCTTCGGGCTCCGGGCTTCGGGCTCCGGGATTTGGGACTTGGGGTTTGCGATTTGGGATTTTGGGATTTGGGATTTGGGATTTGGGATCGTAGGGGC
>Ga0070694_100000885_pt1 | contig 16889 bp, 17 predicted proteins | sample KBSK1251metaG_FD_65470 | JGI IMG/M metagenome (GOLD analysis project Ga0070694, IMG submission 65470) | Corn, switchgrass and miscanthus rhizosphere microbial communities from Kellogg Biological Station, Michigan, USA - KBS K1-25-1 metaG | ecosystem: Host-associated > Plants > Roots >... | reverse complement strand
GCGCGCCGCGCCGATGGCCGTCTTGACTTCCTTCTCCTCCTCGGGCGGCGGGAGGACCGCCGGGAAGCCGAGCGACTCGATCCACAGCTCGCGGCACCAGCCGGTCGAGTGGTAGAGGTGCTCGTCCTCCTGATCCTCGACCTGCTCGCAGGCCTCGGTCAGCGCCTTCCGGTCGTCCCCCTTGGCCTTCCCGGACGCCTCGTGCAGCAGCTCTCAGTTGAGGTGGTCCTTGGTCTCGGCCTGCACCACCGCCTCGCACGCCACCAGCTGGGCCGCCTCCGCGGGGGCGCTCTTGCGCGCCATCTCCATCGCGGCCACCAGCGACTCGCCGACGTGCCGGACCACGCCACGCCCGGGCGTCTCCTGCTCCGGATCGAGGCCCAGCTTCTCCATCAGCGCGAGCACGATGCGCTCGTGGCTCTTCGTCTGCTCCAGGTACTCCTCCCACTCTTCCCTCAGCTCGTCGTTGACGACGGACCGGAGCGCGGCCTCGTACACCTGGATGCCTCCCCGCTCGGTCTCCAGCATCTGGTAGATCAGCTCGTTGAGCTGTTCGGTCTTCACGCCCTGTCTCCCTCCGGTTTGAGATCGATCGATGCGAAGGGGAGAGCAAGGACCGTGCCTCGTCGTCGCGGATGCGGGAGCGGCGCGGTGACGGGGCCGGACGGGACATGCGCGCGCGGGCGCGGCGCGGGCGGCGGGAAGACGAACCCGATTACCGGGTAAGACCTGCTGACCGAGACCCGCCTTGACACGGACGGACCGGCGGCGCAGTATCGCGGCGGCCGCGACGGCGTCGTCCGAGCCCACAACATCACCCGGCCGCACCGCGGACCGGGTCAAGGGGGCCACCATGGCGAGCGAAGCCACCAGCGAGCTCAGGGCCGACGTTCATCGCATCGAACCCATTCCGGAATCCGACAAGGACTCCACCGGCCCGCAGCAGATGTGGATCTGGGCCGGCGCCAACATCGCGCCGATCAACTGGGCCCTGGGCGCCCTCGGCGTCGTGCTCAAGCTCGGGCTGTGGGAGACCATCGCGGTCATCGTGCTCGGCAACCTGGTCGGCTGCGCGATCTTTTCCGCCTTCACGGTGATGGGCCACAAGACCGGGGTGAACCAGATGGTCCTGAGCCGCTCCGCCTTCGGGCGGCGGGGCGCGTACCTGCCGAGCCTGCTGATGTTCCTCATGACCCTCGGCTGGATCGGGGTCAACACCTACTTCCCGGTGAAGATCGCGGTGGCGATCCTCGCCCAGTTCGGCATCCCCGACACGTGGCTGACCAACTTCCTGGTCGTCACGGTGGTGATGGTGGTGCAGGTGCTCATCGGCATCTACGGCTTCTACGCGATCCGCACCTTCGAGAAGTACACCGTGCCGATCACGGTGGTCCTCATGGCCCTGATGAGTTATCTCGCCTGGACCCGGCCGGGGGTCGTCAACTGGGGCCTGACCACTTCCCTGCCGCCCGGGGCCCACCTGGCGATGCTGAGCCTGCTGATGACCGCGATCGGGGTGGGCTGGGGGATCTCGTGGGTCACCTGGGCGTCGGACTACTCCCGGTTCGTCCCCCGCCGGGTGTCGTCGGCCTCGGTATTCTGGTACAGCTACGTCGGGATGTTCGTGCCGACGGTCTGGCTCGCCGTCCTCGGGGCCACCATCGCCAGCACCACGCTCGACACCGATCCGGCCAAGATGGTGAGCGCGGTCTTCGGCGGGATCACGAGCCTGCTGGTCCTGCTGCTCGTGCTGCACGGCCCCATCGCCACCAACATCCTGAACGTCTACTCGGCGGCCCTCGCCGCGCTCAGCATGGGGCTGCGCGTCTCGCGCACCGCGATGGCGCTGATCGCGGGCGTGGTCGGCTACCTGGTGACGATCTACTTCGTGTTCCAGCCCTCGTTCGCGAAGGCGTTCGACAACTGGATGATCAGCCTGCTCCTCTGGATGAGCCCCTGGGCCGGCGTGATCCTCGCCGACTTCTTCCTGCTCCGCCGGGGGCAGATCGACGTCGAGGAGCTCTACCGGGACCCGGAGCGGAGCGCGTACGGCGACGTCAACTGGGGCGCGATCGTGGCGTTCGTCGCCGGCCTCGTCGCGGGCTGGTCGGTGGAGGACGGCCTGGTGCCCGCCCTGCAGGGCCCCATCTCGACCAAGCTGCTCGCCGGCGCGGACCTGAGCTGGCTGGTCGGCATCGTGGTCGCGGGGGTCCTCTACCTGGTCCTCGGCCCGCGCGAGGCGCCGGTCGCGGTCCCGGGCGCGGTCCGGGGCGGCCGGTAGGTGGACGAGTTCCTGCGGGCCGCGATCGAGGAGGCCGAGCGGGGGCTCGCCGAGGGCGGCATCCCCATCGGCTCGGTGCTGGTCCACCAGGGGCGCATCCTCGGGCACGGCCACAACCGCCGGGTGCAGCAGGGCAGCGCGATCCTCCACGGCGAGATGGACGCGCTCGAGAACGCGGGTCGGCAGCCCGCCCGGGTCTACCGGGAGTGCACCATCTACACCACGCTCTCGCCGTGCGCGATGTGCAGCGGAGCGATCCTCCTCTACGGGATCCCGAGGGTGATCGTCGGCGAGAACCGGACCTTCATGGGGGAGGAGGCCCTGCTGCGCGGCCGGGGGGTGACGGTGGAGGTGCTCCAGGACCCGCAATGCCAGGCGCTGATGGCGCGGTTCATCGCGGCGCAGCCCACCCTGTGGGCGGAGGATATCGGAGAGTAGCGGCGGTCAGCGGTCCCAGGGCAGCGGGGTGCCCTCGCTCCAGGCGTCGGGCCGGACGCCGAAGGCCTCGATGAAGCGCTGCCAGCCCGAGGCGACGGTGAGAGCGGCGCCCAGCTCGAGGATCTCGCCCTCGTCGAAGTGCTGGCGGAGCTGGGCGAAGAGGGCGTCGTCCACCGCGGGCCGCTCGCCGCTCAGGCAATCGGCCAGCCGCAGCGCGGCCACCGTGCGGGCGGGCAGCGCGGCCCGGTCCAGGTCGCCGAGCGCCTGCTGCACCAGATCCTCCCCGAGCCCCTTGCGCACCAACGATGCGCTGCGCGCGAGGCTTCAGTGCACGCACTGGTTGCGCTGGGCGAGGCGGATGCGGCACAGCTCGACCAGCCCGGGATCGAGGCTCGAGCCGCCCGCGTAGATGAACGACACCCAGGACAGGAACAGGTCGAGCACCGCGGGCCGGCGCGCGAGCGTGAGGAAGAGGTTGTCGTCCCGGTAGGCCTTGGCGAGCCAGACCTCCAGGCGGCGGCGCAGGGCCGGGTCGAGCCGCTCCGGGTCGGCCTTGGGCAGACGGCCGTGCGCGTTGGCCATGGGGGCGCCAGTCTAGCAAACGTGCTATGGTCCGGTGCTCCAAATCGCGTGACGCCAAGGAGGAACGCATGCAGACCGTCCAGATGAGCCGGGAGGAGATCGAGGCCCGCACCGGGCGCTTCGCCGCGCTGCAGCCGATGGAGTTCATGAAGAACGACACCACCGTCTCGCAGGCCGCCAAGGACATCATCCTCGCGCGCAAGCTCATGCCGGTGGTGCTGGAGCGGACCCAGTCGGCGTTCGGGAACGACGCGCCGATCTACAACGCCGCCGGCCTCACCATGTTCATCTCGATCATGCCCCCCGGCCAGGGCCCTTGCCTGCACGCGCACGTCAAGACCTTCGAGACCTTCATCGTGCTGGAGGGCAAGCTGGAGTTCTCCCTGAACGACGACGGGGGCGAGAGGATCGTGCTGAACCGGTGGGACACCTTCTCGTGCCCGCCCGGGGTCAACCGCGGCTTTCGCAACGTGGACACCACGGACAGCGTGCTGCTGACCATCATCACCGGCGGCATCAACGATCGGAACGACATCGGGCTGCCGCCCGCCATCGCCCGTCAGATCGAGGCGGTGGACGCGCACGCGCTCGAGGTGTTCAAGACCAAGATGGGCCTGCGCTTCGACGCCGGCCCGGACGCCTGAGCGGCATCACCCCTCACCCTGCCCTCGCCCCTGAGGGGAGAGGGGCGGCGCTCAGGCCTTCCGGAAGCGGTGGATCCCGTCGTCGCCGACGAGGCGGCTCGCCTGGCCCTGCGCCTCGAGGAAGTGCAGGTGCGCCACCGTCTCGCCGATCGCGAAGCCGAGCTGATGGGCGTCGAGCTGCCGGCGGAACAGCACCGGCACCAGCTCGTGGGCGGTGCGGGGCTCCGCGAGCGCGTCGATCGTCTCGCTGAGGCGCTCGTCGTGGTGATGCTGCAGGTAGTCGAGCCGCCGGTGCAGGCCGCGGAACGGCAGGCCGTGAGAGGGCAGCACCAGGGTCGATTCGGGCAACGGCCGGAAGCGGCCGAGCGAGTCGAGGTAGAGCTTGAGCGGGTTGCCGTTCGGCTGATCCGGCCACACGCTCACGTTGGTGGTGATCTTGGGCAGCACCTGGTCCCCCGAGATCAGCACGTTGGCCTCGGGCGAGAAGAGGCAGGCGTGCTCCGGCGCGTGGCCCATCACCGTGAAGGCGTGCCACGCGCGCCCGCCGATGGTGACCACGTCGCCCTCGCGCACCGCCCGGAAGTCCGGCGCGACCGACGGCACGAGCTGGCGGAAGTGGTTCCCCCGCCCGCGGAAGGCCTCCACCGACGCCTCCGGCACCCCGTGACGCCGGTAGTGGTTGAGCCGCTTCTCGGAGTCGTTCCCGCCCATCCCCTGCCAGGCGAGCTGGGCCATGAGCCACTCGGCCTGCGGGCACCAGAGCTCGACGCCGAACCGCTGGGCGAGCCAGTCCGCGTTGCCGATGTGATCCGGATGGAAGTGGGTGACGAGCACGCGGACGATCGGGGTGCCGGCGAGCTCGCCCGCGAAGAGCGCCTCCCAGAGCGCCCGGGTGGGCGGCAGCCCGACTCCGGTGTCCACCACCGTGATCCCGTCGCCGTCGTCGAGCAGCCACAGGTTGATGTGGTTGAGCTGGAACGGCAGCGGCATCCGGATCCAGCGGATGCCGGGGGCCACCGGGATGCTGGCCCCGCCCTGGGGGGGCTCGGGCCAGGGATGGACGAGGCCGGGCGCGGGCGCGGCCAGCGGATGCTCGGGCTCGGGTCTCATGCGCGCGTCACTTCTTCCGGTAGACGTTCAGGCCGATCTTCTCCTCCCGCTCCGGCACCGTCACGTTGCCCTCGGTCGAGGCCACGATGATGGTCTTGCCGGAGGAGGAAGGTCCGAACTCCTTGGTCAGGTCGACGGTGATCGTGAGGATGTTGCCCGCGATGGTCATCTCGACGTTCTTCATGGATTGGCCTCCGAGCCCCTATGATATGCCAAGGAGGGACACGAGATGACCCGATCCGCTTGCGCCACGCTCGGGGCCCTGATCGTCCTCGCCGGCTGCGCCCCCGCCACCTCGACCGCGGAGTCCAGGGACCGGGGGGAATGCAAAGAGTACGCGCGCACGTTCGAGCACTCCGGCCGGATGAAGGACGCGTGCCTGATCAGCCGGGGCTACACCGTGAGCTACAGCACCAACGGGGGCGGCGTCGACGTCGCCGCCCGGGCCCAGCCCCGGCCCGCCGCGGAGGTCGTGGCCACCGACCTCAAGGCCTGCAACGATCAGAGCGGCCTGGGCTACGAGGGACGCCTGCAGTTCACCCGCTGCATGACCCCGCGGGGCTACACGGTGCGGAGCGGCGACTAGGGCCGCTCACCCGAGGCGGTCGAAGAAGCTGCCGGCGAGGAAGCGGGGGCCGGCGGGCGAGGCGGCGACCTCGGCCTTGAAGGCCGCCCACTCCGGGAGCGCCTGTCCGACCACGTGCGGGGTCTGCGGCAGCCGCTTCGTCTGGTTGAGCAGCGGGCGGCCCCCGTGCCGCACCGCGAACTCGTTGTAGGCCTCGTTCAGCGCGTGCCAGTCGGGGTTGTTGGGCTCGTTGTGCACCATGTCCAGCGTGAAGGCGTGCTCCCGGGGCGCGAAGGCGAGGCGGGACCGGTCGTCGGCGCAGATGAAATACACCTCGGTGAACAGAGCCGGGCGGAACCGCGCCCGGTGCTCCCCGCAGAAGGCGATGTAGTCGGTGACGACCCGCCGCCATTGGCTCACCGGGTAGGCCCAGAAGGTGAAGTCGAAGAAGGTCACGCGATCGCGGGTGAAGTCGATGTTCGAGTCCGAGCGATACGCGGTGAACCCGTGAAGGGCCCGGAGCACTTCCGGGGTGAGCAGGTCGAAGATCTGGAGCAGCTTGTCGCTCGCCGACACGTGCGGCGCCCGGCTCAGGTCCCGCATCTTGTCGAAGAGCGAGCCAAGGCCCTCGGGGAGCAGGTTCTTGAGGTGCGCGAGCGGGTCGAACACGTGCCCCACCGTGGTCAGGACGGTGGTGGCCTCGCTGGCGCCCCACTCCCACAGATGGTCGCGGATCTTCCGCTTGAGGGTGTCGGTGTGCCCGATGACCGCGTTGGGGTCCCGGCGCCGGCGCTCCACCAGGATCCCCGGACGGTACGGCTCCAGGAAGGCGAGCACCGCTTCCGCGTCGCCGAAGATCCGCTCGATCGAGGGCGGATCGCCCGGCTCGAACGTGATGAGATCGTGGGCGTAGCGGAGCGGGATCGCGGGCTGCACCTGGAAGGTCACCTCGTAGATGATGCCGCGCAGGCCGTAGCTCGATCGGATGTCCCGCAGGGCGTCCCCGGACAGCGTCAGGTCCCGGCCCTCCGCGTCGATCATCTTCACCCGGGTGACCGCCGAGCCGACCTGGCCGAACGCGGGGGCCACCGCCGGCTCGCTCCCGGTGACCGGCGGCCGCTCGAACAGCGAGGAGTCCTTGGTGCCGGAGCACGCGACCGAGCCCGCGGTGGCGTTGCCGATCTCGGGCGTCACCGGCAGCTCGAGCCGGTGCGGGCGGAGGGCCTGGCGGATGTCGAGCAGGGTCGCGCCGGCGCCGACCGTGATCGACGCCGGCGGATCCACCACGCAGGAGCGGAACGCGTCCATCCGGACCTGGGTGCCTCCGTCGGCCGCGAAGCAGGCGTTGACCGAATGCAGCTCGCCCGCCGCCCGCACCGGCAGGTGGGTGGCGGTCCTCACGACGTCCTGCAGCTCGGCCACCGACTTCGGATGCACGACCACCTGCGGCTTGCTGTCGGCCGAGCGATTCCAATTGGTGAGCAGCGTGGGCATGCGCGTGATCCTCCGGCGGTCCTACTCCCCGAGGAGCGCTCGGGCCGCCTGCACGTGAGGTAGGTCGGAGCCCCCGGTGACGGCCTGGCAGGCGCGGCGGAGCGCGCCGAGCGAGGGCGCCGCGTCGCCGCACTCGCGCTCGAGCCGGACGAGGCTGATCGCGGCGCGCAGCTCGAGGAGCGTGGCCCCCTGCTCCCGGGCGATCTCCATCGCCTGCTGGAGGGCGCGCGCGGCCTCGGGATCGCCGGGCGTGCGCCGGGCCAGCGCCTCGCCCTTCAGGCGGTAGAGCTCGGAGACGAGCCCGCACTCGCCGGTGGCGCGCGAGTGCTCGAGGACCTCCTCGATCCGGGCGAGCGCCTCGTCGATCGCCCCCAGGCTCAGCAGCGCCTCGGCGTGGTGGGCGCGCAGGCGCAGCCCGACGCGCTGGCTGGCCGCGCGGTAGCGGTCGAGACCCTGCCGCAGCAGCTCGGCGCCGGCGGCGCGCTCTCCCTGCGCGAGGCGGGCCCAGCCGAGCAGCCCGAGGGCGAGCGCGGTGAAGAAGGCGAAGCTCTGCTCGCGCGAGAGGTCGAGCAGCTCCTCGCCGAGCCGCCCGGCCAGCGCGGGCTCGTGCCGCTCGCAGCGCACCAGGCCCGCCCAGTTGAGCGCCACCGCGAGGGTGAGCGGGTGCCCGCTCTCCCGCGCCCGCGCCACGCTCTCGTCGGCCAGTCGCGCCGCCCGGTCCGGCTCCCCGGCGAGCGCGCAGATCCAGCCGAGGAAGCCCAGGGCCGCCACCCGCATGTCGTTGCCGTAGAGGGCGATCTGCGCCTCGGCGAAGCGCGGCTCGTGCATCGCCAGCACGCGCTCGAAGTGCTCGCGCGCCCGGTGGATGCGCCCGCGGTAGAAGTCGGTGATGCCCGCCGCGACGGAGGCGGGAATCAGGGCCTGGGGATCGCGGCCCGCCGCCGCGAGCATCTGCTGGGCGAAGCGCTCGGCCGCCGCCAGATCGGCGCGGGCGATCGAGAACCGGCAGAGGGCGAAGCGGGCGACCGGGGCCTCCGGCGCGTCCGCGACCTCGGCGGTCAGGGCCTCGAGCCGGCCGAGCGTCAGCTCGAGCTCGCGGGCTCCGTAGCCGCGATCCGCGACCAGCGCCGCTCCCAGCGTGAGCTGCAGGCCGAGCTCGGTCCGCGCGTGGTCGGCCCCGGGGGGCTGCGCCTCGAGCATGGCCAGCGCGAGGCGCAGGTGCGCGATGGCCTCCGCGTTGGCCGAGCGCCGGATCGCGAGACGGCCGGCCCGGTGCCAGTACGCCACCGCGGCCGCCCCGGCGCCGGCCTCGGTCAGGTGATGCGCGAGGACCTCGGGGTGACGGTCGGCGACCTGCGGCTGCTCCTTCTCGATCGCCGCGGCCGCCGCCGCGTGCAGCTCGCGCCGCCGCTCGGGGGCGAGGCCCCGGTAGGCCGCCTCCTGGGTCAGGATGTGGGTGAACCCGCACGCCTCCCGGGGCGCCCCCGCGGTCTCCCGCAGGAAGCCGGCCACGCGCAGGCGCGAGAGAGCCAGCGAGAAATCCGGCTCGGCCCGCCCCGACATCTCGCGCAGCAGCGGAAGGGGCACGTCGCGCCCGAGCACCGCGGCGGCGTGCAGCAGGTCCCGATCGGCCGGCGCCAAGCGATCGACGCGCGCCGCGATGACCTCGTGCACGGTGTCCGGAATCCCCGGGACCCGGGACGCCGGGTCGGCCACGATGACCCGGGCCAGCTCCTCGAGGAAGAACGGGATGCCGTCCGCCTTGCTCACCAGGGCGTCGGCGACGCCGGGCGCCACCTCCCGGCCGGCGAGCAGGGAGTGGACGATCGTGAGGCTCTCGGCGGGACCGAGGCGATCCAGGACCACCTGCGTCGCGGGGGTGCGACCGAGCGCGGGTAGCGGGTGCCCCTGCCGGCACGTCCTCAGGACCAGGATGCGCGAGGCGGCGACGCTCGTCGCGAGGACGGAGAGGCTCGCGATGGACGTGGGATCCATCCACTGCAGGTCCTCGATCGCGAGGATCACCGGGCGCTGCTGGCTGGCCGCGATCATGACGTAGCGGAGCGCGTCGATGGTCCGGCCCCGCATCGCCTCCGGGCTCGAGCCGGTGAGGCCGTCGCCGCGGCGCCCGGGAATGCCGAGCAGGTGGAGCAGGTAGGGCGCCACCGTCGCGGCCGACAGGCCGAGGCGCGCCACGCCCTCGCGAACCCGGGCGTCGATGGTCTCGGACCCGTCGGCCTCCGTGAAGCCGAAGGCCTGCTGCAGGAGCTGGACGATCGGCAGATAAGGCGTGCTCTCCCCGTGGGCGACGCACCGGCCCTCGAGGTACAGGACGCGCTCCGGACCCAGGCCCAGGCGAAACTCGTGGAGCAGGCGCGACTTGCCCACTCCCGGCTCGCCCACCACGTCCACGATCTGGCCGCGTCCGCGCTCCACCTCGGCGAGCAGACCGTGCAGTCGCGCCAGCTCGCGGTCCCGGCCCACGAATGGGCTCGGCTGCCGCCCTCCCACGTCGAAGCCCGAGCGGACGGCGCCGGCCAGCCGGTAGGTCCCCCCGGCGTCGGGCGCGCCGGGCTCCAGGATGAACCGTCGCTCCAGGAACGGGATGGCGTCGGCGCTCACCGCGATCACCCCGGGGACGGCCCCCAGCGCGTCGAAAGCCTCGTCCAGCCGCCGGCGGTCCTCCGGGCCCATGCCGACGATGGGCGCCCCGCGCGCGATGAGGCTCTCCGCGGCGTGCAGCCGGCAGGCGACCGCGGCACGCTCGCCGTCGAGCCCACGGTACCCGGCCGCCGCGTTCAGGATGGCCTGGGCCGCGAGCGCGGCCCGGGTGGGGGCGGCCTCCATCGGCTCGATGCCGTAGAGCGCGGTGAACCCGAGCGGATGCAGCCCGTCGAGCCGCCCCCCGAAGCTCCGGGCCTTCTCGATGAGCTCCTCGAGGAGTGGGGTGAGGTGATAGCTGCCGAGCGTGGAGGGCAGGCCGAGCCGCACCTGCACCGCCGCGATCCAGCGCTTCTCCCAGCGCAGGCCGGCGGACGGCGCGGGCGCCGGCTCCGCCGCGGCCGGGACCGGCGGGGAGGCGTCGCCCGCGGCGGGGCGCAGAGCCAGCCGCTCCATGCGATAGCGCAGCGTGTTGCGCGGGATCTTGAGGCGGGCCGCGGCGCGCGAGAGGTTCCAGCCCACCGCCTCCAGCGCCTCGCGCAGGGACTCGCGCTCGTCGCCTCCGTCCGGCCGCGCGCTCGGGGACGGGGCGCCCGGCGCGCTCGGGAGCGGCAGATCCATCAGCGCGGGCGTGATCTCGTCGCCGTCGGCGAGCAGCACCGCGCGCTCGAGCACGTTCACCAGCTCCCGCACGTTGCCGGGCCAGGGGTGAGCCAGGAGCGCGGCCAGCGCCGGGGGGCTCAGGCGCTTCGGGGCGAGCGCGTAGTCGGCGCAGAGACGGACCAGGAAGGCCTCGGCGAGGGTGACGATGTCGCGCCCGCGGGCGCGGAGCGGCGGCACTTCGATGGTGACGGCCGAGATGCGGTGGTAGAGGTCGAGGCGGAACTCGCGGCGGGCCACCGCGGCGTCGAGCTTCGCGTTCGTCGCGCTCATGATCCAGACGTCGACCGGCTCCGCGCGGGTGCTGCCGAGGCGCCGGACCTCGCGCTGCTCGATGACGGTGAGGAGCTTGGCCTGCGTCGCGAGCGGGAGGGCGTCCACCTCGTCCAGGAAGAGGAGGCCCCCGTGAGCGGCCTGGAAGAGGCCGGGCTTGCTCTGGCGCGCGTCGGTGAACGCACCGCGCTCGTAGCCGAAGAGCTCCGCCTCGACCAGGCTTTCCGGAATCGCCGCGCAGTTGACTTCGATCAAGGGCTGGTCTCGTCGCACGCTCGCTCGATGCATGAGACGGACCAGCAGCCCCTTGCCGACGCCGGTCTCCCCGAGAATGAGGAGCGGGGGCAGTCGGCCGCCGGCGGGGGACGGGCGGGAAAGGAGCCGCTCGACTTGCGCTCGCAGCGCCAGCATCGGAGGGCTGTTTCCGATCAACCCCTCCAGGCGGCTCATCAGGAGGACGATGTTAGCCAACGCGCCGCCACCGGTCAAATGACGTTCGACGGTCCTTCGACAGCGTCGAAGCCGCTGTCGGACAGCGCGCCCGGTCGAGCCGCGCCGGGCAACTCCCCGCCGGATCGGGTGCGCCGCCTGGCTCGTCCCTTGCGATGGGCGAGGGCGACCGCCACGTGACATCAGGCCGGAGCCCAAGGGGAGGAGCACATGATCGAAGGCTCGCGTCCCATCGCGCTGCTGGACCACGATCCGCGCCGGGCGATCCGCGACGAGGCCATCGTGTGCCTCATCTGCGGCCGGTCGCTGCACCAGCTCACGAACACGCACCTCCGCCTGCACGGCACCGGGCCCGAGGCCTACCGGCGCGAGTTCGGCTACAACGCGCGCCGCTCCCTCATGTGCCACCGGCTGCGGCGCCTGTACTCCGAGCGCGCCGTGCGGTGCAATCTGGCGGGTCGGATCCGGCAGCGCCCGATCGTGCTCCATCCCGAGCTGCGCCGGCGTGGCGGGCGGCGGGCGCTCGCCTGGGAAGAGGTGCTCACGCGCTTCGAGTCGCGTCACGCCGGGAGGGGGCGCCCGGGGCGCGACGCGGCCGCCGACCGGCGCGGGCCCTAGTCGACCGGGGCGGGCAGCGGCGCCACCCGCCCGTCCTCGTCGCCGGCCTCCTCCGCCCGCACGCGGCGCATCAGGGGCAGGAAGAGCGGGACGATCGTGAACAGGATGGCGAGGAGCCAGAAGTCGTCCGCATAGGCCAGCACCTGGGCCTGCCCCACCGCGTCGTGGTAGAGCATGGCCGTGGCCTGGCGCTGGGCGGTGAACGCGTCGCTGCCCTGGGCCAGGAAGTGGCTCGTCCAGCGCGCGAGGCGCCCCTGGGTCTCGGGATCCCACACCGTGACGTGGCTCACCAGGTTGTGCTGGTGGAACTGGCTGCGCTGGGCGAGGAGCGTGGTGGCGAGCGCGATGCCCACGCTGCCGCCCAGGTTGCGCAGCACGTTGTAGGCCGACGTCGCATTGACGAGCTTGTCTTTCCGAATAGTCGCCAGCGTCAGCGTCGAGAGCGGCACGAAGATGAAGCCGAGCGCGAAGCCCTGGATCACCCGCGGGAGGGTGAGCGTCCAGTAGTCCATCCCCAGGGTCAGGTTCGACATCATGTAGAGGCTCAGCGCGTTGACCAGGCAGCCGAAGGTCAGGAGCACGCGCTGGTCGACCCGCGTCACCAGCCGCCCGCACAGGATGAGCGAGAACATGTTGCCGACTCCCCCGGGGGCGAGCACGAGCCCCGAGGTCAGCGCGTCGTAGCCGAGCAGCTTTTGCGAGTAGAGCGCGAGCAGCACCATGCTCGAGAACATCCCGAGCCCGATCAGGGCGATGAAGCTCGCCCCGAAGGCGAAGTTCCGGTCCGTGAACACCGCGAGGTCCAGGATCGGGTCCTTCGCCAGGAGCTCCCGGGCCACGAACCCCACCAGCGCGGCGCCCGCGACGACCGCGAGGGTGACGATCAGGGTGGAGTCGAACCAGTCCTCGCCCTCGCCCCGGTCGAGGAAGAGCTGCAGGCACCCGAAGCCCAGCACCATCATGATGAGCCCCGGCCAGTCCACCCGCGCCGGCTTGCGGAGGTACGGCGGATCGAAGAGGAACGCGCTCGCCATGAAGAAGCCGAGCAGGCCCACCGGCAGGTTGATGTAGAAGATCCAGCGCCACGACCAGTTGTCCGCGATGTAGCCGCCGAGGGTGGGCCCGATGATCGGCCCCATCATGAACCCCACGCCCCACACCGCCATGGCCAGGCCGCGCTGGCCGAGCGGGAAGATCTCCCACAGGATGGCCTGCGACAGGGGGATGATCGGCCCGCCCCCGATGCCCTGGAAGATGCGGGCCAGGATCAGGAAGGTGAGGTTCGGGGCCATCCCGGACAGCACCGAGCTCACCGTGAACAGCACGCAGCAGATCAGGAAGAACCGCTTCCGCCCGAGCACCCCGGCGAGCCAGCCGGTGGCGGGAATCACGATGGCGTTGGCCGCGAGGTAGGAGGTGATGACCCACGACACCTCCTCGAGACCGGCGGAGAGCGAGCCCTGCAGGTGCGGCAGCACCACGTTGGTGACGCTGGTGTCGAGCACCTGCATGAAGGCCACCACCATCACCGACAGGGTGATGGCCCACTTGCGGGCGGCGGCGATCGGGGCCGCGTCGTGCGTCGGGGCCACCGGGCGCCGCCGGCTACTTCACCCGGATGACGACGTAGGCCGACATCCCGGCCCGTAGCACGTGAGGATTGCCGAGCTCCCGGGGATCCAGCCGGATCTTCACCGGAATGCGCTGGACGACCTTGACCCAGTTCCCGGTGGCGTTCTCGGGCGGCAGCAGCGAGAAGCGCGCGCCGGTCCCCGCGCTGAGCGAGTCGACGGTGCCGTGGAAGACCTGGCCCGGGAACGTGTCGATCTCCACGGTGGCCGGCATCCCCGGCCTCACCCGCGAGAGCTGCGTCTCCTTGAAGTTGGCGACCACCCACACGTCCTGCAGCGGCACCAGCGCGAGCAGGGGCTGGCCCATCTGCACCACCTGCCCCACCTCGACGCTCTTCTTCGACACCACCCCGTCGGCGGGCGCCCGCACCTCCGCCTGCCCGAGCTGCAGCTCCGCGAAGGCGAGGTCGGCCTGCGCCTGGCTCAGCGCGGCGATCGAGCGCTCGATCTCGGCCTCCTTCACCGTGACCTGGCGTCGCTGGCTCTCCACGCGCCCCAGCGCGGCGCGCGCCTCGTTGATGCGCTGCTTGGCCTGGCTCACCGCGAGGATCCGGCTGGTCAGGGCGGCCTCGGCCTGCTGCGCCTCCTTCTCGGCCTGGCCCAGGCGCTTCTGGGTCGCCTCGAGGGTGGCCGCCGCGGTGGCCGCCGCCATCTCGGCCTGGTCGAAGTCGCGCTGGGAGACGAAGCCGCCCTGGAGCAGCCGGCGCATCCGCTCCTTCTCGCGCGCGGTCTGGCGCTGGGTGCTCTGCCAGCCCACGACCTCCGCGTTCATGGCCGCGGTGGCCGCGTGCTTGGCCTCGAGCGTGGCCCGCGTCTCGGCCACCGCCGACTGGGCGGCCTGCTCGGCCACCCGGGCGGACTCGAGCGCCGCGCGCGCCTCCTCGACCTGGGCGGCGGTGGTCTCGCGGGTCAGCTGGGTCTCGGAGCGGGTGGCCTGCTGGTTGGCCGTCGCGACCGCCACCGCGGCCCGGGCCTGGTCGCGCCTGGCCGCGTAGTCGCGGGGGTCGATCCGGAGCAGGAGATCGCCGGTCTTGACCGCGCGGTTGTCGTCCACCCGGATCTCGGCCACGTGGCCCGGAACCTTGGCGCTGATGACCACGATGTTACCCTCGACGTACGCGTCGTCGGTGGCGACCTGCTTGCGGCTCTGCCACCAGACGTAGCCGCCGTAGGCGGCGACGATCAGCGTGACCGCTGCGGCCAGGCCGACCAGACGCCCTCGTCTCATGGCCCGGGTATGCTACCACCGGTGAAAGGAGACCACACCAATGTCGACTCCCCTGTCTCAGGAGCTCCGGCAGCTCATCGACGGCCCCAACTTCGCCCACCTCGCCACCCTGATGGCCGACGGCTCTCCCCACAGCGTGCCGGTCTGGGTCGGGCGCGAGGGCGACCGCATCCTGATCTGCACCGGCGAGGCGTCCCTCAAGGCCAGGAACACCCGGCGCGATCCGCGGGTGGCGCTGTCGATCGTGGACTTCCGCGACCCGTACCGCGAGGCTCAGCTGCGGGCCCGGGTCGTCGAGCGCCGGCCGGATCCGGCCCTCGAGACCATGGACCCGATCTCCCGCAAGTACACCGGCAAGCCCTTCCCGTTCCGCGACCCGCAGGGTCGGGTGGCGCTGGTGCTCGAGGTCGAGAAGGCGCGCTACGCCAAGCTGCCCTTCGAGCACACCCCGCCGGCGGGCGGTTAGCCGCCGATCTCCGGGCTCATCGGAGCTCGGACGAGGAGAGCACCCGGTAGCGGCCCGGGAAGCGCTCGAAGAGGCTGTTCATCTCCTGCGAGGAGAGCTCCTGGCGCTGGCCGGTGGTGGTGTCCTCCACCACCCAGCGCCCCTGGAGCGTCATCCCGGTGAGCCGCTGGTGCCACTCGGTGGTGCGCCGGCCCTCGGCCGTCGACCGCATGATGCGGTTGGTCTCCTGCATCGTGAGCATCGCCTGCGCGGTGCGGCGATTCATCTCGCCCTGGCTGATGGACCACGACTGCCAGATCTCGGTCATCTGCGGCAGCGCCTGCGGGAACACCTCGAGCGGTGCGGTGAGCAGCGTCATGTAGTACTGCCAGTAGCCGTTGCCGAGCGCCGCGCTGTTCACGAGGGCGAACGACCGGTAGCGCCGGCCGTGGTTCATCTGGTCCGCGAGCAGGTACGCGGTGCGGCCGTTCTGGGTCAGCGGCGGGGTGGGCGCCACCTCCACGACGCGCGTCTGCGCGGAGTAGCCGTTGCGCCGGGCGACCACCTCCGACACCCACGCGAACGCGTCGGGCGGCAGCAGGTAGGGCCCCGCGAGGACCCCGGAGGTCGGCGGCCCGGGCCTGTTGGGCACGAGCGCCGATAGTATCGCCGGGCCCTCGGGTCATCAAGACGGACCTCCGCCACGCCGCTTGACTCCGCTCCGTGGCGCGGTCAGTATCAGCGCCGTGCACTTCGGGGTCTTCGTCGAGGAGCTTCGCCACGGGGCGAGCCAGGCCGGGGCCTTCCGTGACGTCTTCGAGACCGCGGACCGCGCCGAGGCCGGGGGCGTCGACTGCGTCTGGCTCGGCGAGATCCACTTCACCCCGACCCGCTCGATCATCTCCGCGTCGCTCCAGGTCGCCAGCGCCATCGCGGCCCGTACCCGTCGGGTCCGGGTCGGCACCGCGGTCCAGGTCCTGCCCCTGAACCACCCCCTCCGCATCGCCGAGGAGGTGGCGACGGTCGACCACATCAGCGAGGGGCGCTTCGAGTTCGGCATCGGGCGCAGCGGGGTGGTGCGCACCTACGACGTCTACGGCGTTCCGTACGCCGAGAGCCAGGCCCGCTTCCGCGAGACCGTCGACATCCTCCGCCAGGCCTGGACCGGCCTGCCTTTCAGCCACCAGGGCGAGTTCTACCGCGTCGACAACGCCACCGTGGCGCCGCGGCCCTACCAGGTGCCGCACCCGCCCATCCGCATGGCGGCCACGAGCGACGAGACGTTCCCGGCGGCCGGCCGCATGGGCCTGCCCATCTTCGTCGGCCTGCGCTCGACCGAGATCTCCGACCTGCAGGCGCAGCTCGGACCCTACCGGGAGGCCTGGCGCGACGCGGGCCATCCCGGCCGGCCGAGCGTGTACCTGCGGGTCCCGGTCTACGCCTCCCCCACCGCGGAAGGAGCCCGCGACGAGCCGCGCGAGAGCCTGACGTCGTTCTTCGCCCGCCAGACCGAGCTGGCCCGCCAGGCGGTGGGACGCGCCGGGGCGGGCCCGGCCGACCGGCGGCAGATGCAGGCCGAGCGGATGGCCGCGCTCTCCTACGACGACATCCTGGCGCGGAAGGTGGTGTCCGGGACCGCCCGCGGCGTCGTCGATCGCCTGACCGAGCTGCGGGCGCAGCTCGGGATCGACGGCGTGGTCGCCGAGCTGAACCCCGGCGGCCGCATCCCGCCGGCGCTCGAGGCGCAGAGCCTCGAGATCCTCACCCGCGAGGTGATCCCGGCCTTGAAGGCCCTGGACGCCGCATGAG
>Ga0070694_100000883_pt1 | contig 16905 bp, 12 predicted proteins | sample KBSK1251metaG_FD_65470 | JGI IMG/M metagenome (GOLD analysis project Ga0070694, IMG submission 65470) | Corn, switchgrass and miscanthus rhizosphere microbial communities from Kellogg Biological Station, Michigan, USA - KBS K1-25-1 metaG | ecosystem: Host-associated > Plants > Roots >... | reverse complement strand
GAGGTGCAGAACAGGTTCGCGCAGATGCTGTCGGACACGGTCGAGGCGTTCGGCAAGGAGAAGAACTACACGCTGATCCTGAACAAGGGGGTCATCGACTACAACGCCCCGCAGATCGACGTCACCCAGAGCCTGATCCAGAAGTTCAACGAGATGCACAAGGCGCCCCCCTCGACCACCGCCAAGCCGCAGCCGAAGAAGACCCCCGACAAGCCGAAGGACTCAGGGGGACTCTGAAGGACGGCCGTTTGGGAGCCTACACGCTGGGCGAGATTGCCTCCCGCATCGGTGGACAGGTGCGGGGAGACGCCGGCCGCCCGGTGTCCGGGATCAAGCCGCTCGACCAGGCCGGTCCGGACGACCTGAGCTTCGTGGCCAACGTGCGCTACCGCCGGGCGGCCGCGGCCTCCCTGGCCGCGGGCCTCATCGCCGGCGACGAGGAGATGGCGCCCGGCCGCAATCTCATCCTGGTCGAGCAGCCGTACGCCGCCCTGGCCGTGGCCATGGGGCTCTTCCACCAGCCGGAGCGCCCGGCCGCGGGCATCAGCCCGCAGGCCGTGTTCGGCGAGGGGACGACGCTGGGCAAGGACGTCTCCATCGGCCCCTTCGTGGTCGCGGGCCGGGACTGCCGGATCGGGGACCGGGTGGCGCTCCGGCCGGGGGTCGTCCTCGGGGACGATGTGCAGATCGGCGAGGACTCGGTCCTCCACCCGGGTGTCGTGGTGTACCGCGGCTCGATCCTCGGGGCGCGCGTGATCGTGCACGCCTCGAGCGTCATCGGCAGCGACGGGTTCGGCTACGCCGAGGCCGCGTCGGGCCGTGTGAAGATCCCCCAGGTGGGGAACGTGGTGGTCGGGGACGATGTCGAGATCGGCGCCTCGGTCACCATCGACCGCGCCACGTTCGGCAGCACGGTCGTGGGCCGGGGCACGAAGATCGACAACCTCGTGCAGATCGCGCACAACGTGACCATCGGCGAGGAGTCGGTGCTGGTCGCGCAGTCCGGAATCGCCGGCAGCACGCGCCTGGGGCGCGCGGTGATCCTCGCGGGCCAGGCGGGCGTCGCGGGGCACCTGGAGATCGGGGACCGGTCGGTCGTCGGCGCCAAGTCGGCGGCCCTGCAGGACCTGCCGGCCGGGTCGTTCGTCGTCGGGCATCCGGCCGTCGATCATCGCGAGTGGAAGCGCAGCCAGGCGGCGCTGCGTCGGCTGCCCGACCTGGTGAGGGCCGTTGCCCGCCTCGAAAACAAGAAGGGGCGGGGCGCGTCGCGCCGCCGCCGCGGCCCCGCGTGACGAGGGAGGCATGAGCGAACCGTCCGGCGTGCTCGACATCCGCAAGATCCTCGGCATCCTGCCGCACCGCTACCCGTTCCTCCTGGTCGATCGGATTGTGTCGATCGAGGAGGACCGGAAGGTCGTCGGGATCAAGAACGTGACGTTCAACGAGCCGTTCTTCCAGGGGCATTTCCCCGGAAACCCGGTCATGCCCGGGGTCCTGATCGTCGAGGCGATGGCGCAGGTCGGGGCGGTGCTCCTGCTGCGCCGCGTCCCCGATCGGGAGAAGAAGCTGGTCTATTTCGCCGGCATCGACAAGGCCCGGTTCCGCCGCCCCGTGACCCCCGGCGACCAGCTGAGGTTCGAGGTGGAAGTCCTGAAGCTCCGCTCCCGCACGGCCCTTCTCCGGGGGGAGGCCTTCGTGGACGGGGCCCTGGTGGCGGAGGCGGAGCTCTTCTCCTCGATGGTGGACCGGGACGGAGAGCCCCGGCCCCCGGAGACTCCGTGAGCGCCCGCGTCACGATCCACCCGACCGCCCAGGTCGATCCGGGAGCCCGCCTCGGTGACGGGACCACGGTCGGCCCCTTCAGCGTCATCGGGGCCGACGTGGTGATGGGCGAGGGCTGCCAGGTCGGCCCGCAGGCGGTCGTCGAGGGCCCCACGACGATCGGCGCCCGCTGCCGCATCTTTCCGTTCGCCTGCGTCGGCATGGAGCCCCAGGACCTGAAGTACCGCGGCGAGAGGACCACCCTCGAGATCGGCGACGACAACATCTTCCGGGAGGGCGTCACGGTGCACAGGGGAACGGTCGGGGGCGGCGGCGTCACGCGCCTCGGATCGGGGAACCTCCTGATGGCGCAGACCCACGTGGCGCACGACTGCCGGGTCGGCAGCGGCGTGATCTTCGCGAATGCCGCGACCCTGGCGGGGCACGTGACGGTGGAGGACGGCGCCACCATCGGGGCGTTCTCGGGCGTCCACCAGTTCTGCCGGGTGGGGGAGCACGGCTACATCGGGGGCTACTCGGTCATCACGCAGGATGCGCTGCCCTTCGCGCTGACGGTCGGCAACCGCGCCAGGAGCTACGGCATCAATGTCATCGGGCTCGAGCGCAAGAAATTCCCGGACGCGACCATCCAGGCCCTGAAGCAGGCGTACCGCGTGCTGTTCCGGTCGAAGCTCGGCCTGCAGGCGGGGATCGAGCGCCTGGAGAAGGATTTCCCCGGGCAGCCGGAGGTGGGGCGGTTGATCGGATTCATCCGTTCGAGCCAGCGCGGAGTCATCCGCTGAGCGCGCCGGGCACCGGCCGCCCGGTGCGCCTCGCGGTGATCGGCGTCGGCAGCCTGGGCCAGCACCACGCCCGGATCCTCGCGAGCCTTCCGGAGGCCCGCCTGGTCGCCGTGGTCGACCGCGATCCCGCGCAGGCCGGGGCGATCGGGGCGCGGCACGGCGTGCCCGGCCTGACCGACCACCGCGACCTGCCGGTCGACCTCGACGCCGTGACGGTCGCGGTGCCGACCTCCCAGCACGCCGAGGTGACCCGCGACTGCCTGGCGCGCGGGCTCGCGGTCCTGGTCGAGAAGCCGATGGCGGCGACGCTCGACGAGGCGGCCGCGATGACGCGGGCCGCCGAGCGCGCCGGCCGTCCCTTGCGGGTCGGCCACACGGAGCGTTTCAACCCGGTGGTCCGCGCGGCCCTGGATCGCGTCCGCGATCCGCGCTTCATCGAGACCCACCGCCTGGGCGTGTTCACCGCCCGGAGCACCGACGTCGACGTGGTCCTCGATCTGATGATCCACGACCTCGACGTCATCCTGAGCCTGGTGCCGTCCCCCGTCGCGTCGATCGATTCGGTCGGTGTGCACGCCCTGACCGACAAGGTGGACATCGCCAACGCCCGGATCCGCTTCGAGAACGGCTGCGTCGCCAACGTCACCGCCAGCCGCATCAGCACCGACCGGGTGCGGAAGCTGCGCATCTTCGAGGACGACTCCTACGTGTCGGTCGATTACGCGCGCCAGGAGGGGGTCGCCTACAGGCTGAAGCGGACGCCGGGCGCCGCCCCGGAGATCGTGCGCGAGGCGCTCGCGGTCGAGTCCGAGGAGCCGCTCCTGGCCGAGCTGCGCGCCTTCGCGCGCACGGTCCGGGGGGAGGCGGCTCCGGGAGTGACCGCCGCCGAGGGGGAGCGGGCGCTCTCGACCGCGCTCGGGATCGTCGAGCAGATCGCCTCCGGCGTGCGCCGGGCGTCCTGAGCATGCGCGGCGCGGACCGCCTCGCGGACTTCCTGCGGCACCACGTGGACGCCGGGGATTTTCCGGGCGCAGCCTGGCTGGTCGCCGAGGAGGATCGCGTCCTGGCGGAGGGGGCCACGGGCCTCGCGGTTTTGACCCCCGAGCGCATCGAGGCCTCGCCGGAAACGCTCTACGACCTGGCCTCCCTGACCAAGCCCCTGGCCGGGTCCCTGCTGGCCGCCCTGCTCGAGGAAGAGGGGCTCCTGGCCCTCGACGACCCCCTCGGGCGCCACCTGCCCGGATGGACGCCGGAAGGCCCGGCCTCGAGCATCACCTTCCTCGATCTCCTGACGCACCGCTCGGGCCTGCCGGGGTGGAGGCCCCTGTACCTGCACGCCTCGGACCGGGCCGGCTGCGTGGCCTGGCTGGCGGGGCAACCGCTGGAGCGGCCCCCCGGCACCGGCGTCGTCTATTCCGATCCGGGCTACGTCCTGCTCGGGCTGGCGCTCGAGCGGGCCGGCGGAGACCCGCTCGACCGCCTGTTCCGTCGCAGGGTGGCCGACCCGCTCGGGCTTCCGGACATCCTGTTCCGGCCCGGTCGGGACCTGCGCCGCCGCATTGCGGCGACCGAGGCGGGGAACCGCAAGGAACGGCTCCTCGCCGGCCCGGAGGGGGACCGTTACAATGGGTGGCGCACCGAGGTGGCCTGGGGAGAGGTGCACGATCTCAACGCGCGCCTCCTGGACGGAGTGAGCGCGCATGCCGGCCTGTTCGGCACCGCGCGCGCGGTGTTCCGGGTCGCGCTTCAGATTCTGGGCCCGGGCGCGGGGCTGCTGGACTCGAAGAGGCGGGCGCTGTTCGCGACGAGCCTCACCGGCGGACTGAATGAGGACAGAACGCTCGGGTTCCGCATGGTCGGCGATGAATACGGCGCGGCGGGTGCGGTGCTGCCGGCGCGTTCCTTCGGACACGCCGGATTCACGGGGACGTCGCTCTTCATCGACCCGGACGGCCGGCGAATTTACATTCTCCTTGCGAACCGGGTGCACCCCGAGTTCAGGGAGATCGACATGAACGCCATCCGGCGAGGCTTCCACGAGGTCGCCGCGTCCCTGTAGGCCCCACTCCATCGGAGCGGGATCAGGAGCGAGATCCGATGCCGTTTCTCTCCCTTGAGGAGCCGCTCGCTCTCCCCGTCGCCCGGGTCAGCCGGGCCGGAGGGGTGCTGATCTCGCTCGGGGCGCACCTGCTCGTGCTCCTGGTCTTCCTGTTCGCCCCCGGAGTCGCCGAGCGCGTCCTTCCCGAGCCGGTCCTCGACGCCCTGCGCCCTCGGCCGCCGGTCGCCGTCGCGAACGAAGTCCCGGCGACGCCGGTCCCCCCTCTGAAGCCGCAGACTCCCCCCCAGAAGACCGAGAAGATTCCACTGCAGTTCGCCTACGTCCGTACGCCGGACGACAACGTGGTGGAGAAGAACCCCCAGGCCAGGCTGATCTCGCGCCTGAGCCGGCGTGCCAGGCAGGAGGTTCCGACCCCGCCTCACGCAAAGGACCTTTCCCTCGACCCGCACTCCCAGGGCGACTCGCTCAAACAGGTGCGACCGGACCCGCGGCTCGCCGAAGGCCGCGACTCCGTGGATCCGGCACAGCACCGGGGTGCCGCGGAGACCGAGTCCACGTCCCACGGGAGCGACGGAGAGGAATCGGTGCGTTCCGGCGACGGAAAGCCGTTGGTGAACGCCTCGGATGCGGCGGACGCCGAGGGGGATGATTCCGCGCGGGCCGGCCGACGGGACGACGGGCAGGGCACCCTGGCCGAATCGGTTCCGGAATCCGGAGGGGGCGGCCGCCCGAAGCGGGAGGGTGGGTCCGGCCGACTCTCTGCCGAAGCCCGCAGCAGCCTGCAGCGGGCGCTGTCGGGGGAAAACGAGGAGAGCAAGCAAGTGTTCGACAACCCCGGCTATCTGCGTCAGGCAATGGCCACCGGGACGATGTCATTCGACACCGTCGGTTTCCCTTGGGGCGATTACCAGCAACGCATCGAAGCGATTCTTCTGAACAATGGATATGACAGAATTCCGCTCGCTGCCCGCGAGGGGGTCCGAGGCTACAGCTGCATTCACTTCGTGATTCAGAAGGACGGGACGATTACGGACATCCAGGTGGTCCGTCCGTCCGCCGTCCCCCCATTCAACCGCGCCTTCCTCGACTCCCTCCGCGCCAGCAGCCCGCTCCCCTCGCTCCCCAAGGATTTCCCGGAAAGCCAGGAAGGGTTGAGCTATTGTTTTTTCTACAACATGCTGCCGCAGGAGATGCGCGACGTCCTGGGGGAATGACGCGGGGTCAGAGGTTGTCGCCGAACCGGCTGGCAAGCAGGGCGAGGTCGGTTCCATCCACCTTGCCGTCCAGGTTGATGTCGACCGGCAACCCGTATAGCGACAGGCCGGGGTTGAGGTAGTTCGGATCGGTCGGGACGCAGTAGTTGGCGTTCTGCGCGGTCATCGGATTCAGCACCCGGTCGCACTGGAACACCCCGAGGAGGGACCCCGTCCGCGGCAGGTCGAATCCCTCCTGGAGCGGGCAGCCGCCCGGCACCAGCGTCCTGGTGGCTGCCGATCCCACCTGCGACAGCGTGCCGTCCGGGAGGAGAGTGAAGTTCTCCCCGCGCTCCGCCGCGAACGAGCGCGCCAGGATCGCCAGATCGTAGCCGTCCACCCGGCCCGATCCGTCCACGTCGGCGCGGTCGGTCAGGATGTTCGTCAGGATGACCGGGGCCTGGTCCGTGCCGCTGAACAGCGCGACGTCCGGATAGGTGGCATCGCTCGCCAGGTTGATGTTGCCCGCGGCCAGGAGGGTCATGCCGTCGGGAACAGCGGCCGGATTGAGAGTCGGATCGGTGAAGAACAGGCCGTTGCCCATGCCGATGTAGACCGTCAGGTTGGGGGCGGAGGTGCTCGCCCCGCCCGTGGACAGCACGATCAGGTCCTGCACGCCGTCCTGGTTCAGATCGACGAATTGCGCGTCCACCGGGGGGAACGCGACCGGCAGCGGGCCCGGATTGCCCGGCGGCGCCAGCAGCTCCAGGCTGCCCGGCAGCACGATCCCCACGCTCGACGTCCCTGGCTCGACCGCCGCAAGAACCGCGGTCGTCAGGTCCTTGTCGAAGCGGGAGCGCGGGTCGGTGGAGGTGAGCCACGGGTTCGCGCACACCCGCTGATCCGGTGCCAGAAGCAGGCGTGTCGGATCGCCCGCGAGAGCCGTCTGGGGCGTGACGGGCGCCAGGGGGGGCGTGAACGAGCCGCTGCCGTTGCCGTAGAACATCTCGAGGAGATCATCGCCGCTTCCCGCGGCGCCCTGCTCCAGGACCACGATGTCGTTGTGCGTCCTGGAGCTGCAGGACGGACCCAGCGTGGCATTCGGGATGCAATCGTACGCCAGGTGACCGATGGCCACTCCCACCGGGTTCGACAGTCCGGTGACGGACGACCAGGATGGCGGGGCGGCGCGGAACTCTCCGGACGCGTCGCCGATCAGGAACGACAGGGTGCCGTTGCCGGGGGACTGGTCTCCCGCATTGGCCGTGACGACGTCGTTGACCGGCGGGTCGCAATCGACGTCGGTGACGCACGTTGCCCCATTCCGGACGCCCCCCAGGCACACCTTGGTGAAGGGCACGCAGGTGCCGCCGTCGCACGAGTCCCCGATGCCGTCGGCGTCCGAGTCGACCTGGCTGCTGTTGACGACGAACGGACAGTTGTCGACCGACCTGGTGATCGGGTTGTAATCGGGGATCGAGTCCTGGTCGGTGTCGATGCTCTGGCAGACCACATCCAGGACCTGGCACTGGTCGCCGACGCCGTTGGCGTCGCCGTCGCACTGGCCCGCGAGGTTGGGATTGGTGCACGTGGTGAACGCCGCCGTCTGCTGGGCCGGGCAGGGGCTGTCCAGGAAGCACTCGGGATGGCCGGCCTGGTCGTGGGACGGGCAACCGGGAGGGTTGTAGCGCGTCGGGCAGTTGTCGTTCACGTCCGGGACGCCGTCCTTGTCGAAGTCATTGCTGTGCACGATGAGCGGCGCGACCGAAGCGGCGACGGGATTCACGCCGACGCCCAGGACGTCCCCCTCCGCCTGGAGGCCGGTCGGCTCGCTGGTCACGACTTCGACCTGGTTCCCGGGGCCGTCGAGGACGAGCAGGTCGAGGGCCCCGTCCTGGCGCAGATCGGCGAGGGTCATGCCGCTGGCGGTCGTGACCCCCGAGAGCGACTGCGGGGGGAGCACGCGGAACGTGGTCCCGGTCCCGGACATCACGTCGAGGCGGGGAGGGGACGAATTCAGCAGCACGAGGTCCTGGCCGACCGAGACGTCGGCCGGGAAGATCGACATCGCCTTGATGTTCTTCCAGGGAGATGCGGGGTTGGTGGGCGCGGCGCTGAAGGTCAGCGTGCCGGGGGAGCAGGACGGTCCGGGGACCCCGTCGTTGTGGAACAGATCGACCCGGTTGCTGGCGTAGGAAAGGACGGCGAGATCGGGGGCCGGTCCCGTGTCGGGGTCGTAGTTGAGAAGCGCCACGGCCGACGGGCTGGACAGTCCCGTGAGAGAGGGGGTCGCCGCGGGGACGAAGCCGCCGTTGCCGTCCCCCCTGTAGATGAGGACCTGCCCCGCGGTGAAGTCGACCACCGCCAGGTCGGCGGCGCAGTCTCCGTCCATGTCCGCGAACACGCCGCCGCGCGGCCTGTGGCCGGCCCCGAGGGAGAGGGTCGTGGTCAGCGCGAGCGAACCCCCCAAAGCGCATCCGGGATTGGTGAACACCTCGATCGCGCCGACATCGGCCGAGGCGGACGAGCAGGTGCCGAACCCCGGCGTCGGCAGCGGGCAATCGTTGTTGGTCTGGCACAGCGCGCCGTCCCGCGTGCTGCCGCCCGTGCAGACCGGCAGCCCCTGGTCCAGGGCGACGAGCGCCGGGCAGGCCGCCCCCTGGGACAGCGGGGCCGCGAGAAGGACCGTGGGACCCGGCCGGGTGGCGATCGTGGACGAGACGGTCAACGGGAGAGCCGTGCCGGCGTTGGCGAACAGCCCGATCGTCCCGGCGCTGCGGTTGGCCACGGCCAGGTCCCGGTCGCCGTCCGCATCGAAGTCACCCGAGGCCATCCCTTCCGGTCCGTCCCCGGCGGTCAGGATCTGGGTGACCCCGAAGTCGCCGCCGCCGAGCCCCGGATAGAACAGCAGAACGTCGGTGCCGCTGTTGGAGACCACCATGTCGGGGAAGCGATCGGCGTTGAAGTCGGCGAGGAGGACCTGGGCCGGGCCGATGCTGGATTGCAGCGACGTGCGGCTCTTCATGCCTCCCGCCGCGTCGTCCACGCGCACCCTCGTGACCCCGAAGCTCAGTCCGCCTCCGCTCGTCTCGACGATCGCCAGGTCGGGGCTGCGCGAGCAGGCGGCGCCCACCTTCGAGACCAGGTTGTCCCCGCCCGTGGCGCAGAGGCCGTCGGGACCGAAGAGGAACGTGTTGTCGTCCTCCGTGCCGCACAGCCCATCCGCGCCGGCCGCAATCTCTACTTGTTGCCCCGGGTTCGGAATCAGCGGGCAGTTGTCCAGGAGGTCGGTGGTCGAATTGAAATCCAGGACTCCATCGCCGTCGGAATCGGTCGTCACGGTTTCGCATGCGTCGCCGACGCCGTTGGAGTCGCTGTCGAGCTGCGTCGTGCCGGTGGTGATCGGGTTGTAGACGTTCGGGCAGTTGTCGAGGACGTTGCTCACGCGGTCCCCATCGACGTCCTCGGGGTTCAGATCGGCGGTCGCCAGGTAGAGCGGACCGGCGGACGCCGTGGCGATGGTGGCAGCCCCGACGCTGAACGGCGAGTCCTTTTGCGGCGCGAACGTGCCGTCCTTCTGGTTGATGAGGATGGTCACGGTTCCGGCCTGGAAATTGGCGATGGCGAGATCGTCGAAGCCGTCCCGGTTGAAGTCGGCCGCGGTGAAGTGCAGAGGCCGGTCGATTGGACCGGGTCGGATGGCGAGCAGGGCGGCGGAGGCGCCGGGCCCATCCAGGAGGAGAGCGATCCCCGCGTACACGAGGGGAAGGACCGAGGCCAGGAGGCCCGCACGCATCAACCTTCGCATCACGTTGGGGGTCTTAAAACTCCAAGCTCCTGAAAGAGTTACGAGACATCGTACCGGTGAGATCCCAGGAAGTCAAGAAAGGGCGGATGCGCGGCTGCGGTGTATAATCCACAGCCCGCAAGGGATAGAGCGGAGGGCAGTCCCCCAATTGCGAGTCACGGGAGGGGAGGCCAGGGGACGGCGTCTGAAGGCCCCGGGGAGCCTCCTCATCAGGCCGACCGCCGATCGAGTGCGCGAGGCATTGTTCGACATTCTGGGGGCGCGCGTGCACGGGTCGCGCTTCCTGGACGCCTACGCCGGCACCGGCGCGGTCGGCTGCGAAGCGCTCAGCCGCGGCGCTGCGCGGGTGGTCTTTCTCGAGCGGCAGCGCGGGGCCCTGCGCCTGATTCGAGACAATCTCGGCCTCGCGCCCTGGTCCGGCGCGTGGGAGGTGCTCGAGGCCGATGCGTCCGCATCGCTGCGCGACCTGGCGCGGGCCGGGACGCGATTCGACGTCGTGTTTCTCGATCCCCCGTACGACGAGCCGTCCCTTCCGGGCGCTCTGCGCCTCGCCGCCCGGCTCCTCGATCCGGCCGGCCTCCTGATCCTGGAGCACCGCTCCTCCGCCGCGGCCGCCGGGGTGGACGGCCTGGTTCCGGGAAGGACGTACCGCTACGGCGACACCAGTCTCTCCGTCTTCCGTCCGGCCCGGGAGTCCGTCACCCAGCATGACTGATCGGTTGTCCCGGGCCGCTCTCCTCCTGGTCGTGCTCCTCTGCGCGTCGTTCTGCCTGACCGAGCAGGCGGAGGTCGACCTTCACTGGCACCTCGCGACGGGGGAGAGCATCCTGCGCGGCGCGGGAGTGCCCCGTGTCGACGACCTGACGTACACGTCGGCCGGAAGGCCGTGGATCGATCTGCACTGGTTGTTCCAGGTCGCCCTGGCGGCCGCGTACCGCTCCGCCGGCTGGATCGGCATCGACCTCCTCAAGATCGGCTGCGTGGCGGGCGCGTTCCTCCTGGCGCTCCGGACCGCCAGGCGGCGGGGCGTCTCCTTCTCCATCCTGGCGCCGCTCGCGCTGGTCGCGGTGCTCGCCTCCCAGGAGCGCTTCGCGCCGCGCCCGGAGGTGGTGTCGTTCCTCCTGCTGGCCGCGCTCCTGGCGATCCTCGAGGAGCGCAGGAGGCACCCGCGCCTCCTGCTGATCCTCCCCGTGCTCCTGGCGATCTGGGCCAACGCACACGCCCTGTACGTCGTCGGGCTGGCGGTCCTCGTGCTGACGGCCGCCGGCGACTACATCGAGTCCCGCCGGGCGGCGGCGCAGGCCCCTGCGGGCCTGGACTCCGCGGCCGCCGTGCGACTGGCGGGGATCGCCTTTGTGTCTCTCGCGGCCACGGCCGCCACCCCCTTCGGCCTCCGCGGATGGACCCTCCCCTGGCGCCTCCTGTTCGAGCGGATTGCCTCCGACAACGTGTACTCCCGCCATATCGCCGAGTTCCAGGCTCCCTTCGGAGGGTACGGTCCCACGACGTCCATCGCCGCCTTCGCGCTCCTTTCGGCGGTGGCGATCGCGGCGGTCGCGATCGGCCGCCGGGTCGTGCGGCCGGCGGAGGCGCTGTCGCTCGGCGCGCTGTTCGTCCTGGCCCTCCTGGCCCGCCGCAACATCCCGCTGTTCGCGCTGGCATCGTTGCCGCTAGCCGGGCCTCCGATCCAGGCGGCCATGGCGGATCTCGCGCGCCGCCTCCCGGGCTGGGGCGGGGAGCCGGGGGCCCGGATCCATCGGCTCTCGAGCGCGGGCGCCGCCCTCGTGGTCCTCGCGAGTCTCTTCCTCCTGGCCGACACGTGGTCGAACCGGTTCTACGAGCGCGACGGCACGCAGCGCTATTTCGGGACCGGAGCCGCCCCCGGGTTCTATCCGGAAGGGGCCGCGGACTTCGTCCTCGCGCGGAAGCCTGCCGGGGAAGTGATCCACGACATGACCATGGGCGGGTTTCTCGCATGGCGCTGGCGCCCGGCACGGCGCACGTTCATCGACGGCCGGCTCGAAGTGCACGACGAGTCGCTGTTCCGCGCCTACCTCGGCCTGCAGAACGACCCGGCGCTGTTCGAGGAGACCGCGCGCCGGCTCGGCGCGCGGACGGTCCTCTGGAGCCACCGGCACAGCCCCGAGGCCGCAGGCCTCCTCCGCTACCTGGCGGACAGCCCGGACTGGCGCCTGGTCTACGTCGACCTGGCGGCCTGCGTGTTCATGCGGGAGCCGGAGGGAACCCCGGCCGACGTGCCGGAGGCGATCGATCCAGCCGACTCCGGTCTGGGAGAGCGGATCCTGCAGGAGATCCGGCGCGCCGAGGCCGCCCGGACGGATCCGGCCCCGGCCTTCCTGCGACGGCTCCTGCCTCGGCGGCCGGTCCCGGTGGCCGCGGTGAACGCCGGCCTGTTCTTCGGCATCACCGGGGCGGAGCGGACCGCGGAGACCCTGTTTCGCGCCGCCCTGGCCCAGGCCCCGGGAAACGCGGTCATCCACTACGATCTCGGGCTCGCCCTTTCGCGGGCCGGGCGGGGCGGGGAGGCGACCGTCGAGCTTGAGGCGGCGCTGCGGCTGGATCCGGGCCTGAGCGCCGCCCGTGAGGGCCTGGCGCTCCAGTTGCTGGAGAAGGGGGACGAGGAAGGAGCCTTGCGACAGTGGGCGGTTGCCGAAGACGACGGGCCGCTTGCGCCGGCCTCGTTGCGGGCGCGCGGCGCCCTCCTGGCCAGGAAGGGGAAGATCGACGAGGCGATCCAGGACTACCGCAAGGCGATCGACGTCGCCCCGCGCGATCTCCGCCTTCGGTCCGACCTGGCGCTCCTGTATCACCGCCGAGGCATGGGGCAGCAGGCCGCCGCCGAGATCCGCCGCGCCCTGCTGCTCGACAACCGGGCCTGCGCCCCGCGTGTCGTGCTCGGCCGCATCAACACGGACGAAGGCCGGCCGCGGGACGCTGAGACCATCTATCGGGAGGCGATCCGGATGGCCGGCGGACAGTGCCCCGAGGCCGAAAAGGCCCTCGAGGAGCTCCTCTGGAGCGGCGCCCCGAAGTGACCGGCATGCCGGGGACGGCCCGGGCCGATGGGCTCGCGGGGACCCCGCGCGTTTCAACTCCGTAATCGCCGCGCTCCGCCTTGCGGCCATCCGGCGCTCTCTCCTTGACTTCGGGGATTCGATACATATTTTTGTAGCCGGGGCGCCCCGCCGTTCTCGACACGGCAGGCCGTCAGGAGACCGGAGCATGCACAAAGAGCGCGTGGCGTTTCTGATGTCGGCGGGGGCTCTCGTTCTGGCAGCCGGATTGATCGGGACGGCCCGTCCGGCCGCGCAGGAGACGCAGGGCGATCCGGCCTCTGCGCCGGCGGTCGAGAGCCGGGGGCAGGGAGTGGACCGGGAGGGGGATGCGCCCGGTCGGACGACTGAGAGGGAGCCGGGAAGCGGCCGTGGCGGCGGGGTGGCGCTGCAGCCGGGATCGACGGCGCCTCCGAAGAATCTGAAGAAGGTCGGCGATCACTGGACGCCGTACGACCCGCCCGATCCGGAATCGTTCCCGCCCGAGGCCACGCTGCACATCATTGTCCCGGGCGACACTCTGTGGGACCTGGCTGACCTGGTGTTCGGGAATCCCTACCTCTGGCCGCAGATCTGGAACGAGAACCGCTACATCCTGGACTCGCACTGGATCTACCCGGGGGACCCGCTGCTCCTTCCGGCGAGGCCGACGGTGGTCGGCGAAGTCGTTCCGCAAGGACAGGAAGGCGCTCCGCCGGCCGCGCAGACCGTCCCCGAGCCGGCCGGGACCACCGAGGAACCGGCCGAGGAGGAAGAAGCCCAGGTGGCGGCCGAGCAGCCGGCCCCCGCGTCGAAGGACCCGGACACCGCGCATGCCGCGCGCACCCTTCCGAAGCTCGAGCTGCTGACCGACGAGTACGACCTGCGCTGCTCCGGCTACATCGCGCCCCGCGAGGCGAAGCCCGACTACTTCATCGCCAACCAGGAAGACGAGGCGAAGATGGGGCTCACCGAGGGGGACATCGTCTACCTGAACCGCGGTCAGAGCAACGGTCACATGGAGACCGGCACCGAATACAGCGTCGTGGTCCGCGAGGGAGAGGTCCGGCACCCCATCACCCACAAGTTCCTGGGCTACTACTACAAGCGGCTCGGCTCCGTGAAGGTCCTGGCGGCGCAGGAGACGACCTCCATCGGCAGCATCTCCTATGCCTGCGACGAGATCCGGACGGGAGACGCGCTCGTGCCCCTGATGATCACCCCGATCCCCGCCAAGGCGATCCCGGAGTTCAACAAGCTCACGCTGGTGGCTCCCGACAAGGAGACCGGGTACGTCGTGCACGTCGGGGACAACCAGGAGCGGGCGTCGGCGGGCCAGCTGGTGGACATCGACATGGGGTACGACGACGGGCTGAAGGCGGGCGACATCCTGACGGTGTTCCTGCCGACGGAGCCGTTCGACAAGTTCCCGAAGGTGAAGTACGACTACACGGTCCGGAATCGCCGCTTCCAGAGCCGGCCCATCTGGAAGGACGACAACGACAACATCCCTCCGGCCAAGACGATCGGACAGGTGGTCGTCATCTTCGCCGAGAAGAAGACCGCGACCGTCAAGATCCTGCAGTCCGTGCGCGAGATCGAGATCGGGGACTCCGTCGTCGTCTACTGAGACGACGGCGTACCCTCCTCGAAGACCTGCGCGGTGAACGCCTCGACCACGGCGCGCTCTCTCCAGGCATGTCCGGGCAGGCCGGCCTTCAGGCAGGTTTCCTCGAGAAAGGTCACCGCGTCCCATCCCTGCTGCACGGCGACCTGAGGCAGGAGGACGCCGCGCCTCCCGCCGGCGCTCACCATCAGGCCGTGCAGCCCCACCGTGACATCCGACGGCCCGTGCACGCGAACGAGGGGGTCGAGAGCCGAAATTTCGATGCTCAATGCCGCGAGATCCGAGGGGGCAATCGCGTCGAAGCGGGGGTCCTGCGTCGCGGCGGCCAGGGCGCAGGAGGCCACGGTCTCGGCGAGAGGCCGCCCGGGAGACACCATGCCGACGCAGCCGCGCAGGGACCGCCCCCGGTGCAGGCTGACGAAGGCCCCCTGCTCGCGGCGCAGGCGCGCCGGCGGATCGACGAGGACCGGGGCGGCGTCGCCGCGCAGCCCGGCGGCGATGGCCCGGCGCGCCAGGTCGAGCAGGATGGCCTGCTCCTCCTCGGAAAGCCTCGGGAGCGCCTCCGGCATGATGATCACCTAGATCATCATGATCTTGTTGCGCAGGATCAGGATCTCGAGCGCGATCGAGGCCTTCTTCAGAAGTCGGCGGAATTCCTGGACGTCCGGAGCCTTGGACGAGTCGGGGCCGTTGTCCGCGTACAGGATGCCGGCCGGGCGCTCGGCGATCGTCAGGGGCATGAGCAGGACGCGAGCCGGCGGAGGGCACCCGAGGTCCAGGTAGAACTTGGCATTGGCCGGCAGGTCGGGGACCGGACCGTAGAAATAGTCCGTGCTTGATCGGACGAACAGGAACAGGGACGGCCGATCGAGAGGCACGATGACATTGCGGACCCGCGTCGGGGCGAGGCCGCCCCCCCGGCCGCTCCATCCCAGGACCCTGTCGGTCTGCGCGACGAAGAGGGCGCCGCGCAGGAAACGGTTGGCGGTGAAATCGAGCACCGCATCGAAGACGTCATCCCGTGTCTCGGCCTCGCGCAGGCGGGCGGACGCCGATTCGATCGCCAGGAGCGGGGCCGGCGCCGGGGCGGCCTGGACACCGGGCGATCGGGCTCCCGAAGGGGGGGCCAAGGACGCCGCGGCACGGGGGACGAGCGTCGGGCCGCCTGGACGTGCGGCGGTCCCGGGCGCAGCGGGGCGCGCGACGGGCGGCGGCACGGCCGCGAACGGCCGTGTCGTGGCGGTCCCGGGCGCCGGCGCGGCGGCGCGGGGCGGGCCGGGGGGCGGGTTCTCCGCGACCGGCGTCTCCGCCGACTCCTCGCGCCAGGCGTCCAGGGAGCGGGGGAGCGGTCCGGACGCCTCGAGATCCGCGGGGGGCGCCTGCGGGGCGGCATCCACGAACGGCTGGTCGAGATCGTCCTGGTCGGCATGGAGCGGCAGGCCGTCGAGCCCGATCTCGGGCATCGTGGCCCGCGGCGCCGCCTTCAACGGGGCCGCGACCTTCGATCGCGGCGGCTCGGGCGGCCCGGGGGCCACCGGGATCGCCTTCGTGCCGAGGCTGATGTTGTAGTAACGCTCGATCGCCTGGATGAGGCGGAACTCGGTCGCGACGTACGGCTCGATCGGCAGCCCCGTCAGGAAGGCGATCTCGTCCAGGGCAATCAGGTCCTTCGGGTCGCGCATCGCCAGGTGCAGGCGCCGCCCCTCGATGGCGATCGGCACGATGCAGTACTTGGCGGCCAGGCGCCCGGGAACGGCGGCGAGGACCTCGGTCGAGACGGACTCGAGGCGCCGGGCGGTGGCGTAGCGAGTGCGGGCAATCTCGGCGAGGTACTCTCCGAGCGTGTCCTCGTCGATGAACCCGAGCTTGACGAGGCTGTGGCCCAGGCGCTCGCCGAAGAACGTCTTGTCGTGCAGCCCGCGCTGCAGCTGCTCCTCGGTGAGCTTTCCCTTGCCGATCAGCCACTCGCCGAGCTTCTGGGTCACGTGCGCTCCCGGGGCTCAGGCCCTTCGTGTCACGGGGCCCGGCCCCGTCCGGAGTCGGCCTGGATCCCTAGCGGTTGCGGGACGGGTTGTGCCTGCGGCCGTGGCCGCCCGAGCCCCCGCCGCCGCCGAACGGACGGCGGGATCCTTCGCGGCCGCGCTCGGCCGCGGCCGGCTCCGGCGGCAACGTCTCGCCGGCTTCGATCCGCTTGTCGCGCAGCACGGCCTTGCGGCTCAGTCGGACCCGATCTCCGTCCACGTCGATCACCTTGACCAGGATCTCCTCGCCTTCCTTGATCTCGTCCTGGACTTCCTTGACGCGATGCTCGGCGACCTCGGAGATGTGGAGCAGGCCTTCCATGCCGGGGAGGATTTCGACGAAGGCCCCGAAGTTGGCGATGCGGGTGACCTTGCCCAGGTAGGTCTTCCCGACTTCCGCCTCGGCGGTGATCTCCTTGATGATCTCGATCGCCTTGAGCGCCGAGCCCTCGTCGACCGAGGCGATGTTGATGCGGCCATCGTCCTCGACGTCGATCTTGCAGCCGGTCCTCTCGATGATCGAGCGGATCATCTTGCCGCCCGGTCCGATCACCTCGCGGATCTTGTCCTTGTTGATGCG
>Ga0070694_100000882_pt1 | contig 16909 bp, 12 predicted proteins | sample KBSK1251metaG_FD_65470 | JGI IMG/M metagenome (GOLD analysis project Ga0070694, IMG submission 65470) | Corn, switchgrass and miscanthus rhizosphere microbial communities from Kellogg Biological Station, Michigan, USA - KBS K1-25-1 metaG | ecosystem: Host-associated > Plants > Roots >... | reverse complement strand
CCCGTCAATGCCGCGCCCGCCGCCGCCCCGCAGAGCTTCATCAATCGTCTGATCGGCGTCTACTTTTCGCCCGGTGAAACGTTTCCAGAGATTGGGCGCGCGCCACGCTTGTTAATTCCGATCCTTGTCCTGATGGTGGTGGGATCGGTCGTAGGCTATCTAATGATTGACCGCATCGGCGTCCGCAATTTCTTCAGCAAGCAACTCGAGCCAGCCGTGGCCTCCGGGCGCATGACCCAGGAGCAAGCCAATCAGCAATTAGAGTTGATGTCCTCTGGCACGGTGGGGACGATCACGAAAGCTAGTTTTCCAGTGGTTGGCGCGATCCAAGGCCTGCTCATGGCACTCATCGTGGCGGGTGTCTTCAAGCTGATTAGCATGATGATGGGCACCGAGAATCAGTTCAAACCGCTTTTTGCCGTGACGATCTACTCTTTTCTTGCGATCTCGCTGATTTCCTCGTCGCTGACGGTGCTCCTGCTTTTCTTAAAGAGCCCGGAAGAGATAGACATTCAAAATCTGATCGGCTCAAATTTGCAGGCACTGCTCACCCTGGCCGTGGGGAAAGATGGACTGCCCAAATTCATCATGGCCTTCGCCCGATGGATAGATCTGTTCCTCATCTGGATTATCATCCTGCTTTCCATCGGTTATGCCGCTGTCTCGCGCCGGCTGAAAGTCTCAACCGTGGCCTTTACGCTAGGCGGGATCTGCGTGGTCATTGCGCTGATCGCTTCTGCTATCTCGGCAATGACCGGGTGAGGCAAGCCAGTTAGAGTGATACGTGGTGAGTGATAACGCGGCCTGATTCGTCGCTCATCACTGGTCATTGGTTACAGTGTTATGGGCAACCAGGAGATTGCCGCGATCTTCCATCGCATCGCCGATTTGATGGAATTCCGCGACGATAATCCATTCAAGATTCGCTCTTACCGCACGGCGGCGGAGGTGATCGAAGACACCACGACGCCGCTCGCGCAAATGGTAGCTGCAGGCGGCGCGGCCCGCTTGCGCGAATTGCCTGGCGTCGGCGACGCCATCAGCAAAAAGATCATTGAGATTCTGGAAACCGGCACGTGTCATCTCTACGAAGAGTTGAAGGCTGAGCTTCCAGAAACGGTGCTGGATCTATCGCGCGTCGAAGGCATTGGGTCGAAGACGGCGCAGTTGCTCTATCACCAATTCCAGCTCACCAATCTCGATGATTTCGCCAAGTTCGTCGCGGGCGGAGGTCTCAATAGCGTGCCGCGTTTGGGTGAGAAAGCGCAAGCGCGCATCCGCGCCTCGCTCAAGCAACTGGGTTATTGAAGGAAGCTGTGCCTGAATTATTGGCTCTGGCCCCACACGGAAGCACACGAAAGTGCGCGACTGCTCGTTCTGGCTGGTTTTTCGCGCATTTCCGTGCGCTTCCGTGTGGGGCCAGAGCTTAATTTGCTCTATCTCTCGCCACCGATCCTGAAGCGCAAGCCAGCCGAGAAATTCAAACGATAAGCCGGATAGCCGAGCACTTCCTGATAATTTTGATTGAGCAGATTTTCGATCCGCGCAAACGCTGTCACGCGCGGCGTGAGACGATACGAACTGGCCAAGTCCAGCTTTGCATAACCGTCGTTGTAAATCGGACGGCCTTGCGCGTCGAAGGGCGAGAATGCGATCGGATCACCATCACGCCGCCGCCCGACGAAGAAGGCATCCAAATTGAGATCGAAGCGTTCACCCACCCACGCCACATTGAGCGCCCCCGAATGTCGAGGACGGCGCAGCAGTGGCAATCCGACTTCACGATTTGGCACTGACTTCGGCGGGAATACATTGAAGTCAATGAGGTCTGCCGCCGCCACCAGCTTTGAATCCATCAGCGTGTAATGCCCGCCGAACTTCAGATGCCTTGAGGGGCGTACCATCGCGCTGAGTTCAAGCCCACGCGCGCGCGCGCGGTCATTGTTGATGAAATGCGTCAATCGTCCATCAGCCGTGGTGATCGGGCCGCCGAACGTCGCCGGGTTGCCGACGAAAGCGATTTGATCACGGAAGCGATTCTCGAAGTAGGTGCCTTCCAGGCGCAACCGCTCGCGCCAGAAAAGCTGCTCGATGCCTGCATCAAAACTTCGCGCACGTTCCGGCCTGAGCGCTGGATTACCGATGAAAAATTGATTGGGGCTGAAAGTTTCAACCAGCGACGCCTCTTTGATGCCTTCACCATAATTGGCGCGCAAGCGCGTCGCACCCACCGCGCCCTGACTTTCTCCGTGCCGCGCGAGAATCGTCACCGCTACTTTCGGGGCGACTTTAGTGCCGAAGCCAGGGCTTCCGCTCAACGTCTTCGAGCCGAGATTGCTGAGAATCTGCGCCAGGCCCGCAGGTATATCAGCGTGGTTATGTTCGATCCGCACGCCAGCCGTCAGAATCAATCGCGCGGCGTAAGTGAATTGATCTTGCAGAAAGACGCCGACATTGGTGCGATCCGGGGCGACGCGATTCGTGCCCGCAAAGCCGCTATTGAAGACCGCGTGCTCGTGTTCATAATCCACGCCCGCCGAAAAGAGATTGCCGAACGGCAAAGCGAGGTCACTCTGGTAACGCACGCCGCGCCGCCGTTGATGATTATTGAAGAGCGAAACGAAATCATTGAAGGCGAATGTCGTGTCGCGTGGCGTGTTGGGTTTGGTCAAATCCTGCGCGACCGGATCAATGCTCAGTTGATTGCTTTCGGAGTAAACAAAGTTCAGGCTCTGATGCCAGAAGCTGGTAGTTTGATCGTCAAGCCGCAAGCCGAGCGCTGTGCGGCGGCGACGAGCGCGTTGATCAGGATCGGGAAAGAGCACCGCCGTTGTGCCCGGCGTGCCCAGCCCCGTGTTTTCATTCCGCATCGTCCAACGCAGTTGCGTGCGTTCGCTCAAACGGAAACCCAGATTGAGCGAAGCAGTGCGGTTTTGATAATCGTCGTTGCGGTCACGTCCATCGGTGTGCAGATGCGCGAAGCTGAGCGAGTAATCGAACCAATCGCGCGCACCGGAGAGCCGCGCCCACTCGCGATGAAACGCGAAGCTTCCGCCCTCGGCTGAAAGTTCAAGCTCCGGGGTCGCGCTCGTGCCGCGCTGGGTGACGAATTGCAGCACGCCGCTCATGGCATCCGAGCCATAAAGCGCGCTCTGTGCTCCGCGTACCAATTCCACACGCGCGCCGTTTTCGGTCGTAAGATCTGAAAGATCGAACGCCCCGCCCGCGTCATTGATCGGCACGCCGTCAATCAGCACTTTGGTGTAATCCGATTCGCCGCCGCGTACAAAAAGCGAGGTGGTGCCGCCGCGCCGTGACGTTTGCGCCACCGTCACGCCGGGCGACGCGCGCAGCGCATCAAGCACACTCACCCGTTGCGCGCGGAGCAGATCGCTCACCGAGACGACGTACGCGCTCGCCGAGACTTCGCTCGTGCTCGCTTCAGTCCGCGTGGCCGAAACGATCACCGCATCCTTGAGCGCGCCGACCGTGAGACTGACTGAAACACGGCTCTCCTGCCCATCCGTCACGCTCACGCTTTGCGCTCCGTCCGCTTGCGCCAAACCATCAGCCGTGACCGAGAGCTTGTAATCGCCCGCGCGAACATCGTCGAAGCCGAACTCTCCGCGCTCATTGGTCACGCCTTCGCGGATCACAAAGCCGCTCATATGACGCAAGACTACACGCGCTTCTTTCACCACCGCCCCCGACGAATCCACCACGGTTCCGCGCACTGCGCCGAGCTTGCTTTGTGCGCTCAAGGCAGCGCAAAGCAGAACTAACCACAAATTGAATAGTGCGAATCTGCTGATCAATCTCATGTCTCTTCTCCTGGGAAAGATCAACCACGAAGTGCACGAAGAGCACAAAGAAAACCACCTTCGTGGTCTGCGTGAGCTTCGTGGTTGATTTTTATTTCATCTTAGGCTCGATCAATTTCCATTCGATCTTCACACCCTTGAGCAAAGTTTTGCTGTGGGTCTTCGTCATTGCCTCGTAAAAGTGACTCGTGGGTTGCCGCTCTGCGGGTGCGCGTCCACCAGCAGCGGCGTCTCGAACAATTCGCTGAGCAATTCCGCCGTCATCACTTCACGCGTTGCGCCACACGCCAGCAGCCGCCCGCTTTTGAGCAACGCCACGCGGTCAGCGAACTCCGCTGCAAGATTGACTTCGTGCGTCACGACCAGCGCACCGAGTTGGCGTTCGCGCCCCAGCTTTCGCACCAAATCAAGCAGCGCGACTTGATGCGCGATGTCGAGATTGGCTGTCGGCTCATCAAGCAGCAATAGCTTGGGTTCCTGCGCCAACGCGCGCGCCAGCACCACGCGCTGCCGCTCACCGCTCGAAAGTTCGTTGAAGTGCCGCGCCGCGAACTGCTCAGCGTCAGTAGCACGCAGGGAGGCAAATGCGACCTCAACATCGCGCGGCGAATCGAAGCCAAATGCGCTTGCGTGCACGAAACGCCCAGCCAGAGCGTATTCCAGCGCGGTCATCGGGAAACGCATCTCGCCGGTTTGCGCCACGAGCGCCATCCGTCGCCCCATTTCGCGCCGCGACAATCTCTCTACTGCTTGCCCTTCAAAACAGACTGCCCCACTCTGCGGCCTCAACGCTCCACTCGCCACGCCAAGCAGTGTGGACTTGCCTGCGCCATTCGGCCCCAACAGCGCCACCACTTCGCCCGCCCGCACTTCCAGTGTGATGCCCGCGAGCACCTCACGTTCGTAGCTGAAATTGACTTCGCGCAGTTCAAGCATAAGGGTTAGGGACTAGGGGCTAGGGGTTAGGGGTTAGGGAAGAAACTCTTTCCCTGGCCCCTAGCCCCTCATCCCTAACCCCTGCCTTTCAGCAACAAATACACAAACACCGGCGCGCCGATGAGCGCAGTAATTGCGCCGGTTGGCAGTTCGCGGGGCGCGAGCACTGTACGCGCAACCGTGTCGGCCATCATCACGAGCAGTGCGCCCGCAAGCGCCGAGGCTGGAATCACCAGCCGATTGTCCGCGCCAGATGCGAGGCGGACTAAATGCGGCACGACGAGGCCGACATACCCAATGGCTCCACCCGCCGAAACCGCGACACCGGTGAGCAGGGACGCCGTGAAAAAAACGATGGTGCGCACACGTTTGGTCTCGACGCCGAGCGCGAAAGCATCGCTCTCGCCAATCATCATCAGGTTCAGGGCGCGAGCTTGCGTAATCAGGAGCGCGGCTCCAATCAAGACCGCCGCCGCGATGAAAGCCAAGCCTTCCGTGCTGCCGCTGGACAGGTCGCCGAGCAGCCAGAGCGAGATGTTGCGGAGTCGTAGAGTGTCGGCCAGCGAAGTGAGGAGCACGATGATGGACGAAAGAAACGTCGTCATGACCACGCCCGCGAGCAACAAGCGCGCCGGATCGCTATCGCGTCGGCCAAAGCGATAGACGATGAGCGTCGTAGTGGCGGCGCCAAAAAAACCGAGCAAGGGACGCGCGGCAGCAACTTGGCTGAAAAACATCACGCCGATGATGGAGCCGAGCGCCGCGCCGCTGGAAACGCCGAGCACGTAAGGATCAGCCAGCGGATTGCGCAGCAAAGCTTGAAAGACTGCTCCGGCAGTGGCGAGCGCCGCACCCATCACCAACGCCAGCGCGATGCGCGGCAATCGAATGCTGAATACGATCACTTCCTGTTCGCGCGAAAGCGGCACGACTGCGCCAATCAATTTCGCCCAGAGGCTGGCGAAGATCTCGCGCAAGGCAACATGCTCGCTGCCGGTGCTGAGTGCCACGCCGAATGCGATGACGAGTGCCGCGCATAATGCCGCAAGTACGATTGCGGCCCGGCGTTTTGTCAGATAGAGCCGTGCGCTGCCTGCGGGCGCATCATTCATCACTGGTTGTGTCTTCTCGGCTCTCTTCATTGCATGACAAAAAACTGCTTACTGCCTACTGCCTACTGCTTCCTGCTTTCCGGGTGCAGCGCGTGCATCATCTGCTCCAATCCATCCACGATGCGCGGCCCCGGACGATCAATGAGGTCAGTTGTGACTACCTCGATGCGGTTTTGCCGCACGGCGGGTGTGACGGCAAAGTCGCGTCGCAAGGTATCCAAATCAACCAGTACATGGCCATGACTTTCAGACGCCACGATCACTTCGGGAGCGCGAGCGACGACCGTCTCGCGCGAAAATTGTGGATAGTCCGTCGTCTCTTCTCCGGAAATAGATTGGCCGCCCGCGAGGTTGATCAGATCGTTGATGAAAGTGTTGCGCCCGGCGGCGATGAGCGGGTTGTTTTGCAAGGCGTAAAGGACACGCGGCTTCGGCAAGCCTGCAACGCGCTGCCGCACGGCATTGATGCGCCGCTCCATCTCCGCTGTGATCTCCGTCGCGCGTGCCGTTGCACCCGTGATCTCGCCGAGGGCGCGAATCGAAGCCACAACTTCGGCAATCGTGCGCGGATTGGTGACGTAAACTGGAATCTTCAATTCGTCGAGGCGGCGCGTGAGAGTTTCAAGCTGGCTTGCAGTTGAAACGAGCACCAGATCGGGTTTGAGCGCGATGATGCGTTCGAGATTTGGGCGCATCGTGTCGCCGATCTTCTCTTTGGTTTGTGCTTCGGCGGGAAAATCGCAGAACGTCGTGACGCCGATGATGTGGTCGCCGAGACCCAAGGCGAAGAGTGTTTCGGTGAGGTTTGGGGCGAGCGAGATGATGCGCTGCGGATTGGGCGCGATGGCGACTGCACGGCCAGTACCGTCGGTGAAATTCTGCCGCTTGATTTCATCGCTCACACGATGCGGCGAAGAGCAGGCGGCTATTAGGCAAAGCGCGGCGAGCAGGAGCGCACACGCGCGGCGCAAGGAGTGATAGATCAGAGAAACGGGGCTAAGCATAACTCTATCCCAAAAGCGAAAGCCTCAAACGCGGCTGCCGAGAGGAGCGCGTCCGAGGCTTTGAATCTTGAGAGAGATATGCCTGAATGATGCGCCGCGCTCTTTCAGCCGAAGAGTCGTCAAAGGCGGAAAACCTTCAGGCAGGTCTCCTGACTCGGCTCGTTGGGATTGAAATCCCGGAAGCGACGGCGGCCTTCTCGCGCCGGCAATAACAAATCAAGCGCAATGGCGATGATGCGTCGCATCCAAACGAGCCTTACAGTGGCGGTGACCGCGCGGGATTTGCACCCGCTTCCCTATTCTCCCGTTGAGATCAAGTTCAGCTCATCAACGGGCACCTGAAGGCGCTGGCAAAGAACTGCGAAAAGTGAAGGCGGACATTATCACGCCATTTAAGAGCGTGTCAACCGCAGCGCGGCTTTCACACGATTCTCTTTTCGGCAAGTCGTGAACCGAAACTTTTTGGCTTGCCAGTTCACCTACTTAGCGAACTCTGGTGTATAGCCGTAGTCATGATTGCCGCAAACCCTGAAGCTCAGATGCAAACCTCTGGCAGATTCCGGGTTTGCGATTACAAATTGAGAGCGGGAGAAACCATGGAGCGAAGCATCGGGATACTGCTGCTGTTAGGCCTGGTCAACTTTGACTTGCCGGCCAGGATGAGCCATCACTCTCTGCCAGGCAGAAAAACGCAACTGCGTGCGTCCGAGGCGGGAAGACAAGCTCAATCCACAGCGGAAAAACGATTCACTCCAGAAGAAATGAGCGAAGACCTGAGTTTCATGCTTCGTACTTTTGAAGAAGTCCATCCCAACCTTTACTACTATACGCCAAAGACTGAAATTGATGTGTTGAAGGCAGAGATCATTCGTTCATTGACCAAGCCGCTGACTGAACGCGAATTTTTCCCGATGACCGCCAGGCTGGCAGCGAAGTTTGGCGATGGGCATACCAATGCTTCGGCACCGCCGAGCCGAAGAAACTATCTGAATAACGGTGGGCTGACCTTTCCTTTCGATATTAAACGGACGACCAGAGGAATTATCGTGCGACAGAGCTATGCTGACAATTCTGCTCTTGGTTCAGGTGATCGGATTCTGTCTATCAATGGCGTGGAAGTAGATCAGTTATTCGGGCAACTGCTCAATGAGGTGAGCGGTGAAACACTGGCGTATCGAACGGTACTCGTAGAAAACTCCTTCAAGCCGATGTTGTGGACGCACCAGATCTGGCCGCCATTCAAAATCGAATATGAATCAAAAAAGACAGGCAAACGTCAGACGGAGACAGTGCAAGGTATGACCAGCCAGGTTCTGACTCAACGGCAACAAGGAGCCAGCAGTCAGGGACAGAATATACCTTATCGGTATCAGGATTTGGCTGGAGGAATCGGCTATCTCAACTTCCGCTCGATGGGAGGCGACCGAGCCGCATTCGAGGCTTTTCTGGAGGTCACATTCAAGCTTATCAAAAGCGAAAAAGTTAAAGGACTGATCGTAGATCTCAGAGAGAACAGCGGCGGCAACTCGGCCTTGGGCGAATCGTTGCTCTCTTATCTCACCAACAAGCCTTATAAAATGGCCGACCGCAAGGAATGGAAAGTGAGCCGTCCCTACCGGGAGTACCTCAAGGGTAATCCCCGTTTGGGTCCGAACCCAAAGTATATGGAAGCCAAAGATGGGGAGATCATTGTCTCCAAGGGCGAATTGAGAACCCCTCCCAATAATTCGTTGCGCTTCAATGGTCAGGTCTGTTTTTTGATTGGCCCTTATACCTTTTCCAGCGCCATGATGCTGGCCAACGCGGTTGGTGATTTCAAACTGGCAACTTTGATCGGAGAAGAGACTGGCGACCCGCCGAATTCCTTCGGCGAGGTCTACTCCTTCAACCTGCCGAATAGTAAGCTCTCAGTTAACGTCTCTAGCGCGCAATTCGTCCGAGCCAATGGGGATGGTAAAGACAAGCATCCCGTCTTGCCTGATATAGGAGTTACGCTCACAGAAAATGATTTGGAGCGGCAGGTAGATACGGTGCTGGAGTTTGCCAAGAAGTGGGTACTCCAGCAAGCTGAGCCGGGTAAACAAACTAAATAGTTACGCTAGATTTGTTCTTAAACTAACGCTGCATAGAAAAAGGGAGCAGTGAAGCGCGGCTCACTCTGGGTGCTCTTCGGCCTCTTCATCTGCGTCCTTTTCATCCGCTTCCTTACCTTTGCGACCGGGGCGCTCAATCCCGAATTTATCAAGACGGTATTGCATCGTGCGGAACGAAAGGCCAAGCAGTTTAGCGGCGCGCGTGATGTTCCAACCAGTCTGCTCCATCGCTTGCGTGATGAGCGAGCGTTCGAGGTCTTCAAACGAGATGCCTTCGGGCGGAAGTTTGAAGCCGCCCGCGCCCTCGGTTTGCGCGGCGTGGCGAATTTCGACCGGCAGGTCTTCGATGGTGATCTCATCACCTTCCGCGAGCAGCAGTGCGCGTTCAATCGCCGATTCCAACTGGCGTACATTGCCGGGCCAGGCATACTCCATCAGCAGCTTGCGCGCATCGGCGGAAATCTTCATCGGGCGCGGAGCGTTCGCGCTGTGCTTATGCAGAAAATAATCCATGAGCACCGCGATGTCGTCGCGGCGCTGACGCAGCGGCGGCACATCCACTGGAATCACGTTCAGGCGGTAATACAAGTCTTCGCGGAAGCGGTTGTCTTTGACCATCGCTTCGAGGTCGCGGTTGGTGGCGGCGAGCACGCGCACGTCCACTTTGATCGGGCGTGTGCCGCCGACGCGGAGGATTTCTTTCTCTTGCAAGGCGCGCAGCAGCTTGGCCTGCATATTAATGTTGAGGTCGCCGATTTCATCGAGAAAGAGCGTGCCTTTGTCGGCGATCTCAAATAGTCCTTTCTTCTCACCCGCCGCGCCGGTAAAGGCGCCTTTCTCGTGGCCGAAGAGTTCGGATTCGAGCAGGTTTTCGTTGATCGCGGCGCAATTGACGGCTTGGAAACGTTCGGCGACGCGCGGGCTGGCTTTGTGAACCGCACGGGCGATGCGCTCCTTGCCGGTACCGGATTCGCCGCGAATGAGCACGGTCGAGCTGGATCCCGCGACTTTGACGATCATCTTTTTGACGCGCTCGATGGCGTTTGAAACGCCGACGATCTCTTCATCCACGGCGCGCATCTGCGCCGCAGCGCGCGCAATGACTTGAAGGAGCTTTGCACGGTCGAGCGGCTTTTCCAGATAATCGAACGCGCCGCCGCGCAGCGCATCCTTGACTGATTCAATCGAACCGTGCGCGGTCATCAGAATGACCGGCACCGAGCTATCAATCTGCGTCAGATCGTTGAGCAACTGAATGCCATCCATCCCAGCCATTTTGAGATCAGTCATGACGAGGTCAAAGCGCTCGTGTTTGAAGAGGCGCAACGCGTCCTGACCGGAACTGGCAGTCTTCACGTCATAGAGCGGCTCACCTGCTTCATTACGCTCGCCGCTCAAAATCAATTGCAGGATGTCGCGCTGATTCTTTTCATCATCAACTACGAGAATATGTGTTGGGTTCATCTCTCTCCCCAGTCAAATGCAGAATGTAGAATGCAGAATGCGGAATACATAATCCAGGATAGGTGATTCAGTTAGCAATCCGCAATCCGCATTCTACATTCCGCATTCGTCAAGATGTGCTCAGCGCAGTTTGAGTCACCACCCCAAACTGCGGTTGGCTCGCTGGTTCGCGCGGCAGTGTGACAATGAAGGTCGCGCCCGCGCCCGGCTCGCTTTGGATCGTAATCTGGCCGCTGTGCTCTTCGATGATTTTTTTCGTCAGCGGCAGACCGAGACCGATGCCTGTCTCTTTGGTCGAGTAGTATGGCTCGAAGATCTGCGCTAACGCTTCGGGGGCGATGCCGGGACCGGTGTCGGCAAATTCAATCTCGATGTCTGAAGCGCGCGGGCGCAGCGTGATGTTGAGCGCGCCGCCGTCGGGCATGGCTTGAATGGCATTGATGACTAAATTCGAGAAGCAGGTCTTGATTTGTTCAGCGTCAGCCTTCAGATGAGGCGAGCCATCGTTGCCGCCTGCTTCCTGAACAGTCAATTTCACGTTTTGCTGTGCGGCTTGCACTTGAACTAACCCGATAACTTCTTCGATCAGCTTCCGCGCGTCGAGTTCGCGCAGCTTGAGCCGCGCCGGGCGGCCATAGCTCAGAAAGTCGCTGACCATACGGTTGAGCCGCGCGATTTCGTCCTTAATCATGCCGAGCAAATGAGTGTATTCAGCGCGTGCGGCCTCCGGTGCGGGCGCGAACTTTTCGCGCAGGTGGTCAATCGAAAGATTGATGAAGTTGAGCGGGTTGCGAATTTCGTGCGCGATGCCGGAAGCGAGCCGCCCGACGACCGCGGAACGCTCGGCGCGTTGCAGCCGCTCTTCCAGTTCACGTTTGTTGCGCAGCCCGGCGAGCATTTCATTGAAGGTCACAGCCAGTGCGCCGACTTCATTGCGCTGCGTGGCCTGGACTTGGAAATCGAGATCGCCCGCAGTGACGCGACACGCGGCCTGCGCTAGTTCCGTGATCGGGCGCGTGAGGCGATAACTGAAGACTGAGATGACGACGATGAGCAGCACGCCGAGCGCGGCCATCCAAATCAACCGGGTGCGTGAGGTCTCCCGCACGACTTGGTTCAGTTGGTTCATCGAAAGGACGATGATGATGCTTTTGTCGCCTTGGTCTGTCTTGACTGGCAGCGTCATTGTTCTGACTTGATCGCTGCCGTTGTCCTCGGCGTCTTGCATGACATCGCCAGCACTGACCGGCGGCAAATCACCAAAAGCAGCTTTGAGCTGTTTGTCGAGGTCTTCGCGAGCGGTGCTGTCGGTAATTTGGCCTTTTTCGTTGGTGACCATAATGTGGCGGATAATACTGTCCGAAGAAACTTTGAGCAGTTTTTCCTGAGGCACGGTCTCGAAGAGGTGTTGTGGGTTATCGAGCGAGCGGAGGCCCGTGTCCACAGCTTTGATCAGGTCAGTGATCTGCACGTTCAATTGGTCGGTGAGGCGCGCTTCGGCTTGTTGATTGATCTTGTAAAGCGCCGTGATCGTAATTAGTAATAGTGCCGCTACGAAGATCACCATTTGCGCGCGAAAGCTGTAAAATGGATTGAGCCACCTTCTGAACATCATTCTGACCCCTTTGAAAGCAGAATGCGGACGGGCGATTTCAGATTAGACTTAGAAAGCCTCTCATCTTTCACGCGCGATCCACATTAGTAAATATTGGGTTGTGCCACAAAAAGGGATTTGCTACACTCCGTCCGTGCGCCTGCCCCCGGCTTTTGCAGTTCGAAGCCTGGAGGGTCAGCTCGCTGTATGCTTGCGCTTCAATTGTACAGGTAAGACAGTCGTTCCGATAGGGTTTCCGCGACGAATCACTGCCACTGAAGTTGCTTCTTAATTCGTCTTTCAGCGGAAATGCTTTCACTTCAGCTTCGCGCTTAACTGACGAAAGATTTTAGAGTCCACTCGCACGCTTTAGCGTATTTGATGGACGCCTATTTGCCCCGTGACGTCCATTGCAGACGCGGCACGGTTTAGAGAAGACGAACCGTGTTTTTCGGGCTACGAAAGGGATGAAAATGAAAAAAGGTTATCGCGTTGCCTCGGCACCGCTGTTATTTACTCTCCTCTCGGCATGCGTTGTGATCTCCTTCAGCAGTGCCGCTTACGCGCAGAAGCGCAGTCGCACAACATCTCCCAAAAAGACTAAAACCAGTCAGGCGAAATCCAAACAGACGAAATCGAAGAAAGTCGTTCCCGTGGCCAGTCAGCCGCAACCCATTCAGGTCAAAAATGGGCGCGCGGCTACGAGCACGTCAGCAGTGAGCAAGAAGGCTTCCAAGAGCATCCGCGCGAGCCGCGCGCGTGCCATTCAATTGGCTCGCATGCGTGCTGTACAGGCGCGGAGCGCGGCGCTGGCCAATATTGCGGCGGCGAACATCCTTAAAGACAACGCGACGGGTGAAGATCTAGAGATTCGCCGCGTGGCGATGGACGCGCTGGCTGATCGCGCTGGCACGGTCGTGGTCATGGATCCGAACAATGGCCGCGTTTACACCGTCGTCAATCAACAAATGGCGCTTGGCTCGCCGGTCAAACCCTGCTCGACGGTGAAATTGATCGTTGGCTTAGCGGCGCTGCACGAGAATGTGTTTGATCCCAACGAGGATTTGCCCATCGCCCGCAGAGTCAGCTTGAGTTTGACCGATGCGCTCGCCCATTCAAACAATCCCTTCTTTCAAGTCCTGGGTCGCCGCCTCGGTTACCAGCGAGTGATGGAATACGCCAGGAATTTCGGTTTTGGCGAGCCGACCGGCGTCAACTATCCTGCCGAAAGCAAGGGGTTCTTGCCGGAAGTAGGCCAAGAGGAACCGGGACATATGTCGAGCCACGGTGACGGCTTCGGCGTGACTGCGATTCAGCTTGCGGCTTTCACGGCGGCCATCGCCAACGGCGGCACGCTCTACGTTCCGCACGCCCCGCGCACGCCGGAAGAAGCTGATGAGTTCAAGCCGGAGGTTCGGCGCAAGATTGAAATGACTCCGGAAGATCGCCTGCGCGTGCTGACCGGCATGATCGGCGCAGTCAACTTCGGCACGGCGCGGCTGGCTTACGATACGATCGGGCAGGTCGCGGGCAAAACCGGCACCTGCACGGGAGATTCCGACAAACTCGGCCTCTTCACTTCCTTCGACAGCATCAACAATCCGAAACTGGTCGTCACCGTCATCACCACCGGGCCGAGCGAAGCGGGCAAGCGGGCGGCTGAAATCGCCGGGCGCATCTATCGCTCGATCTCGCCGCGCTTCCTCAAAGACGCGATTGCTGAGCCGGTGACGGCTTCGGCTGAGATTCTGCCGAAACCGGTCGTGAGCAAGTAAGGCTGAGATTGGCAAGGCAAAAAACTACGGGCGGGCACGGATCGTCAAATCCGCGCCCGCCCTTTCTCTTGGCCGCTTTACTGCTTATTGAAAGCGCAAGCCCTGCAACTCGATCTTGACCTGCTTGACGTCGTCTTCCCTGATACTTGATGGCGTATCCACTTTGACCAGAATGGGCATTGACTCGCCGGGCTGGAGCGGCGCAGTGCGCGCGCGCGGGATGGGCAAGCTGGTGTTGTGCGCGATGACTTTATCCTGTAGATCGTAGACACGTCCGATGATTTCCACACCAGTCAGCGGACGGTCGCCTCGATTGTACAGCTTGGCCCGCACGGTGAATTGTGTCAGGCCGAGGACGTTCTGAGCCGCGTAAGTTTCTTCATCCTCCAGCGTCACCTTCGATTTGTAATTATCGAATTCCGGATTGCCGGCGCGTAGCGCGTTTTCAAGCTTGGCTTGCGTGCCTCCCGGTAGCGCCGCCTGTGTTGGCGGCGATGGCGGCTGCGTGGAGCGGGTAAAGAAGACTACGCCGGCCGCGAGAATGAGCGCCCCAATCGCGCCCAGCAGCATAATCATGCGCGAGCGCCGCTGTTCGGTTGTTTTTTCGGTTTCTGGGTCAAACATAATCATCAATTGATAGTTGATAATTGATAATTGATAGTTGTTGGAATCGCGAGACGCCAACTATCAATTATCAATTATCAACTATCAATTATTTTCAGTCTCCACTGACCATCATTTTGCTGACCTTCATCGTCGGCGCAGCGAGTTTGCTACGGAAGCGCAAATCGTTGCCGACCATCTCGATGCCGCGCAGGATGTCGCGGAAATTGCCAGCGATAGTGACTTCTTCAACCGGATAAGTCAATTGGCCGTTCTCGATCCAGAGGCCGGCTGCACCGCGCGAATAATCGCCGGTCACAGGATTGAAGCCGAAGCCGATCGTCTCGGTGACGTAGAAACCTTGTTTGACTGAAGCGATGATTTCCGCTGGTGAGTGCGGGCCGGGAGCGATGAAATAATTATTGATGCCGACGCTCGGCGCGCCCACCAATCCCCGCGCGGCATTGGCCGTCGAGCGCAGGCCGAGCTTGCGCGCCGTGTAGGTGTTGAGCAAATAACTTCGCAGCACGCCGTTTTCGACCACCGCCGTGCGCCGCGTTGGCAAGCCTTCGCTGTCGAAGGGCCGTGTGCCGAGCCCGCCGCGCAATCGCCCGTCATCAATGATCGTCACCGCTTCGGAGGCAATCTGCTCGCCCAGTTTGCCGACCAGAAACGAAGCGCGGCGAAAGATCGCTTCGCCATTGACGGCCTCAAAGAAATCACTCAGGAGGTCTTCGGAGGCGCTGGCTTCAAAGACAATCGGCACTTCCTGCGTCGGCACTTTGCGCCCGCCGAGTTTGCGTAGGACGCGCCGCGCCGCTTCTTGCCCGATCTCTTCCGGCTCGTCGAGCGAAGCGAAGAAACGCTGGCTATCTCTCCATCCGGCGACTTGCATCTGCTCGCCTTGGCGCGCCACTGGCTCGGTCGCCAGGGTGCAATTTGTGCCGCGATACTCGCCTGCGAACCCCGCGCTCGTCACCAGGATCATATGGCCGAGCGTGGTTGAGCAGCCCGCGCCTTCAGAATTCGTGATCCGCGGATCGAATCGGCGCGCGGCGGCTTCACTGGCCTGCGCCATTTCAATCTTGCGCTCGGTGGGCAGCTCGGCGATGGCTTGATCATAGAGCGCCAGATCGCCGCTGCCGTCGCTCGCGAAGTCTTCGCGCGCTGGCAGCACGGCGGCATCATCTACCGAAGTGAGCCGCGCCATTTCGACCGCGTTGGTAATCAACTCATCAATCGCCTGCGCGCTCAAATCCGAAGTCGAAGCCGAGGCCTGCCGCCCTTCATAAAGCACGCGCAAGCCGAGGCCGCGCGAAGCCGCCTCTTTGAGCTTCTCGATCTCGCCGAGCCGCACTTCAACCGAAAACTCGGTGGTTTCAATCGCGATGGCTTCGGCATCCGTCGCCCCGCGCTTGATCGCCGCGCGCACGATGTCAGAAAGAAAGTTGGGAGTGAGTTGGGTGGTCATTCAGTTGTCAGTGGCCGGTGGTCAGTGGTCAGTGGCCTCTACAACTGACCACTGACCACCGGCCACTGACCACTCGTTTATCCTTTCGTTCCGCCGACAGTCATCTCGCGGATCTTGATCGTCGGAAGGCCCACGCCGACCGGCACGGCTTGCCCATCCTTGCCGCACATACCGACGCCTTCGTCCATCGCCAGATCGTTGCCCACGTCGGTCACTTTGGTCAGCGCATTCGGGCCGTTGTCAATCAGCGTCGCGCCTTTGACTGGCGCGGTGATGCGGCCATCTTCGATCAAGTAAGCTTCGCTCGCCGAGAAGACGAATTTGCCGTTGGTGATGTCCACTTGACCGCCGCCGAATTGCACGGCGTAGAGACCGCGTTTGACCGAGCGGATGATTTCTTCGGGGGTGCTCGGGCCGCTCAGCATGTAGGTATTGGTCATGCGCGGCATCGGCATGTGCCGGTAGCTTTCGCGGCGGCCATTGCCGGTCAAATGTGCTCCGGTCAACCGCGCGCTGAGCTTGTCTTGCAGAAAGCCGCGCAGGATGCCGTTTTCGATCAGCACGGTGCGTGATGTTGGATTGCCTTCGTCGTCAATATTGAGTGAACCGCGCCGTCCAGGGATCGTGCCATCATCAATGACGGTGCACATCTCGCTCGCGACGCGCTGCCCGATCAGGCCCGCGAAAGCCGAAGTGCCTTTGCGATTGAAATCAGATTCCAGGCCATGCCCGATGGCTTCGTGCAGCAGAATGCCGGGCCAGCCCGGGCCAAGGACGACTTCCATCGCGCCCGCTGGCGCATCCACGGCTTCGAGTTGCGTGATCGCTTGGCGCGCGGCCTCGGTGGCGAAGTGTTCCGGCGTCAGCTTTTCAGTAAAAAACTCCAGCCCCGCGCGCGCGCCGCCGCCGCCGCGTCCGACTTGCAAATTGCCGTCGTCATCCGCAATGCAAACGACATTGAAGCGCGCCAGCGGCTGCACGTCGCCAATCAACAACCCGTCGGAGGTCGCAATCAAGATGATCTTGTATTCATCAG
>Ga0070694_100000881_pt1 | contig 16921 bp, 9 predicted proteins | sample KBSK1251metaG_FD_65470 | JGI IMG/M metagenome (GOLD analysis project Ga0070694, IMG submission 65470) | Corn, switchgrass and miscanthus rhizosphere microbial communities from Kellogg Biological Station, Michigan, USA - KBS K1-25-1 metaG | ecosystem: Host-associated > Plants > Roots >... | reverse complement strand
CCCCCTAACAATTTATTTCCGGAGTTAAATGGGTATTGGAAATTTACTATCGTTGAAGCTGCTATGCCTCATAACTCATGGCAGCCTTCTTTCGCTGGGAACACCTTACGAACATCGCATCCTCACTGTGGTGGGTCAAGTTTGTCCGCATTTGGTCATGCGCGAGACGGTCACGTCGCCAGGGAGTGACACTCATCAGGATGCCGCCCCGCTTCCGTAGCCGATGCTGATTTCATGCCCAGATCACCGGGCAATGATCCCGCCGCACATTGCGTGGTTCAAGCGCGTGTGATTTTGCCGAAACTCTGCGCGCGCCGAATACGAAGATTTGGTTATCGCCGCTTCACCGTGGCCAGAGCCGGAACGCTGTAGCCCTCGAGTAGAACAATGTTGCCAGCCAAGAGAGCTGGTCAACCGACGTTATCACAAGGAGAGACAGATGAAAGATCAGGATCAAGCTACTTTTCGGAAAGGCAAAAATCTACCCAGTCGGCGGCGAGTGTTACAGATCAGACAGGCTTTGGCATTAAGCCTGAGCGCGCTCCTCGGAATGTTATGGATCGGTCTGGCGGCTTGGCGTTCGGTCTCGGCTGACAGTCAACTCAACGTTTCCACGGTAGCAGGAGGCAGCAATACCGGAGGGATTGACTTCCAGAACGCGCGGGGCATCACCTTGGCGCCCGGCAGTAGCTCGGTTATTTTCATCGCCGACACCAGCCATCACGTGGTGCGGAAAATAGATCTCAACGCGACTCCAACGGTAACGATCGTGGCGGGCACGCTCGACACAGCGGCCACCAACGCCGCCGCCGCTAATGGCGATGGCGGGCTAGCGACCAGCGCGATGCTCAATAGCCCTTCCGATGTCGCGGTCGACAGTTTCGGCAATCTCTACATCGCCGACACCGGCAATAACAAGATTCGCAAAGTGGTTGCAGCAGATGGCAGTATCAGCACGATTGCTGGCAATGGCCAACTCGGAGCGCTCGATGGGCCGGCCACGGGTGCGTCACTGGCCGGGCCGCGCGGACTGACAATAGATAGCGCTGGCAATATCTATGTGGCCGACACGGGCAATAATAAGCTTCGCCGCATCAGCGGGGGCACGATTCAGACCATCGCCGGCAGCGGCTTTGCAAACTTTAGCGGCGACGGTTCGCTGGCGCTTCTGAGCGATCTCAACGGGCCGCTTGATGTCGCGGTGGATACGACGGGCAATGTCTATATCGCCGATACCGGCAATCAGCGTGTGCGTGTCATCAACACGAGCGGCGTCATCAATACCTTTGCGGGCAATGGCACAACCACAGCCAGTGGCGATGGCGCGCCGCTTTCGGTCACGGTCATCAGCCCATCCAGTTTGACAGTGGACAGTTCAAACCGCGTCTATATCGCCGATAGCGGCAGTCACCGCGTGCGCGTCGTCAGTGGTTCCTCCATGACCACGGTGGCTGGCAATGGGACACAAGGTTTTGATGGCGATGGGCCAGATGCGACCATGCGCAGCCTGAGCGCTCCTTACGGCGTCGCGGTCAATCAGGCTGGCACTGAAATCTTCTTACTGGATAATGGTAACCACCGTCTGCGCAAAACCTCCAGCGCTGGCTTGACCACACTGCTTAGCGACGGGGCGGATGGTTATAGCGGCGATGGCGGCCCCGCCGTGAACGCCCGACTCCGCGTCCCACTCGGCGTGACGGTGGACGCGACCGGCAATTTCTACATCGCCGATACCGGCAATCACGCGGTTCGCAAAGTCACGATCAGCGATGGCACGATTACCACCATCGCGGGCACGGGCCAGGCCTCCACTGACTCAACGGCAGTTAACGGCGATGGCGGCCCAGCCATCAGCGCCACGCTCAACAATCCATCGGCTCTCGCCGTAGATGCGGCGGGCAACATCTACATTGCCGACACGGGCAACAATCGCATCCGCAAGATAGACCTCTCCGGCAATATTACGACGGTCGCTGGCACGACGACCATCAGCAGCACTCTGACGACGATTGGCGCAGCGCTGGCTGGGCCGCGCGGCGTGGCGGTGGATGTGAGCGGGAATGTTTACATCGCCGATACGGGTAACCATTGTATCCGGGTCTTAACGCCAACCGGGACCATAGCTAACTTCGCGGGCAAACCCGGCCAGCCCGGTTCATCCGGTGATAGTGGGTTGGCCACCAGCGCAAAGTTGTCTCAGCCGCGCGGCGTGGCCGTGGATGCCTCGGGCATTGCTTATATCGCCGACACGAGCAATCACCGCATCCGTCGAGTCGCCAACGGCACCATTACGACGGTCGTCTCGCAAGGTCAATTCACCACGAGCCGCGCCGAATTTACGGGTGATGGCGGTCTCGCCATCGTCGCGCACGTGCACACGCCTTCTGCGATCACAATAGATGCGAATGGCAATTACTACATTGCCGACACAGGCAACAATCGCATTCGCAAGGTGACGATCAGTGACGGCAAGATCAATACTATTATCAGCAATGGCGCGATTGGTTACAGCGGCGATGGCGGCCCCGCGCTGGGCGCTTCCTTCAGCGTCCTCAATGGCGTGGCCGTCAACGCCGCCGGGGGGGTGTATGTGGCCGACACGGGCAATAATCGCATTCGCCTGGCGGCACTGGCGACGAATGTCGCGCCGACCTGGCAAAGCTCCCCCAGCAGCAATCAGACCGTGAATGAAGGCGACGCGCTGAACTTGACATTCACGGCGTCCGATGCGGCCGGGCAAACTTTAACTTACTCGATGACGGGTGCGCCCGCCGGGGCCACGCTCGATAGCACGACTGGCGCCTTCTCTTACTCACCGAGCTTTAGCGTGGTGAGTCATACCACCCCAGGCGTGACATCCGCGCAATTCACCGTCACGGTCAAAGCGACCGATGACGGCGTGCCGCCGCTGGAGGTTTCCCAGACGATCACCCTAGTGGTCAACGACGTAAACCGCGCGCCTGTAGTGAGCGCCGGAACTCTCCCCTCAACGCTCGAAGCGACCAGCGCCGCGGGCGCTAACCTGGCGCTCGGCGGTTCCGCCACCGACGCGGATGGCGATCCGCTGACCGTCGAGTGGAAAGATACCTTCAACAGCGCAACCAGCACGATTGCTACCGCTGCCACAGCCAGCAACGTGCCATTGGCCTTCGGCTCGCACGTGCTCGTGCTCACGGCCACTGACGACAGGACCGCGACCACGAGCACCGTCCCCAAAACCGTCGTGGTGCAAGACACGCAAGTGCCGGTCTTCTCCGGCGTCCCAGCGGACATTACTCACACGATCAGTTCCGGGACGACCGACATCGTCACCTACACCATGCCGACGGCGACCGATGCCATCAGCGGCACGGCGACCGTCACGACAAGCCACGCATCCGGTTCGGCTTTCCCCATCGGCGCCACTACGGTGACTTTTACGGCCACCGATGCGCGCAACAACACCGCGACCGCGACCTTCAAGGTCACGATCACCCTCACGGGCGGTGGAGGCGGCAACGGCACGACGACGACGTATGACATCGCCGCTTTCGCTGGCACCGGCGTTTACGGTTCCAGCGGCGACGCGGGCGCAGCCACAGCAGCAACATTCAAACAGCCGCAGGGCGTGGCCGCAGATAGCGCGGGCAATGTCTACATCGCCGACGCTGAGGCCCGCGTGGTGCGCAAGGTCAATGCTTCAGACGGCAAGATCGTCCTCTTCGCTGGCACCGGAGCCAAAGGCTTCAGCGGCGATGCGGGCGCGGCCACCGCGGCCAAACTGAGCACCCCCACCGGTGTGGCAGTTGACGCGGCGGGCAATGTCTACATCGCCGATACCAACAACAACCGCATCCGCAAGGTCAACGCCAGTGATGGCCAGATCAACACCATCGCAGGAACCGGCTTCTCCGGCTTCAGCGGCGATGGAGGCGCGGCAACCAGCGCCAAACTCAGTTGCCCGACAGCTCTTGTGGTAGATGCGGCGGGCAATATCTTCGTCGCCGACACCGGCAACAATCGCATTCGCAAGATCAACGCCAGCGACGGTCAGATCAACACTATCGCCGGCAACGGCGCGAGCGGTTATGACAGTGACAATGTCAGCGCCACGACGGCCAGCCTCGATCATCCGGCGGGTCTCGCGGTCAGCGCCGATGGCAACATGATCTTCATCGCCGATACCGGCAACAATCGCATTCGCCGAGTGGTCGGCGGGACGATCACCACTGTAGCCGGCGACGGCACGATTGGCGCAAGCGGCGATGGTGCGGCAGCTACGGCAGCGAGCCTTAACGCGCCGACCAGTGTGGTGCTGGATGGCAGCAGCAATCTGATGATCGTGGATGCGGGCAATGACCGCATTCGTAAGATCACGATCAACGATGGCAAGATCAATACGGTGGTCGGCACCGGCGCGGCTGGCAATACCGGCGATGGAGGCCCAGGCGTGAACGCTACACTCGATACGCCTGCAGCTATCGCGCTCCACGCCAGCTCCGGCCTGTTCTACTTCACCAGTGCGGGCAATCTCCGTGTCCGCAAATTGACGCCGGTCATCGTCGGCCCGGTCAACCATGCGCCAGTGCCCGATCCGGTCTTCAATCAAAGTCTGAACAAGAATCAGACACTCAACGTCGCACTCAGCGCCACCGACGCCGATGGTGACCCGATCACCTTCAGCGTGGTGCCGGCGCAGTCGTTCCTTTCCATCATCACCGCCGATCCGCCCAACGGCACGGCCGTCCTGCGCATTGCGCCGAACAATGGCAATGCGGGCACCTACAATTTGCAGATCAAAGCGACGGACGATAAAGGCGGCTCGAATTTGACGGCAGCCTTTACCCTCACCATCAACGATCCCAATGGTGGCGGTAGTGGCGGCGGCGGAACCAATCGTCCGCCGACGGCTTCCATCGCCGCGCTCTCGTCACCCCTCGAAGCGACCGGGCCGAGCGGCGCTCAAGTCAACCTCAATGGTTCAGGATCGAGTGATTTGGACGGCGATACGTTGAGCTATCAGTGGAGCGATAACGGGACGGTCTTTGCCACCACGGCCACCGCCACCCGCACGCTCAGTCTGGGTTCGCATACACTGACGCTGACCGTGAGCGACGGGCGCGGCGGGTCGAACAACACTTCGCAAACCGTGCTCGTGCGCGACACGACTCCGCCGGTAATTAGCGTCCTGCCAAGCAGCGTGACCTTCGCGCCCGGCACGCAAGTCGTGCTCCCGACGCCCACGGTGAGCGATACGGTGGATACGTCGGTCACGGTGACCAACGACGCGCCGCAGAGCTTCCCGCTCGGCACGACGGTCGTGACCCTCACCGCGACGGACGATTCCGGCAACACCGCCACGACGACGGTCAGTGTGTTGGTCGGTTCGCCAGCGCCGCAGCTCATCTCGATCACCCCCTCTTCAGGAACTCAAGGCCAGTCCTTGACCATGAAGCTAAGCGGAAATAATTTCGTTCAAGGCGCCACGCTCAGCTTCAGCGGCGGCGGCATTTCGTCGGTCGTGACTTCGGTGACCAGCACCGAAATTACGGCGATAGTCAACATCAGCGTCTCAGCCGCTGTCGGCACTTCTTCGCTCAACCGGCGCAGCGTGACGGTGATTAACCCGAACAGCGGAGGAACCAGCACGTTAGTCCGCGTCTTCGGTGTCAGCCCGAAATTCTAGCCTGAGTTAAAAAAAGACTGGGGCAGCGAGAGAAGCGCCGACGGCTTCTCCCGCTGCCCTTCGGCCTGATCAGGGCAGCGGCCGGGGCGTGTCGCTCAACCGTGTGTTCGCCTTCTCGGTGATGCCTGGTCAGCCAGCCATCATCTCCCCTCTCATCAGCCTACTCGCTCCCTTGACATTCTAGGGAAGCAAGTTTATCTTTCCCCTAGAAACTCTAGGGAGGCAAGGCATGGCCCAAACGAAAACCAATCTGCTCCAGGGAACGCTGGTGATGCTGATTCTCAAAACGCTCACCGCCGGCCCATTGCACGGCTACGAGATCGCCCAGCGGATTCAGCAAGCCTCGGAGGATGTCTTGAAGGTCGAAGAAGGCTCGCTCTATCCGGCGCTCTACCGCATGGAAGAGCAAGGCTGGGTCGAAACCGAATGGGGCGCTTCGGAAAATAACCGGCGCGCCAAGTTCTACCAACTGACGAAAGCCGGGCGCAAGCAACTCGCTGCCGAAACCTCGAACTGGGAGCGGCTCCGCGAAGCCATCACCAGAGTGCTGCAAACAGCTTAGGAAGGAGGCTCGACAGATGTCTTGGATCAGAACCACTCTCCGGCGGCTTAAAGCGCTCAGTCGGTCAGCGTGCATTGAAAATGAGATCGAGGATGAGTTGCGCTTTCATCTGGAGATGCGAGAGAGAGACCATCTCGCCGCCGGCATGACGCCGGAACAAGCGCGAACGGAAGCGCTGCGGCGCTTCGGCAATTTTGAAGGCGTCAAAGAAGCCTGCCGTGAGATCAGCATGGAGAAACTGGGTGACAAGCTCCACCTCAAAGCGATCAAAGGATTCATCTGGATCATGATTGGGAGCGGACTGGCTATCCGCCTGGCGAGTCCTATTGAGACTGTACAGCACGTTGGCGATATTCTGGTTTGGATCGGAGTCCTATGGCGTGTACTGATTTATCTGCGCGCCATGCGATCAACCAAACATCAGCCGCCCGCAAGCGATGATCATTTGCTGATCCTGGCCGAGCCGGTGCCGGATGAATCAAGAGGGCCGTTACGGATTCCAACAGAAAGCATAAGTCATCCAATTCCCGCGCGTGACCAATACGGGCGCACGCCCGTCGAACGGCTGCTGGCGGACGACGAGTAAGCGGCAAGCTGTCTTAATCACACATGACTTTTGCTATTTTGTGACAAGCTTCATCGCTTGCATAGGGAGAGGTTTGTCTTTGAGCACCATCGGGAGAAGCAATGAACGAATCTACCATCGTCATTTCCGGTCTCAAGAAAACATATCCGGGCGGCGTTCAGGCGCTTCAAGGAATTGATCTCGAAATCCCCGCCGGAATGTTCGGTTTGCTTGGGCCGAATGGAGCAGGCAAAACGACGCTCATAAAAATCCTCGCCACACTGCTCGAACCCGACGCGGGCTCTGCCCGGATGAATGAAATAGATTTGATCGCCGACAAAGCCGCGACGCGGCGAATGCTCGGCTACCTGCCGCAGGATTTCGGCCTCTATCCGAGTTTCACCGCCGAGCAGATGCTCGATTACTTCGCCAAGCTTAAAGGCATCAGCCAAACGAAAGAACGGAAAGCGCAAGTTGGCGCGCTCCTCGAACGAGTCAACCTTTCAGCAGAACGCAAACGCAGGCTCAGCACTTATTCCGGCGGCATGCGCCAACGCTTCGGCATCGCGCAAGCATTACTCGGCCAGCCGAGGCTGCTCATCGTGGATGAACCGACAGCCGGTTTGGATCCGGAAGAGCGGCTGCGTTTTCACAATCTACTCTCAGAAGTCGCGGATGATGTGGTGGTGATTCTTTCAACCCATATCGTCTCGGATGTCGCGCACCTGTGCGGGCGCATGGCCATCATTCGGCGCGGCGAGATCATCGCGGCGTGCGCGCCGTCGGAAGCAGTCAAGCGCATGACAGATTGCGTGTGGGAAACGACCGTTGAGCGCGCAGCAGCAGCAGAGCTTAAATCGCGCTTCAAATTTATCTCTGCTCAATTCTCCGCCGGGCTGGTGCGATTGCGTGTTTTCTCTGACTACGTGTCGCCGGGCGAGCAGTTCACGCCAGTCACGCCTACGCTGGAAGATTACTATTTCAGCCTCATCAATCAAACTGCGCGGGAGAATCTGCATGCATAATCCCTTCAGAAGCCCGCTCATCACCATTATTCAAGCGGAAATTCTCTTCAATCTGAAGCGCGTCGCGCCGTGGTTCATGATCGCCCTCTTTGGCTTCAACGCTGTCCTGTGGTCGTGGGGAGGAATCGCTCAGCAATATGGTTGGGCGATCAACAGCGATTTCTTTATTGCTCGGCTGTGCGGCGGATTCACTATCCTGACCACACCGTTTTTCGTGGCCATGCTTATGGGCGATCCGGTGATCCGTGATTTCCGCTATCAAATTGATCCGTTGCTGCTCACCACGCCCGTGCGCCGGATTGAATACTTGCTGGGAAAATTCCTCGGCAATTTTCTGGTGTTGACCCTGTGCAGCGCGAGCTTGATGCTGGCAGCATTTCTGCTTCAGCTTATACCGCCGCCTGAAAATATTCTGCTTCCTTTCCGTGTCACTCCTTACTTCAAACATTTTTTGATCATCGTCGTCATCTCGCATCTGGCGCTGGGAGCGCTTTGCTTTGCGGTGGGGACGCTCACGCGAAGCGTCAAACTGGTCTATGGTCTAATTCCAGCGCTCTATATAGCTGCCATCGCGATCTCAATCGGTGATGGGCCTTACTCTGTACGCTGGCTCAGGCTGATCCATCCGTTGATGGGAGCCGGTACAAACACTGCAGCAGTCTGGAACCTCCGGGCGGCGCAAGTGAATGAGATGGTGATTGGGTATAGCGCCGAGATGATTATCAATCGGACATTGATGATCGTCTTGGCCGCACTCTGCCTGACGATAGTTTGGTCACGCTTCGCCAGAGCGGGACAATCCGCCTCGCGCGAGACATCATCGGCATCCATAAACACGCTGGGATTGATGGCCGCGACCGAGCGGCCTTACTCCAGTGATACGCCGCTGGAATTCGAGCCGGTCGCGACATCTGAACAGACTCAGGCCGCGACTGAGCGACAGACAGTTGCCATTCCGCACGTCTCGATTTCAACCGGCGGATGGCATTTGCGCTTGACTCAGTTCAGCGCGGCAGTCAATGCTGAGTTCCGATTGCTGCGCGCTGAACGCAGTCTCATCCTCCTGGTGCCGCTGGTCGTCTTTCTCTCAAGCCTGGAATTCAACTCTTTCAGCAACGTTTTCGGCGCGCCCTTCTTTCCGCTCTCTTCGATCTATGCGCCCAACAGCGTGCGGGCGCTGCTGATCCTGCTCGGCGGCATCACGATCTTTTACACTGGCGAAGTGATGCACCGCGACCGCGAGTTGGGCATGGAACCGGCCTTGTGGTCTACGCCCGTGCCGGATTGGGTGCTGCTGCTCTCTAAATTCGCGGCCATGTTTTTGCTCGCGTGCAGTCTCGTCATGTTGACTGCGCTGACTGCTATCGCCCTGCAAGTTTATCGCGGCGCAGCGCCTGAAATCACCCCGTACCTCATTATCTACTTGGTGATCTTGCTGCCGAGTGTGGCGTTGATGATCGGCGCCGCCATGACATTGAATGCGCTCCTGCGTAATAAATATCTCGCGCATGCAGTGGGCATCGCACTCGGCGGCGGGCTGTTTTACCTCTTCGGCCAGGGCTATACCAACTGGCTATACAACCCCGTGCTCTATCAATTATGGACTTACTCGGATCTGACTGGGCTGGAACCTTACCGCACGGGCTTGGCGCTCCATCGCGTGTACTGGCTGGCGATCACCGTCGCGGGTCTTGCCCTCGCGCAGCGCTACTTCAAGCGCAGCCCGGCAAACCGACGGCGCAGAGCGATGACTGTGGCAACTGCCGCTGCGTTCATCGCCCTGGTTGTCGGCTTCATCATTAACCGCGAGATCAATCGCGGCTTGGGGCGCGGCTCACTTGAAGCGGCGCGGATTCGCTATGAAGAGCGCTTCAGCCAAACCTACCGCGATGCGCCGCAGCCGGAATGGTCGCGCGTTGATTTGCAGGTCGAGCTTCATCCGGCAGAGCATCGCTTGCACGCGCGCGGCACGTTCAAGCTTGAGAACCGTAGCGCTCAGGAGATCACCAGCGTCCTCGTCTCACTCGATCCGGCTTATCACTGGCAGAGATTAAGTATTGATGGCGTGTCGCGCCCTCCGCAGATTGACGAACTCGCTCGCATCTATCCGCTCGACACGCCGCTTCAACCCAGCAGCACAACAGTTCTGCGTGCTGAATGGGACGCTGCGATCCCGCAAGGTTTGTTGCGTAGCTCAGCCGTCTACGCCAACTTCATTATGGAAGGCGGAACATTTCTCGGCGGCCCCGATTTCGTGGAATGGCTCCCCAGAATCGGTTATCTACGAAAGTGGGAGATTGCCGATGTCGCTATTCGGCGGCGATACGGCAAAGGCCCGCTTCAGCCACTGCCGGATTTGAAAGATGCGAGCTTCGTTCCGACGGGATGGGGCGGATTTCCGGTGGCGCCCTTTGATCTGCATCTTGAGATCACTGTGCCCAAAGCTCACACCGCTGTCTCAGCGGGCCGTCTTCTTGAAATCAGAGAGCAAGGCAAGCAGCGCACTTTCGTTTATGAAAGCGATCATCCCGTGAACGGCTTCCCTATCGTCGCTGCCCCCTACGCTGAAAAAAGGCGCGGTGCTTTTGCGGTCTATTATCATCCGCGTCATGCCTTCAACGTTGACACGCTTCTCGACGCCATGGAGGCATCGCGCCAGAAATACGAACGTGATTACGGGCCATTGCCTTACCGCGATCTGCGCTTTGTCGAGTTTCCGCGTCTCGCCGACTTCGCCATCAGTTGCCCCACGGCAATTCCCTGCTCCGAGAGCCTCGTCTTTCTTACGCGCGAGGACCAAGCTCACGTCAACTCGAATTACTTCGCCGCCGCACACGAGATTGCGCATCAATGGTTCGGCAGCATGGTGGTGGCTGGGCGAAGCGCAGGCAGCAACGTGCTGCTCGAAGGGCTGGCCGAATACGCTGCCGGTGCGCTGATGGATGAAAAGCTGGGTAAGCAGGCAACCAGAATTTTCCGCCGCCACGAAGAGGCCACCTACCTGCGTTATCGCCAAGCCGACCACGAGGTGTCGCTCATCAGTGTTGACGGCAGCCATCCATCGCAGGGCGTGATCTTTTATCAAAAGGCGGGCTTGGTCTTTCACATGCTGGAAACACTGATCGGGCGCGAGAAGATGAACGCCGCGCTCAAGGAGTACGTCGCGCGATTCAGCACCCGCGCCAGTCATCCCACGCTCCACGACCTGATCGCCATTTTCAAACGACAAACGCCCGACAGATCGCTCGATTGGTTCTACGAACAGTGGTTCTATCGCGTCGCTCTTCCTGATTTCCAAATCGCATCAGCCACGATGCGGCAGAAAGGTAGCGAATACGTGGTCGAATTCACGGCCAGCAATCTCGGTGAAGGGCAGATGGCTGTGACAGTCGAGGCCATCGCAGGTAATGAAAGAGAGGTCGCTAGTTTTCACTCAACCAGTGTGCAGATCAGAGTGGCACAAGGACAGGAGACAAAGGGTGTGATTCGTTGCTCCTTCAAGCCGGAGAGACTTGTGCTCGACCGGATGTATGAAGTGATTGATGCTGAGCGCCGGAATAATGAATACCGATTCTAAACCAAAGTGCTCGGCGCACATCGCGCTCTTGCCTTCCTCTCATGCCGTGCTACACTTCTTTCATCAACCCCCTAAGAGCGCTGACAACTAACTAGCCAGGAGCTTCTGTTATGCTCATGCTGAAACGTATCCTCGTCCCTTTAAGTTTTGCTCCTTCATCCAAGCACGCTTTTGAGACCGCCGTTGAGTTGGCGCGCCGCTTTGAGAGCGAGTTGTTTGTGCTCAATGTGATCTATGATCCATTCGCTGAGCACGACGCCGGAGCCGGCATCTTCACCATGCCGGGCGATTGGCGTCACCAAATAGAGCAAGCCCGCGAGCGCCTCGACCGCTTCATCAACAATCAGATCAAACGGCTACAGATCGAGTTGCCGATCACCAAGCTGATTGCCGAAGGCAAACCTGAACGCCGCATCATCGAAATCGCCAGAGAGAAAGAGATAGACCTCATCGTGCTCGCTCACCATGAAGAGAGCGGTCTCGATCACCTCTTCTGGGGCCGCAATATTGACCGGATCGTGGATCGCGCGCATTGCCATGTGCTGGTCGCGCGAGTGCAGCTTTATCAAGCGGAAAAGTAAGATCCTGGGAGCGCGCGCTTCCCCAACTAGCGACTGCCACCGACAGGCAATCCGCTCGGCAAGCTCGCTGGCAGCAGCGGCGCAGGGATGAGGTCATCGAGCGCTTTGAGGAAGCTGACCAGATCGCGCTTCTGCTGGTCAGTTAAGTTGAGCTTGGAGACTTTGAAATCCTGATTGGGCACCTTCAATCCGCGCCCACGCCCGCCGCCGTCATTGTAGAAATCCACGACTTCTTCGAGCGTCGCGAAAACACCGTTGTGCATGTAAGGCGCGGTGCGCGAGACATTGCGCAGCGTGGGCGTCTTGAACATGCCGAAGCTGTCAGCACGATGGATGATCGCCCCGAAGCCAGGGTCGGTATCGAGCGGCGCACCTTTCTCGGCTGAAGCTGGCACACCGATGGCCGACAGGCCGCCATCGTGAAAGAGCGGCGGCGTGTGGCAGGCCGCGCATTGCCCCGCACCGAAAAAGACCAGCAATCCGCGCGTCTGCTCGGTGGTGAGTTGATCGTCGCGTCCGGCGACGAAGCGATCATAGTTGGTTTCCATGAGCGTCAGCTTGCGTTCAAAAGCAGCGATGGCGCGCGCGATGTTAGGGAGCGTTATGTCGCGGCCATCGGGCGGCGTCTCGAAACCGAAGCCGGCAGCGAAGCGTTCGCGGTACTCCGGAATGGCGCGCAATCGCCGGATCAATTCCACGGCGCTCGACTGGTTCATTTCGTTTTCAGCGAAGATCGGCGCGAGCGCTTGCTCTTCAAGCGTGCCTGCGCTCCCATCCCAGAAGTGCAAATTGTTGTACGCGGCATTGAAGAGGCTCGGTGTGTTGCGCTGCAACTCCGGCCCAGTGCCCGCCCGCGCTGGCCCGATACCGCGTCCGCCCGCGCCCACCGCGCGCCGCAGGCCATCGGCCATGCCGTAATCAGGATGATGACAGGAAGCGCAAGAGGTGCGCCGGTCGCCTGATAGAATTGGGTCGAAGAAGAGCAAGCGGCCAAGTTCGGCGCGCGGTGTGTTCCCGCGATTGTTTACCGGATCGCTGGGCGGAGCGATAGGCTGTACGTGCTCTGCCGCGAGCGCCTGGCGCGCCAGTTGTAGCCACGCCTGGCGATCATCGAGCGATGTGTGCTTGGCTCGTTCAATCACTTCATCGAGTAGCGGAGTGTTGCTCCGAGCTTGATACCGTTGGTAAGTCCAGAAGCCTGTGGCAGCGAGCACAGCACAGGCCGCGATGGCGAAGAGTTTGAGCAATCTGGATCCGCGATTCGACATCATTATTACTTTCGTGAGGTACGTTGCAGTGCCTTCAATCCGATGAACCTTCAGCACGTTCATTTCAGTGGGCAGGACCAACATCCCACACTCACATGACAGTCGCAATCAGCCGTTGTTCCCAGCGCGAAATCGGCTACCACCGGGCAAGGCGCACGACCTGTGCCTGCTGGCGGGTCTCATCGAAGAAACGGTCGAGTTCGGCATTCACTTTTTCATTGGTGAGTAGGCCTTCAATCTCAGCGCGCATTTCTTCCAGCGAGCGCACGTTTCCGCCACGATTGCGCATGCGCGGCAGCGCGACATCGCGGTAGTAACGTTCGATCTCTTCCGGTTTGACCAGAACGAAAGAACGGAAGCGGAACTCAACGTACTTGAGAATCTCGATCCGGTGGCGTGCGATGTCGTGCAACTCCACTTGCTCCAAGCCGACCTTTTGCAACCGCTCGCGGAAGGCCGCTTCCGAGCCAAAGCGTTTGATCAGTTCGTTGTTGATGTAGGCGCTGATCTCCTCCTCGCTCGGCTCGTTCTGCGGAATCTTTTCGGCCTCTAGATCGAGCATCTTCTGATCAATCAGTTGCTCGAGCATGGCTTTCTTGTTTTCGAGGCTCAGATCGAGCGGCTGAAGTTCGGGATCGAGCGCGAGCGCCCAAAGCACATCGCTTTCGGTGATTAATTGCCCGTTGACCGTGGCCAGCATGCGGTCAGTGATGTCGGCAGGCGTAGCAGGCAGAGTGAGCGCACAGAGCAAGGCAAGAGAAAAGAAAGTGGAGAGAAAATGCTTCATCAAGCGACAAGCTCGCCCTTCTGCTGTTTGCTCAAGTGCGATCAGAAAACGCATCCTTACGACCTGTGAATACTTGGATTAATCGCTCGCCGTTGCTAAGGCTGGTTGCCGCGCGCTGACCAGAGGCAGTGTGATTTGGAAGAGCGCGCCTTCGCCCGGCTTGCTTTCGACATGAATGTGCCCGCCGTGATCTTTGATAATGCCGTAGCTCACGGCGAGGCCGAGGCCGGTGCCCTGACCGATCTGTTTGGTAGTGAAGAAGGGGTCGTAGATCTTCGAGAGGTTTTCGGCTGAGATGCCGGTGCCGGTATCGCGGAAATTGATCGCGGCGGTGGCATCGCCCGCTTCGGTGGCAATTTCCAATCTTCCGCCGTTGGGCATAGCATCGCGCGCGTTGAGAATCAGGTTCATGAAAACCTGTTGCAGCTTGGCGGCGTTGCCGAGGAGCGACGGCATCGGGTCGTCGTAACGACGGACGACTTCGATCTGCGTGTTGCGAAGCTGAGCTTCGAGCAATTGGATCGTGTCATCAAGCACGCGATGCACGTTGACTTCGACCAGGCGCGCATCGCTCACGCGCGAGAAGTTGAGCAGATTATTGACAATCGCCGAAGCGCGCGAGGTCTGGCGGTGAATCTTTTCGAGCAGTTGGCGGCGCGGATCGCTTTCAGGCACTTGCTGCATGAGCATCTGCGCGTATGACGAAATGCCAGTGAGCGGCGTGTTGACTTCGTGCGCCACGCCAGCGGCGAGTAAGCCGATGGATGAAAGTTTCTCGGACTGCTGCACCTGCTCTTCCAATTGAATGCGCTGAGTCACATCTTCGATAGCCACGAGCGTGCCTTCGATCTCGGCAGTCTTGGTGTGCAGCGGCGCAAGCGAGATGTTGAGAATCAATTGGCGGCCATCTACGGAATGAGCGCGGAATTTGTAGACGTTGACCGGCTCATCGGCTTGCCACTCGCTGCGCGCCATCATCTCGCGCAAAGCGTAGAGCATCTCGGCCTCGAAGACTTCGGGAATGCGGCGGCTAATGGCTTCGCCGCGTTTGAGGCCGTAAATCGCTTCGAGCGCGCCGTTCCAGTTGATGATCCGCCCGTGCAGATTGATGACCATCACGCCGACGTTGATGGACTCGATGATGTTTTCGTTGAATTCCTTGAGCCGTGCCAGTTCCTGCGCGCGCCGTTCCTGTTCTTCCAGGAGCAGGGCGTTTTCAATCGCGACCGCCACGTAACCGGAGATCGCGCGCAGCAGATCGGTGTCTTCCGATGAAAGCAGCGCACTAGCAGCCGGGTGACCAAGCGCGATTACGGCCACCACGCGCGAGCGCACCGCGCACGGGACGTAGTAATGAAGCAGGCGTCGGAGTCCGAGCGGCGCGAGATCTTCAAATACGGCCTGTTCGCCGTCAGCCTCTATCTCGTCATCCTTGACGATGCCGGTTGCGCCGCTGCGTGCGCGGAGGATGCTGAGAAAATCAGGCGGCAAATCAAGCTCACGATCAAAGCCTTCAGTGCGCGCTAGATTGAAACCTGATGGCGTGCGGCGGTCTTCGATGAAGATCGCGATGCGCTCAACCGAGAGCACTTCTTGCAAGCGCCGCATCAAGCTATCGAGCAGTACGCCAAGATCCGTCGTCGAAGACAGCGTCCGGCCAAAATCTTGCAGCGTCATCCGGTAATCGTACTTCTCGCCATAAAAGAGCCGGTCAATCCGCTCCTGCACCCAATTCTTCATCGGCGCAAAGAGCATGGCGATGGCTGACATAATGATCGCCGCGACGACAACGGTCGCATTCTGCGCGTCCTTGAGCAGCGGTTGCAGGAAGTGATAGCTGCCTGCCATAACCGAGCCGAAGAGCACCGCGACCGAAAGCGTGGCGATGATGTAAGCCGCCGAGCGTCGCACGACAATGTCCACATCCATCAGCCGGTAGCGGACAATCGAATAGCCCATTGTGAGCGGAATCAGAATCAGTGGCGCGATGGCGATAGGTTCGAGCACGGATGAGACTGCCGTCCCCATAATCCGCGAGGGAAGATACAAGATGGCGAACGAGAAGGCCGCGCCCCCCACTCCCCAGATGACCCACTTCAATTGTTGATGGACGATCTGCGATTTGGCGCGGCGGAAAGTCCGGAGCAGCAGCCCGCAACCAATCAGCATCGCAGCGGCGAAAGCGACATCCTCGCTCCGCGAGAGCGCATCCGCGACGGTGACTGGCGAAAGCGGCAGGAACACACGCAGCGTCTCGAAGTGAACCCAGACCTCTCCGGCCATGAGCGCGACGGCTGGTGCATAGAGCAGAGCTGTCAGCCAGCGGCGGCGAGTGAGCAAGCTACGCCGCTGCGGATAGATCGCCGCGAAATGGGCGAAGACCGGAGCGAGCAGGATGAACGCGAAGGCATCGGTCAGGTCTATCGCCTTGTCGAACTGCGCCCGCAGTTCTTCCGTTGGACTGTAGAAATGAACCATGAACGCCAGCAAACAGAGGACGAAGAAGTGCGTGACGTAAGGCGCACGGCCCTGCTGCAAGAGGACGTAAATACCGATGCCGAGATAGATCAAGCCGATCAGCGCGAGGTAGATGCCGCGCGGCAGATGTGTCGGGCGCGTGTCCAACTCGTAAAAATCAACGATGCCTTGGCGGATATCCTTATCGCCCGCATCATTCAGCGTCACGATCAGGTAGCTGAGGGGAATGCCATCCTTGAGCTGATCTTTGGTTTGATCAATATAGAGCTGAACATATTGCGCCCCTCTGAGTTCGTCGAACGGCTCCTTCCCATCCTGGCTGATACCAACCAGAATGTCGCCTGGCCGGATGTCATGATACCAAGCAGCGCTGCCTCGCTCGACACTCTTGGCCACCACGCGCCCATCGCGAT
>Ga0070694_100000879_pt1 | contig 16947 bp, 10 predicted proteins | sample KBSK1251metaG_FD_65470 | JGI IMG/M metagenome (GOLD analysis project Ga0070694, IMG submission 65470) | Corn, switchgrass and miscanthus rhizosphere microbial communities from Kellogg Biological Station, Michigan, USA - KBS K1-25-1 metaG | ecosystem: Host-associated > Plants > Roots >... | reverse complement strand
GTCCTGAGCGGTAACAGTTTGTCTCGCCGACACGAGAGATATGCTCCGAGAGCGTCACCGACAAGATTAGAAACCGATAACAAGACGACAAGCTGATTCTGATCACGACTCATGCTCCATACTGTTTTCCCTGAATACCGAGTTTCTTCATGCGTGAAAGCAGGGTAGTGCGGTTTAGCCCCAGGAGCGCGGCCGCTCCCTGCTCACCGCCCACGCGCCCGTTACATTCTGCAAGTGCCCGAACAATCGTCTCGCGCTGCTTTCTCGGCTGCTCGTCATCATTACTCTTCCGGCTATCCAGCGCGTTCAGAGTTTCTTCCACTATTCGCGCAATGTCGTCCCGGTCTTGCGGTGGCGTGCTCTGCGGCGCTTCCGCGACGCAAACTCTGCGTAGTTCTGTGAGCGGTGCTTCGAGCGATCTGCCTCTGGTGAGGATCACGGCTCGCTCGATAAAGTTTCCCAGCTCTCTGACGTTCCCGGGCCAGTCCCATTCGATCAATGCTTTCATTGTAGCGGTCGGAATCGTTTCGATCTGCTTCTGCATTTGCTGCGCGAAGTTCTGGGTGAAATAGCGAGCCAAAACTGGAATGTCTTCACGCCGGTCACGTAACGGAGGAATGCGAATGGGAAAGACATTCAGGCGATAATAGAGGTCGCTGCGAAATTCGCGGGTCGCAATCATCCCCTCCAAATCGCGGTTCGTAGCTGCCACCAGCCGTACATCTACTCGGTTCGTACGGGTGCTGCCGAGACGCTCGAACTCACGCTCCTGTAGCGCGCGCAACAGCTTCGGCTGAACCTCCTGCGGCACATCGCCAACCTCGTCGAGGAACAGCGTGCCTTTGTCTGCGAGTTCCAGCCGGCCTACCTTTTGGCTGATGGCGCCGGTGAACGCTCCTTTTTCATGTCCAAACAATTCACTCTCGAAGAGGCCCGTGGGAATCGCGGCGCAGTTGAGCTTCACGAAGGTACGCGTCTGGCGCCGGCTATGGTCGTGGATGGCGCGGGCGATGAGTTCTTTGCCCGTACCTGTTTCGCCCAGGAGCAGGACTGTGGCATCGCTGGCCGCTACCGTTTCCACCAGTTCCAACACCTGCCTAAGTGCCGGGCTGTCGCCAACGATCTGGTCGAACTTCAACTCGCTGCGGATTTCTTCTTCAAGGTAGAGTTTCTCCTGAGCGAGCTTCTCTTTGAGTTCGGAAATCTCGCGATAGGCGAGAGCGTTTTCGACGGCAATTGCGATCTGTCGGGAGACCTGTGTGAGCAGTTCCTCGTCATTTTCGGTGAAGGCGTTTTCGCTTCGGCTCGCGATGTCTAGTGTCCCCAACACCCGGTCGTGCGCGATGAGCGGTATCACGCACCCGGATCTGAGCCCGTCGTTGTATGCGTGCTTGATCTGGGGCGCTGGAAACTCGTTGAGATCAAGTTTCCTTATTAGAACCGGCCGGCCCGAAGTGAAGGCCAGACCTTGCGGGCTCCCTTGAAGCGGAAATGATGCGCCTTCTTCAAGGTCACTAGTGTATCGCAGGTCGAAGCTATGTAGTCGAAGTTGGCCCGTCTCCGTGTCGGAAAGGCAGATTGAAGCGGCGTCATGCGGAATGACCTTGCGGAGCGCGTCACAGGTCGCGTGCAGGAGGCTTGCCAAACCCAGACAGTTGACTACCGCATTGTTGATATCGAGCAGCAGTTGGTAACGGTCGCGTTCGGCTTCGGCGGTGGCAAGGCGCGTTTGATATTGCCTCTCACCGTTGGCCGTAGCAGACTGTCGAGTGCTGCGCATGGAAAAGGTTTGTCTCCTATTTAATAGTTTTCGACGAGAGAATTATATAGACACTGACGAGTCAGAAGGAAGGTCTAATCAGTCGTGAAATTGCCTCGAGCATTGCCCACTCGCCGACTGCCAGCACCGAAAGCGTTTCATCAGTTCACGCCGCGCAAAGTTCTCTGTGCACCCTCGCCTTCCAGGGTTTGCCTTGTCATTGCTCAAACCGTAAGACTGAACACTTACCAAGTTGCTCCGTCTTCACTTCCTGCAGTGTTTCAACCGCAAGGCGTATTCCACAACTCTTTCCGGTTGCATTCTCTGTTGAAGAGCTCAGTTGAGGACGAGACTCGATTCAAGATCAGGGAAGCTAATATTCAGGGCATCACACATTTCATGATCACTCAGGCGAAAACGGCGAACAGCCGCCATCGAAATCTAACAACGTTCACGTCCTCGAATAATCCTACCGGTTAAGTTGAAAGTGACGATGACACTTTCAACACTTTCAACAGTTTCGACATCGCGCGTCGCTCTCACCGATTCAAATACTCAATGAATTCAACGAATTTGCCGGCGCTTAATCCGGCACACGCGTTGCCCACTGCACTCACTCGAAGCGAAGAGGAGAACAGTGATGCTCAGAATTTTCATTCACGAACATGTGCCGGTAACGAGCTTCGTGCTCGAAGGAAAACTGATTGGGCCATGGGTTCAGGAATTGGAGAGATGTTGGGAGGACGCGTTGGCCACTAATGCTTCCCGGACGATGTTCGTGGACCTGGCTGACGTCAGTTTCATTGATGCTGAGGGGCGAGCACTGCTCACTCGGATGCGACAAAAGGGAGCGAGGCTGTTATCAGCCGGAGTTCTGATAAACGAGATTGTTGCTGAGATTGACGCTGAACAGCGTGACCGCAGTAGTCAATGCAGCCGTTTGAATCCGGCGTGAGAACTTTGCAGTCCTTTCGCCAATCGCAGGACGTGGACACTTAAGGAGCAGGCAATGCATCGATTTCTTTATCTACTGGCAATCATCATTCTGATGGCAAGCCCATTCAAAGCTACGGCGCAGCAAAACGGGGCGGCGCCGGCAGAAGTCTTGACATTGGACCAGGCCATCTCTCTTGCCTTGCGTGACAACCGTGACGTTACGAACGCTCGGCTGAGTGTCGGCAAATCTGAGGATCAAGTGGCGGCGGCCCGAACTTATCGGCTGCCCAAATTCGAATTCAATGCGCTTGCCGGCCAACAACTCGTGAGCCCGGACTTCACTTTTACTAAAGGTGTTCTGGGTAACTACGCGAACGTTGGCCCAATCCCTGATCGCGACATCAAAATGTCCACGCCCAGCCGGCCGACGGCCATTCTCTTCGGTCAAATTACGCAGCCACTTTCGCAGCTGCACCGCATTCGCCTCAACATCAAACAAGCCATGTTGATTGGTGACATTTCCAAAGAGCAATTGCGTGGGCAACAGCAGGAGGTCGTCAGCAATGTCAAGCGCACTTACTACGGAATTGTCCAGGCAGAGAGCGCTCTGGACAGCATTCGTCAGGCACTGGCCTTCTATCGTGAACTGGATCGAGTGACCGGCGATTACGTGCTGCAGCAGGTCGCGCTTAAAGCAGATGACCTCGAAGTCAAAACCCGATTGGCGAAGACAGAAACCGAAGAACTGACAGTCGACAATCAACTGAGCACTTTAAAAGAGCAGCTCAATCAGTTGATCGGTCGCGACATCAGAACCAATTTCATCATTACGCGCGTGCCCGAGCCCTCTCTGATGGAAACGGATCTGGCGGCGGCACGCACGCTTGCGATCGAACAGCGGCCCGAGGTCAGAGAGGCGCGGTTACGTGTCAAGCAGGCCGAAGTGGATAAGCGCGTGAAGAAATCCGAATACATTCCCGATATCAGTGCGGCCTTTACTTATGCTTCGCCCCGCAATTTTGATCAATTTATACCCAAGAACTTTGCCGCCGCCGGTGTCTCGATGACCTGGGAAGTCTTCGACTGGGGACGAAAGAAACATCAGCTTGCAGAGAAAGAGAAGACGATTGCGCAGGCCAACAATGCCCTGAGCGATGCAGAAAGCAAAGTAATGATCGAAGTTGGCGCGAAGATGCGCGACCTCAAACAAGCGGCACAGGCGCTGCGCGTTGCCAAGCTCAAGCAGGAAACCGCGCGCGAGAACATGCGCGTGTCTACGAACAAATACAAAATTCAGGCGACGCTGATTTCCGACGTGTTGCAAACGCAGGCAAATCTCGCGGACGCGGATTACCAATATCAACAGGCGTTGACGGCCTTCTGGACAGCCAAGGCTGAATACGAGAAAGCAATCGGAGCAGACAAATGAGACAGAAACGAACTCTGATAAGACTCACCAGGCAGGTGACATTCCTGGCAGCGTTTTTGGTCATGGCCGAGTGCGCCTACGGCCAGGATGTTCACTACAACTACGACCGAAGCGCCAATTTCGCGGCGTACAAAACGTATCAATGGGTCGAAATTCCGGGCGGCTCGGTGCCGGATCGGTTGATCGACCGGGCCATCAAGCAGGCCACCGACGAACAGCTCGCACAGAAAGGTCTCACCAGGGTCGAAGAGAACCCAGACGTGTACATCGGCTACCAGGTTGTGATCAACCTGGAAAAGAGCGTCGACTTATATAGCACAGGCATCGGCCCCGGAGGATGGGGCGGATGGGGCGACCGTTCGGTGCACGGCCAGACCTCGACTGTTCCCGTGGGGATACTGTTGATGGACGTGTATGACGTTTCAAAAAAGCAACTGGTCTGGCGCGGCGACGCCATCAAGACCATCGATCTCAAGGAAGACCCGGACAAAAACTACAAGAACCTGCAAAAAGTTATGGCGAAGCTTTTTAGGAACTATCCGCCTAAGCCAGGCAAATAGGGAGCGAGGACCAACGAGCGTTCTCAGCAGCCAAAGCTGAATACGAAAAAGCGATCGGAGCGGACAAATGAAAAAGAAACGATTGACACTAGTGGTAGCGGGCGCGGTGCTTCTGTTGGCCGGCGTGGTCTCAGCCGTAATGTTGAGGCCGCGAACGAAGCAGGCAGAGAAACCACCCATCCCCGTGAAAGTCGCAGCGGTTGAAGTGAATTCTGTCGGCAGCGGGTCGCGGTACTCAGCCACGATCATTCCACAGACAGAAGTAGAGATGGCCTTCAAGGTGGGCGGGTACGTTGACGCGCTGCAAAAGGTTCGTGGTGTCGATGGGAGGATGCGGGACATTCAGGAAGGCGATCGGATCACAACCGGAGCCGTGCTGGCGCGCGTCCGGCAGAGTGACTATCACGTCACCGTCAAAGAAGCAGAATCGCAGGCGAGCGAAGCTAAGTCGGGAGTCAACGTAAGCAAAGCGCAATACGACGAAGCACTTTCCGGCATCGCGTCGAGCAAAGCTGAACTGGCCGAGGCTGAGGCTGGTTATGTGAAGGCAAAACTCGATTACGAACGGGCTGAAGCATTGTTCGGCAGCCAAAGTATGACCAAAGCAAATTACGACGCGGCCAAGGCTCAGTACGACTCGACCGCTGCCCAGGTCACCGCGGCTCGTTCGCAAATTCGAATGATCGAAGCCAAGGCCGAATCAGCGAAAGCCAACATTCAGGTTGTTCAGGCCCGATCACAAAACGCCGAGGCGGTCGTGGAGGAGAAAAGGATTCCGCTTCAGGACACCGCTCTGAGGTCGCCGTTGAATGGTGTGGTGCTGCAAAAGTCGATTGAGAAAGGCACCCTGGTTTCGCCGGGCACAAAAGCCTTCACCGTGGCCGACACTTCAGCGGTCAAAGCTGTGTTCGGAGTTGCAGATGTCGCTGTCGCCGAAATGAAACTCGGAAAAGTCTTGAGCGTCGAGAGCGAGACAATACCGGGCAAGGAATTTCGCGGTCAAATTACCTCGGTGTTTCCGGCGGCTGATAAGAACAGCCGCGCTTTTAACGTCGAAGTGACGATCGCAAATGCCGACTATCTGCTACGGCCCAACATGATCGTGTCACTTACTGTGGGAGCGCAACCCACTGTCACAGGACAGTCAGTTGTGCCGTTGAACGCAGTGATAAAAGGGAAGAACTCGGGCGGTTATGCAGTGTTCGTGGTGGTGGACCAGGGAGGCAAACTAATCGCACTGCTGCGCGAAGTGAAGCTGGGCGACTCCTTCGGCAACACCGTAGTGGTGACGGACGGACTGAAGCCGGGCGATCGAGTGATCACCACGGGCGGCACGATGGTAAACGATGGCGATCAGGTAAAGGTGATTCCATGAAAAGAGTTCAAGTCTTATTACTAAAAGTGCGCGAAACTTTGCGCCGGTTGGTCCATAGATCACCGGCAAAAACCCTGACCCACAGCCAGAGCAGCCTGGCGCATGGCCAGGCCAGCGACGAGGCGATGAAAGGCAAGCGCAACATCTCTCGGTTTTTCGTCAACCAGCGGCAAATCACCTGGGTCATGCTGATCGGCGTTTGTGTCTGGGGCGTTTACAGCTACAAGAGCATGCCCCAGCGCAAAGACCCGGATACGCCGGTTAAAACGGCGGTCGCCATCTGCCCCTGGCCGGGAGTAAACGCCGAGAAGATCGAGCAACTCGTGACCAGGAAGATCGAAGAGAAGATCGCGCAGAACGCGAACGTAGAAAAGATCCGTTCGATCTCGCGCACCAACGTTTCCGTTGTTTATGTGGATTTGGACGAGAACTTTCCCGGCACCCAGATCGGCAAGGAGTTCGATGACATCGCGCTCAAGCTTGACTCGATCAAAGATTTGCCGGACGGCGCCGGGCCCATACAATTTATCAAGGATTTCGGCGACACGTCGGCTCTGATGCTCACAGTTGCCAGCCCGAAAGTTGGTGAAGCGGAGATCGATCTGCGCGCTAAGGAGATCGGCGAAGCCATCTCGCGTAACCGGGCAAAGTACGCGCCTGCGTCAGACGGAGCCCGTTTCACCATTGTCAGCACACTCACTCATCCAGTCAGCGCCCGCATCGTGCAGGAGCCGCTCAATTTGTTTGCCGATTACCTCAAAGAGAAAGGCGTGGCTACTGATCTGCACGTGATCAATGAGCCAGGATTCATTGGGGTCGACGGAATCTCCGACGCCAGCGATGAAAGCCTGCTCGACCACACGCGACACTTTATTAACGAGCGGTTGCAGGCGGCGGATTTTCATCCGGATAGCTGGCCCCCAGTCGTGATCCGTGACGCTCAGCAGACTCGCGAACGTCTGCGCCTGGTAGCGGGCGACAAATACAGCTACCGGCAGATGGATGATTTCACCGATATCATCGAGAAGGGTCTTAAGAACGTTCCTCAAGCTACGAAGATTTCGCGCGCCGGCATTCTGGCCGAAAAGATCTATCTCCGTTATTCACAGGAGCGCATCGCCTCATACGGGCTGCAACCGGGAGACCTGCCGAAAATTCTGAGTGCGCGCAACATCACTCCGGCAGGGGGGCAACTGGAGGCCGTGGGCAGGAATTTTACTATCGACCCTTCCGGCGAGTTTAAGAGTGAGAAAGACATCGGAGACGTTGCGATCGCCCGCACCGACCAGGGCGCGCCCGTTTACCTGCGCGACGTGGTGGACGTCGAGCGAGGTTATACCAGTCCGCCGAGATATCTGAACTTCTATGACTGGCGCGACGAAAACGGCAAATGGCAGCGCAGCCGCGGCATCACCGTCGCTGTCCAGATGCGTCCGAATGGATACATCGGCCAATTCGGTAAAGACATCGATGTGAAGCTGGCCGAGTTGAGGAAGCAGTTGCCCGACGATCTGATCATGGCTCGCACCTCCGACCAGCCGCGGCAGGTCACGGAGAATGTCGATCTATTCATGAACAGCCTCTACGAGGCAATCATTTTGGTGGTGATTGTCTCGCTCATTGGATTCTGGGACTGGCGTTCTGCGCTGCTGATGGGCTTGGCGATCCCGATCACGCTCTTCATCACTTTCGGGATGTCGCGCATGCTGGGCATCGATCTCCAGCAGGTGTCCATCGCCACGCTGATTATTGCTCTCGGCCTGCTGGTAGACGTGCCGGTCGTCTCCGGCGATGCGATTAAGAACCAATTGGGGGCCGGGCTGCCGGCGATCCTCGCCTCATGGATGGGGCCGACAAAACTGATCGTCGCAATCATGTTCGCCACCATCACGAACATCGTCGCCTATCTGCCGTTTCTGACTCTGCCCGGGGGCACCGGCGAGTTTTTATACAGCTTGCCCATCGTGCTGACCTGCTCTTTAGTGGCGGCGCTGATCGTGGCGATGGTCTTCATCCCTTTCCTCGGCTACTTTTTATTGAAGCCAAAGATCGAACCGCCCCTTGCGGAACGGAGGAAACGCGGGTTCCCGGCTTTCTATTACCGAGTAGGCCAATGGTCCATCAACCATCGTTGGGTGGTGCTGCTCGGCTCGCTCGTCCTGTTGGCTGGCGGTGGACTTATTGGCAGCCGGCTCAAAAGCGACTTCTTCCCGAAAGACCTTTCTTACCTTTCATATCTGGACGTGTGGCTGCCTGAAGATGCGCCATTGTCCGCGACTAACGACGCCGCGCGCCAGGCTGAGCAAGTGGTGCGCGAGGTGACGGAAGAATACGCCAAAGAGCACGCTGAAAAAGACGGCAAGCCGCGTGAAGTCTTGAAGTCCCTGACCACCTTCGTCGGGGGTGGCGGGCCACGCTTCTGGTTCTCGGTTTCGCCCGAGCTGCAGCAGCTCAACTACGCGCAGGTCATTATCGAAGTCAATGACAAGCATGACACGAACCACCTGATCGGCCCCATACAGAGAGCGCTGGACGAGAGGATCCCCGGCGCGCGGGTTGATGTGCGGCAACTCGATACAGGCAAGCCCATCACTATGCCGGTCGAAATCCGCATCTCGGGCAGTGACATGGCCGCGCTGCGCCAGGAGGCGGAGAAGGTGAAAGATATTCTGCGCGTCACTCCATACGCCCAGCGCGTCCGCGACGATTGGGGAGAACAGAATTTCACAGTCAAACTTCAAACCGATTCGGATCGCGCGAACGTGGCCGGCATCACCAACATGGACGTGGCCGCATCCTCGGCGACAGGTATCAACGGTAATCAAGTGTCGGTGTTGCGCGAAGGTGATAAACAGATCCCGATCGTGGCGCGACTGCGGATGGAAGAGCGGGCGCAACTCGCCGACGTGCAGAACCTATACGTCTATTCCATGCAGGGGAACGAGAAGGTGCCGCTTAGGCAGGTCTCGTCCGTCGAGTACGGAATGCAGACCGAGAAGATCCGGCGGCGAAATCAGTTCCGCACGATCACGGTTTCGTGCATGGCCGAACCCGGTCACCTGCCAAGCGAGATCGTGAGCGCCGCCCGGTCGCAGCTGGCCGCATTTGCCGCTCAGCTCCCCCCGGGCTATCGCATGGATTTCGGCGGGTCGGAAGAGGAGCAGGTCAAGGGTTTCAAAAACCAGACAGTCGTGCTGATTATCTCGCTGGTCGCGATCTATCTGAGCCTCGTCTTTCAGTTCAAGAATGCTATCAAGCCGTTCGTCGTCTTTGCGGCCGTGCCCTACGGGGTCGCGGGTGGGTTGGTGGCGCTCTGGGTGATGGATACGGCCTTTGGTTTCATGGCGTTCCTGGGAGTTATCAGCCTCGTTGGGTTGATCGTCAGTCACATTATCGTGCTGTTCGACTTTATCGAAGAGAAGCACGCGGAAGGCGAGCCGCTGAAGGAGGCGGTGCTTGACGCCGGCATCATGCGGCTGCGGCCGGTGATGATCACAGTGCTCGCCCTGGTGTTTGCACTAATCCCGCTGGCGATGCATGGCGGGCCGCTGTGGGAGCCGATGTGTTACGCCCAGATCGGCGGGATGATGGTCGCGACCTTCGTCACGCTTTTGCTGGTTCCGGTGATCTACTCGATCTTCGTGCTCGATCTCAAACTGATCAAATGGGACATGAAAGCTGAGGTGAAGGAAACCGCCCCTGAAAAGGTTACGACTGAAGCACCAGCTCCGGCGACGGTAAGCTGAGCAATGATTGTGATTAATGGGAGCCGAATATGAATAGGAGAGCAACACAAAAATGGATCCTGACAAGACCAGGAAAGGCCGGTGCGCTGCGGAATCCACTGCCGTTAAGCTGTGTGTGGCTCGTGATTGGCCTGTTCTTAGTTTCCTCTGCCCACGCTCAGCAGCGGACGCAACTAACACCTGACAGCGAGCCGGCGACGCTGCGCGAACAACTTGCGCAGGCGAGCCGCGAGTACACGGCGACCCTCGGACAATTGCTCGAGTTGTACGAGGCAAACGCAAAGCGCACCGAAGAGCAGCTCCAGAAGATGAAAGACCTATATGCGCAGAGGCTGGTGACGCGCTCCGATATGGAAACAGCGGAGGTCGTCGCCGAGCGCGCCAGAGAAAAGGTCGTCGAGGCCCAGTCGCAGTTGAAAGGCGCCGGTGTGCAACTCGCTGAAGCGCTAATCGAGGTTGAGTCCGAAGAGACCGCGCCAAAGCCTAAGTTAAGTCCCGCGCCGCGCGCCATGGGCGGGTTCGTTCGTACGACCGCCTACATCCGCTACGGCGGCGGGCGCGCGTGGTCACTGTCGGAGGTAGGCGCAATCAAGCAGTTCTTCATAATGAGATTTGGACGACCGCTGCCAATTCATGTGTTCGGTCAGTCACCGCTGCACGACCGCTGGGGCTATGACCATCGCAATGCGATCGATATTGGTCTTAATCCTGATAGCAGGGAAGGGCAAGCGCTGGTGGAATACTTGCGCGCCAATGGGGTCCCGTTTACGGCTTTCCATTTCGCAATCCCGGGTGTCGCTACGGGACCGCACATCCACGTCGGGCTTCCGTCGCACAGGATTACACCGACCGTGGCTAGCAGGTAGGACGTTAAGAAGGAGGGTTTATGCCGGGAGAAGTAACCAGTGCTGCGGCGGCCATTATGGGTGCTTTGGTAGGAGGGCTTGCGTCGCTGACGAGTACCTGGGTTGGCGAACGCAGCCGCCATCGACGGGATATGGTCCAACGCGAAATCGCCAGGCGAGAGACCGGCTATGCCGACTTTATAGACCAGGCGTCCAAACTCTTCGTGGCGTCAGCTACGCACAATATCAATGATGACGAACTTGAGCTTCAAGGAACCGTCTCACTTTACGCCGTCGCTAGCCGCATTCGGCTGTTTGCTTCGGATCCAGTTATCAAAGAAGCAGAACAGGTCCTCGATCTAATAATCACTCAGTATGGGGACGAAAATGTTTCTGTCGAACAACTTCGGAAGACTGCCATGGAAAAGAAAGATCCTCTGAAAGCCTTCAGCGCCATCTGTCGGCGCGAGCTGAAGGACGTCCAGAGAAAGATGCCATTTCGCCTTTAGGTCCCGCATTTTGAAATCGGAGGCGATTTATCGAGATGCCCGAGAGAAGAGCCCAAATCATCCTTCAAGTCGCCCAAGCGATTGGCACGCGATGCGAAATGTCTGAGTTGTTGGCGTCCTTGAATGAAGCGCTGAATCCCATAGTTCATTTCGACGCCACCTCTGTTCTCATCCTGGAAGGTGACACTTTGGTAGTACATTGGGCCTGTCTTGAAGGTCTGACTAGTAGTGCCGGCGAGTCCGCGGAAAGCGTTGTCGGCCGCTACGCATCCAGCATCAAGGTCGAGCCGCCGCCTATGAAGGTGCCCGCAAGCGACCACCCAATTAGCGTGATCACGAAGACCGGCCAACCGTATGTAGCTTCGGATTTGAAGGCTGAGTTAGGTTTTCACTCTGACGAGCCGTTATTGAAAGCTGGATTCCGCAGCTATATTGATCTACCGCTCGTTACGCAGGGCCAACTCATCGGTGCGATCAAATTCTTGTCGAAGGAAGAAGGTAACTACACTAACGCGCAGGTGGACCTTTTGCAGGACATCTCGAACGTTGTCGCAATCGCTGTCTCGAACGCTTTGGCTTATAAGGAAATCAAGTCGCTGAAAGAGCAACTGCAAATAGAAAACCGGGTGCTGCAGGAAGAGATCGTGCAACGATCGATTTATGAAGAGATCGTCGGTTCATCGCGCTCGCTTCAAGAGGTAGTGGCCGCCATTGAGCGAGTAGCGCCCACAGGCTCGACGGTCTTAATCACGGGTGAGACAGGAACGGGAAAAGAGTTAGTCGCGCACGCGATTCATCGCCGCTCAGATCGTTCGGAACGAGCATTGGTAAAAGTGAATTGCGCAGCGCTGCCTGCAGAGCTAATCGCGAGTGAATTATTCGGCCACGAAAAAGGCGCATTCACCGGCGCACTACAACAACGGGTCGGCCGGTTCGAGGCGGCCAACGGCGGCACAATTTTTCTTGATGAGGTCGCTGAACTGAGTCCGGAGATTCAGGTGTTGTTGCTACGTGTGCTGCAAGAGAGGGAATTCGAGCGGGTTGGCGGCAACCGCACGATCAAAACAGACGTGCGGGTGATTGCCGCTACCAACAAAGACCTGCAGCGCGAAGTCAACGAAGGCCGGTTCCGCATGGACCTTTTTTATCGGCTCAATGTCTTCCCGATCCGCGTGCCGGCCCTGCGTGAACGCGTCAACGATATTCCGGTGTTGGTCGATTATTTCGCGGTGCGGCTGGCCGCGCGCACCGGGAAGAAGATTAAGCAAATCGAAAAACGATCGCTCCAGTTGATGAAGCAGTACTCCTGGCCGGGAAACATCCGTGAGTTACAGAACGTGATCGAACGGTGCGTGATTTTGGCCGCCGGCGAGGTTTTGCGGCTTGAGCCTGGCATGCTGATCCACGAACCGCCGCCCATCAGTCTGCCTGTTGCGGCTGAAGACGGCTCAGGCCGCAGAGCTGAAATTGAAGCTGCGCTGCGCGTGAGCCGTGGCAAGGTTTATGGGCCCAACGGCGCTGCTGCTCGTCTTGGGGTTCCGGGAACGACGCTCGACTCGCGAATACGCACGCTGGGCATCAAGAAATATCTATTTAAATAACACGCGGAATTTTCTCTCGGTTCCTTAAGGCCTTCTCAGCACCATTCAGCGAGACCTTCAGTCCACGAGCACGTAATTCTGAATAGGGCCGTTCCTTTCGAACGCGAGTCTTCTGGTCTGACTTTTCTTTCGAGCATCGCCAGTGTCCGAAAGAGTCTGCTCCCCAACTCGAAAGAGGTCGCAATGCTTTCCGTTTTAGCTGATTGCAGCACCATTTGGGAGTCGCCGCCGGATCAAATTCGTCGCACAATCGTGGCGAATAGAAAGGACACCCAAATGAGTACAGCATTCGCCATCCCCGCTAATTCTTATCCGCCAAGCCACGGTTCATTCGGCGCGAACGTATTGTCGATACGAACTCGACGCGAAATTGAACCACCGGTGACGCCCGGCGACGATTCGATCGAGCCGCTCGTGCTGGACCTACCGCTCGGGCGCGGCGAGCTTAGGGAAGTGAAGGCGGCGCCCGTCGACGCACAGGCTTATTCGAAAGTTAAACGCAGTAACACAGCCTTTGCAGAGATCATTGGAAACAGCCCGGCGCTGCACCGCGTGCTGGACATGGCGGAAAAGGTGGCCGCGTGGGACTCGACGGTTTTACTGCTTGGCGAAACTGGGACGGGCAAGGAGCTGATAGCACAGGCAATTCACCGGTGCTCTCATCGCCGCAATCGCCCGCTGATTAAAGTGAACTGCGCAGCGTTGCCGAGTGAACTGGTAGCCAGTGAATTGTTCGGCCACGAAAAAGGTTCATTCACCGGCGCGATGCAACAACGCATCGGTCGTTTCGAAGCAGCAAATGGCGGGACTATCTTTTTAGATGAGATTGCGGAACTGGGTTCCGACATGCAAGTCGCGCTTTTGCGCGTTTTGCAAGAGAAGGAGTTCGAGCGTGTCGGCGGTAACCGTACTATCAAGACAGACGTGCGCGTGATTGCCGCTACGAACAAAGACCTTTGGCAGGAAGTCACCGCCGGGCGCTTCCGCATGGACCTTTTCTATAGATTGAATGTGTTTCCGATTCAGATGCCAGCTCTACGTGAACGCCTCGAAGACGTTCCTTTGCTGGTTGATCATTTCGCCGGCCGGCTCGCGGCGCAGACGGGAAAAACGATTAGCCGCATCGGGGAGCGCTCGCTCTCAGCGATGCGTCGATACTCATGGCCCGGCAACATCCGTGAGCTACAGAATGTGATCGAACGATCCGTGATTCTGGCGGCCGGCGAAATCTTACGAATTGATCCAGGCATGTTGGCATACGATTCACCGCGGCCAGTCGATGCCCCGGCCATTGCTGCCGGCGGTTCAGATCGCAAGGCACAAATCGAAGCTATCCTGCGTGAGACTCGTGGAAAAGTTTATGGGCCTAACGGCGCGGCCGCTCGCCTGAAAATCGCGGGAACCACTCTTGATTCGCAAATCCTCGCCTTGGGCATTAAGAAATATCAATTCAAGTAAGGTTCGATCCACCTCGCGACCTCTGCACGGCAAGAACGGTCGTTTACCTCTTTGTCGTGAAATTCCATACCAACCGCTGAAAATGATTCCTTAACTCGGACGAGATTTACTTCACAGATGACGTCAGCGCCGCTCGAAACTCGCAAATTCCGACGGCACATTCGTTACCGTAATTCCACGGGAGTTCGTGGAATCACGAACGACTCACTCTCAAGTTTCCTCGCAAAATCAATACCTTTCGCTGGAACGCGTGTTGCCCTTTGAGGTGGCGAAGGTGAGAACACAAAGATGAATACAATCCAAATTAAGAGGACGCTATTCGCGGCCCTGCTATTGATTCTTGCTATCGTTTTTTTGAGGAGCATTGCCCACGCGCAAACTGCACCGAGTGCTACAGGTACCTTGCGCGGGTCGGTGTCGTCCCCAGCCCCAGACGGCCAGTCATACAACATTCCGGGCGCAAGCCTGAAGCTGAAGTCTCCGGCACAGACGCTGGACGCCGTGACCGACGATGCTGGTCAATATCAATTCAAGAATCTCTTGCCTGGCGCCTACACGGTCGAGACAACCGTTCAGGGATTCAAGACCTCGAGCAAGAGCATCATGATTCGTGCCGGCGAGACCACGGTGGAGAATGTAGCTCTGGAACTTGCCGACATAACAGCTACCGTCATGGTTACCTCCACGGACACAACGGCAGGAGTACAAACGAGCGAAACTGCACTCGCCGCTACGATCAAACAGACCGAGCTGCAAACACTGCCCCTGGCCAACGAACAGTTGCTTGACGCAGTGCCGCTGGTGCCTGGAGTCGTGCGCGGGCCCGATGGTCAGATCAACATGAATGGAGCACGGGTTAGCCAAAGCTCCATGACCGTCAACAGCGCTAATGTGACTGATCCGGTGACCGGTGACTTTGCGATCAGTCTTCCGATCGAAGCCGTTAAATCAGCGCAGGTGCTGACAAATCCTTACGCGGCTGAGTATGGCAGGTTCACCGGCGGGGTCACCGCAGTTGAAACGCGATCCGGCACAGACAAATTCAACGTCGAGTTCCAAAGCTTCTTCCCGAAATTTGCGAGACGCGGTGGCAAATGGAACGGAGTGGAAGCGTTCACACCAAGGCTCGCGGTCAGTGGTCCAATCAAGAAGAACAAATTATGGTTCATGCAATCATTCGAATATCGCTACGTGCGGACACCCGTCTACAGCCTGCCACCCGACCGGCGCGATACGGGTCTTGAAAGTTTTGATTCCGTGTCCCAGATCGATTGGGACATTAACCCCAGCAACCACCTCACCAGCACCTTTTCGCTATTTCCCGAGAAGCTGAGATACGTCGGACTCAACACCTTCAATTCTCAGGAGGTCACGCCGAACTACAAACAACGCGGTTTCGTGTGGGCGGTAAACGAGCGCCACATTATGAGCGGTAAGGCCGTGCTCGAGTCGTACTTGAGCGTGAAGAAATTCGATGCCGACGTGTTTCCGAGTTCAGGCGAGCGAGTGATGAATTTCACGCCGGACGAAAACACTGGCAACTTCTTCAACAGCCAGTACCGGCGCAGTACCCATATCGAAGCACTCGAAGTCTACAACTTCGAACCACCAAAGTTCGCCGGGTCGCACTTCATGAAAGTTGGCGTGGGACTGACCCATACTACGTTCGATGGACGCAACACGAGCAACACCGTCCGTATCCTGCGTCACGACGGCTCGCGCGCCGAGCAGATCGATTTCATGGGCGAGGGCTCGCTCAGCCGTAACAAGACTGAGTTCGGTGCTTTCTTCCAGGACAAGTGGACGATCAACGATCGACTGACGGTGGAATACGGCGTCCGTGTCGACCGCGACAATATCGCGAGTACCAGCAATGTTGCGCCGCGCGTGTCGTTTGCCTTCGCACCTACGCGTGACGGCCGCACGGTCATTCGCGGCGGTGTGGGTTTGTTCTACGACCAGATCGATTTGAATGTTGCGACCTATCCGGAAATGCAGGAGCGGCTAATCACTCGCTATGGCGAAAATGGGCGGCAAGTGCTGGGAAGTCAGCTTCAACGACTGGTGCTGCAAAACGGAGAGTACCTGACACCACGGAGCGTCAATTGGAATATTGAACTGGATCGCGAGTGGATCAAGAACCTTTTTGTCCGCGTCGGTTACCAACAGCGTCAAGGTACGCGTGAGTACATCATCGACCCAATTGACTCAGCGAGGGCCGGCAGCATTTTGTCGCTCAGCAACGGCGGCTGGTCACGTTATCGGGATTTTCAGGTTACCGCGCGCTACAAATTTCGGCAGCACGATGAATTCAACGCTTCTTACGTACGCTCCAAAGCGATGGGCGATCTGAACGATTTCAACTCGTACTTCGGCAACTTCCAGAATCCGATCGTACGCGCGAACGAGCGCTCGCTGCTGCAATACGACGCGCCAAACCGGTTCGTTTTTTGGGGCAACTTCAACATCAAGTACGGAATTACGGTGGTGCCGGTACTCGACCTACGAAATGGTTTTCCGCTGTCGAACATCGATGAGAATCGAAACTTTGTGGGGGAACGCAATCGCGCGGGTCGCTATCCGACCTTCGCATCGCTCGACATGCAGATCATGAAGAGCGTGTCAGCGCCCGGACGCTTCAAAGATAAATATCGCTTTAGAATCGGACTCAAGGTCTTCAACGTTACGAATAATTTCAATCCACGCGATTACCAGGGAAACCTTGCCAG
>Ga0070694_100000877_pt1 | contig 16951 bp, 15 predicted proteins | sample KBSK1251metaG_FD_65470 | JGI IMG/M metagenome (GOLD analysis project Ga0070694, IMG submission 65470) | Corn, switchgrass and miscanthus rhizosphere microbial communities from Kellogg Biological Station, Michigan, USA - KBS K1-25-1 metaG | ecosystem: Host-associated > Plants > Roots >... | reverse complement strand
CGGAAATTCTGAAGCGGTTGCTGCTCCTGAGTGGCGCTGGTGATGAAGACCGTCGCCTCTGGCGCGCTTACGTCAGCGAGACCGCGATGCGGATTATGCGTGATGCGCTCGATCATCCGGCGCAGCCAGCAGAGTAGGCTCCTCACACTCGCGCCTGCTCATCATCATTCTATTTGGGCTCTCTTTAGGCTCGCTTTAGCCCAATAATGGCGTGCCTCGATAAACCACGCTCCAGCCGCGCTCTACGCTGGTGTTGATCGCACCTTCGTAGTTGCGGATGGCTTCGCCACTCGTGTCGAATTCTTTGAGCAGTGGCGCGTCTTCGCGCGGGTCAAGCTTGATGACGGCCGTAACGGGCTTGGCGTCCTCGCTCGGGTCAAGCATCTCGGCGCTCACCAGGACGAGAAGGGAAAAGAGATCGTTTTTGGTCAGGATGGTTAATTGGGTCGTTGACATGCGTCGTTTCACTCGCCAGCAGTAATGTTGATCGAACATGGATGATAGCACAGACTGGCGCGATCAACGTGGCGGCGGAGGCGATTTGAGCAGATAAGCCAATAGGCCAATAGCTGTAGCGGCGGAGACGGCGAACTTATAAGCCGGGTGAATCGGCGTTGGCGAAATAAAAGCTTCAATCAGACCAGCGATGACCAGCAGCGGGATGCAGCCAGCGAGTAGCTTGATGGCGGTCGCGCCGCGTTCAAGCAGTGCTTCGCGCCGTGTGCGTTCGCCGGGCACCAGAATCGCCATGCCGATCATCAAGCCCGCGCCGCCTGCAATAAAGATGGCTGTCAACTCCAACACGCCATGCCCGGCCATGAACGAGAAGAGTTTGAGTTTCATGTGATACTTAACGGCTAGCGAAACAACCGAGCCTATCTGGAGCCCCGATGGTCTAAGCGCCTCAATCGTTCCAGCCACGGGTAGAATGCTCATCGCGAAAGTCCTGAATCCCACACCGATGTTGTTCGTCATAATCCCCGCTGCGCCCAGCGGAGCGACCTCATTGAGGACATCTGTCCACATGCGGTTTTGCTTGACTCTCTTCACTAGCTCCGGTGACACATACGCAAATTCAGCGAAGTCGTCGTTGCGATAAGTCGCCACGAACGAAAAGGTGAAGAGCGCCATGAAGACAATGAAGATCGTGAGCGTGAAGTAGAAAGTGCGTCGGAAGATGAGCGGGAATTCGTAGCGGTAGAAGTTGAAGATCGCGCCCAGGCCTTTCGACTCAGTACGGTAGATTTCGCCGTGCGCACGAATGACCAGGCTGTTGAGGTAATTGATGAGACGTTGATCACGCGACTCTTCCCGCGCAATCGCCAAGTCGGACGCCGCGCGCCGGTAGATGCGCCCCAACTCCCGCACCTCCTCGCGGTTGAAGCGCCGCAGCCCACGCGCCCCGCGCGCCCGCCCGATCAATTCTTCCAACCGTTTCCAGTTTGCTTTGCGCTTCTCGATGAAAGTGTCTGCCATAAAAATGAGTGATGAGTGATGAGTGATGAGTGATGAGTAAAACAGACACCACGCATCACGCTTCACTTAGAATCTTTGATAGAGGAGATGCTTGTAGCCGATGCTCATACTTTGGAGCAGCCACGCGGGCAGCGAACTCATGGCGATGGCGCTCATCACGCCGTGCGACAAACCAAGCGCGAAGAGGTTGGGCGCGCGCTCGTAAACCCATGACCAGACCAGCCCACCCGCGAGTGTCAAGACGATCAACGCCAGGTTCGGCGCATGCACGAGCGCAAACAGCAGCGCCGCCATAAAAATAGCTAAGCGCGTGCGCTGCGCTCGTTTGGATTCCGTGCCCTCTTCATCCACGAGCATGAACTTCAAGCGCCGATAGACGAAAGCTTGCAAGGTGTACTGCTGCGCCAGCCCCCAGAAGGGCAGCAGCAGCAAGCTTCCCCAGAAACGAGTAGTGAAGGAGAGCGACCCGGCCATAGATCCGAACCCGATGAATAGCGCACTGACGATGAGCATGGGTGCGGCGAGCAGCAACAGAGCACGCCCGAAATGCCGCATCGTAAACCCCAGTTCGCTCGGCTTCTCACCGCGCAGCCGGTGCGAATTGATCATGAGCGCCAGCGCCAGCAGTCCCGGCATCGCTTCCAGCCAACGGCTATTGAGTTGCAAAGGAACAATGACCCAAGCGGTGACGAGCACCGAGATAATGACCGAGGCGATTTCCAGCGCCGACACTGCGCGGAGTGAGAGATACGCACCATCAGTCGCCTCTTTGGTTGCGGCGGGAATGTTTTCAGGAAGTGGAGGAGGCTTCAATGCGTGCATCTTAACTACTTCAAGCGCTGACCGAACCAATCCAAAGTTCGCATCAACTGATCGTAACGATGGCGCGGCTCGCGGAAGCCGTGACCCTCGCGCGGGTAGCGCACGAGCACCGCTTCGATGCCGCGCTGGCGCAGCGCCGTGTACATCTCTTCGGCCTGCGTGATGTGAACGTCGTTGTCCTGCTCGCCGTGAATCAAGAGCAGCGGCGTCTTCGCCTGCTTGATGTACTTGAGCGGCGAACGTTCCCACAGCTTCTCAAAATTGTCCCACGGGTAGCCGTTGAATTCGGCGTGAATCAAATCCTGATAGAGCGAAGTCGAGTAGAAGCTGATCAGATTCGAGAGACTGGCGGAAGCTACGGCAGCCTTGAAACGATCCGTTTGCGTCACGATCCAGTTGGTCATATAACCGCCATAGCTTCCGCCGGTGACCACCATCCGCTGACCGTCAAGAAAGCGGAAACGCGCGAGCGCTTCATCCACGCCCTTCATCAAATCGCGGTAATCGCCGCCGCCCCAATCGTTGACGCAGCCATCGGAAAACTTCTGCCCATATCCCGACGATCCACGCGGATTGATGAGTAATAACCCGTAACCGCGCGCGACCATGATCTGTGCCCCGGAGCTAAAGCCGTAGCCGTGCATACCGTGCGGCCCGCCGTGGATCGAAAGAATGACCGGATACTTTTTGCTTTCGTCGAGCGCGACGGGCGGCAGGAGCCAGCCTTGCACGTCAAGGTTGTCGTTCTTGAATTTGAACTCGCGCGGCTCGGAGAGTTTCAGGGTTGCGAGCAGCGCGCGATTGACGGCGCTCAACTGCTTTAATTCGCCGCTCGCGGTCAGAAGATAAACTTCAGCCGGATGCGTCGGGTCGCTGAGCGTGAGCGCGAGATTGCCCGTTGCTGCGATGGAAAAACTGGACACCTGCGCCGCACGATCAAACAAGCTTGTCACTTCGCCGCTCTGATTCGCGCGGTAGATCAGCGTTTTGCCCTGATCGACAGCCGTAAAGAGCACCGTTTTACCGTCACGCGCCCAACGGACGAGCGCCGCGCGGCGATCCTGCGCGCGGTTCAATTCGCGCGCCGCGCCGCCTTGAGATGAGACCGCATAAACGTGCGAATCCTCGGCCACGCTGTCAATCGTCGTCAACTCACGCCGCGTCGCGGTATAGGCGATCTCGCTGCCGTCGGGCGAAAAAACCGGCGTCCACTCGCAGCCTTTGGTGCGCGTGAGTTGGCGCGCCATCCGGCTCTCGACATTGACCACGAAAAGGTCCGTGTTATTCACAGCGTCCGGTTCCTGCTCGTGATTGGAGACGAAAGCGATCTCATCGCCGCGCGGCGACCAGTTGAGCGAATGTTCGTAATAACGCCCGAAAGTGAGTTGCCGCGTCTGGCGCGTGTCCACCTCGACGATGAAGATGTGAGATTGCAAGTGATCGGAGAAGGATGTGCGCGATTTGTATTGCAGCCGCGTAATCACGCGCGGATCATCCGGCGGGCCTGAGACGCTTGGCGTAGGCGTAGGCGGCAGCGCGCTCATCGAGGATTGCCCTTGCGCTTGTAGGATGCGGTCGCGGACGGCGGGCGGCAATCGTTCTATTTCGTCGCGCGATAGCGGTCGGCGCAGCCGATCATTGATGTCGCTGAGCGAAGCGCCTGATGAGTTGGTTGCTTCGCTCGGATTTTCGGATGAGGAGAGAAAGGCGATGCGGCGACTGTCAGGCGACCAGGCAAAGCTTTCGCCCGCGCGATTGAGATGGAAGTTCGTCCGCAGCACGCGCGCCAACATTTGCGATTCGCCGCCTTCGGCTGAAACCACGTACAATCCGCTCTGTCCATCGCGAGCACCGTAGAAAGCGATCATCCGGCCATCAGGCGACCAGCGCGGTGTGGAGCCCTCGCTTGTGACGAGCCGCTTCGCTTCTCCGCCCGCCGTCGGGACGATCCACAGTTGAGAAAGCGAACGCGACCGATCTGCTGCTGTTTCGCTCACCGTGAAGACCACGCGCGAGCCTTCGGGCGAGATTTGGGCGTCTCCCACATCTTTGATTGCGTACAGATCTTCCGGTTGCAACCCGCGCGGCGCTTGCGCCGCAGCCAGCACCACACAAGACAAAACAAAGGCGATGCTCATAAAACGATACTTCAAGGTCATCCTCCTTTTCATACTGAAGATGAAACCACAGATGGACACCGATACACACAGATGGTTCAGAATAGAAGATTGTCGCACAGCTTATCCGTCATCGTCATTGATCGGTATTCATCTGTGTCCATCTGTGGTTTCATCTTTACTCTCGCTCCAAAACGACGAATGCCATCGCTTGCTCCGCCGAATGCGAGAGGGAAACGTGAGCGCGTGTGACCGCGAGTTGCTCGATCAACTCAGCCGCGCGCCCATGAAATTCAAGCTGCGGGGCGCCTTCGGTTGATGTTATGATCTCTACGTCGTGCCAGGCCAGTGCCACGAGCGGCGTGGCCGCGCCGATGGCTTTGCGCGCCGCTTCTTTGGCGGCAAAGCGCGTGGCGTAACGTTCAGCCCGGCGCGCGATAGTTTCGCAATAAGCTGACTCGCGCGGCGTAAAGATGCGGTTGACGAACCGTTCGCCGTGCCGTGAGATGGCTTGTTCCAGGCGTGCAATCTCGATGATGTCCACGCCGATGCCAAGGATCATAAACAGTGGTCAGTGGTCAGTGGTCAGTGGTCAGTTGCAACGGGCAACAACCCACTGACCACTGACCACTGACCACTGACCACTGACAATGAACAATTTCATTTTCCGCCAGCGCCACGGTCTGACCTTTCTCGTCTGCGAGCCTCTGGAGCAAGCTGGATTCAAGAACGCCTTTAGCACACGGCTGGGCGGCGTCAGCGAGTTGCCCGCCGAAGCTTTGAGCCTCGGCAATTTCAGCCACGATCAACGCCAGCACGTGCTCGAAAACCGGCGGCGCTTCCTCTCGGCGATTGATGCTACGGGATGGCCGCTCGTGACTGCGAAACAGATTCACTCGGCGGATGTCCGCAGCGTGATTGATGCCGATGACGCACGCCGCGAAGTCACGGTGTGCGACGCATTGACAGCGAACATTCCACAGACTCTGCTCGCAGTTCAAACGGCAGACTGCATGCCGGTCTTGATCGTAGATGAGCGGCAGCACGCTTTCGCGGCCATTCACGCCGGTTGGCGCGGCACGCTCGCTGGCATCGTCGCACGAACCGTCGAGCGGATGCAACAGAGCTATGACTCGCGTCCGAGTGATTTGCGCGCGGCGCTCGGTCCGGCGCTTGGCGCGTGTTGTTTCGAGGTCGGGCCGGAAGTGCTTGACGCTTTTCGCCGCGAGTTCAGTTATGCCGAAGAGTTGATTTCCAAACCGCAGGAAAGCGGCAAAGGGCATTTGAATATCAACCGCGCGAATGCGCGGCAACTGATGGATGGCGGTATATCCGCTGATAGAATTTATGACAGCGGCCTATGCACGGTCTGCCGCAATGATCTTTTTTTTAGCTACCGCCGCGAGCGTGGCCACGAGCATCACGTCGGGCGGTTGATGGGAGTAGTTGGAAAAGAGTTTTAAGTTTTCGGTTTTGTGTTTCCAGCTTTCAGTTGCTGGAACTTTCCCGATTCAAAATGACTGAAAACTGAAAACTCGTTTAGGAGTAGCTATGAAGTTAATGAGTATTTTGGTGCTCATGTTTGCCCTCTGTGTGATGGTGAGCTTGCCGGTGAGCGCGCAGGACAAACAGGCTCCGCCGAAGAAGGGAACGGGCGCGGACGTAGAAACGGATTCCGAGGATGAATTGCGGCAGGCGATTGAACGCGCGGGCGGCAGCGAGCAGCAGATCCTCATCAACCTCGAAGCCTACCTCAAGAAATTTCCCAACAGCCTGCGCCGCGCTGAAATCGAGCGCGAGCTCTACAAGCTCAGTCTCGGACTGCGCGACCGCAATCACGCGATCACTTATGGTGAGAAGTTGGTGGCCGCCAACGCGCGCGATTTGGAAACACTGACGACACTGGTTTCGCTGCTGCGCGACCGGAAGGCGGAAGGTGATCTGCCAAAGGCGCTACGCTACGCCGATCAACTTGCGTCGCAGGTCGAAACCATCCTGGCCGGGGATAAACCCGCGCGGCTCAGTGCCGGGCAGTGGGCGGATCGTAAGGGGCGCAGCCTAGCTTCAGTCTATTTGCTGCGCGGCCAGGTTTATGCCGATCTCAAAGAGCGTGAGAAAGCCGAAACCGATTTGCGAAAGAGCTACCAGTTATGGCGGCTGGCGGAAGCGGCGCTGGCGCTCGGTGAACAGGCGGAGAAGCGCAACGCCGTGGAGGAAGCGATTGATTTTTACGCGCAAGCCTTCGTGCTCTCGATTGACGCGAGCGAAGAAGTGGAGCGCACCGAAGTGCGCCGCAAACTCGGCAAGCTTTACGCCGCCAAGCACGGCTCGGAAGCAGGTCTTGGTGACCGCTTGCTCAAAGCTTATGATGAGCAGATCGCAGCGCGGGCCGTGCGGGCCACACAGTTGGAGCAGCCGAATATCAACACTGGTATGACCGATCCGCTCCTCTTCAAGGTGACGCGGCTCGATGGTTCGATGGTCAAACTCGCTGACTTTCGCGGCAAAGTGATCGTGCTCAACTTTTGGGCTACCTGGTGCGGCCCGTGCATGGTCGAAGCGCCGCTTTTTGAAAAGACGATGGTCAAATATAAAGACGACAAGGAGGTCGTCTTCCTCGCGCTCACTACCGACGAAGACCGTGCGCTGGTCCCTCCTTTCATCAAAGAGCATCAATGGAAGCTGCCCGTGGCTTATGCCGACTACCTCAACGACCATTTCGCCGTGACGTCCATTCCGACGACGATCATTCTCGACCGGCAAGGTCGGGTCGCATTCCGCCAAGCGGGCTTCAATACGCGTGAAGATTTCGTGACGGCGCTGAGCGAAAAGATCGAAGAGGCGAGGAAAAAGTAGGCGAACCGGAAAGTCGAAGATCGAGGATTGAGGATCGAAGTCTGCGCGATCCGCGCTCCGCTATTTTCGATCCTCAATCCTCGGCCTGCGACCAGTCAGACTGAGAGGATTTATGGAAGCCTCCCCCGATTGAACATTTCAATAGGTCGCTACTGACATCTGTGGTGATAGGGTTTAACCTCACTGTTCCTTCACCGGATTGTAGCCTGATCGCTTCATCTTCACTGGGGATTAGACAACCGCTCAAGCATGGGATAGCTCCTGCTGTTTGTCTGGACGAAGTATTACCAGGCGCCCTTTTGCACCACGGCACATTATCAGGAGAATTCCAATGCGAGGTCCTCACACCTTGACGCGCGTCCTTTGGACGCTGCTCACATTACTGTTTCTGGTTCCTGCGGCACTCGCCCAGGCGAATCTGCCTGGCAACTCGTTGCCAGCCGAATTCGCCGTCAGCGACCAAAAAGCTGGCTCGGTGCTCTTCTACAATCTCTACAGCTCGAACCCGACCAACTTCGACTGCGAGAACGCACGCATCAACATTACCAATACCAGTCTGACGGATTCGATTGCGGTGCACCTCTTCTTTGTAGATGGCGTCACCTGCTCGCCGGCGGATTCGTTCATTTGCCTGACTCCGAACGGAACCTTGAGTTTCCTCGCCTCTGATATGGATCCGGGTGTCTGCGGCTTTATCGTCGCTGTCGCCGTTGATCAAAATGGCATTCCGATTAAATTCAATTACCTCATCGGCGATGAGTTTGTGCGGCTGCTTTCGGGGCATATGGCGAACCTGGGCGCCGAAGCTTTCAGCGCCATGAAGGATAATCCGGCGATCGTCTATCCTGATGGGCGGGCGTTGCTCCTCTTCAATGACTACCACTATAATAGGGCGCCGCGCGTGCTGGCGGTGGATAGCATTCCGAGCCGCGTTGATGGTCACGATACGCTGCTCATTCTCAATCGCTTCGGCGGCGATTTATTCACGGGCCAGCGCTGGATTGGCTCAATCTTGGGCGTCCTCTATAACGACGAAGAAACTGCCTTCAGCTTCACCTTCTCCGGGAAGTGCCAGCTCAAGCAAAGCCTGACCAGTAATTTCCCCCGCACCGTGCCAGTCTTTAACTCGGTGATTCAAAACGGTCACACTGGCTGGATGAGGCTGTGGTCAGTCAAGGCGCCGGACAGCGACGGCCCCGGCCTGATGGGCGCGGTGCTCTACAAGAGCCCCGACGGCTGCCTCGACGCACGCTTTCAGGGACACAACCTGCACAAACTGACCTTCGTAGACGAAGGATATTTCATCCCCATCTTCTCGCCACATTGCTAAATACAGCAGCAGCGCGTCACTTGATCGTGAGCGAGATAACGAAAGGGCCAAGTCATTTCAGACTTGGCCCTTGTCGCTTGAGCTTTACTCCATAGTTGGCGTCATTGCATGTAGCGCTGGATGATCTCCTCCCATTGGCCTTGCGCTTTGAGAATCAACTCGATGGCTTCGCGCACCGCCCCGTGACCTCCGGGCCGATGTGTGATGAGGTGGGCGCACTGGCGGACTTCGCTCACGGCATCAGCGACGGCGATGGCCAACCCGACGCGGCGCAGGAGCGGCAAATCCGGCAGGTCATCGCCGAGGTAAGCGATCTGTTCATCGCGCAAGCGTTCAGTTTCGCGGATCTGTTCGTAAACCTCCAGCTTGCTTTCCACGCCTTGATAGATGTAATCCAAGCCCAATTGGCGTGCCCGCTCCGCCACCGGCAATGAAACGCGGCCGCTGATCAACCCCACCTTCAGGCCCGCGCCGCGCGCCAGCACTAGCCCCAGTCCATCGTGAATGTGAAAGACATTGATCTCGCCGCGTTCACGCTCGCCGTCGGAGGCGAAGTAAATACTGCCGTCCGTGAGCACGCCGTCGCAGTCGGTCAGCAGCAGGCGGATGTGGCGGGCGCGCTTGCTGGCTTCATCAAGAGAAAGGTTCATCGCAATGTCGTACCGCAATTTGGCAAATTGCGGTGTAGGTTTTCGGAGAAGTCATCTAGGTCGGGTAACGATGTTCCGCAATCATGAAAATAGCGGAGTGCGGTACCGCGATTTGCCAAATTGCGGTACGGGTTCTCGGAAGAAAGACCTCCCATCCGTTACTTCACATCGAAGATCGGCACCTCGCTCAGGCTCAGTTTACCGCCTGCACGGTTGAGGACATACAGCGCGCGTCCCGCATAGTCTCGGCCTTCACGCTTGACTTTGAGACTGACATCCACCGCGATGCGATTGGCGTCCCAGGCTTCGGTGCGCAAGATTTCGGTCGTCCAGCTTACCGGCTTGACCAGCACAAACGATTGCGCGAAGCGTTTGAGATTGCCCTGCTCGATCATGGGCATGACGGCGCTGGAACCTTGCAGGAAAGCGGCATCGAGTTGTTGGATGAAGCTCCGCACGTCGTCAGGGATTTTGATCGGCCCGATCCCGCGCTCGGCGCGCAAGGCGCCATCACGGGCCGCGAGCGTCGTGCCGTGATCGAGCTCGGCGGCGGCGGCGTAACGGAAATGAGTGCCCGCTTCGGCGAAAGCATTTTGCTGAAGCGCCAGTTCGCCCAGGCCCAGATGCGACCAGCCGTAAGCTTGAATCGGAAGCGCTTCATTCTTGAGCGCTTCATTGAAAACGCGCGCCGCTTCTTCACGTTTATTCTGACCGAGCAGCGCGCGGCCGAGCAGCGCTTGCAGGGTCGGCGCGTTCGGCTCGGCGCTCAAAGCTTCGCGTGCCTTCGCCTCGGCGGCGGTAAAATCGCTTTTGCCAAAGGCGAGTGACGCCTGTCCGTAAAGCACCTCGGACGAGACGCGGCGCGGGAAGGCATCGTTGGTGTAGTCCTTTTGGAGATAAACCTTTTCCGGATCCACTTGAATCGCGGTGATGCGCGTGCCGGATGGAAAAGTCGCGGCGCCGATTTCGCCGCCCTTGACCGTCACGGTTTGGCGCAACTGTTTGCCGTCTTCGGTCGTAGCCACCACCTCGACCATAAAATCGCCGCTGCCGAAATTAGCTAAAGCTGCTTCCATACCCGTCGCTGCCGTTTGCGGCTGGCCGATGGCGAAATCAGGCATGACAACGTTCTCGATCCATTGCGCGAAGAAATCATTGATCGCGTTGCGTTGCGCGCCTTGAGCGAGCGCGCTTTTGAGGCTCACGCAGCTCATCGTTTCGCAGAGCGGCGCTTTCCAATCGGTGACGGTGAGCACATTCACGCGCCGGAGGTCGAGCGCCTGATGGATGAAGGCATCGAAGGCTTGCCGCCCAATGCGCTTTTCAAGTATGCGCCAGACGAGCGCGCCTTTGCTGTAGATGCTGATCGTGTAATTCCGGTCAAGTTGGTTCTGCGTGAGCAGCGGTGCATCCGCGCCGCGCGCCAATGGAGCATACGCGCGGTGGTAACGCTCGAAGGCCGCTTCACGTTGCGCGGCGCCGAATCGTTCACCCAGATATTGCGCGGCGAAATAGACCGGCAAGGAATCGCGCAACAGCCCCGTGCCCCGCCCGCGCAGCAGCACGCGCCCATCAATCCACGCTTTCGCCGCCGCCGCTGCCACGAGCTCAATCGTGCCCAGGTCGAGCGTGTCGCGGCGAAAGACGCTGTCATCAATCGTCGCGGCTTCGGTGGTTGAAAAAGCCAGATCCCGCGCTTGCGTGGAGATGATGCGAAAAGGCGCGCTCGGCGGCGTTCCGAAATATTTGGCGTGAAAAGCGACGATCCGCGCGGCTTCGTCGGCCAGCCGCCGGATTTGCCGCTTGCTGGCTTCATCCAAACCGCGCGGGGCATAGACCTCGACCGTCGGCGTGTCGCCGCCGCTCGTCACGATTTCGTAATCGCCGATCAGGAGAAACGGTTGGGCGGAGAGCGGCTGCTCGAACGAAGTTTCGCTCTTGCGGATGCCCGAAGAGACGACCTTCATGCCAGCGGGCGCGGTCACGGTGAGCGTAAATGGCGCGGTGTCGGCGCCGTGATCGGCATAAGGCGTATGTTTGACCGGCGCCCAGAAACTTCCCGGCAGCAGGAATGTCTCTCCTGCCGAAATGTGCAGCGTGGTGCTCCGCTCGGCGGTCGGGACGGTATAGGTCATCTCCACATCGAACTCTGCCGCTCTCGCGATAGCCGAAGTAATCTCGGTGGAAGCGACGATCACATTGGTCCGCGGCTCATCTACGATGCGCGGCGTGACGGTGGCGCCATTGACCGTCATACTGATGGGTTTGTCCTTGGCCTTGATATTAAGAAAGAAGGCAAGACGCGGCTTTTCATCGGAGAGCAGTAGTTTGTCCGGCAGGTCTTTGGTCGAAAGATTGACCAACCGCAGCCGCGCCCGCACCTCGACCGCGTGCGCGGCGATGTCTACGCGCGCATTGAGATCATACTTTTTGATTTCGAACTCTTGCGCGAAGGCGGCCGAACTGAAGAGGAGAACAAAGGCGAGACAAAAAAACAGTTTCTTCATGGGCAATCGCAGATGGTGTGATGTGTATTGCGTGATGTGTGATGCGTGAAAAGCAAGCTCCACGCATCACGCATCACACAACACGCATCACAGTTTTTTTAGGTTGCGCGAACTGGTGAATCTTGAGCAGAGTTTCCAGCAGCGGCTCCAATTTGTCGAGCGCGAACTGAGTGGTCGCATCGCTCAAGGCCCGCGACGGATGATCGTGAACTTCCATAAACAATCCGTCCACGCCGCACGCCACACTGGCCCGTGCCAGATGTTCAGTATACTCCGACTGGCCGTCGGTTGAATCGCCCAGGCCACCGGGCAATTGCAAACTGTGCGTGGCATCGAAGAGCACCGGATAGCCGAAACCGCGCATGATCGGAAACGCGCGCATATCCACCACCAGATTGTTATAGCCGAAACTCGTGCCGCGCTCGGTGATGAAGATCTCGCGCCCGCCAGCGGCTTCCATCTTCTCGATCATATTGCCAACTTCCCACGGCGCGAGGAATTGCCCCTTCTTGACGTTGACAGGCCGTCCGCTCGCAGCGGCGGTTTGCAGCAGATCCGTTTGGCGGCAGAGGAAAGCCGGGATCTGAAGCACATCCGCAACCTCGGCGACTTCGGCGATTTGCTGCGTCTCGTGAACGTCAGTGATGATTGGAGCGCCAACTTCATCTTTGATGCGTTGCAAAATCCGCAGCCCTTCCTTTATGCCGACTCCGCGAAATGAACGCGCAGAAGAACGATTGGCTTTGTCGTAAGATGCTTTGAAGATGAAAGGCACGTCGAGCCGCGCCGTAATTCCAGCGAGTGCGCGCGCCATCGTTCGCGCGTGGGATTCAGATTCAATCACGCAGGGGCCAGCGATCAAAAATAGATCACCTTCGCGCTGCTTCAGGGCCTGGTAGCAGTTGGTCATTGTTCTTTATCGGTCAAAAACTAATCAGCGGTGGCGCTGCCTTGCACCATGGTCTGGGCGGTGGATTCGCCGTCGTTAGCCATGATGCGGATATTTTCTTTACTGTTGCCGACCTCATCGTGCAAGCGATGCTCGTAAGCCGCGCGGATGAAGCTCGCAAAGAGCGGATGCGGCGCGAGCGGCTTGGATTTGAGTTCAGGATGGAACTGGCATCCCAAAAACCACGGATGATCCGCCAACTCGACGATCTCGACGAATTTACCGTCGGGCGATTTGCCGGAGAAGATCAAACCGTTTTCGGCCAGCCGGTCTTCGTAAACCGGATTGAATTCGTAGCGGTGGCGGTGGCGCTCGGAAATATTTTCCACATGATAGACCGTTTCAGCCAGCGAGCCGGAACGCAGATCACACGGATACGCGCCGAGCCGCATCGTCCCGCCGAGATTTTCCACGCCGAGCAGATCGCGCAGCTTGAAGATCACCGGATCGGGCGTGTCGGGATCGAATTCGGTTGAATCGGCGCGATCAATGCCGCAAACATTGCGCGCATATTCAATCGAGGCGCACTGCATGCCAAGGCAAATGCCGAAGAACGGCGTCTTCTCGATACGCGCATAATTAATCGCGCGAATCATGCCCGGAATGCCGCGTTTGCCAAAACCGCCCGGCACCAAAATCGCGTCTACATCGCGCAGACGATCCTGCCAACGCTCATCAGTCATCAAGTCTTCGCTCTCGATCCAGCGGATGTTGACCTTCACGTCATTGGCAAAACCGCCGTGCGCCAGGGCTTCGTTCAGGCTCTTGTAGGAATCTTCCAGCTCGACATACTTGCCGACCACGCCGATGGTCACGTTGCCGCGCGTGGCATGAACCTGGTCAGCCAAGGCTTGCCAGGCGCGCAGATCAATTTCCGCCGGAGGCAAGCGGAGCAAATCCGCGATCAAATGATCCAAGCCTTCGCGGCTGAAAACGAGCGGCACTTCATAAACCGATTTCACGTCCTGCGCCGTGATCACCGCATCTTCATAGACATTGCAGAAGAGCGCGATCTTGGCCTTCATATCGCGCGGCAGCGAACGGTCGCAGCGGCAGAGCAGGATGTCGGGCTGGATGCCGATGGCGAGCAATTCCTTGACCGAATGCTGCGTCGGTTTGGTCTTCAACTCACCCGAAGCCGCGATATAAGGCACGAGCGTCAAATGAATAAAGATCGCATTGCCGCGCCCGACTTCATTGCCGAGCTGGCGGATGGCTTCGAGAAAAGGCAGCGATTCGATGTCGCCCACGGTGCCGCCGATTTCGACAATCACCACGTCGTTGTTGTCTGAAACCTTTTTGATCGCATCTTTGATTTCGTTGGTGATGTGCGGGATGACTTGAATCGTTTTGCCGAGATAATCGCCGCGCCGCTCCTTCTCAATGACTGAAAGATAAATGCGCCCGGTCGTCCAATTGTTGGCCTGCGTCAATTCGGCGTGCGTGAAGCGTTCGTAATGGCCGAGATCGAGATCGGTTTCCGCGCCGTCGTCGGTGACGAAAACCTCGCCGTGCTGAAACGGCGACATGGTGCCGGGGTCCACGTTGATGTAAGGGTCGAGTTTGAGCAGCGTCACCTTCAGGCCGCGGGCTTCGAGCAGCGCGCCGATGGAAGCGGCGGCGATCCCTTTGCCCAAACTGCTCACCACTCCGCCCGTGACGAAAATATATTTCGGCATTTGTTCTCCTGTGAATGGCCGCTCGGACCAGCCTTATCAGGCATAGGAATACGTCCGGGCCGGTTTGCTAGCGAATCCTGTTGTTCAAATTTCCGGCTGTGAGCCGTCGCGTCCTGACAAGTGGTAGGTGCTAGAGTAATCGGTAATCAGCGCGACGTCAACGGCAGCGGGCAGCCAGCCGAGTGAGGCGGATCATCCCCGGCGTTCATCAAGCGCGCGACGGGTTAGCTCTTTTCTGACGGGTGAGGCATACTAGCGTCTCGGAAAATCGTCACCACCCAAAACTACTTCGAGAAGGAGGCCGCAAGCGGTTCATCTTATGGCACAACCAATGGTCCCAACCGTACGCTGGGGAGAATGGATCGGGGAAGGCTGGCAAATGTTCGCCGAGCAATGGCAAGCCTGGGTCGTGCATATTCTGGTCTTTGGCCTGATTATGCTCATCCCGATGGTCCCGTTTTATATGTTGGTGTTTGCGGCTGGCATCCTCAGGCCGCAGGAGGATAACCCGACGCTGCCCCTAGCGATAGTTGGCATTTACCCGATTGTTTTTTTGCTCATCCTGCTCATCTCCGCGTACCTCATGAGCGGAGCTTATCGGAGCGCGTTCAAGCAACTGCGCGGCGAGCGGATCCAATTGCGCGATCTGTTTTCCGGCGGCGATTGCTGGGGGCGTGTGCTGGGAGCCTTGCTGCTGATTACGATCCTCACCGGCATCGGCATGATGTTGTGTATTATTCCAGGATTCATTGTGGCTGGACTGTTCTTCTTCACCATCCCCTTGATTGTTGAGCGCAACCTTGGCGTGACCGATGCCATGCGCGCCAGCTATGAAGTGACGCGACAGAATCTGCTCATGTTCACGCTCTTCGCTTTCGTTCTCTCGCTGCTGGCTTCGCTCGGCGCTCTCGCCTGCTACGTTGGCCTGCTGGTCACGTATCCGTTGTACTTCACGGTCATGGCAGTGGCATACCGCGATTGCTTCGGCGTGCCGGGAGCGCGCAGCTTCGCTCAAGGTGCGCCTCCGCCACCGCCCAGCTATGGGTCGCCGTATTCACCGCCGCCCAGTGCCATCGCGTGCCCGAATTGTCAGGCGGAAGTGCCGAACGGGGCGCTCTTTTGCATTCGATGCGGTCACCGCATGCGCGAAGAATAACGCGGCCAATCACCCGCGCCAGAGCAATGGCAAGCGAGCCGCTGGCAATTGAGAAAAGGAGTTGAGCTATGGCGACGATCCCGCACAGTCAATGCCCGCATTTTGATGAATCGCTCTCGCCCACGCTGATTAGCGAGAAGTGCGAAGAGTGCGGCGTGTCAAGCCCGACGCGCATGTGTCTTTCATGCGGCCACGTCGGCTGCTGTGATTCGACCAACGGCCACGCGACAGCGCATGCGCAATCTTCCGACCATCCGTTGATCCGCTCGCTGCCGATCTCCGAACGCTCCTTCACCTGGTGTTACCAATGCCAGGCTTACTTGAGCTAAAAGTGGTCAGTAGTCAGTGGTCGGTGGTCAGTTGCAACGAACCACCGACCACTGACTACTGACCACTGACCACTAGCATGACTCCCGCCATCGAGTTTGACCGCGTCGCATACCATCACCCCGGCGGGCCGCTGGTGTTGGATGGGTTGTCGCTCGCTATCGAACCGGGCGAGACACTGGTGCTGGTGGGCCGCAGCGGGATGGGCAAGACCACGATTCTCAAGTTGATTAATCGCTTGCTTCTGCCGACATCTGGCGAGGTACGCGTTGAAGGGCATGCGACTTCTGGGTGGGATCCGATTCGTTTGCGACGGCGCATCGGCTATGTGCTGCAGGAAGTCGGCCTCTTTCCGCACATGACGATTGAGCGGAACGTGGCCGTCGTGCCGCGACTCGAAGGCTGGCCGGAGGAACGCACGCGCTCGCGCGTCGAAGAGTTGCTCGCGCTCGTCGGCCTGGATCCGCAAACCTTTCGTCACCGCTATCCAAGAGAATTGTCCGGTGGTCAGCGTCAACGAGTGGGCGTGGCGCGCGCCTTGGCCGCCGATCCTCCAGTGCTCCTGATGGATGAACCGTTCGGCGCGCTCGATCCGCTTACGCGTGCCGAGATGCACCGCGAGTTTCGCCGGATTCAAGAGCGCGTGCGCAAGACGGTGGTTTGTGTAACGCACGATATGGGCGAAGCCTTCGCGCTCGCCACGCGCCTCGGTGTGCTCGCGCAAGGGCGGCTTGCGGCATTAGCCAGCCCAGCGGAGATGTCGCATTCAACCAACCCGGAGGTGAGAATCTTTCTGGATGCTTTGCCGCATCTGAATTCAGGGATGAAGAATGAGGGATGAAGGATAAAAGACACTTTCTCTTTACCCTTCATCCCTCATCCTTCACCCTTCATCCTTCTCTATGAGGCTCATCGAGTTTTGGCTCAATCATCAAGCTGAATTTTGGGGCGCGCTGACGCAGCATCTGGCGCTCGTGGCGGCAGCGGTCGGCGTTGCCGTCACGCTCGGCGTGCCGCTCGGTGTGCTCGCCGCTCGGCGGCCACGGCTCGGCGGGCCGCTTATCGGCATCGCCAACATCGTG
>Ga0070694_100000876_pt1 | contig 16961 bp, 13 predicted proteins | sample KBSK1251metaG_FD_65470 | JGI IMG/M metagenome (GOLD analysis project Ga0070694, IMG submission 65470) | Corn, switchgrass and miscanthus rhizosphere microbial communities from Kellogg Biological Station, Michigan, USA - KBS K1-25-1 metaG | ecosystem: Host-associated > Plants > Roots >... | reverse complement strand
ACCCATCGTCATAGACCTTCGTCACCGCAGCGAGAAAGGAATCGTCATCAATAAATGAATGGCTACGCTTCATCGGTGGTTTCCCGCTCCACCTATCTCTCAGCAAGGCGCAAGTTCAGATCAAAGGTAGGAGTTCCGTGCAGGTCATATCGAAGGCATCCATCATAGTCCTGGATTCGTGGTGTATCCATCTCGCAAAGCGTTCGGGGAAAACGAAAACCGCGTTGATAAGACTCGAGGCTCTCACGGGACTTGCTCTCGAAGTTCTTCGATGCCCGTGGGCGGCGTCCAGACTCTCCGCCCCAGTTTCGGTCAAGAGTCACTACTGTTCAAAATAATCACTGGCCTTTGCTGCCTCAGGCAGTTCGCCTGGCTGCAGAGGTTGATCGACGACCTCGACGCGAAAACTTTCTTCTAAAGGGAAATTCCAGATACGAGTGGAGAGGTTCACCTTGAAGATGCGGAATGCTTTGATGTCTTCTTTGGTTATCTCCTTGACTGTGTCGTTCACTTCGAGGCGGTCGGTGAGTTCGTAGAACTCGCGCGGCACGAAATCCGGTCGCAGGTTGATATTCGCGGTCCGCTCACCATCGCTCACCCACCATTCGTACTTCATCTTGCTGTTGCACTGCATGCCGCAGCCTTCGGCGACGACAACATTGTAACGATCGCGACTGGCGGCGCCCGTAATATAGTCGATTGTATCTTTCACGCCGGGACCGGGATGACCGCTGACGATGTAGAGTTTTTCCCGGTCCCACAGATCGTCCTGCGAAAGAGCCTGGGCAGCAACCTGCATCGCCCGGAACCCAACAGCGGTGCCCCACCAGAGCGATCCCGGATGTTGACAGACGGCTCCGTCGTAATCCAATTCCAAAACTTCGCCCTGATCCTTGATGCGAATCGTGACTCCTTCGGCCGCTTTGACCGGGGCTTTGACTGCTCCGTTGCTGGACATTCGTTTTTCCTCCGCTTGAATTGTGGCACGCGCATCCTGCGCGTGATTTCACGGGCGGGACGCCCGTGCCACTTCACTAACAAATTCTTGGCAATTGTTCGCCTACGAGCATGTCGACGATGCGACGCCCGCCAAAGACGGTCTGCATCACGACCCGGCCCGGGCGGTGATCGGTCACATCGCCAATCCTCGCGGCTCCCTCGCCAAGAGGATGTGACTTGAGCGCTGCCAGTGCGGTTTCAGCATCTTCCGGCGGCACGACGCAGACGATCTTGCCTTCGTTCGCCAGATAAAGAGGATCAAGACCCAGAATCTCGCAGAAGCCTTTGACCTCGCTCCGCAGCGGCGTACGGTCCTCATAGATTTCAATGCCCACCTGCGACGCGTCAGCAATTTCGTTCAGGACAGTGGCCAGTCCTCCGCGGGTGGCATCGCGCAGGAAGCGTGTACCGGGCACGGCTGTCAACAAAGCATCGATCAGACCGTGGAGCGAAGCACAATCACTCTCGATAAGGGTCGTCAGCTTCATGTCTCCACGGGCGTTCAGGATCGCCGCGCCGTGATCGCCCAATAACCCATTGACGAGAATGACATCACCCGGGCGCGCTTTGTCGACGCCCAGATCGACGCCGGCGCGAATCACACCCACACCCGCCGTGTTGATGAACAGTTTGTCACAGGCTCCGCGTTCGACAACCTTGGTATCGCCCGTCACAACTTTTACGCCCGCCTCAGCCGCCGTGGCCGCCATGGTCCGGGCCACCATGCGCATTGTTTCGACCGGCAGACCTTCCTCGATAATTACTGAACATGACAAGTAGAGCGGGATCGCGCCGCCCACGGCCAGATCGTTAACCGTGCCGCAGATGGCCAGCTTGCCGATATTGCCGCCGGGAAAATCCAGAGGCTGAACGACGTAGGAATCCGTCGTGAAAGCAAGTCGATCCCCAAGCGCCGCCATGTCCGCCAGACTGAGCCGCGCCTGATCCTCCAACGGCGATTGATTCTCGTTGTCAAAGGCTTCAAGAAAAACGTCGTCGATCAAATCGTGCATCGCCTTGCCGCCGCCGCCGTGAGCAAGCGTGATAGTCTGAACCTTCACCTTCCCACGATGCCTCGGCTTGCCGTTCTTTGGAGCCACCTCTAAAACGGTACTCATGCCACCTCCTTGATCATTTCCCTGGTGTCGTGAATCTTCTCAATGTCTCCGTACTGGTAATAAGCAGCGCACGCGCCTTCCGATGAAACCATCAGCGCGCCGAGTGGCGTCTCCGGAGTACAGTCTCTACCGAAGACCTTGCAGTCCCAGGGCTTGATTACGCCCTTAAGGACTTCGCCGCACTGGCAGGATTTCGGATCGGCAATCTTCAGGGCCGGCACCGAGAAGCGGCGCTCCGCATCGAACTCCGCGTACTCTTCGGTGATGCGGACTCCCGAGTGATCGATCGAACCAAGGCCGCGCCATTCGAAGAACTCTCTTAATTCGAAGACTTTTCCGATCGCATCCAGGGCCACGGTGTTGCCTCCATCGGGAACCACGCGATTGTACTGGTTCTCGATCTCGGTGCGGCCTTCGGCGATCTGTTTGAGCACCATCCAAATGCCGTGCAGGATATCGAGCGGTTCGAAACCGGCGATCACCAGAGGTTTTTTGTAATGTTCCGCGATAAATCGATATGACGAATTGCCGATTACCATGCTGACATGGCCCGGACCCAGGAATCCGTCCAACTGCAAATCAGGTGAATCGAGAATCGCTTTGATCGTGGGAATGATCGTGATGTGATTGCAAAACAGCGCGAAATTCTTCACCCCCTCCTGCTTCGCCCGCAGCACAGTGAGCGCCGTGCTGGGCATGGTTGTCTCAAAACCCAATGCGAAGAAGACGACCTGCCGGTCCGGATTTTCTTTGGCAATCCGCAGAGAGTCGAGCGGCGAGTACACCATGCGCACATCGGCGCCGTTTGCTTTGGCTTGCAGCAGGCTCTCTTTCGATCCGGGCACGCGCATCGCGTCTCCGAACGTAGTGAAGATCATGCCGGGCATGTGGGCCAGGGCCACGCAGTCGTCAACGCGTCCCATCGGCAGCACACAAACGGGACAGCCCGGGCCGTGGATCAGCTCGATCCCATCAGGCAGCATCGTCTCGACACCGTATCGAAAGATGGCGTGGGTGTGGCCTCCGCATACTTCCATGATGTAAATCGGATCGTTGCCGTCACGTGCATTTTGGATTTGCGGCACGAGCGCGCGGATTTCCTTCAACAGAAATTGCGCTTTTTCAGGATCGCGAAATTCGTCGACGTATTTCATTTTGTCTTCTTTCTTTGTGCGAGTCGTTAAGCGGTCATCCCATGGTGGCTAATGAACCGCGGTTGTCCGCCAGCAGTGTGTGCACCAGGTCCCAGAGAATGTGATAGATGATTACATGGCATTCCTGCACCCGATGAATGCTGTCGGTTTCGACCACCAGACAGTGATCCAATTTGATTTTGACCATCTCACCGCCGCTCATCCCGGCCAGTCCGACGGTTGTCAAACCCATTTCCTTTGCCTTCAAAAAAGCGTTCACCAGATTGTCCGAGTTCCCGCTGGTCGAAATACCGATCAGGCCGTCCCCGGCACGCGCCTGCGCGATCAGCTGACGAACAAAAACATGTTTGAAGCCGACGTCATTGGCCACCGCGGTCATCATCGTGCGATCAGCGGTTAGATCAATCGCAGTCAGGGCCACTCGTCCGGCCGTGACCGGGTGCAGAAACTCGACTGCCACATGTGCGGCATCGCAACTTGAGCCACCGTTGCCCATCGTAAAAAGCCGGCCGTTGCCGCGATAAACATCCGCAATAGCTCCGGCAGCAGCGACGACTTCCTGACCGTTCCGCGCAAAAAAATCGTCAATCACTTTTTGATGATGAGCTGCCTTTTGTCCCACGGACTCGAGCAAGGCAGAATTCATCGACAAGGGATCTTGCTTCTTGCCGTGAAGGAACGGGTAAAGTCCCGCTAGATTTGGATCTTCTGCCAAACTCATTAAATTCAGGCCACGAGTTCCGGCACCGCTGTAGCCGGCACATTAGCAGGTGGACTCGGCGCCGATTCCCTCATTGCCTGAAGTTCCGCCTGCACCTCACCAAGCTCTCTCAAGACTTTTAAAGTGGCCTCTGCCTCCCCTTCGTTGATCAGACTCATGGCGAAGCCAACATGGACCAGGGCCCAATGGCCGACGCACTTTTCGAGGGGAAAGTAATCGTCAACCACACACTCGAGGCTGACTTCTCGCTGAACGCCGCTAACGTCCACGAGTGCCATTTGCCGCTGAACATCGGTGATCTTAACTATTTGGCCAGGGATTCCCAGACACATTGGCTTGCTCCTTAGATTAATGACGCGCTTGTGGCACGGGCGTCCCGCCCGTGAACCACGCGCAAGATGCGCGTGCCACTTGCGCCGGATTAGAACTCTCGATATGGCGCGCTGCCGCTATCGCCGCCTGCCCCAGTGCCAGACCTCCGTCATTGGTTGGGACTTTAGCGTGCAAGAGACAACGCAGCCCATCTGCCTCAAGTAACCGCACCAGTTCTTCTAACAAAATCTTGTTTTGGAAACAGCCGCCACTAAGCGCAACCGTGTCCAGGGAAAAGTCAGTTGTGACCGTGGCCCGGATGCGCGCGACCATTTCGCGAATACCTTTCGCGAGTCCGTAATGAAATCGCCCGGCCATGCGAGGAACTGCAGCCTGTTCGGCAAGATCCTCCAGCAGACCTTTCCACATCGGTAACGGATCAAGGTAAAGCAACTCGCTCCCGGTGATCGCGAAGTCGTATGGCGAGTCAGCCGCCGATGGTCGCCACGACTCAGCCAAAGCTTCCAACTCCATTGCGCCCTGGCCTTCAAAGATCGCCTGGTCGGCGCAGAGTCCCAGAGCCGCTGCCACCGCATCGAAAAGCCGGCCGCATGAACTGGCCAAAGGCACGTTGAGTCCGGTTTCCAGCATGCGATTGATCGTTGGCAGGGGCTTGGTACTCAAATAACGATGGAGTGCCAGCGTAGAAAATCTTTCGACGAACTTGTCCCAGCCAATTCCAGCTTTCAGATGCGCATAAGTGTTGCGCCACGGTTCGCGGATCGCCTGGACCCCACCCACCATCGGCACGGGCTTAAAGGCCCCAACCCGCCGGTAGCCCCGATAATCGGCCAACAGAAACTCACCACCCCAAATCGTGCCGTCGTCGCCAAAGCCCAATCCATCGATCGCGATCCCGAGCACCGGCGAAGCATCCAACGCGATTCCGTTCTCAAGCATGCAACTGGCTATGTGCGCATGATGATGCTGAACTTCCAGCAACGGCAGGTTCTCGGCCGCGGCGCGTTGTTTGGCGAGTTTGGCCGATAGGTATTCCGGGTGCATGTCCGCAACCAACAGGTTCGGTCGATGATCGTAAATCTTCGAATAGAGTTGCAGGTTCTTTTGGTAATCTTCGAACGTCGAGACGTCCTCCAGATCACCCTGGTGCTGCGAGAGAATCGCGGCCCCATCTTTCACCACGCAGAAAGTGGCTTTCAACTCACCCCCAAAAGCCAGCAGGTCGGGCGCATCCGCGAAGCCGCCTGGCAACGGCACCGCACTTGGTGCATAGCCGCGGGCGCGTCGCATCACCGATGGTCTGCCCGCTACGATCCGCACAACTGAATCATCGATGCGGTTGGCGATCTCGCGATCATGCATCAGCATTGCATCGGCGATTTCCCGCAACCCGCTGCGCGCGTTGTCGAGACGGGTGACCTGCGGCTCATCGGAAATATTGCCGCTGGTCATGACCAGCGGTCGATCAATTTGCCGTGTGATCAATAAATGAAGCGGCGTATAAGGCAGCATAAAGCCCACCGTGCTAAGCCCTGGGGCAATGCCTGTTGGCAACTTTTCTGTTCCGTTGGCTGAGAGCAGCACTATGGGAGCCTCGGGACTTTGTAGCAAGTCCTCTTCAGCCGGAGTCAGGTTGCAGTACCGGCGAATTACGTTCAGGTCTCTGGCCATCAGCGCAAACGGTTTACCGTACCGGTGCTTCCGCCGGCGTAATCGCTGCACTGCTTCCGGATTTGTAGCATCGCAAGCCAGGTGAAATCCCCCCAGCCCGCGAATGGCCACCACCGCGCCGTTCTTCAACAACTCAATAGCGGAATCCAGCGCCTGATGTCCGACAAGCTTTAGCTTGTCGAAACCTGGCGACAAACTAAAGTTTGTCGGACATTCCTCTTCCAGCCAAATTGTTGGCCCACAAACCGGGCACGCAATCGGCTGCGCGTGAAAGCGCCGGTCGGCAGGCTGCAAGTATTCGCGGTGGCAGGATGCACACATCGGAAAGTCCGCCATCGTCGTGTTGATACGATCGTAGGGGACCTCTTTCACGATGGAAAAGCGCGGTCCACAGTGCGTGCAGTTCGCGAACGGGTAAGCATATCTCCGTTCACTCGGGTCCAACACTTCGGCACGACAGGCCGCACAGACCGCGGCGTCGGGAGTCACACGCGTGCAGTTCTCTCCGCTGACACTCTCGGCAATGCGAAAGTCCTCAAAGTCCTGGAGGTTCAGGACCTGTGTCTCGACATTTTCAATCTGCGAAAGCGGTGGCGCCTCGCTGTGCAACCGGGTAAGAAACTGTGAGATGGCGCCGGAATTTCCGGTGGTCCGGATCAGCACTCCAAATCCGTCATTAAAAACTTCGCCCACCAGTCCTTCGTCGCAGGCCAGGCGCCAGACGGTTGGCCGAAAGCCAACACCCTGAACTGTCCCTCGGACACGGATTTCGACGGTTTGCCGAACCTCCATTTGCACTTAACCCCTTGCACCTAACCTTAGTAACTGCTGGTCTCGCCGCACTCTCCTCTGACTGCCCGCTTCACGCTGCCTGGGCCCCGAAAGATTCGATAGTGGCTTTCAAGCGACGCCCCAGACGAACTCGGGTCTCCTTAAGATTCTCTAACAGCGGCACTACCAAACGAACCACTTGCAGCGGCGAATCCGGCGACGTGAACACTGCCCGATAGATTGGTTCCTGAAGCACTCGGCGCAACCGCTGAATCACCGCATCAAGCTGCTGCTGCAAGCTCCCATCAACGGCGAGGTCGGGAATGTCAGTCAGCGACACCTGGTGCCGGGAGTCGATTACACCCAAAATGTGTTGCCGCACAAGTTTCGCTTCCTGCTCTTGAGCGTCCGGGGAGCCGCCTTCCGCTCGCAACGTTGGTACTTTACGCCCGCCATGGATGAAAGCCACGCGGCTTTGCGCCGCCTCGGTAACGGCCCGCACCAACGCGCGGTCACGATCCAGATCGCATGCCCAACCCCCGTTGAATGTCTTGCGGCTGGGATTATTCAAATCGAACACAAAAACGGCGAAGAACGGCATGCCGTAATCGTTGGGAATCGTGCGAACTCTTAATTGCAGGCCATTCCGCTCAGCGCGATCGACAATTTCGCGAACCTCATCGGGCAGGCTCGCGGTCTCAACCAACCGGGACGCGCAACGAACGCATTCGAGTGACCAGATGTCCCGCTCAATCAACTCGAGCAGAGCCTGAATACTTGCCTCAAGCAGCGAGTTGCCGGATGCCAGACCATTGGTAGACGACCCGAACAGTGACTGACCACAATCCGGCGCCGGATAGTAGATGAGCTCCGCGGGAATGGCACGCTCGTCACCGCTCTCAATGTCCCGCACCGAAGCGAGCAACAACGGGCCATCGAGATCGACCTCGCGTTGAAGGAGCGGAACGAAATCAAGGATCGCGTCGACCCGATCTTGGCCGGCAACGTTCCTGGCAGATCCCCAGTAGGTTGAAACAGAGCCGGCTCCCGGTTCGGCGAAAAAAAACTCCAACGCCTCCATGTAGGCGCCGACTTCCGCATCAACATGACGCAGCCCTTTGCCAAAGGTAAAGGACTCGCCGCGCGCTTGCGGTCGCACACTTACAAAGACCGGCACGTCGAGGACATCCAGATCGGTGATGTCCCTCACCTCGCTGATGCCGGCAGTGGCGGCCCACTGCCGGGCATACAGCAAAGTCTCCTCCGGCGCTGAACTGCGCATGCTTCGAGCAGTGCTTGAAACCATGCGTTCACCCGCAAGAACCCGGGACCCAGGGAAAGAAAACCGTAACGGAATCCAACGTCTCGACAATCGCATCAACGTGCGATCCGAAGAAACGGGTACGCAACGCGAGCCGCGACATTTCGTCCCTCGCGCCAGATTACGCCGCCGTTTTCATCCAGCCGCCGTTGGGATCGATATCCAACGGCGAATGGTCCGCGGAATTATGAGGTACGTTAGCCGTCGACGTCGTCGCCGCAATGGGCTCCCAACGCGATTGCTCCACAAGCTACCCCGTCCACATCCCCATCGTCGTCGCCACAGTGGGCTCCGGTCGCTAAGGAACGATCACCGAGCAGGCGCGCGAATCGAGCCAGGGATTCCCGGTCTAACGAAATCGAAACTGTGTTCTTCGGCATAGGTCTTCTTCTCCTTAATTAAAGGTAATGTGTTGGTCTCAAGGTTTTTCACCAGAACCGCGTGCGAAAGTCGGCACTATCGTCCATAGCAAACAAAGACGCAAGTGTCGATCTGGTGTCGATTAGTCAAACAAACGCGAGCGCCTGAAAAAGATCACAAGTGGCTACGAATACCAATGATAACGCAACTGAACTGCGCCAATTCTCCGCTTTGAGAGATTCAGCCTAATAGGTCGGCTGGCAAAGCTCCCAGAAAACACCTGTTCCCTTTCCGTCGCCATGGAAGCGAAGGAGGGGGTTGATCTGGCACCGGTTAAGCCGATTGATCGCGTCATGCAACCTGGTCGGCGCGTCGATGTCGTGAGTTACAGGCAACGGATCGTGAATGTGCTCAGCCCATCCTTCTTCCTCGAACACGCTGAGAATGGTCTCCTGATTTCGTGCCGGCACACGGAACCGTTTTACGATCAGTCCCTCAAAAGACAATTCCCGCCGATTGGCATTCCAGCAAGGTTTCAGCAGAGCAGCTGCCGGCTTGCGTGCTTCGACGGCTGGCCGCCGCGCCGTGGCCAGGATCGACGTCTCCTCCGCAACTGCGGCCAGTGCGGACAATGTTGCCTGCGGCCATTGCGGCTTCTCACGGAAGACATGTTCCGCCAGTGCCGCCCCGCTCGGGGTGAGAATCAGGCAGGTGTGTTCGTCGAAAAAGTAGCCATTGGACCCGCGCAACGAACGACGGCCCTCGTCGTAGCCAGACGTTTCCTGGCGGTGCTCTGCGAATCCTTTGGCAACCATCCAGCGAAGATCGGTGCTGGTCACTCCGGCCTCATAAAGCCTTCCGGTTCGCAAGGCAAAATCCCACAGGTTCGCCCCAGTTACCTGCGTACAGATGTACGCGCGCCATAGCAGCGCGAGTCCCGCGCGCAAACTTTCGTCAATCAGAGAGGATCTTGATGCCCCGGTCCAGTCGACCAGGGTTTTTTCGTTGGCTACCATCAGCCGCACCCCTTGCGTATCAGAAACAGCACCCTCGCCGGATGGTTGTCGGTTACCGGATATCTCTTCGGTTACTTGTGCGTCATGTTTGTGGTGTTGGTAACAACCTGCACCAATTGCATCATGCCGCGATCTTCGTGGCCCAGGATGTGGCAGTGCAGAACATACATTCCGGTGTAATCCACGAACCGGGTCAGTATCTTCACATAGCCGCCTGGGGGAATCCCGAAGTTGTCCCACCAAATCCAGGGCCTCGGCAGCTTAACCGCGGCGCCACCGTTTTGGTTCGGATCCTGCATCTCCACAACCTGAAACGGATTGATATGGATATGGAAAGGATGGGCTGGTCCCACGGCATCGTTGTATAGGGTCCACTCTTCGGTTGCCCCGAGTTGCATCGTTTGATCGATCGTTCCCTCATTGTACTGCTTGCCGTTGATCGTGTGCGTGGGAGGTGGGTAAGGAGGATTTGGCCCGCGTTTTGTAGCTGGAGCTGTCTTGAAGTGAAGATCCCTTCTGACCGTGACGTCGCCCGGATTGACGTCCGCGAGAAATCCAGGCATCTGCGGAAACTGTACCTTGGTCGGAAAAGGCATTGGACTCGGGATAGCGGGACCGGAGTCCTGGGCCACCTTGACCGTGAAAAGAAGAGTACCTCCGAAGGTCACCGGGAACGTGCCCGGACTGCTGGGCGCCTGTACCAGTAAATCAATCCGGTTACCGGGCGCGAAACTGCCGAACGGAGCGTGCGAACGCGCGGGAACAGGAAACGACGCATTGGTAACCGTGGGATCGTAGTTCGCAGGATTGAACTGCACACCATCCTGCGCGGTTTGCACCCACTTGATTCCGGTTGGGGCGTCAAGCGGCACCGCCGCCTGGTGACAGGCATTCACAAACCGCCAGAGCTGCATTTCATTCGGGTTCATCTGTATGACCGGCGTGTATTGCCCGTTCACGAAAACCAGATCTGGGCTTTGCGGCGCGCTCGCGCTGCGAAGCAGGTTGAGTACCGCGCCAAACTGCTGCACCACCAACACCCGCTGCTTGGTAAAGAATGGTTTCAGCTTATCGTCGTAATCGCCCTCAATGATCAGCGCACCGGCCATGCCGTTGGCCAGGTTCAGTGCGGTCGATCCATGTTTGTGAGCGTGATACCAGTGCGTTCCAGGCGCCTGGCCCATGCTGTACTTCTTGCCATTCCATTCCGGTATTTGGAAGCAGTTGGGAAAAGCGCCTATGTAATACTGCGGCAACTCCGGCGGCATCTGGTTCATTTCTTTCACATTTTGCGTCCATAGCCGTTGGTCGACCGGCAGCGTCCCGGCCTGGCCATGCCAAACCGCGGTATTGTCATAGGCTTGCAGAAGCTTTTGTTGCCACGTTCGCCATTGTAAAGGCCAATCTTTCCACACCAGGGGCTGCTTACCGTGCGCGCAGGCCGCGAATATCAGGTCGAAGATAGGTTTCACAGTCTGCTCGTTCACGGTCGGCTTGCCGTCGCGCCCTCGGGGTGAGGGCCTGATATTCAGCAGCACGTTGTCGGCAATTCCGCTGGGACTGGTGTGGGCACCATGAAAATGCAAATTGGTAGAACTCGATCCGTGGAAGCAGTTCGGAGGATTTTCAAAGCTTGGGTCACCCGGGTAAGTGTTGACGCTGGTACCGCCGGGACCTACGGATTTATTTTGATCGCAATTGTCTCCATGCTCAGCAACGTCTAAAGTGCCGGGAAAATTCTTGACGTTGACGTGGTTCAGGAGCGTGATTTGAACTCTGTCTCCCACCCGCGCCCGCAGCGTGGGGCCGGGAGCTGGAACGCCGTGGGTAAACGGCCAAACCCGTTGGCGGATCAGCGGTAAGGTGACGCTCGCATCGTAGCCCGAAATGTAACGCATCTGTCCGGTGTTCGGAACACACCCTGGCGCCAGATAGGTCTTATTTTCATCGAGGATTTTGATTACTGCCTGAAGCGTCTTTGTAGTACTCGAACTCTTGATCTCCATTATTGTCTGGAGCGCATCGCCCGGGGGACAGGGAGATGTCACCTCTCGTGCCCATGCCTTCGTCGCAAAGTGCGGCAGCATCGAACTTATTGCCAGGCCCGTCGCCACCGCCATCGCCTGTTGGAGGAAATTCCGCCGAGTCACATCTGACTCACGCGTAACGCTGGATGACTCACAGCGATCTTCTGTGCCCGCATGATTGTTGACGATCCTCTCTTCAAACATAGTGACCTCCTCTGTAAGGTTGTGGCGCAGCGTCTCTGCACACCGCGCCGGCCAGCGGTCTACGATGATGTCCGCAGTGGCGTCCTCATGCCCAATTCGCGTTACCTCGTGATCCTGCCGAACGCGCCTTTCTTGGTCTTCTTACCGAAGGCTCCTTTTTTCGTCTTGTAACCGAACGCGCCTTTTTTCTTACCAACTACCTTGATCTGTCCCTTTTCCCCCGGGTGGAGAACACAAATGTAGTTCAAGGTGTAAGGCGCGGGCGGGTTAATAGAAATTTGGCTGGACTCTCCATCCGGCGCGATCTGGTAGTCCATAAAGCCTTTCGGATTGGCAGCGCTGGGCGCCGGCCAATGGGCGTTTTTGAGATCGCCGTTGTACCAGGAGACGCTGTCGTTAACGTGCACAGTCAACGGACTCGGGTCAAACACCGCAGGCGTACCCGCTTTGATTTTGATCTGAAAACTGGACATTGAAGGGCCCTCCTTAAGTCCTTTGTAAAGTCCTTTGTAAGGTGACTCAGCTAGGAAACGAAACGGAGCGATTCAGAGCGAGCGAGAGTCTATCACAGCCAACAATAGTTGCAAGAATTTTTGCAAGAAAATGTCAAACGATTTTCGCGAGACAAATGACACCCAAGGATGACGTTATTGAGAACAGAAAGTTTTTTGCGTAGAGTCGATGGCTACGACCATTGAGAGCCGGCCAAAGTATTCGCCAATAGCCTTATCGCAGCGTCGTATTAACCCAACCAACGCGCCATGGTACGGTCAGAAGTTCAGCTTGACTGCTAACTGGACCAGTCGGGGGTTGCTACTTGTCGAAACTATCCGGCCGAAGTCTCCGGCACTGCCGATGATCCTACCGGTGTTTGGATCAATGGAGGTCGCCGGGACAGCGCTGAGGTTGCTTATCGGATTTGCAAAGTTCACATGGTTGAAGAGGTTGAAAAACTCAGCCCGCAACTCGATGTTCTTCGACTCCCGAATTGGGAAACGCTTGATCACAGAGAAGTCCACATTGACCTGGCCCGGCCCTCGTAGAACATTGCGACCAACATTCCCAAAATCAGTGCCGGTCGCAGACGCCGTCGCCAATCCGTTTGAACTGGGAATCACCTGGCCAGGCAATACCGTCGGTCGTACAAAAACAGAAGGGTTAAAAAAATATCCGGTGGGAACGTTTCTGGTCGCGTCGGCGGCTGTCACTCCGACGGCCCAGCTTGGCCGCATGAATGCATTGTTTCCACCACTCAGCCCATAAAACGAGCCCGAGCCGCCGTCGATAATGTCGATCGGCAAGCCGGACATAGCGCTGACAATGCCTGCGAGTTGCCAATTCGAGAAGAGAATTTTCGTCGCGGTCGAACTCGATGCGAACGCCGGACGTGGCAGGTCCCAAAGATAGCTCAGCACCAGGCGATGCGTGCGGTCAAAATCCGAGAGGCCGCGATTGGCCCGATTATCAAGCTGGTTTCCGGCGATATTGATCGTGTCTCTAACCTCGCCCGTGCTATCGCTGCCGCCCGAGGCGTTATCGAGCGACTTGGCGTAAGTATACGAAGCAAGGAACTGCAGTCCTTTGGAGAGACGTTTGGTCAAACTCATTTGCAGAGAATTGTAAGTGGACTGCGCCGTCGACTGAATCTGAAGAAAGCCTCCGACTTCGACTCCTTGATAAGGCGCCCGCAGAGCTACATTCGTGGCGGCGGGTGTGTTAGTGGTAATTACCTGTCCGGTCACCGCGTTGATGATGGGGCGCTGTGGGCTGGCAAGTCGCGCCTGGTTGATGGCAATATCCCGGATCAAATTAAGGCCGCGCGTTCCCACATAGGCAACCTCGAACAATAGATCTCGGCGGAACAAATATTGAACGCTGGCATTGTAATGTTGGAAATAAGCGGTGCGCATGCTGCGGTCGAATATTTGTCCAGCCAGGGCTACGCCACTAACCAACGCCGGAAACTGATCCTCTGCAGGCAGAGGAAAGAAGGGATCCGCGAACGGGACCGTCGCGCCCGCGGGACTTCGGCGAATCGTGTACATCGGCGGAGCGTTAATCGCAGTGCCGATGTAGGCCGTCGATGGGCGCGAATAAAAGATGCCGTAGCCACCGCGCACTACCAGTGAATCCCGGGCCGAGTAGGCAAACCCGAGACGCGGAGCAAAATTGTTTGGATCCAGGCTGGTGAGGATGCGCTTGCTTACGTTTGGGACATTCGTCAGGTCGTATTGGGGAGTCACGTTTCCCGCCTGCACGAATCCACCGGCTGGAGGCCCGACCGGGTTACCCCCGCTGTCGACCTGCATCCTGGGTATATAGAGCGCGGGATCGAAGGTTGACAGTAAGCCGCGTTTTTCATACGGAGGGAGATCCAACTCGTAACGTAAACCCAGATTGAGAGTGAGTCTCCCTGAAATCCTCCAATCGTCCTGGACAAAAGCGCTGTAATCGGCAGCACGCAGAATGCGACTACCGATTCCATCTCCATAGACTGAATTATTGGCCAGGCCGATTAGAAAATTGTTAAAGCTCTGGAAAGCAATTGTCCCGCGACGGTTGTTATTGGCTCCGAGTTCATTCTGGTAATAAATAATCTGGCCGCCCGTGCGCACGGTATGCCGGCCGTGCACCATCGTCAGAATATCAACCAGCGTGGTCGCGGACGCTACGTTTTGCGTATCGACGTTGGCGCCGGAATTCCCAATTGCAATTGTGTTCGTCGCCGTCGGCCCAATGCGAATAGATCCAAGCCCCGGGTATGCATTTGCGTTAGCGCGCTTAATCCCGAGATCAGAATCCTTAACTGGATTTTGACCCGACATGTTGCCGCGAATAAAACTGTAACCCACACGCGCTTCATTAATGATTCGCGGATTGAAGATGTGGATGTTTTGAAAGGCTACCAGGCGGTTATCTTGGGCGAGATCCGCCCCAAACCCCGGGACATTAGCGCTGCCGGTAGGGATCGCCAGGAACTGCGGTGCGTTCGAAAAGAAGAATTTCACGGCCACCGAGTTTCGTTCACTGATGCGGTAGTCAATGTTTGCGTTGAATTGATCCTCATCATAAAACGAGGTCGCAGATCCGGAGTAGTGCCCGTCTGCCTGGGGCGTCGGAATCAAGTATTGCCCGTTTGGAAGTCTGGTGTTCAGCATAGCGAGCGCGACCGGGTTGATCGAGGTTGCCGGCGGCGCAGTCGGCGACGACCGCGGACGAAATGTTGTCAGGAGGTTCTGCTGGGAACGATCATCAGTTAGACCCGCCGCGATCAAGACGTTCGAGGTGAGACTGTTAGGCGACGCGCTATTGTTTTCTCGCGTTCCCTGGTATGAGGCGAAAAAAAAGAAACGGTCAGTCCTAATCGGCCCGCCGATCAATCCGCCGAAAACATTGCGCTGTAACACGGGACGCCTGACACCAGCGGCCTTCAGGAACGGATTGTTGGCGTTAAGCGCGTCGTTGCGAAAATATTCATAAGCCGCGCCGTGAAAATAATTGCCGCCACTCCTGGTAACCGCCTGAACATTTCCGCCCGCGGCGCGACCAAAGGTTGACGGATAAAGCGACGTCTGGACCTTAAATTCCTGAATACTTTCCGGGGCGGGCACGGCCACCGAGGCAGCGGCATTTGTGGCCAGATTATTGGCATCAACCCCATTGAGTTCGAAATCGTTCTGCGTGACGCGCGCGCCGTTGACCGAGATATTTTGTGAGTTCCGCCCCAAAGCGGTGTTGTCGGGCAGGGACACTGAAGTGCCAGGCGAGAGCGCCAGGATCTGCAGATAATTGCGGGTGGCGAGCGGCAGTTCTGAGACTGCGCGTGAGTCAACCACACGGCCTAGTTGTGGGCCATCGCTCTGAAGGAGTGGGGTAACGCGGACCATCACTGGATCAACAATCACTCCTGCCGCTAAAAGTTGCGCATTGACAGTAGTGGTCTCAGTGATGACTACCAGAACCGAATCAAACAGAGCAGAATTGAATCCGTTGGCAGTTACTTTTACGCTATATGTTCCTGGCGGCAACAGAGCCACCGCGTAATCGCCATGACTATCGGTCGTAACGCTACGCTCTGCCGCTGTCGTCTTGTTGCTTATCGTTATCTGCGCTCCGACTACCAGGCCACTTCTTTCGTCTGTGACCGTCCCAGCAATGCGGCCGCTCGTCTGGTTTTGTCCAGAAGCCAAAGACGCGCCGAGAAACAGCATCAAACTCACACAGGTCAATGTTCTTCCGGCCCTTGCGATCATTGTCTCGAACCGTCCTCTTTTTTTGTGGCTGTTTCTACTTCACAATGAGCAATTCTGCGCGCCCACTATAGACCTAATCCGTCCGCGTTACTACTGTGCTCAAAGAATATATCAACGATGGATACAGATTAAGCGCGGGTTTGGCGCACGTCTTTGAGCCAGGGATCGATATTGGTCCAATTTTAATGGCGCTGGTTCGACTGAGTCTTTGAAAGCCACTTCTGATTTCAGTTAGAATTCGGCTTCATACCAATTTGAGATTTTTGACGCGCGAGTTCGCATAACTCATGGCTGAAGACCGGGATGTTCCCATAGAAAATCGATTGCTGGCCCTGCTCTCGTCGGATGACTATGAACGGTTGAGGCCAAACCTGCGGGCCGTTTCGTTTTCGCTGGGTGAAGTCGTTTACGAATTTGGCGGGCAATTGGATTACGTATTCTTCCCTACCACTTCAATTATCTCCTTACTCTACACGATGGAAAACGGCACCAGCGCTGAGATGGGCCTGACCGGCAATGATGGAGTGGTCGGAATTGCTCTTTTCATGGGCGGCGGCACCATGCCGAACCGCGCCGTAGTACAAAGCGCCGGCGGCGCCCTGCGAATGAAAGCGGAGATCCTGCAGGATGAATTTGCGCTCGGCGGAAAATTCCAGCAGTTGCTGCTGCGTTATACCCAGGCCTTGATCACCCAGATCTCACAGACTGCCGTTTGCAACCGTCTTCATTCAGTCGAGCAGCAACTTTGCCGCTGGCTCTTATTAAGTCATGACCGATTAAACACTGACGAGTTGATCATGACGCAGGAGCTAATTGCTGACATGTTAGGTGTGCGCCGCGAAGGTGTGACTGTGGCTGCCGGTCGCCTCCAGGATCACGGAGCCATCAGCTATGTGCGCGGCCGCATTCAGATCCTCGACCGCCAGAAGCTTGAAGAGACGGTCTGCGAATGTTACCGGGTGGTAAAAAATGAATTTGAACGGTTGCTCGGATAGCCAACTCTTCTCTTCCAT
>Ga0070694_100000873_pt1 | contig 16976 bp, 16 predicted proteins | sample KBSK1251metaG_FD_65470 | JGI IMG/M metagenome (GOLD analysis project Ga0070694, IMG submission 65470) | Corn, switchgrass and miscanthus rhizosphere microbial communities from Kellogg Biological Station, Michigan, USA - KBS K1-25-1 metaG | ecosystem: Host-associated > Plants > Roots >... | reverse complement strand
CGCCCTGGTGATCTCGGAGACTCGGAACGGTTTCCCCTGGACCTTGTTGAGACCGACCGCGTCCACCAGGTATCGGGCGCGAATCAGCAGGCTGAGCTGCCCCAGATTGAGCTCCGGCACCAGCACCTTCTCGAACCTCTTGAGGACGTCTCCGAGGTTGGCCGGGAACGGGTTCAGATAGCGCAGGTGGATTGAGGAGACGGGCCGTCCCTTCGCCTGCAGCTCTTCGACCGCCGAGGTGATCGCACCATAGGTGCTCCCCCATCCGACCACCAGGAGGGGTCCCGAGTCCTTGCCGAGGACCTGCACGTGCGGGATGTCGGCGGCGATGCGTGCGATCTTCTCGGCGCGCAGGCGCACCATGTGCTCGTGGTTCAGCGGGTCGTAGCTGACGTTGCCGGTGATGTCTTCCTTCTCCAGGCCGCCGATCCGGTGCTCCAGGCCGGGCGTCCCGGGAACGGCCCACGGACGGGCCAGCGTCTTCGGATCCCGCAGATAGGGCTGGAAGCCTTCCTTCTCGGTCCGGAACCGGACTTCGAACTTCGGCAGCTCGCCGTGGGTCGGGATCTTCCACGGTTCCGCGCCGTTCCCGAGATAACCGTCGGACAGGAAGAAGACCGGCGTCATGTACCGGGTGGCGATGCGGAACGCCTCGATGGCCATGCTGAAGCAGTCGGCAGGCGTCGCGGGGGCGACGACCGCCACCGGGCACTCGCCGTTCCGTCCGTGCACCGCCTGCAGCAGGTCGGCCTGCTCGGTCTTGGTCGGCAGTCCGGTCGACGGCCCGCCGCGCTGGATGTTGGCGATGACGAGGGGCAGCTCGGTCATGACGGCCAGGCCGATCGCCTCGCTCTTGAGCGCGACTCCGGGCCCGCTGGTGCCGGTCAGGCCGAGCGCGCCGCCGTACGCCGCGCCGATGGCCGAGCCGATGGCGCTGATCTCGTCCTCGGCCTGGAAGGTCTTGACCGGGTAGTTCTTGAATCTCGACAGCTCGTGGAGGATGTCGCTCGCCGGGGTGATGGGATACGAGCCGTAGAACAGGGGCCTCCCGGACAGGAGCGACGCGGCGATGAATCCGGTGGCGGTCGCCTCGTTCCCCGTGATCTTGCGGTACGTCCCCGGAGCCAGCTGGGCCTTGCGCACGCGGAAGTGGTTGGTGAACACCTCCGTCGTGTCGGCGTAGTTGTACCCGGCCAGGAGCGCCAGGGTGTTCGCCTTGGCCATCTGCTCGTGTCCCTTGAACTTCTTCTCGATCCACTCGCGGGTGTAGTCGACGGGTCGCTCGTACAGCCAGAACACCAGGCCCAGGGCGAAGAAGTTCTTGCAGCGCGTGGCCTGCCGGCCGCTGAGCCCCGTCTCCGCGACCGCCTGCAGCGTCAGCGCCGTCAGGGGGAGGTCGAAGACACGGTAGCCGACGAGGGATCCGTCCTTGAGCGGATTGGTCTTGCACCCCGCTTTCGCGAGGTTCCCGTCGGTGAAGGCATCGATGTCGACGATGAGGCTCCCGCCCTCCTCGAGGTCGGCGATGTTGGTCTTCAGCGCGGCCGGGTTCATCGCCACCAGGACGTTCGGCTGATCGCCGGGAGTCTTGATGTCGTGCGAGGAGAAGCTGATCTGGTACCCGGAGACCCCCGCGAGCGTGCCCGCGGGGGCCCGGATCTCGGCCGGGAAATCAGGGAGCGTCGCCAGGTCGTTGCCGACCATCGCCGTGGTGTCGGCGAACTGCGTCCCGGTCAGCTGCATCCCGTCGCCGGAATCGCCGACGAACCGGATGACGACCGTATCGATTTCGGTGACCTTGGCTTTGGGGGGGACGACTTCAATCTCGGTACTCACGGTGTGTCGTATCTCCTCATGCGCCCTCGGGCGTCTTGAACACCTGGTCCAGCCTGGGCGGATGGTTCACGACCTCCGCCGGGAAATGCTCGGCGACGTAGTTCACGATGTCCCGGGCCGCAATCATCCCGGCCCTGTGTCCCTGGCCGTCCACGAGAGGAATGTGCCGGTAACCCCGCTCGGTCATCATCCTGACCGCGTCCCCCAGGCAATCGGACTGCCTGAGAACGGCGGGATCGGCGGTCATGTACCGGTCCACCGGCTCGCTCTCGCTGATGCCGTTGCCGATCAGCTTGTTGAGCACGTCCCGCTCCGTGAAGATCCCGACCAGCCGCTCGCCGTCGCAGATGAGCACGGCGCCGACGCCCTCGTCGCGCATGACGCGCAGCGTGTCTTTCAGACTCGTGCCGCGCGGCACGCAGGTCGGGTCGGAACCCGGCACGCTGCCCAGTCGCTCGTCACGGAGGGCCTGCTCGATGGTCATCTGCGTCTTCACCGGTGCCAAGATATGCAATATACCTTGAACCTGCCACCGGCGGGAAGATCGCCCGCGAACCCGGACACCGATCGGTTCACCGTCCCGGAGCTCCATGATCGCAGGCTTTTTGCCGCCCGCCTGTGATATAGATCACAATTATGTCGCAGGCGAACCGCAGGCTACCACGCGCCCCCCATCCCGGGCATCATGCCCCTGGCGGGCGGCCGCCTCTGGAGCCTGTCGATCCGCTCCCGGGGTGGAAGGCTACGGTGCAGGCCCTCCTGCTGGTGGGCATCCCCATGGCGCTCCTGCTGATCGCCAGGCTCGTCCTGCACACGTACTATCCCGAACTCGGATACTGACGTCCACGGGGAAGCGATATTAGCCCCAACCTGCAGCCAGGGCAAGCGAGTGGGCGCGCCTCCGGCGCCCGGCTGGCGATTGGCGGAACCTCCAAGCTGGTCGCCCACTTCAAGGATGGCCGGGTCTCGAAGGGATTTTCGCGCGATTTCGATCCCGCGCAGGAGTCGTTCCACCTGGTGCGACGGGAGGGAACGATCGCCGCGTCCCATGAGATTCGCATCGAGGAGCTGAAGGCGCTGTTCCACGTGAAGACGTGGGGGCGGAAGGACCGGCACAAGGGCCAGGAGTTCACCGGCTTCCCCCGCGCCAGGCCGCCCGCGCGCGTGTCCGCGCCGACGCTGATCAAGACCGTCCTGGAGTTCTACGACGGCGAGAAGATCTTCGCGTACAGCCTGGACTACGACCCGAACCGCCGCGGCTTCTACGTGCTGCCCGCGGATCCGTCCGACAACAACCGCACCATCTACGTCGTGAACTCCTCCCTGGTCAATATCCAGTTCGTCCGCGAGTGATCGGGCACGTGCCGGGGTCCCGCGGTCGCGCCGCCGTCGCGTTCCTGATCGGGGTCCTCCTGGCGTCCGGATCGCCCGAGGCCCGGGAGCGCCGCACGCCCCGCGGGAACCCGACCCTGGTCCTCGCCTCCGAAGCCGGCGAGCGGACGGTCCCGGTGTCCGACCTGGCGTTCGTGCACTTCGAGCGCGTGTACTACCACCGGCGCGCCCCGCGGGCGGAGGATCCCAGCGGCAAGCGCCTGGAGATCGAGGACCGGCGGCGCGAGTGCCGCTGCCTGCGGCTGGAGGACTGGACCAAGCTGAAGTTCAAGACGCTCCGCCAGATCGAGTTCACCTATCCCCCCGACGGCGTCGTGGCCCGGTTGCGCATCACCAAGCGTGACGGAGGAATCATCGAGATAGGCGCCGACACGCTGAACGGCGGGAAGGACTCCTTCGGACCGCGCTTCGCCGCGACCCTCGACGGACAGAGCCGCGAATTCCCCCTGATCCTCGGGGAGGGCGAGCAATGGCCCGAGGAGCGGCTCGCCCGGCTCCTGCTCATGCGTCCCCCGCCGAAGCCCCCGCAGCCCCCGCGCCACTCGAAGGATCGCTCCGGGCGGTGAGCCGGCGCGGCAGCCTCCCTTTCCTGGCGGTGATGTTCGCCCTCTCCGGGTGCGCCGGGCTGATCCACGAGGTCGCCTGGGCCCGGACACTGGGTCAGAGCCTCGGGAATTCGCTTCAGGCCCTGACGATCGTCCTGGTCGCCTTCCTGGGAGGGCTCGGCCTCGGCTCGGCAATCGGGGCGCGCGCGGCGGGACGATTCCGGGATGCCCTGGCCGCCTACTCCGGGGTCGAAGGGCTCCTCGCCCTCTACGGATTCGCGAGCCCGGCGGTCGCCGCCCTCGTCCCACGGGTCCTCGAGTCGGTCGGGCCTTCCTGCGAATCCGCCCTGTCCCTCCAGGTGCTTCGATTCGCGATCGCCGTCGCCGTGCTGGCGACGCCGACGCTCCTGATGGGCGCCAGCTTCCCGATCCTGCTGCGCGAGGCGGGCCGGGGCGGCGACGCCCCCGGCAAGGTGCTGGCGGTCCTCTACGGGGTGAACACCCTGGGAGGGGCGGCCGGGGCGCTCGTCGGATCGTTCGCCCTTCTTCCCTTCCTGGGCACGCGCGGCTCGTTCGTCACGGCGGGGCTCCTCAATGCGATGGCGGCCGGACTCGCGTTCCGGCGATGGGGACAGGGGCCGTCGGCAGCGTCGGCGCCGTACGCCCCGGGCATGCACGGATTCGTGCCGGAGGCTCCCGAGTCGCAGCCACGCATCCTGCCGATGCCCGCGCTGGCGACCCTGGCGGCGCTCGCAGGCGCCGCCGGCGCGACCCTGCAGGTCGGATGGACCCGGGCGGCCGCCCTGGCGTTCGGATCGTCGGTCTACGCCCTCGGAGTGACGCTGGCGTCGTATATTCTCGGCCTGGGGGTCGGCCCGCTCGTCGTGCGACGGCGGCTCTCCCGTCCGGGGGCCGCACCGGCGGTCCTGGCGGTGGCGCTGGCGGGAGCCGGCCTCTCCTCTCTGCTGCTCGTGCCGATCCTGGGGCGTCTGCCCATCGTGGCGGCGCTCGCATCCGGCCGGATCGCTCCGACGCCTGCCCTTCTCATCGCCGCGCAGTTCTCCCTCATGGCGTGCCTTCTCCTCGTTCCGACCCTCGGCCTGGGGGCCGCTTTCCCGGCGCTCGCCGCCTGCGCCTCGGGCCGTCCCGGCGGGCCGCACGGTCACGCCGGCCGCCTGTACGCGGCATCATCCTGGGGATCGGTCGCGGGCTTTGTCCTGGCGGGGTTCGTGGGCCTTCCCGGTGCCGGAACGAGGCGGACTCTGCTCGCGGCGTCGGCCTTGATCCTGCTCCTCGCCATCGTGCCGGTCTGGTCGCTTCGTCTGCCCCGGCGCCACGCTTCGCTGTCGGTCCTCGGCCTGCTCCTGGGCTCGCTGCTGTTGCCCTTCCTCCTGCCCGGGTGGGACCTCGACCTGATCTCGGGCGGGGGGTTTCTCTACGGTCCGATCTACCGTTCCGCTTCGGGAGCCTCGGGGGATCTCGGCGCGGCCATCCGCCGGCGCGGAGAGATCCTGTACGCCCGCGAGGACGGCGTCGCCCTCGTGACCGCGCGCCGCAGCCCCGCGGGCGTCCTCTCTCTCCAGATCAACGGCAAGACCGAGGCGTCGACCGGGGGGGACATGAGCACGCAACTGCTGTCGGCCCACCTCCCTCTCCTGATTCATCCCGCGCCGGCCGAGGTCCTGATCGTCGGCCTGGCCAGCGGCATCACGCTCGGCGCGGCGGAGCGTCACGACGTCCGCGGCATCCAGGTGATCGAGATCGCGCCGGCCGTGCCCGAAGCCGCGCGCCGCTTCGACGACTGGAGCGGGCGGGCCCTCGACGATCCACGAGTCCAGATCGTCCTGGACGATGCGCGCAGCCGGCTTCTGGTCAGGCCGCGCCGCTTCGATGTGATCGCCTCGCAGCCTTCGAACCCATGGGTCGCAGGGGTCTCGAACCTGTTCACCGTCGAGTTCTTCCGGCTGGCCCGGGCGCGCCTGCTGCCGGGTGGCGTGTTCTGCCAGTGGGTCCAGGCCTATCGGCTGTCCGCGGAGGACTTCCGCGGCCTGGTGCGGACGTTCCTCGAGGTCTTCCCCCAGGCGACCCTGTGGGAGGAGTCGGCGGGGGGCGGAGACTACTTTCTCGTGGGGATCGAAGGGGACGCGCCGCTTCGGATCGATCCGGCGCGGCTGCGCGACCCACGGTACCGGGCCGCGTGGGGCGACCTGGATCGCGCCGGCGGCGGGCAGCCGGCCGACCTGCTGTCCCGTTTCGTGACGGGCCCCTCCGGGCTCGCGGCCCTGTCGGCGGGGGCGCGCCTTCACACGGACGACTCGCTCTACCTCGAGACGCGGGCGCCCCTGGCGATGTTTCAGGACAGCTTACGCCAGCAGATCGCCGCCCTGCGACGGGTCCGGCAGAGCGTCACGGAGATCCTCCCGGCGGGCCTTGCCGAATCGGATCCCGGCCTGCTCCAGGCGCTGCGAGCCCGGGCCCGCGAGCGCGACGTCCGGCTCGACATCGCCACGAGCCTCAAGGACGCCGACCTGTGGAGCCTCGAAGATCCCTACCTGGCCGCCGGCCTCGCCGCGCTGCGCGCCGGCCTGATCAAGGACGCGATCACCTCCCTGTCGGCCGCCGGCGCCCACAACCCCGAGAGCGGCACGGCGCACTACCTGCTGGGCGAGGCGTACCGGGTTGCGGGACTCGGCGACGCGGCCGGCCTGGCCTGGCAGGAGGCGGTGCGGCGCGATCCGGCGCTTGCGCCGGCGTGGAACGCCCTCGGGCGCCTCCGCGCCGCGGTGGGTGAGACCCCCCAGGCGGCGGCCGCCTTCGCGAAGGCCCTGGCGATCGATCCGCGCCTGGCGGCGGCGCGCAACAATCTCGGCGCGCTGAGGCTCGATGCGGGAGACCTGGACGAGGCGGAGCGCCTGCTCGAGCAGGCCCTGAGAGACGACCCGTCCCTGGCGGCGGCCCACGCCAACCTGGGGCTGCTCCTGAAGCGGCGCGGCGATCGGGCGGCGGCGGAGCGGCGCTACCGCGAGGCGATCGAGCTCGACCCGCTGAACCTGGACGCGCGCTACAACCTGGCGGCGCTGCTCATGGAATCGGGGCGGAAGGACGAGGCGCGGCAGGAGCTGAGGCGGCTGCTGGAGATCGACCCGCTCGATTCCGACGCCGGCAAGGCCCTCGCCCGGCCCTGAAGATCAGGCCAGGGCGAGAAGCGGCGCGTCCTGGCCGGCGCGGCGCGCCTGCTTGCCGGGAAGGCCCCCCGCTTCGAGGATCGGCAGGAGCGAGCTGAGAGCCAGCATCGAGCGGATCGGTCCGCGGCTGCGAGCCACGCGCAGGGTCGCACCGTGACGGGCCGCATCCTGGAGACACAGAAGCAGGGCGCCGATTCCCCCGCAATCGATCGCGGCCAGGCCGGCGAGATCGATCGTGAGATCGCGGATGCCGCCGGCGAGCGCCGCGCGCACCCGTTTCAGGAGCCGGCCCGCCGCCGCCCCGGACAGCATGCGTCCGGAGATCCGTACCCAGGCCCTCCTTCCCTCGGACCGTCCGCTGATTTGAATCATGGCGCTCATCTTGAATTCCTCCATCTGGATCCGTGCCCGTGACGTCCCTTGATACGCGGGGGCGAGTCGCCGGGTTCCATGCCTCGAGAAAAAAATCCGGGGACCGGGCGTCGCGCCAGGCCGCGGGCTGCCGACTCAGGAGCGGAATCGATTCAGGGAATCGGGGATGGCTCGGCGGCCGGCGCGGGAGATGCTCCGGGAGACGGCTGCGGCGCCGGCGGCGTCGACGCCTCTTTCAGGACGGCGTCGATCTGCGCGTGGATCCGGTCGACGACGGTGGAGGCGGCCGTGGCGATCGGCCGCCACGCCATGTCGCGCACCTGCACGTTCCCTTTCTTGTCGGGAGGGCCGATGAGCAGGTGCTGCGACTTCGGCGTGCCCCCGTCGGCCTCGGCCTCTTCCTGGAGCGTCAGGTCGAGGCCGGGCCGGCGAAACAGGGCGAGCCGGGTCGTCTCCTGCGGGTGGTCGTCGAACGACAGCGCCTTCAGGTCGCTGACTGCGCGCAGGAAGGCGTCGGCCGTCTCCGACTTGACGCTCCCCGTGGCCTCCCCGGTCAGGGACCATGTCTGGTCCTTCCGGCGGGCCAGGGTCGAGGCGGGCTTGCCGCCGCGCGCGAAGGTGACCGACTCGATGCGGTACTGCTGCACTCCCAGGAGGTCCTTGCGCCTGAGATCGAAGAGTCGGGTGGTCACCTTCGGCCAGAAATCGTCCGGCACCACGAAGACCGGATCCCTGCCGACCGTCCGGGCCGTGCGCCCGCCTCCCGGCTGCTCCTTGCCGAACGTCACCGTCTTGTCGACGTCCCACCCCTCCTGGAAGAGGACCAGGCGCGCCTGGGGCGGCTGCAGGCCGAAGCGGCGCAGGTCGGCCTCGGTCGGGCTCTCCGAGGGGATCGCGGTGGCGCGCAGGTTCTGCAGCGCGCTGAGGAGATCGGTGATGGTCGGCCCGTCGGCCGGAGTCTCGACCGGCTGCCGGATGATCCAGCCGTCGTCCGGCTTCTCCATCCGGATCGTCTCCCGGCCGCGCTCGATGGTGAAGCGCTTCATCTTCCAGGCATCGAGCGCCAGGAGCGACTTGTCGCGCAGCGCGAAGAGGGTCTTGTCGGCGATGTCGCCCAGGGCCCCGCTGACCACCGCCACCTCGTTCGTCCCGGGGAGCAGGGCGTAGCGGGTCCCGCCGATCGGATTGCTGTCCCCCACGGCCAGCGTCTCGCCCGGACCGCCCGCCGACGTCTCGATCTGCAGCGTCGCCCGGGGCGGATCGAGGCCGAAGTCCTTGCGCGAGCCTTCATCCTTGATCCGCCTCTCGATGTGCGCCGTCTCGAGCGAGTTGAGCAGCCCCTCGACCGCGTCCTTGTCGGCGACCGCCGGAATCGGGGCGGTGAGCTTCCACCCGTCCCCCTCTTTTTCGATGCGCATCTCGCCGTGGTCGTTGGTGATCCGGATCGCCTTCAGCGAGGCGCGATCGATCGCGAGCGGCTTCTCCTTCGCGGCCGCGGCCTTGTCGGCCCCCTCCTTGCCGCGGAAGTCGGCGACATAGGTGAGGATGCCGAGCCCGACGAGCAGGACGAGCGCCACGATCGGCCCGGGCTTCAGCTTCACGGGGTGGACCTCAGAGCTTCTTGCGGCGCCACCAGATCCCGACGCCGACGACGGCCACCGTGACGGGGAAGAACGCCACGATGGTCCAGAAGTAGTAGCGGGCCTGCTGGGGGGTGAGGATGACGATGCGCGGCAGGGAGGTCTTCGGCCTGATCGACACCAGCTCTTCCTGCTCGGCGAGCCAGGCGATCATGCTGAGGGCCAGGTCGCTGTTGCCCGACGCGTTGAAGTAGCCGTTCGCCAGGAAATCGGAGTCGCCGAACGCGACAAGGCGCGTCTCGGGCGCGGACTTCCTGTCCCCGTCGGACGCCGCCTCGGCCTCCGGCTTCGGCGCCTTCTCGACCTTCCGGGTCACCGCCACGCCCAGGGTGATCGGGCCTTTCACCCCGGTCCCCTCCTTCAGGGTGAGGCGGCCGGTCTTCAGCTCCCCCTCGCTCGGCTGGGCCCAGGCCAGGGGGGAGGTCTGGGCCAGCTTCGTGGCGGTCACCCCTTCGGGGAGCGACGCCGCGATCTCGATCGACCGGGCGATCGGGAAGAAGGTCTGGAAGCGGAAGGTCTTGGTGATCGGATGGAACTCGTCGTAGCCGTCCGCCGGGACGAGCGGCATCAGGTAGTCGCCGCCGAACAGCCGGGACACCTTGTCCACCACGATGTCGTCGCGCATCGTCACCCCGTAGGACCCCAGCACCGGGGCGAGCCCGGAATCGGTCTCCGGGTCCTGCAGGTAGAGGACGTGCCCGCCTCCGCGGAGGTACTCCTCGAGCAGCTTCGCCTCCGCGTCCATGAACGGCTTCTGCGGGCCGGGGATGACGACCACCGTCGCGTCCGCCGGGACCCCCTGCCCGACGACCAGGGGCTTGACCGCATAGTGCTGCTTCTCGAGCTCGGCCTTCAGCAGGCTGACGCCGTTGCGCTCGCTGTCCGACGTGCTGTGCTCGCCGTGCCCGGTGGTGACATAGACCGCCTTCTCACGGTCCTTGGTCACCTTGATCAGCGCATTGGTCAGGGACTCCTCGTCGGCGGCGTTGACCCGGCTCTCCTGCTTGCCGCTCTCGAGGATGATGGTGCCGTACTCCGTGATGGCGTAGCGCTTGGCGTCCCCGGGGTGCGTATCGGGGTCGATGAAGCGGGCCGTCAGCTTCGGGCTGTGGTAGCGGTACTCCGTCAGGAGATCCTCGAGCTTCTGCTTCGACGGCTCCGCGTCGCGAAAGAACGCGGTCACCGTGACTTCGCGCGGCAGCCCCTCGAGCACCTTGACCGTCTGCTCGCTCAGGGAAAAAGACTGGTTCTCGGTCAGGTCGAAGCGCTTGTGGTGGCGACCGGCGAGGAAGTTGGCGAGCACGAGGACCGCCAGGACCGTCAGGACATACCCGGCGCTGGCCCCCGCGGCGCGCGCCCGCTTCCCCTTCAGGAGCGCCACGACCCGCTCGCGGTTCAGGACGAGCCCGGCGACGAACAGGGCCAGGCCGAAGGCGCCCACCACCACGACGTAGGTGCCGTGCTCGGGGACCAGGCCGCTCAGGATGATCGCCAGGACGATGAGCAGGGCTCCCAGGCCCGTAGCGGCGCTCTTGAGGAACTTCATGCCGCTAACCCCGCCAGCGGCGCGATTCGACCACGCGCTGGGTCAGAAACAGCGAGAAGAAGACCACGCTCAGGTAGAAGACCACGTGCTCGGTGTCGAGGAGTCCCTTGCGGAAGTCCTGGAAATGCTCGGTGATGGAGATCTTGTTCAGAAGGTCGCCGAGGGTCGGGCCGCCCAGGCCCAGCTTCAGCTTCTCCCACAGCCCGAAGCTGGCGGTGTTCATCAGGCCGGCCACGGTCACGGTGACCGAGTCGGCGACCCAGGACACCGCCCACAGCATCAGGAGCGCCCCGAAGGCGCCGACCGCGGCGATGATCTGGTTCTCGGTCATCGCCGACACCAGGAGTCCGATGCCGAGAAACGCCAGGCCCATCAGGAGCACCCCGAGGTACCCGACGAGAGTCGGCTTCATGTCCGGCTTGGCGCTCGAGGCCATGATCAGGAGGGGGTAGCTCAGGGTTGCGCCGAGCATCACCAGGAGCAGGAAGGCCGCCCCCAGGTACTTCCCCAGGATCACCTGGCCGGTCGTGATGGGACAGGTGAACAGCAGCTCGGCGGTCCCCGTCCGCCGCTCCTCCGCCATCAGCCGCATGGTGATGACCGGGATCATCAGGAGGAAGATCACCCCCATGCTGCCGAACAGCGGACGGATGACCATGTCGTTCACGTTGAGCTGGTTGAACACGTAAGGATTGTTGCCGTACTGCTGGCAGAGGACCGAGAAGCGCACCAGGGACGCCCAGAAGATGTACCCGCTGAGCATCAGGAACACTCCGAGGATCACGTAGGCCAGGGGCGAGGTGAAATAGGTGCGCACCTCGCGCTCGGCAATCGTCAGGACGTTCTTCACGCCGCCGCCTCCTCGCCGCGGATGATGCGGATGAAGATGTCCTCGAGGCTGAGCGTGATCGCCCGCATCTCGAGCAGCCCCCATTGCTGCGTCACCGCCAGCCGCGCGATCTCCTCGCGGGCGTCACGCGCCGAGTCCATTTCGACGGTGAAGGAGCCGTCGGGGGCCGTCTCACGCGTGACGGAGAGGACCCCGGGAACCGCACGCAGCGCCCCTTCGGGGTCCGACGGAGGGCGCGCCAGGCGGACCGCGATTCGTTGCGTCCGCTCGCCGCGCGCCCTGAGGCGCTCCATCGTCTCGTCGGCCGCGATCTTCCCCTCGTTGATGATCAGGACCCGGTTGCAGGTCATCGTGACCTCGGCCAGGATGTGGGTCGAGAGGATGACGGTGTGCTCGCCGGCGAAGCCCTTGATCAGCTGGCGGATCTCCCTGATCTGCGAGGGGTCGAGCCCGACCGTCGGCTCGTCCAGGATGAGGACGTCCGGATCGTGCAGGATGGCCTGCGCCAGGCCGACGCGCTGCTGGTATCCCTTGGAGAGGTTCCCGATGAGCCGCCCCGCCACGGGCTGCAGCCCGCACCGATCGATCGCCCGATCGACGCGGCCGCTCTGCTCCTTGCGAGGCACGCCGCGCAGCCTGGCCGCGAAGCGCAGGAACGGGCGGACCAGCATCTCGGTGTAGAGGGGCGGGTGCTCCGGCAGGTAGCCGATCCGCTTCTTGACCTCGATCGGCGAGTCCTGGACGTCGAAGCCGCCCACCCTGGCCGTGCCCGACGTCGGCGGCACGTAGCCGGTCAGGATGCGCATCGTGGTGGTCTTGCCGGCCCCGTTCGGTCCCAGGAATCCGAGGATCTCTCCCTTGCTGACGGAGAAATTGATCCCGCCGACAGCCGCCCGGCTGCCGTACAGCTTCGTCAAACCCGCCACTTCGATCATGAGACCCCGTTCAGGACCGAACACCATAACAGAATCGCGACGCGATTCCCACACACTCTCCGCGGATGTCTCAGCGCGTCGATTCCGAGGCGACCTCCGCGAGGTAGCCCGGCCCGATGGCATACAGGATCATGACCTGGTGATCGGCGACGGGAAACCACGTCGAGGTCTCGGTGCGGATCCGCAGGAACGGCAGGAAGCGGGCGGCGGAAACCAGGCGGGCCGCGGCGAACGGCAGGGAATCCAGTTGCGTGCGCTCGACGCGCCCGGCGGGAGTCAGGCCGGTCGAGTCGTTCGTGCCGATGAGCGAACGCACCCGGTGCCCGTCGTGGAACCCGAGCCACTTGATGCCGGGCTCCCAGGTGAGGAAGTCGCCGGCCACGGCCCACTTCGCGCCGCCGATCTCCCCCTCCAGCACGCGGGCGACGGGATAGAGCGGATCCGGAACCATGCGGACCGACGCCTTCGCCCAGCCCGAGCGGCGCGCCTCGATCTGGGCGACCCGCACGGTCGCCTCGTTCGTCTGGAACGCCGACTGGGCGAGCGACAGGAAGGCGAGGGCCGCCCCGAGCAGGAGGATCGGGATCTCCAGGAGCAGGCCGAACAGGCGGTCCTGGATGGTGCCGCTGCGGTACGGAGCGCCGTAGGTGAAGCGCGCCCGGATCGAATGGATCAGCCGCCAGCTGCCCCGCGCGCAGAGGAGCAGCCCCGCGATCGAGACGAGCGCGGCGATGATCTCGAGCCGGCCGATGTCCGCCATGGCGGGCGGATCGTAGCCGCCGGGCCCCGGCGCGTCAACGACCGATATGGGCGCTCCGGCTCGAGGCGCTTGACCGCCCCCCCGCCGGTCTCCGATACTTCACTTCGGGAGGAGCGCATGGAGAGGTGCCGATTCACGTCGAGCTGGGGAGGTGTCGAGCGCTGCCCCGAGCCCGCCGAGCGCCAGGGCTTCTGCCGGTTCCATTTCGCGTGCTACAGCGCCGGAGAGATCGACATCCGCGGGGTGATCTCGGAGCGGGTCACCGACCAGGCGCGCCGCCGCGCCATCAATTTCCACGGCCTCGAGACCGGGGGGCCGCGCCCTTTCGCTGCCTGAACGGCTTCACCTGGTACTCGAACACCGCCCGGTTGTGATCCTTCAGGTTGGCCGAGAAGTAGTGCCGCCCCGTGTTCATCGACACGAAATACAGGTACTGCGTCTCCGCCGGCTCGACCGCGGCCTGCAGCGCCGCGGAGCCCGGATTGCCGATCGGCCCGGGCGGCAGGCCCGAGTACATGTAGGTGTTGTAGCGCGAGTCGATCTTCAGATCGTCCTTCCGGATGTTGCCGTCGAACGCGTTGCGCATGGCGAGCGCGTAGATCACCGTCGGGTCGCACTGCAGCCTCATCCCCAGGCGCAGGCGGTTGTAGAACACCGACGCCACCAGCGGGTTCTCGTCCGGGTGCGCCGTCTCCCACTCGATCATCGACGCCAGGGTCACCGCCTCGCGCACTCCGAGGCCGCGCTGCTTCACCCGTTCGATCCAGGTCGGCTCGAACACCTCGCGGAAGCGGGCGACCATCATCGCCACGATCGCCTTCGGCCGCGCCCCCTTCTGCAGCGTGTAGGTGTCAGGGTGCAGGTAGCCTTCGAGGTCGGTCGCCTCGGGGTCGAGATCGGCGATCAGCGACACGTCGCGGAACAGGTCGCGATACTCCGCTTCGCTCCCGAACCCCGCCCGGATGAACTCCGCGAAGATCTCGTCGGAGCGGGCCCCTTCCGGGATGGTGACCCGGTGGTAGTACACGTCCCCCGAGATGATCTTGTCGAACACCTCTCCCGGCGTCATCGGCCGGGTGAAGTAGTACTCCCCCGCCTTGACGCCGCGCGTCCGACCCGTCAGCCTCAGGTACAGGAGCGCCAGCGGGGAACGCTGGACGATGCCGTGCTCCACCAGGATCTCCACCGCGCGCGCCGCGCCGGTCCCCTCCGGGATTTCGATGATGGAGAAGGCGGCCCCGTGCCCGCGGTACGGAATCGAGGCCCAGAGCAGGACATGCGCGGTGACCGTGGCGGACAGGACGAGAAGGATCGCCGCGCCGGCGCCGAGGAACCAGTGGTCCTTGAACCAGGCGGGCAGCGGCTGCTTCACTCCTCCTCCCCCGCCGCCCCGGTCTCCACGGCTTGCGAGTCGAGGTAGGACTGCAGGAGGATCACGGCCGCGACCTGGTCGATCACCTGGCGGCGTCGCTCGCGGCGCACGTCCCCCGAAATCAGGATTCTCTCCGCCTGGACCGTCGTGAGGCGCTCGTCCCAGGGAATGACGGGCAGGCCGGTGGCTCCCTTGATTCGCTCGATGAAGGACTCGGTGACCCGGGCCCGGACGCCGCGGCGGCCGTCCATGTCCAGCGGCATCCCCACGACGATGCGGCGCACCTCGTGCTCGCGGATGATGGAGTGGATCCGATCGAGATCGCGCGGCCAGGTCGTGCGGGTCAGGGTCATGAGAGGTCGGGCGGCCATCCCCATCGGATCGCTCACGGCGATTCCGATTCGCCGGTCGCCGAAGTCGAACGCCAGCGTCCGTCCCGCGGGGCTCTCGCTTCCTTCGCGCGTTCGCCGCGTCGAGGCGTTCATGGCCGTAAGGTATACGCCGGGGTAAAGGAGGTCAAGGAACGGCCGGAAGGCCGCCTAGCGCCGGGCACCCTGGTCGTCCCAGTGCCTGACCCTGGGGATGTACTCCGCGGGGACGAAATCCGGGCTGTTCTCCCGGGTGTGGCAGGAGACGCAGGCGCCGGTGTCGGTGCGGCCGAACCCCTTGTCCGGCTGCTCCAGGTGGCGGCTCCCCGGGCCGTGGCACGACTCGCACCCGACGTTGACGAGGGCCGGCGTGGACTTCGGGTCGACGTAGCCGCTCTTCTTCTGGTACCCGATCGTATGGCACGGCAGGCACTTGGGATTGAAGTCCTGCTGGTTCGAGACCAGGGTCTGCATGGCGCGCGCGTGCCCCGACTTGGCCCAGACGGCGAAGGCCTGATCGTGGCATCCGGCGCAGCGCTCCGACCCGACGTACGCCGGCTCGGCGGGAGCCGCGGCGGCGGGCGCGACGGCCGGGGCGGGAGAGGCGAAGGGGCTCTGGGCCATCGTCTGGGCCCTGTTGTACTCGTTGATGGCCACCTTCACGGACTCCATCAGGGCGGCCAGCTTCTCCTCGTCGGGCCACTCGCGCGTCAGGCCGATCACGGCCCGCTGCGTCGAGGCGATTTTGCGCTCGCCGTCGAAGTACAGGCGCACCTCTCCCAGCATCTTCCCCTGGTCGCCGGCGTACATCAGGCGGGTGCGGCCGAACTGCGTGTCCTCGGGGAAATCGTCCGCCCGGGTCTGCATGCCCGTGCGTCCGGGCGCACCGTCGCCGCCCAGGACCAGGTCGATCTCCTTGACCTTCTTCGGCACCTGGCGCGCCAGGTCGAGATCCATCGCCACCAGGACCACGATCACGTCGGCCTTGGGCTTGAGGAGCGGCACCCACTTCGCGGCGGCCGCCAGCGGATCGATCGTCACGATGCGCCGGCCTCCGGGTCCTTCCTTCTGGAAGGCCGGATCGTGACGGGTCAGCCCGACGAAGCCGATCCGGACATCCTTCGATCGCGCCCCGTCGCGCAGCGGCGTCTTGACGACCGTGGTCGGCGAGACCACCGGCTCGCCGCTGTCCTGCCAGACGAGGTTCGCGGAGACGAATTCGAACTGGGCCTTCTTGCGGCGCGCCTGGAACAGCTCGTAGCCTTGCGCCAGCTCGCGCAGCGAGAGGTTCGCCACCTTGTAACCCAGGGCGTTCATGCCCTCGATGAGGCCGTCGGTCTGAAGGTTCCCCTGGGGGGTCGGATCGCCGGTCCAGTCGCCGGCGTCCACGAACAGGAGCGGCGACGCGGGGAACGTCTTGCCGAACGCCTTCTTGTAACTGGCCCGCCGGGCCAGCCCTCCACGAGGGTTGTGCGGTCAGCCGCAGGGCTCGATGTACCCGACGACCTGATCGGTGAAGACGATGGCCAGGTCCGGGGCCGGCCCCAAGGGAAGCGGAGGCGGGGCGACCGTCGGCAGGGGCGCTCCGCCCGGGGCCGCGGTGCCCGCGGGTGGAGCGGGCGGGGGGTTCTGCTGCGCGGCGGCCAGCCAGATGCCGCCGCCGGCGAACGCCATCGCTGCCGCAAGGCATTGGACCAGCAAGGGCGTGCGTGGCTTCAGATCGTCTCCATGTCGGGTCCCGCGGATCAGGAAACCCCCGGGCGCTCGGATTATAAGTTCGGCCCCGCGCACGGTCAAATGACGAATCCGGCACGGCTTCCCGGGGGGCGGCGCCTGCGTTGCGCCTCCACGGCGCGATCCGATACAGTGAGCGGCCCGGGCGTCCCGGGGGCATCCCCCGCCGCGCCGGCCCACGAGGAGGCCCATGGACAACAAGCCACCGCAGGAGATCCAGTTGCGCGCCCGGATCGACGACGCCGTCGCCGAGGGGATCTACGTGAATTTCGGCAGCATCGTGCACAATCGCTCCGAGTTCATCCTGGACCTGGGCCGCATCGTGCCGGGCAAGCCCGAGGTGAAGATCCTGACCCGGGTCCTGACCACGCCCCTGCACGCGAAACAGCTCTGCCGGGCCCTCGCCCAGAACATCGAGCAGTACGAGAAGACCTACGGCGA
>Ga0070694_100000872_pt1 | contig 16983 bp, 15 predicted proteins | sample KBSK1251metaG_FD_65470 | JGI IMG/M metagenome (GOLD analysis project Ga0070694, IMG submission 65470) | Corn, switchgrass and miscanthus rhizosphere microbial communities from Kellogg Biological Station, Michigan, USA - KBS K1-25-1 metaG | ecosystem: Host-associated > Plants > Roots >... | reverse complement strand
GGAGGGAGGGGCGGCCGCCGGAGGATCCACCACCAAGGTTGTCCGGGTGTCCAACTGGCCGCTGTACATCGATGCCAAGACGGTGCCCGACTTCGAAGCGGCCACCGGCATCAAGGTCGAGTACACCGAGGACATCAACGACAACAACGAGTACTTCGCCAAGATCGACGAGCCGCTCAAGCGCTCACAGAGCATCGACCGCGAGATCATCGTCCTCACCGACTGGATGGCGGGACGGCTCATCACCCTCGGCTACGCCGCGCCGCTCGACGACAGCAAGTTCCCCAACAAGGCGAACCTGGTCGACAACCTGCGCGATGTCAGCTTCGACCCAGGCCGCAAATACAGCGTGCCATGGCTCTCCGGCATGACCGGCGTGGGCTACAACCCGAAGAAGACCGGCCGCGAGCTGACCAGCATGAACGACATCTTCGATCCGAAGTTCAAGGGTCAGGTGACCATGCTGACCGAGATGCGCGACACGCTGGGCCTCATCATGCTGGCCAACGGTGCCGACCCCGCCAACTGCACCAAGGCCGACGCGGAAAAGGCCTGCGCCCGGATCAAGAAGGCGCGGGAGAGCGGGCACATCCGCGCGTTCACCGGCAACGACTACGCCGAAGACCTGGCGGCCGGGAACATCGCGGTGGCGATCGCGTGGTCGGGCGACATCCAGGGCCTGGCGGCCGACAATCCGGACCTTCGCTGGATCGCGCCGAAGGAAGGAGCCATGCTGTACTCCGACAACATGCTCATTCCCAAGACCTCCGACCGGCAGGACCTGGCCATGGCCTGGATCAATTACTGCTACGATCCCGCCCATTCAGCCCAGATCGTTGCGGCGGCACCGTACATCTCCGCCGTAAAGGGTGCCGGCGAGGCGCTCGCCAAGATCGCGCCTGATCTGGCCAAGAGCTCGCTGGTCAACCCACCCGACGATCTCCGCGCCCGGCTCCACGTTTTCCGCGCGCTGAGCGACGCCGAGGACACCGAGTTCAACAAGATCTTCCAGGACGCGATCGGAGCCTAGCACCACATGGCCGGAGCAGCCCAGGGCGGCGCGAGGCAGAGCAAGCTCGCGCCGTACCTGCTCGTCGCCCCGGGGGTGTTGTGGCTGATCATCTTCTACGTCATCCCCACCCTCACCCTGGCCAAGACCTCCTTGGCCGTCGGCGACGCGCCCTGGTGGGAGAGCTACCATCAGGCGCTCACCGGCTACGGGGATCATTTTCTCCGTTCGGCGGAGTACGCGCTCGCAGCCACAGTCATCGCCGTGCTCCTCGGGTATCCGTTGGCGTACGTGATGGCGTTCCGCGCGGGCAAATACAAGAATCTCCTGCTCGGCCTCGTGATCCTGCCGTTCTTCACCACCTTCCTGGTCCGCACCTTCGCCTGGAAGACGATCCTCAACGACAACGGGTTCGCGATCAATTTCCTGCAGTCGGTCCACCTGCTGTCGGAGGGAGGCCGCCTGCTCAACACCACCCTCGCGGTGGTCGGCGGGCTGACTTACAACTTCCTGCCGTTCATGATCCTGCCGATCTACGTGAGTCTCGAGAAGATCGACACCCGCCTGGTCGAAGCGGCGCAGGATCTGTATAACCCGCCCTCCAGCGCTTTTCGCAAGGTAATTTTGCCGCTCTCGCTGCCCGGAGTGTTTGCCGGGAGCCTGCTCACCTTCATCCCCGCGCTCGGCGACTTCATCAACGCCGAGTTGCTGGGTAGTCCCAACCAGCAGATGATCGGCACCGTCATCCAGAATCAATTCCTGGACGTGCGGGACTACCCGCTGGCGGCGGCGTTGTCGTTCGTGCTGATGGTGGTGATCACGAGTGGCGTGTTGCTCTACGCCCGCGTGCTGGGAACCGAGGACCTCGCATGACACCAAAGACCGGCGCCGTCATCCCCTGGTACCGTCGGGTCGGTTCCCGGCTGCTGGACATTTATGCGGCCATGGTCCTGCTGTATCTCTTCCTGCCGATTTTTGTGATCGTGCTCTACAGCTTCAACCGGCCGGAAGGGAAGTTCAATTTCGTCTGGAAAGCCTTCTCGTTCGACGCGTGGCGGGATCCGTTCAAGTATCAGCCCCTCTTCGACGCCCTGAAGCTCAGTCTCAAGGTCGCCGCGATCTCCACCACGGTCGCGACCCTGTTCGGAGCCCTGATCGCCCTGGCGCTCTGCCGCTACACCTTCCGCGGCAGCAACTTCATCAATCTGCTCCTGGTGCTGCCGCTCACCACGCCCGAAGTCGTACTCGGTTCCTCGCTGCTCTCTCTCTTCCTGAATGTCGGGGTGAGGACCGGCTACTGGACCATCGTCATAGCCCACATCATGTTCTCGGTGAGTTACGTGGCGTTGACGGTGCGAGCCCGGATCCGCGGGTTCGATTGGACCCTGGAAGAGGCGGCGATGGATCTCGGAGCGAATCCACTACGGGTGGTAACCAAGGTGACTCTGCCGCTCATCGCACCCGGCATCGCGGCGGCAGCCATGCTCTCGTTCGCGCTCTCGCTCGACGACTTCATCATTACGCTGTTCAACGCCGGCAGCCGGGTGACCTATCCCCTCTACGTATACGGGGCCCGGCGGGCGGCATTCCCTCCCCAGATCAACGTGCTCGCGACTGCCATCCTGGCCGGCTCCCTGCTGTTGCTTGGCGCCATCGTTTTGTGGCAACAACGCAGCCTGCGCCAGATGCAGAGTGACGGCCCGAAATAGCCCGATTGCCGAGTCGGTTGTTGTGTTGGCGCGGGTACCGTCAGGCGTTTCCTCCATCGAAGCAGCGGCAGGGGTTGAGGTGGCGCAGTTGGTGCAGCGCTCCTATCCTTTAGCTAGTGCCGGCGGCCGGCGGGCTGTTCGGCTCCAACCATACAACCAGGGATAGCATGAGTCGCTTCCATTCCATTCAGGCGGCGCTCCTCGCGTTTGCCGCGGCCGCAGTCGCGAGCTGTAGCAGTTCGACCGATGACGGCGGCACCAACGTCGGGCCTCCCACCAAGATCGCGGCGACTTCGGCAACGTCCCAGTCGGCGCTCACCAGCCAGGCGGTCGCGACCAAGCCCTCCGTGAAGGTCACCGACGCGAACAACTTCGGTGTGGGCGGCGTGACCGTGACCTTCGCGGTCACCGCCGGCGGTGGGACGCTCACCGGCGCGACCCCGGTCACCAATACCGCCGGTATCGCGACTCTGGGATCATGGACGACGGGTGCAACGCCCGGAATCAATACTGTGACGGCCACGGTAACCGGTCTCACCGGAAGTCCGGTCACCTTCAACGCAAACGCCTCGAGCGTCGCCTCCAACTTCACAATCGATCTCAACTACCTCCAGACACCGACCACAGCCCAGAAGGCCGCCTTCGACGGTGCGGCCGCCCGGTGGTCGCGGGTCATTACCGGCGACCTCACGGACGTGGTCACCAACAAGGCGGCCAACGCCTGCGGAGTGGGCGATCCGGCCCTCAACAACTTCATCGTGGATGACCTGCTGATCTTCGTGAGCCTGGTGGGCATCGACGGGGTGGGGAAGGTGCTGGGTCAGGCCGGTCCCTGTTTCATCCGGACCAGCAACAAGCTGACGGTCATCGGGATCATGAAGTTCGATACCGCCGACCTGCCCAACATGGAGGCCAACGGGACGCTGAACGACGTGATTCTGCACGAGATGGGGCACGTGCTCGGATTCGGGAGCATCTGGGACGATCCGTCCAAGAACCTTCTCGTGACCCCTTCGTCGGTCTGCAACCCGCCGCCCCCGCCACCGGCCAATCCCTGCACGCCCCCGCCGCCTACCTGCGATACCCACTTCAGCGGCGCCCAGGCCATCTCGTCGTTCAACACCCAGAACGGTGGGAGCACCTATAGCGGGGCGAAGGTCCCGGTGGAGAATACCTGTGGCCCGGGGACAGCCGACTCTCACTGGCGTGAGGCGATCTTCGATAACGAGTTGATGACCGGCTTCATCAGCAACACCCCGAATCCGATGAGCCGGACCACCATCTCCTCGCTCCAGGATCTGGGCTACACCGTGAACGTTTCGGAAGCCGACGCATTCACCATTCCGGCACCCCCGCCGCTCATGGCGTCGGTCACGAGGGCCGGAACCAGCCTGCAGAACGACATCCGCAAGGGACCCATTTATCTGGTGGATGATCAGGGCCGGATCGTAGGCTTGCGGATCATTCGTTAGCCTCGACGCTCTCAAACGGGAGGCGCTCCAATGGGGCGTCTCCCGTCTCATTTCTAGCCGTCAAACATTCGCATGCCTTCCTCCTGTGGTTCAAATCACAGTCCTTTAACCCTGCCGTAAGCACTTTCGCTGCATTCCCTGTGATCCGATCACTCGCGTCGAGGGGCTTTGCTATGCACGGCAAGCCGAGAACGTTGCTTTGTCTGGCGACCGCCATCGTGACGCTGGCGGGAGGTGCGGCCTCCCTCCAGGCACAGGATGTCCCTTCGCGTCGCGGTCCCTTCATTGGCTTCGGATTTGGCTACGGATCAGCCAAGCTGTCGTGCAACCTCTGCCAGGAGAGCCGCGAGGGCGACGTTTCCGGCTTCGCCAAGATGGGTTTCGCTCTGACCGAGCAATTTCTCCTCGGTCTCGAGGTCGATGCCTGGTACGACAAGCAGGACGTCAGCAAGCTGCTCGGCTCGTTCGGCCTTTCGTTCTGGATGTACCCGAGCCGGAGCAGTGGTTTCTACATCAAGGCCGGCGGCGGGCTTTCGAAGTACTCCGCCTCGAAGGACGACGATCACTTCAAGACGTCCGCGCTAAGCGGGCAAATCGGCGTGGGCTACGACGTCGCGATCTCCAAGAGTGTCGCGATCGGGCCTTATGCCAATTTCATCGGCACCAGCAGCTCCGAATTCCATTTCAATGACACCGTAGTGGATGGCTCGGCGAACAGCAGTCTGATTCAGGTCGGCCTGTCGGTGACGTTCCACTGATTTTCCCGTCCCGACCGGTCACGCAGTCGATTCAGCCGTTTCCCAAGCCCGTGGGCAGGAGGTCCTTGATGATCCGCTCGATGAGAGCTTCGCGCCGTGCCGCTCGCTGGATTTTGCTGCCCCAGGCTCTGCTCTGGGTGGCGGCCTGCGGGAGTGACGGATTCCAGGGATATGATCCGCCGTCGGAGATCGGCCCCAGCTTCCAGTACGGACAGTGGACCCCGGGCCCCAACGACACCTGTACCAAGGCCCAGCACGACGCCTACTCGGTGGTTGGACCTGACGGGAAGCGCTATCCGACCTGGCACCCGCCGGTGGACCCGGCGACCGGTTGCAGCTTTGGCCACGATCACGGGCGTGACCCGCGTGGGTCCAAGCTCTATCAGGACGTGGGCCCGATCCCGTTCGGGATGGCTAATGAGGCCCTCGACACCTACGACCCGCAGAACGTGCGGCACGAGGATCACTTCGGCCACAAGGTCGAGTGGGAGAACGACGTCGAGTTCGACCTCGGCAGCGACGTCGCGGGCTCGCTCTTCAAGATCAAGTGCGACGTGCTGACCAAGCTCCATCAGGGCACCCACTCCAAGGATGCCTTTACCAACAACCTGCACGAGCTGGTCTACCACCTGAAGTGCAGCGATGGGACCGAGCTCCACACCGTCTTCATGGCGGCGATCGGAACGCCCGGCGAATTCACTCGCACCTGCGACGGGAATGTCCACGTCCAGGTGGGACCTGCGGTACCGGCCAATTCACCCAACGGCGGCGGCCAGCGGGTGATCCCGGACCGTACCTGCGTCGAACAATTCATGCTGGTTCCTCCGGGGCAGCAGTCGGACTTCTCCTCCGCGCTGCACGAGAGCTGGCAGACCTCTAACAGCATCAGGACGCAGGACGGCCACACCCTGGCCCACTTCGATCCTTACTACCAGGTCTTCTTCCCCAGCCGGTTCTACGACCCGTCACTCACCGACATCACCGGGCGGCCGATCTCCGTATGCTACGAAGTCACTGCCTCGGGTAACCGGGCGCAGGGCTCGCTGTGCGACAACTCGACCCAGCACGGCACCCTCCTGAACCTGACCTACGACGATCCGCGCTCGCTGTTCGACGGAGTGCGGCGCGGAGTGGACATCAACAGCAATCAGATCGACAACAAGGATGGTCCGACGACCTGGTACACCGACCCCTTCGGCAAGAACGCGAGCACCCACTCGTTCCCGGGCTCACTGCGCCAGTACATTGCCAAGATCGACAACAACTACGGCTTCAACGTGCATGGGCCCGGCATCGGGTTCAACCGGGACTATGGGAACGTCTCAGTCCACGCGCCCAACTAATTGGGCCGTCAGCCATCAGCCGTCAGCCGCAACCTGTTAGACGCGAAAAATCCCTCCGGGGGAATTCCCCGGAGGGATTTACATGTTCGAGCCAAGGCTCAGGGCTAATCGCTAACAGTTAACCCTCACGGCTGACGGCTGACGGCTGACGGCTGACGGCTGACGGCTGATGGCTGATGGCTGATGGCTGACGGCTGATGGCTGATGGCTGACGGCTGACGGCTGACGGCTGATCGCTACTTCCCCCAGCTGTTATTGTCGCGCGCGACGTCGGGATAAACGCGTCGGGGATCTATGACGACTCCCACAACCTGCTTGGGTCCCGCCATCCGGTAGGTGAACTTGCTGCCGAGATGCCACATCTCGACCGGCAGGTCACGGCGTTCGGTGGTTCCGTCCCCATAGCGCAGCTCGATTTGCACGGGGAGCACCATCTGACCCCGGTTCGACAGCGTGATGAAGGTGCTATCCCCCTGACGTCGGACGTCATCCACGGCCTGATCGAGTCGCGCCGTCGTGTAGATCCAGCCGCGCCAGAACCAATCCAGATCGCGCCCGGTCTGATTGGCCATGGTCCGGAAGAAATCGGCGGGTTGCGGATGTTTTCCCTTCCAGATCCGTGTGTACTCGCGGAACGCCCGATCGAATTCATCGCGTCCAAGTACCGACTCGCGCAGGATGGTGAGCATCAGGGCCGGCTTCTGATACGCCGTCCAGTAGAGCTCGCGTACTTCGTCGGGCTTCGTGATCATCGGCTGTTCGGAGCCGGCGAGCGCGGTGGTGGTGTACGCGCTGAGTAGCTCTCGCCGCACCGTGTCGGCGTAGGGCGTGCCTTTGAAGAATGCCTCCGCCGCGTCGTAGTCGGCGAACGTGTTGAATCCTTCGTCCATCCAGGGATAGCGCCGCTCATCAGAGCCGACCTGCATCGGGAACCACTGGTGCCCGAGCTCGTGCATCAGTACCCAGTACTGATCTTCGCGTTTTTGCAGCGAGGGGCAGTAGATGACCATCGGATACTCCATCCCCTCGATCAGCCCTTCGACCGCGCTGACTTGCGGCCAGGGGTACTGCCCGAGCGCGCTCGAGAAATGCCGCAACGCAAACCGCACCATGTTGTTGGCTTCTTCCCATGGCGTCGCGCTCGCGTGGTAAAACGTTTGCACCAGGATGCCACTCCAGGTGCTCGCGTCCCACCGGAGGTCGGGACCGGCAGCCCATGCAAAATCGCGCGCGCCGCTCGCGGTGAATCGCCAGGTGCGGGTGCCCGCCACTTTCTTTGTGGCGTTTGCGACCGCCTCCTGTCGCGTGATGATCGGGACCGTCTGGCCGGGCGTCTCAAACGCCTTCGCCAGGCGAGCACGCTCCTGCGCCGTCCTGACGACCGTCGGATTGGCCAACATGCCGGTCGCGGCGACTTGAAATCCCGCCGGCACCGTCAGGCTGACATCGAAATCGCCAAACTCGAGGTAGAACTCGCCCGCGCCGAGGTAGGGCAGGGTGTTCCAGCCGTGCGCGTCGTCGTAGACGGCCATGCGCGGATACCATTGGCCGAGCTCGTAGAAGCGGGAGCCGACACGACCCATGCGGCCGCCGCCGTACGGCGGGACGGGGAAGTGCCAGGCGATGTCGAAGGTGACACTGAGATCAGGCCCCAGCGGGCGCGGCAGCTCGACGCGCATCATCGTGCCGAACACCTTCGTTTTGAGCTGCTGCGTCCCGACCGCAAAGCGATCGATCGTGATTCCGCCCACGAAGCCTTTGCCGCTGAAGTCGAACACCACGCCGCCCGCGAACTTGAGCGGCGGCTGATTGAGCACCGTCGAAACCGAGCCTGGTGCAAACAGGTTTTGATCGAGCTGCACCCACGCGTACGACAGTGTTTCCGGGGAGCGATTGACGTAGTAGATGCGACCCCGTCCCCGCAGCACGTTCGATCCGGTGTCCAGCGTTGCCTGCAACGTGTAATCGGCCCGTTGCTGCCAATAGCGCGGCCCCGGCGCCCCATTGGCGCTCCGAGTCGGCGTCGGAGCCGGCAGCGCCAGCGCGCGGAATGGCGATGAGTCGGCCACCGATTGCTGGAGAACAAGCAAGAACAAAGCAACCATCGAAACTCCTGGTCAGTTGCCGTCAGCCGTCTGCAATGATACCAGCGGCGCGGTGCGCGATAGCCATCACGGTGAGCATGGGATTCACTCCGGACGCGCTCGGGAAGGTGCTCGCGTCCGCAACATACAGGTTTCGTATACCCCACACCCGGTTTTCGGCATCGACCACCGAGGTGCGAGTGCTGGCGCCCATGCGGCAGGACGCCATCTGGTGGAATGTGACGAGGAGCAGCTGGTTTGGGCCCCAGCCCGCCGCATCCACGCGGGCGAGCCACTCGTCACGTGCGCGCGTCGTGCTGCCACCCTCCGCCGGGCGGTAACTGATGAAGCGCGCGAGCGGGACCCAGATCTGTTGCGCCCCGGCGGCTTCCAACAGCTCCGCGGCCGCAGCGATGCCCCGGCGCAGATGCCGCGCGTCATAGTGTGACAGCCGGTAATCGACGATTGGATTCCCGTCGCGATCCACGCTGACTCGGCCGCCAAAGCGATCGCGCAACAGAATCCCCACCAGCGCGGTGCGCGGGAGCTGCGCCATGCGGGCGTGGTGCTGTGCAGCGGACTCCCATGGCGCGGCTAACGCTTGAAGCGATGGATGGATCGGCGCAGTCTCGAGTTTGAAGCCGTAGCCATCGCTCAGGTTGGCGAATTGATCGGAATAGTGCGCCTGAACCGTGCCCGTCCAGGGACGCACCTCTTCATTCATATCGGCCAGTACCGCCGTCGCCGGATGCAGCGCCAGGTGGCGGCCTAATGCCGGCAGTGTGAGCCCCGTCCGGAGCAACAGCGCCGGCGAATGGATCGACCCAGCCGCCACAACGACGGCGCGAGCGCGGACCGTCAGGACATGTGTTCCGACACGCGCGACCACCCCGATCGCGCGGCCATGCTCCAGCAGCACGGTGCGCACGTCGCTCTGAACCACAATGCGCGCACCCCGCGCGGCGGCATCCTGCAAGTACGTGATGAGCGTCGATTGCTTGGCGCCGCGCCGACAGCCAAAACCGCAATAGCCGCACGAATCGTCCTGCGTGCAGCCCCGCACGTCCCGTGGCAGCAGACCGTGATGCCATCCCAACTGCTCGAGGCCGCGAATCAAAACGCGGTCTCGGCCCGATGGCGTGGCATGTGCGATGTTGACGCCGAGCCGCTGGGCGACGGCATCGAGCGAGCGGGTGAACTCACCGCTCGCGAAGTGGGGCAGGGCGTGGTCGCGCGCCCACTCTTCCCGCACCGGCTCCGGCGTGTGAAAGCTGGTCGTATAGTTGATCACGGTGCCGCCGCCCAGCGTCGATCCCTGCAGCACGACGAGCCCGAGATCGCGCGACGTCAGCAGCCCTCCGCCGTCGTACATCGTCTCCAGAGCGTCGCCTTCGAGGTGTGTGAAGTCCGCCTCGTTGCGGTAGCCGCCTTTCTCCAGCACGATGACGTCCTTGCCACGCGCCGCGAGCTCGCCGGCCACGACGCCGCCGCCCGCGCCGGATCCGACAATCACCACGTCGCAGTCGAGTGTCGTATCGCCCGTGACTGCCACAGGGCGAATCGGTTTCGGCGTCTGTGGCGGTGGGCCGAGGGGGCCGGGATATCCGATGGAACGTCCGATGCTCCGCGTCGTGTAGTGGGTGACCGTCGTCAGGCGCTTCAGGGCTTGAAACGCCTTGCGCCGTTGGGGGATGCGGCTCGTCGCCCAGCCGCGCAGGTAACGCTCGCGGTTCTGCGGCGACATCTGCGTGAAGGCCCGCGGCAGTCCGGCGAACAGGAGGTTTACCACGCGGTTTTCGAACAGGCGCAGCAGGAGATCGAGCTCTGCCCGGTCGGCGGCGCGCGGGAGGCTCGCGATCTTGCCGGCGACCCGTGCGCTGAGATCCCCTGGAGCGTCCGCGACCAGAGTTCCCACCACGGCGCGCAGAACCTCGTGCGCGCGCGGCGAGAGACTCACTTCGCTTGCACGAATGTCAGCTTGAAACCGTCAGGGTCGGTGATCATGAAGACACGCTCGCCCCACGGCATCTCCTGCGGCTCCTGGTCGAGGATTCCACCGCGGGCTTTGATCTCAGCCGCCAACGTGTCGATATCCTGGGCCGTGTGACACCGCATCCGTGTGCCGATGCCTTTCTGCCGGTCGCGTCCCTTGGCGAAGTCGTCCTGCACCAGCATGAACGTCACCGCGCCCGCGCGAATCTCGCACCCCGTCAGCTCCCCGTTCTCCCTCCACTCCTCCCCGATCACGAACCCCAGCACGTCTCGATAAAAGGCGATGCTCCGTTGCAGATCCGTCGCGGTGAATGAGGCTGTAATGACGCGGAGACGGAGCGTTTCTGGTTGGCGTCGGGCCCCGGGACGCTGCCGCGCCCCCTTGGGCTTGGTCTTCTTGGCCGCCATCGGACTAGCTCCCGGACGGGGGTCACGAAGCGTAGCGAACCGTGAGGCGTCTCGCCAGATTCCCCCATTCCTGCAACCACCTAAAGAGGAAACGAGTCATGGCCACGAGCAACGCTGTCGCGGTTTGGGAAGGCAAACTCAGGGACGGCAAAGGGAGCTTCAAGGCGCAGAGCGGGGCCTTCAGCGGTTCCTTCAGTTTCGGCACGCGCTTCGAGGGCAAGAAGGGGTCGAATCCTGAGGAGCTGCTCGCCGCCGCGCACGCAGGGTGTTTCAGCATGGCGCTCTCGGCCGGTCTCGAGAAAGCGGGTCATGCCGCGGAGCGCATCGAAACGCGCGCGGCGGTAACGATCGAAACCGTGGACGGGGCGCCCAAAGTCACCCGCAGCGCGCTGGACGTGCGGGGCAAGGTTCCCGGCATCGACGAGGCGACGTTCCGGCAGGCCGCGGAGGCGGCAAAGAAAAACTGCCCCATGTCGAAGGCGATCCAGGGGAACGTGGAGATCACGATGGACGCGAAGCTGGCCTGACGCGCTGCAGCAATAGCAGGCCCACGATAAAAAAAACGCCGACCGCGGCGACCGCAACGCGCTGGTTTCCGGCAAGGTAGGAAACCGCGCCGAAGACCAGTGGGCCCAGAATCGACGACGACTTCCCACACAGCGCATAGAAGCCGAACAGCTCCGATTCTTTGCCGGGGGGGATGAGCGACGCCATCAACGCCCGGCTCGCGGCTTGAATCGAGCCGAGCCCCAGCCCTGCCGTAACGGCGACCGCGACGAAGGTCGACTGTGTTTGCGCGAAGTACGCGCTGATCGAAACCCCGATCCAGAGGATGAGCGTCAGGGCGATGACGCGCTTGGCGCCCCACCGGTCCGTTGGCCGCGCCAGTAGCAGCGCGCCTGCGAGCGCGGCGAACTGCACGGCCAGAAACAGCTTGATCAGCTCGGTCGCGCTGAAATGCAGCGTGGTAGCCGCGAAGCTTCCCGAGAACACGATCGTCGTCTCGACGCCGTCGAAGTAGATAAAAAACGCGAGCAGGAAACGGCGCAGCGGCGGATTGCCCCAGACATCGCGGAAAATGCGGATCAGATCGACGCGCGTGTCGGGCCGCGGCCGGTCCGCCGGCAGCACGAGAAACGCAGGAATCGAGAACACGGCGAAGAAGCCGGCCACGAGCAGCCACAGCAGGTTGAACTGGTGGGCGTTTACCAGCGGTAACGCGACCACCAGGCCGATGATCGATCCGAGATATCCAATCGCGAAGCCCAGCCCTGAAACAGTGCCGAGCCGCTCGGCGGGAGCGATGTCGGGGAGATACGCATTGTAGTAGATCTGCGAGCTCTCGAATCCGAAATTGGCGAGCGCGATCAGCGTGAACCCTTGCAGGACCATCCCCGGCGCGAGCGTTGTGAACAGCGCGACGCAAGCAATGCAGACCAGCGTGAAGGCGATGAAAAAGCGCTTGCGGAGTCCGGCGCGGTCGGCAAGCGCGCCGAGCAGCGGTCCGCTCAGGACGACGAGCAGCAGCGACGCCGAGATCGCGCGCCCCCACCAGAGATCGCCCAGCCCGCGCTCGTTGCCGACGATGTGCGAGATGTAGTACACGCTGAAGACCGCCACGACGATGACGGCGGAGTACGCGGAATTGGCGAAGTCGAACAGACACCAGGCGAGAACGCGCCGGCGGTCGAGGGGCGGGGTGGGATTCACGCGCCGCAAAATGGCGTCACGCGGGAGCGCTCGCTAGCTTGGACGCGTGCCCTGGATGGTGTATCTCCTGCGCTGCCGCGACGGCACCCTGTACACCGGCATCACCAACAATCTCCATCGCCGTCTGGCGTTGCACGAGACGGGGAAGGCGAGCGCCTACACCCGTTCCCGCCGGCCGCTGATCCTGGCCTACCAGGAGTCGTTGCCCGATCGCAGTGCCGCGCTCAAACGCGAAGCCGCGATCAAACGGCTTTCCCGCGCTGAAAAACTCTCGCTATGCAACGGCGCGATCTAAAGCTCGCGATTATCGCGAGTGTAGTTGCCGCGGGCTGCGTAGGGATGGGTATCTGGCAGATCAAGCGGTTGCAGCAGCGGCGCGCGGTAAATGCCCTCGTCGCCGCGCGCTGGGCCCTCCCACCGCTCCTCATCCGCGATCGTTCCGTATCGGCGGACTCTGCGCGCCAGCGGCGCGTGACGGCCCGCGGCGTCTACGATTACGCAGCCGAGAAAACGTGGCCCGGGCGGAGCTTTCAGGGCACTCCTGGGGTCGCACTCATCACACCGCTGCGACTGCCCGATGGATCGGCCGTGCTGGTGGATCGAGGCTGGGTCCCGTCGCCGGATGCCTATCACGTCGACGCGACCCGCTACCGCGAACCCGACACTGCAACAATCGCCGGCCTCGCACTGGTCCCACCGCGCGGGCGCGGCGACGTTGAGACCAAGGGCTACCTGCCCTTCGTCATTCAACTCGAGACCCCAGACCCGGCGCGTGGGCTGCCGCGCCGTTGGCCGCAGCCCGAGCTCAGCGAGGGATCTCATCTCTCCTATGTCATCCAGTGGTTCAGTTTTGCCGCGATCGCACTAGTGGGGACGGCGGCGCTGTTGCGCAGCCGGAAATGATTCGTAGAGCGTATCCAGCAGCTCGGCACCGCGGCTGATGCGCGCGCTGTCTTTTGCATGACCCTTTACCACACCGGCAATCATCCGCTCAAAGCCCGGTGTTTCCTCCCGGCTGAATTTCTTGTCTTTGAAATCGACATCGTGCACCATTTCGCCGATCGCGCGTAACGCCGCGTCTTTATCCAGCCCGAATCGCTTGAGGAGCGTTTCGAAGGTGCAGCGGTCGGCCTCGTGCGTGTAGTCGCCCTCGAACATGTCGAATCGGACCATGCCGGGCGCGGGATCGCCGAAGGTAAACCGCGCCTTGGGGTCGATGAAGCGACGGATCAACCAGGCGCTGGAGATTCGGTCCACGTGCACATCGGGTCGCGTGACCCACGTGCGTCCCTGTTTCTTCATGGTTGCCTTTCCGTCCGCCGCGTCACGTGGTGACGCGGGTGCGTGATCGGGACGAAACAGCGCTTCCATCTGCTGATCCGTCATTCCGTCCACAAAGGATGCCCGGCAAACTGTGGCTTCCCCGCCGCCCGCGGTGATTTCGCGCCGCAGCCATTGAAAATCCTCCATGGTGTCGTTGGTGAACGGCAGCACGTAGACGGAGTTCTTCATTGCCACGGCACCGATGGTCTGTAACCGGCGCCAGATCTTGACGCGGAAGTAATCGGGTTTGGGTGGGAGTTGATGGATGAGCAGCAACCAGCGACCGGCGTCCGCGGCTTTTCGCTTCACAGCCAGAAGCTCCGCAAGGCCGTCCCGATCGGCGCTCCCCATGGAGGAGAGGGGGGGGGTCTGCGCTCCTTCGCATCCGCGCCCAGGACACCGGTGATCGGATTGAAGAAATGCAGCTCAGCGACCACTGCCGTCAGGGCTGCGACCTCGGGCTCGCTCAAATGAGCCCGGACCGCTGCCAGCGGTTCGAGGAGCATTCCGTCGCCGGCGGACTCCGTGAACCGGGTGAGCGCATCCGCGAACCGGAGGGCTGCACGCTCGCGCGGGGAGAACAGGGGGCTCGTTTCGAACTGGGGCAACGCGCGCAGCAGATCAACAGGGAGGTGCGCTTCGCGCCAGAGATGGCGTCCCTTGTCGATGCACCAGCGACAGTGGCTGCGCTCGGCGGCGAGCTGTGTCACCAGCAGGCGCAGTCGAGGCTCGAGATCGGCCGAGCTGCCGAGATATCGGGCGAGCGCCGCATAGGCGGGCAGCACGCGCGGAGTCGGCGTTAGCTCCGCGGTACGCGAGCGGGCAACCGCGTGCCAAAGCGCGGCCAACCGCTTGACGAAGCCTGATACAGGTGAATCCATAGATGATTCAACTGTATCATCGCCTCTCCGGGCTGGCAAGAGACGATCGGTCTCGGCATCTCAAACCGACGGATTAGGCCCGCAGAACTACCGTTTCGACCCGTATTTAGCGATATTGTGCGTCAATCAGCGCCCGCAGGTGCTGGCTGATGCACCTGCGGGCGTTTCATACCGTAACGCAAGGAGCACTAAATGGCGGCTGCCCTCCCCCTGAAGCGCCCCGTCAAAGTCGGTGAGCTTGTTCGGCGTCGGCTGCGCGAGTTGAAGCGCACCCCGCGCGAGTTGGCGGATGCGGTTCAGGTGTCCGAAGTCTATATCGCTGACCTCGTTGCCGGCCGTCGGCGCGCCCCGGCTCCAGGACGCATGGACGTCTACGCGCCAATGACCAAGTTCCTCAAGCTGCACCGGAACGATCTCCCCACCTGCGCCAAGGCGGAGCGGGATGGCGAGACCAAGAGCAAGCGCCGGCCGCATCCGGAGATCCGGCGCCAGTTCCTGGCGATTTGCCTCGACCAAGCACGTGCCCGCGTTCTGGCGCGCCGGCTCGGCCGCAAGGACGGCGTCATGCTCGAGCGCGTCATCGTCGGCCGCCTGCTCGAGGTCGCGCAGGGATTCGTGCGCCGGCAGCTCGACGACGATGTGGGCATCCGCATCGCCGCGAGTCGCGACGGCTGCACGTATCTGGAGCATCGCATGAAGCTCATGGAGTTCCTCGATGCCACGCCCGAGGGTCTCACGCCGGAGGACTCCGAGGAGTTCGTGCGTCCCCGGATCGCTGGTTGGGATATCGACTTCGATACCCACGCCATGCGGATTGTCCTCCGGTCTCAGGATCCGGCGCCGCGGCAGGTGAGGGCGCTGAGCATCTAAGAGACGACGGTAGATAAGGCGACGGTAGATGAAACGACGGTAAGGGAACGGTCAAAGGCCCTTACCGTCGTTTTTTTACCGTCGCATTTTCTACCGTCGCTTTTTCTACCGTCTCGTCCTGTCCATCCGGAGACTCCATGTTTTCTCTTGTTGTGGCCGCGCTTCTGGCCGTTCAGCAACCTCCTCCGCCGCCCCCCGACACCGCCAAGAAAGACACCGTCAAGATCAAGCTCGACTCGCTGCCGCTGCAGATGAGCCGCACCGTGAGCTTTGAGACGTCCGAGGGCACGTGGATTTCGCTCGACGTCTCGCCCGACGGAAAGACCATCGTGTTCGAGCTCCTGGGCGATCTCTACACGATGCCGATTGCCGGTGGCACCGCGACGCGCATTACGTCAGGACCGGGATTCGATTCGCAGCCGCGCTGGTCACCCGACGGCAAGCGGATCGTTTTTCTCTCCGACCGGAGCGGCGCCGAGAACGTCTGGTTGTGCGATCCGGATGGCTCGCACTCGAAGGCGCTGACGAAGGGCACGAACAATCTGTACGCGTCCCCCGACTGGACGCCGGACGGGAACTATATCGTGGTGTCTCGTGCCGGAGGCGTGCTCGGCAGCGTGTACGAGCTCTGGCTGATTCACAAGGACGGCGGAACCGGCGCCGCAATGTTGCGCGTCCAGGCCGGCCCCAACACACCGCCGCCAATGAACACGCTGGGCGCGGCGTTCGGGAAGGATCCGCGCTACATCTGGGTGTCACGCCACCGCGGCGGCTTTGGCTACAACCTCCAGTATCCCCTGTGGCAGCTCGCGATTTACGATCGCCAGAACGGCCGGCTCTTCACCCAGACAGACCTCTACGGGAGCGCGATGCGGCCCGTGCTCTCGTCGGACGGCAAGTGGCTGGTCTATGCGACGCGCTACGACGCCGAGACCGGACTGCGCCTCCGCAACCTGCAGAGCGGTGACGAGAAATGGCTCGTCTATCCGGTGACACGCGACGATCAGGAGTCGCGGTTCACGCGTGATCTCTACCCCGGCTATTCCTTCACGCCGGACAATCAGGCGATCATCGTGTCATACGGCGGCAGGATTCACCGCGTCGCGATTCCATCCGGACAGGCGACGGACATTCCATTTACCGCCAAAGTCGACCAGCAGCTCGGTCCGATGGTGCACCTCCCGATCCGCGTGGACACCGGCATGGTGCTCGTGCGGCAGATTCGCGACGCGTCACCATCTCCGGACGGGAAGCGTCTCGCGTTCAGCGCGCTGGACCGCTTGTACATCATGGATCTGGCCAACGGAACCCCGCGCCTTCTGACGAACGACACCGTGAAGGAACAGGTCCCGGCATGGTCGCCCGACGGGCAGTGGCTCGCGTACGTGACCTGGACCGACGAAGGCGGGACGCTCAACAAGATC